>ERZ1292623.5289-Hain-H51-01um-R1-5289-length-10343-cov-5_pt1 | contig 10343 bp, 9 predicted proteins | sample MGYA00564398_ERZ1292623 | MGnify/ENA primary metagenome ERZ1292623 (study PRJEB36523, sample SAMEA6512633) | groundwater metagenome | collected 2019-01-07 | study: AquaDiva: Metagenomics assemblies of 32 groundwater samples
CAAAAAGAAAAACCTAAAAATTTTAAGGTATGATTATATTTTCCCCCAACCTATCCCTAAGTCAATATCTAAAAAATACGATCTACGATGAATTTATTAAATTTGAATCCTTCCAAGATCAATTTGTCTACTAAATTTAATTAGTAAAAAACAAAATAATTCATTTGGTAAATCTCCATTTAATGCCATGTCAACAGCCTTTTTGATTGGTACAAGAACCACTTCTACTTTACCGCTTTCATCACCAACTTTATTATCGCTTTTTACTAAATCCGTGCATATGTAGACATAACCCTTACTTGTAAAATTATCACTAGAATACTTTTTATGAAAAAGAAAAAGTTTCTTTGCTCGAAAATGTGTCTCTTCTTCAAACTCTCGCAGAGCAGCATTGTTAGGCTTTTCCCCATTAGGGATTTTGCCACCAGGTAGCCAGAAGACATGTTTCTTCATTCCTGACCTAAACTCTCTTATCATCACAACCTCTTTTTTCTCAGTAATACCAATTATTGTCACAACATTTGGCCGGGTGCATTTTTCTATAACATGAGCTATTCCATCTTTATCCACTACTTTTGTATGTGTAATTGTGAATATTTTACCTTCATATACTATTTTTTTAGAAGAGTATTTCATAAGTCCGTTTTTGTTAGAACTTTATTTCCAATCCGTATATGGTTTTGTTTCAATCCTTCCAGAAAGCTAATCATTCCAGGTAGCTTTGAGGGATCATATTTAGTATAGAACGACACCCTTTCATAAGCATTTATTTTTGCTGTTATGAGAAGAAGATTCCAGTCATCTATCTTGAACTGCTTTAGAAATTTAACTAGCCCAGATGTGCAACCATATCCATTTGCATAGATTAAATAGTATGTTAAGTCCCAATATTTGTTTGCAGCACTAACAATAGTTTGTGGGTCAATAAGATGGAACTTTCCATACTTATTAACTAGTATGTTATGTAAGATGTCTGTATGAGCAAGAATCGCTTCTTGTGCGCATTCCGTTTGATCCAATTCAGCCTTTAATTCATCTATCTCGTCAGATGGCCAATATCCACGAGATTCAACCTTATGTAAGATACTTCTGAGTAATTCCTTATCAGAGCCATATTCTGTTTTAACATCAGAACTAGTTAATTTGATTGCCCCAAAACCGTCGAAATGAGTCTTTTGTAAACCATCAAAAACTTTTTTTAGAAATAAATAGTAATCATCATTCAAAAATTTGTTGCCGTGTCTAATTAAATCAACAGCGCCTTCTATCTCTCTCATTGTATAAGACGATACTATACCTGCCCTAGTTTTTATTGAGTGAACGTCGGTAATCTCTACCGTAGGAATTCCAAGATCTTTGAGCTTTCTTAAAATAAATACTTCTTCTGCGCATCGTTGCATAGGGATCTTAGTAATTAAACCAATCCGTCTTATGAGAATTGAATCTGCCACTGATACCTCTATGCCTTCAGGATTTAATCTTTCTTTTAATTCCGAAAAGAGTTGCTGTTTGTTTTCAACAAGAGACATAGTCATCTTATTTCTAAAGAGCGTTTACGATAACTTTTTAAATTTTCGTATAAAGCCTTTTTCTCTTTAATGTTTTGTACTGTCAGGTAGTAGTAATGCATAAATTCTCGATCCAGTATTTTCTCTGGAGAAAGGTTTATAAGATAGTTATTAATTCTTCTATGAAAATCTCGTCGATTTTTGTCTATGCGTTCCTTCCAAAGTTTGCCTATTTTATTTTTACCTTCATTTAAGGTTTTGTAGGTATTTTCCCAGGAAATTTGATACATGAGGTATTTAATGGTCCATTTGAGAATATCATCTTCAATTGGATGGAATACAGGTGCAAGAGGATTACTACGAACTGGCCATTCATTAGAATTTAACTTTCTTAAAGTTTTGTAATCGATTTCTTTAAGAAGGCATGCAGACAAATCAGTGTCGGCAATGCCTCCTAATTCAATCCCTTCTTTGGGATAATCCTTTAACCGCATTATTGTTCCAGATCCACCATGTAAATAGGGTTTCGAGTGTACAAACCTAATATCAGATGAGAACCCCTTACTTATTTCATGCCATTTAGACACATTTATTCTATTGTCGATCATATAACCAGAAATTGCTTTGTCTGTTTCTGTTGACAATAATTCGTTCAGGTTTGAATTAAATAATGAGTCTGGGGTTGGAATAAGGTTAATAAGTTCATCGTCCCAAAAAGAAAAGAGTACTTCTTTATATTTAATTGAGGAATCATTTTTCAGGTTTTTAATAAAATTAAAACCAAGGTTTAAACTACCAGGAAGAGAAAGTTGTGATTCCGGATTAGTTTCGAGGATAAAATAATTAGTATTTTTTGTAAGTTTGTAATAAATATTGAGAATCCTTGCTATTTTCTCGATAGTATTATCTGACGTGTTGTTGACTTGAAAGATCACATTAAAATCAATGTCGTGGGCCTTCTTTATTTCTGAAATGAGAAGTTCAATAGAATTGTGAATAACATTTGCTGAATTCCGACAAGGAAATGCTAAATTTACTAAATATTTATTTTCCACATCTACTCGGTTTAATTTTTGATATGCGTGAACGTCTATTCCATTAACTTTGATCCTATTTATTTTTGATTTATCAAACATTTGACTTAGTGACACATATTTAGGCATCTCTGATACAATATCATCCAATTTTATTTCCGTTAATAACTGTAATTTTAGGTTTTTATAATGTTTCTTTATAAACTTGATGTCAAAGAGTCTTTCTACCTGTTTGACAATGGGTGATTTCATTATAAGTCTTGAAATTGTTACTTCTATTAAATTCGATAGAATATTTAGATCACTTTCATCCAAATTTTGTAGCTCATTCCTTTTATTCATTTTAGATTTTTAATCACTGCAATATTATAAGATAGAAAAGGATGGAAAAACATTATTTTCTCAACTAATATTTCCCATAGTCTTTCTATTTTGTGAATAATCTCGATATCTGTTGGATAATATTGTGCTTCAAAGTAATAGAAATGTGAATCAATAAAATATTCTTTGATTAGTTTCTCAAAATGCGAACGTGTGAAATGCTCGTGTTTCCATATTTTAGTCATATGAATGTAGAAAATAGGATTATATCTATTGGCTTCTGCAATTATTATTTTTCCGTTAGGTTTTACTACTCGTTTCATTTCTTCTAGTGCGACCTGAGGATTATCACTATGATGAAGTAAATTTCTAGCATAGGCAACATCAAATGATGAATCTTTAAATGATAAAGAGAGTGCATCAGCCACACCAAATCTGAGTTTTGTAGATGTCAACTGTTTCCAACTGGGTCGTTCTTTGACATCTATCGCTGTGACTCTTTTTGCCACCTGGGCAATCAGACTAGAATTTACTCCCCACCCGCAACCTATATCTAATACCTTTTTATTACTGAAATGCTGAGATCCTATTTTTCTAAAAACCCTCTTTTCATATCTCAAATATGTTTTGTATTCAATTAACGGCTTCATTTTGGTATATTATACTATCTTATTATGAGATTAATCTTCATTAGGCATGGAGAAACCTATCATAGCAAACATGGTTTATACCAAATTGACTCGTCTTCGTTATTGCCATTTGCTAAATTGAAGGCGATTGAGTTAGCAAAAAAACTAGCAGTGTTAAAACCAGATAGCATACTCGTTAGTGAGCTTGCAAGGTCTCAAGAGACTGGAAGGCTGCTAAATACTTGTCTGGACATTCCGATTAGAACAGAACCTTTATTAAACGAGTTCCGTGAACCCAGTAAATTAGCCGGTTTGAAGATTTACAAAGTAAACTCGTATATATTTCGAGCAATCAGAGAGTATGAGAATAACAAAGATTTTAAAGAGGAAGACGGTGAATCGCTCAAAGAATTTATCATACGTTTGCTCAAGTTCAGAATGTCCATAGAAAAGTCGAAAAACTCCTCTATAGTTTGTGTTGGCCATGGTCTTTATATGAGATTATTTATGCTACTAACTTTCATCGAACCAGCGTATCTTACTTCAGATATGTTAAATTTACTAACTAAGGCTAAATTAGGCAAGCTCATGTGCGCTTCGTTCAAGTTCCAAAACCTGGTATGGAGATTGGAAAGCTGGAATGTAAATCTTGCTGCTATTACTTAACTAGCTTGAATTATGAGTGGGACAAACATTTCTTCGGAATGAAGCGACCCGTGTTCCGCAAAATATTTGGCTCCAGCCGATGGAAAGTTGGGTTTAGTTGCTAGGGTAATAAGATCTCCTATTCTGTCTAAAGCCACAGCGTTTCGTTCAATCAACCCATGCGTAATAAGTTCCTCTTTAGTCAGTACGAGACCAGAATCACCTACTATTTTCTCAAGCCAAAATTTGACCTCATTCATTTTTTCTTTTTTAGGATAGAAAAACATTGTCCTACCAGCACCCGCTGAATTATAAGCCAAGTCTTCATTTAATATCGAGGTTTTTAGAATGTTAATCCCAGAATTTACTTGATTGGTTTGTCCGTGATCTGAAATTAACATAAAGATCCGATTTGAAGTTTTGTGAACCGACCAGAATTTGAAAAGCGCTTTCCAGATATCGTGTTTTGAGAGTTCCTTATAACCATTTTCGTGAATAAAGTCATCTACATCAAGGTAGTTCCAAATTATTTTTTTGCCTCTATTGTTTTGAAGTAATTTAGATGTTTGGTTGAGAAAATAGGCAAGAAGATCCTTGGGTTTACGTTTTAACTCATCAAAATCGCCTTTCAGATAAGGGATATGTTTTGCCCCATCAGTTATGCCAAGGACGGGAAATGGATTCATCTTTCCATGCGAATCTAAGTAGAAATTTGTAAATCCTACATCTTTCAAACGACTGAATATCGTTTTTTTATTACTGAGGTTCAAGTGAGGATCCTTTTTAGGTTTCCACAAAGAGATAAACTTTTCTTTATCTGCTAATGCATTGAAAATCCAGTTATAATTTTTGTCAAATTCTTTTAAGTAAAAAGACGTGCCATAAATGCCATGTTCTGAGGGAGTAGAGCCTGTAATTATTGACGTCCATGCAGTAGTAGAGGTAGATGGAAATACCGACGACAACACTGAGGACAATAACTTATATTCCTTGGCGACCTGTTCAATGTCTGATAGATAATAATCAAAAGATATCGCATCAAAAGCAAAAACAATTATCTCATCATAAAGAGAAGATGATTCGTAAATAAAATTAGAAATATTTACAAGAGACCTTATTTTATCAGGTAAAAATCCGAGAAGATTCGTGGAGTAGTTATTTTTTTGAATATTCCAGAAAGCGTCTCTAACATCTTTAACATTTTCCACAAGGTATAAATCTTCCTTGAAGATACTCCTATAGAGCTGGTGTATTTGTTTTATTTTACTCATTTTAATATTTGTCCTAGTTCTATCAATAGTTCTTTGTTCTGTTTTGGCTGTTTTATTGTAAATCTAATCCATTTGTTTCCCAAAAATGAGAGTTCAGCTCCATCCCGAACAAGGATTCCTCTTTTTTTTAAAACCTTAACAATCTGAGTACTTGTTTGGTCAGTTAATATTTTTCCTAGGATAAAATTTGCCTCCGGTTTAAAAAATAGTATCTTCTCTCGGAAATTTCTCTTTAAAAGGTTAAAGAATTCTTTTCGTGCAACCTGGTAATATGTACGTGTTTTGACTATATAAGCGGTTTGTTTTAGTAACCACGTAGTGATAGCCTCACTTAGGGAGTTATTACTATAAGGTATTCTCCATTCAGTAAAACGACCGATGTTCTCAGGACTTGATACTAAAAACCCTGCCCTAATTCCTGGAAGAGCAAAGATTTTAGAAAGTGAACTTGCTACATAGAGGTTTTTTAATGATTGGGCCTCCATGGTTAAAGTTATTTTTGAATAGTCTTTTCTGAACAGTAAATATGTTTCATCTACTACAAATGTCGTATTCTTGTGCTTTGAAATAAGTTGAGAGAGCTCATTTTTATCTATTAGTGTAGATGTTGGGTTATTGGGATTGCATAAATAAACCACCATATCTTCATTAATGTTTTTATCTAATTCTCTAATATTTAGTCTAAATTTTTGAGATTCTTTTAACTGAAATGACTGTACATTTACCCCTGCCTTTTTATTTGCTACCTCATATTCCCAAAAAGTTGGTTGTATTATTAATCCTATTTGTTTGCCTAAAAATTTAGGCAAGCTGAAAAATATCTCCGTCGAACCGTTTACGTAAGTTACACACTCCTTTTTAACCTTCAGAAACTTAGAGATTAAAAGATTTAAGTATTTGCTTTTTGGGTCTGGATAATTGAGAAGTGAATCTGAATTTTTAAACACGAATTTTTTCAGTCCTTTAGGAACACTCAATGAATTTACATTTTGTGCAAAGTCTAACATTTTGTTATTATCATTCATCCCCAAATAAAAATTTTTGTATGTTATCATTGGCAATTGCGATTTTAATTTCTTTAGGCAGACTGTTTAATAAATCCACCTCGTCTCTATAACCGAATTTTGCCAATATTCCCTGTTGAGTGTCATCAGTTATAGTCGTCCATGGCTCATCAGTTCCCCAAACTAAATTTTCTGAAGCAAAAGAATAAAGTTTAATTAACGCATCCCGAGGGTTGCCGTAGGGAAGATCAAGCTTGATTCCTCCGACACCTCTCTGAATATCAAGGGGTGTAAGTGAACACAATGATAAAAAGGGTGATGTATCAAAAAAAACGTTCGGATTTCGATTTCCTGAAAACATGTCAAAAGCACTTTGTTCAAAACGCGCAGCATGCGCTATACAAAATCTTACTTTTGGATAACTTTGAGCAAGCTCAATTATTTTTTCTGGCCTTGAATACTCATCGGGACCTGAATGTATCATTACGGGTAATGAATAATTTGTAGCCAACTCCATGAATGGTGACCCCAAAAGATCCTTTACATAAGTTAATGTCGCTAAAGTATGGAGTTTTAATCCAAAAAGACAATTTTTCTTAGCATATTCGCTAAGACTCTCAACCTGTTTGCCTTCATCATATTTTGGGAGAATTGTTGCAAAGGGTAAAATGCGATCATCACCAAAAAGTGATACCTCATAGAAAAGCTGGCGATTAGCGAATTCGTAGGGAAATGACTCCGCGGGCAATGGTATCAATTTGTGGCTTTTACGAGGTAATTCCCTGAAATCAAAATAATAGGTGGAGTTTGCACACTGAAAGGAAACAGCATAGTCTATACCTGTAGCTTCAAGTTTGAATACTAAATCTTTAACGCTTTGGGAAGTAGGATATCTTCTTCTGATTATGTTGAAATGGTCAAATCCGCAGTGTGTATGAACATCGACACGAATATCCTGTCCTTTTTGATTCACTAAAATGTTTTTTATCTTATCTCGCTCTACCATAAACTTGAAGCTAATTGTAACATAAGTTATTGAGTTTAGCCTTAATTTAAGGCATAATATGCTTCAGTTACCTGTTTGTTTACTTTATGATATTGAACAAAAATAATAAGAAGAGAGCAAAAAGATTCTTTGAAAGGATTATCGATCTTGGTATTGAGTTCAAAATCCAAGATAAAGTTACACCAAAACATCTTTCAATAGACGTAGGAAAGAAGTTAATAACTCAATTTCCGGCCGAAGGAAAAGAGCCAGAAGAAATATTAGAGGAGTTTGTTAAAGAGGTGTTACCTTATTGTACTAACTTCAGTAGTCCTAATTTTATGGGTTTCCCAGACGCTGGGAATTCGGTTGCATCTTTAGGAGGAGCCTTACTCTATAATTTTCTTCAACAAAATTTAATTAATCAAAGTTTTTGTGGACCATCAGCGACGTTTGTAGAAATTGCTGTCATCCAGTGGCTTAGAGAAGTTGTAGATTACAAAAATGGCGACATAAACGATATTTGGGATGTCGGTGGAATAATTACCCCTGGTGGAACCTCGAGTAATACTATCGGAATAATGTTAGCCAGAGAGAATAGATTCCCAGATGCTATGAGTAAAGGAGTGGACGATCTAGATAGAACTTGGCTGATAGTGCCAAAAGGAATTGGCCACTATAGTGTAAAAAGTGGGCAGATGTGGTGTGGGTGTGGTAATAGACTAATTGAAGTAGAAACGAAAGATTTTCGTTATGATCTAGATGAACTTAAAAAAGCGCTTGAAACAAACAAAGGAAAAGTCATGTGTGTGGTAGCTTACGCTGGTGATAGTAGAACCATGACGGTTGAAAATTTTGAAGAGGTTGCTAAACTTGTAAAGTCTATAGATCCTACAATTTGGTTACATGCCGATGCTTGCCATGGGTTCTCATTAGGATTCAGCCCTAAACTGAAACACAAAATTAAAGGAATAGAATTATTTGATAGCATTACAATGGATCCTCATAAAGTGATGGTAACTCCATATGTTACAAGTACTCTTTTGGTCAAAGATCCACAGAAATTAAAAACAATTACCAGTAAATCAGACTTAATAATGCAAGAGCAGTTTGCGTTTGGACAGATAACTCCATTTTTTGGTAGTCGCCCCTGGTATTCATTGAAATTATGGTTTGTAATGAAGAGTTTGGGCAAGAAAGGATTAGCTGAACTAATAGAGAAGAGACATGAACTTGCTATGTATCTTGCTAACAGATTAAGGGGTGATTCTGACTTTATACTGTTAAATGAGGTTGAAATAAATTCTGTGGCATTTATGTATAAAAAAGATATCAATTTAGATGACGTAGAAAAACTAAATACTATTAACAAGGAAATTCACAAGCAGATCATAGAAGAAGGAAGATATCATCTTCACCAGTTTAGTATTCCAGATTCAGGAAAAATCAAAAAAGGGGAAATTGTATACCCACAACGATTTATGTGTGGCAACCCAAATACTACGGAGAAAGAAGTCAATGCAATGTTAGAGTATGTAAGAAGTTTGGGAAGAAAAATAGTTAGAAGCTATTCACACTAATGCAAAGAACTCCAGAAACATTTTTAAATCAACTTGAAAATTACTTGTCTAAGTATTTTGGAGACAAGAGTTATTTTGCATGTGTTTACGGTTCGTACTCTAATGGCAAGAGAAACAATGAATCAGATGTAGATATACTTGTAGCAACGACAGATTTTACGGATAAAGATTTAGAAAATATAAAACAGTTTGTAATTGATTTTCACAAGAAAAACGGTTTAAAACTTGATAACGAAGTCCCTTTTGATAACAAGTTAATAATAAGTTACTCGGAATTAAAGAGGGCTACAGAGCTGAAGGCTTTTTCTTTTAAGGAAGGTAAGTTTGAAGTATCAAAAGTTATCAAAAATAAGGAATTTTTAGAATCGCATGAAGTTAAAATGAGACTCGCTCTCAACGCATTGACTTCACCCCATATATTTTTTGGAAATGATAAGGATATTTATTCTAAGTTAAAGGCAGATGCCGAAAGGAATATTGTACTTTTCGCCATTAATAGACAGGCAAGCCAGATTTTTAAAAAAGAAGAATTACTACAGTCTCTGCTGTTTGGGAAAAATGGAGAGTCTGGAGAAATGTATTTGGGATACAAGGAATATCCGATAGTTATTAAATATTTAAAAAAAATTATAGATAAAGAATTAGGGCCGTTAAAAATAAACAGTTATATAACGTTAAATAAAGGAAGGATAAAAGTGATAAAAGATATCGTATATTTGATAAAACCCAAGCAAAAAATATTTATTGGAGTTGCGTGGCCGTATGTGAATGGTAATTTGCATGTAGGGCATGTAGCTGGTTATTTATTGCCTGCTGATATCACTGCTCGATTCTTTAGATTGTTAGGTAACGACGTCCTAATGGTTTCAGGATCAGATTGTTTTGGTACCCCCATTACGGTGGAAGCTGATCAGAAGGGAATGTTCCCACAAAGGATTGTAGATACTTACCACAAAAGAAATATTCAATTATTTGAGAATTTAGGACTAAGTTTCGACTTGTACACTAAAACAGCAACTGAAAATCACAGAAAAATAACTCAAGATTTTCTTAGAGCTTTTTGGGAGAAAGGACTGTTGGAAGTAAAGAGTCAACCTCAATATTATTCCCCAACTTCTAAGAAATTTCTACCCGATCGCTACGTTGAAGGAACTTGTCCAAATTGTGGTTTTAAAGAATCTAGAAGTGATCAGTGTGATAATTGCGGAAGTTTGCTAGATCAGAATTTAATTAATCCGGTTAGTAGGATTGATAGATCAAAGGTTGTTTTAAAAGAAACTCAACATCTTTTTATATTATGGAATAAGCTACAAAAGGAAATAGAGACGTATGTAGACTCCAAGTCAGGTTGGAGAAATTGGGTGAA
>ERZ1292623.5290-Hain-H51-01um-R1-5290-length-10342-cov-4_pt1 | contig 10342 bp, 9 predicted proteins | sample MGYA00564398_ERZ1292623 | MGnify/ENA primary metagenome ERZ1292623 (study PRJEB36523, sample SAMEA6512633) | groundwater metagenome | collected 2019-01-07 | study: AquaDiva: Metagenomics assemblies of 32 groundwater samples
TTGTAAGAAAATGTATTAAAGAAAAAAAGAAAGCTGTTAACATTATTAGTGTTGTAATCGATGTTAAGTAAGCATTTATTGTAAACCTCTCTGGGTAAAAAGAGCTTAATACGGCCATTGTTGTGAACATCCAAATAGAATAATTGTAGAAATCTTTTTTTGTGAAACTATTTGCTATTATTTTAACCGCAGAGAAGATACCAAAAATCAAGAATATGAAACTAACTCCCCCCCATATTAAACCAAGAGCGCCTGTGAATAAGCCTGCTACAAGTGCAAGCACTGCTGATTTTTTTGTTGATGTAGATTGAACTGCGGCAATATAAAAATAGAATGCAGCAAACATTAATGCCAAACCCATTGCTTCTTTATCTGAAACCCCCGTTAACGTTCTGAACAAAAATATTGGTATAAATGAAAGTATTGTCGTTGCTATGACTGCTACCTTTGTATTTGAAAGCTTTTTTGCAAATAAAAAGAAGAAAATCATTGCTATTGCAAATGAAAATGCAGGATATGTTGTGTGTATTAATTCTACTGTAACAGAAGGAATGAAAAAGTGGACTACCTTATACCAATAAGCCAATAAATGTGAAAGAAGACTAAATTCTTCCAAGTTTGCATATCCTTGCGGATAATATCTCAATTTGTCTATTGTTGATAAAGCTCCATTTTCGACTATTTCTTTTGTGTACCTTAAAAAAGCCAAAGCATCTGGATCTGCAGTTAAATATTTCCCTGTTGTTGCGTCAATTAAATTAGGCAATGACTGCAATCTTAATATTGAAGCGAATCCTATTATGCTAGTTAATACTCCTGCTACATACTTTCCCAAGAATATTAAAGCTAATGATATACTTGGGATTAAGACAAATAAGTAGAATTTTCCCACAACAAATTTATTTTGAAATATTAAGTAGACTATTAAAAAAGATGCTAAGTATACACCTATATATTTTGTTTTATCTTCATCAAGATTAAAGCTACCTAAAACAGATTTTATCTTTTCTACTCTTTTTTCAATTACATTTTCCATAAAAATCTAAGAGGCTTCTTTTTGAGAAATTTAAAAACCTTTCTAATAAACAATTTTAAATACTAAGAGCAAATTAAATAATATATGCCCAAAACTATAGCAACAGATTCTCCTTTAGCTGAGATTACTTTAAGAAAATATGAAAAGCCTTCCAGTAATGATAAAAGAGATCTTGTAAAGAAGCTATGCTTATCTGTTGGGTTATTACAACCTGGAGATTCTAGAGACATAATTGTTGATATATTGCATGCAGTGTTAGATTCTGATGTGCCTTTGGATTCTAAACAAATTGAGGCTATTGTTATTGAGAACAGGAATACAAGAAGATTACCTGCAAAAGGAATTGCTTCATCTAACATAAGAAGGCAATTGAAAAGACTGAAAGATTTATTTTTGATTGAGTCTATTCAAAATAAGTATAGAATAAATGAAAATGAATCTCTAGAGAAAATATTTGAGGAAAAAATTCAAAAATATTACATTAATTCAATAACTGACAGAGTAAGAGAATATTTTAAAGCGATAAAATGATTTATGAACCTGATGAAGATTCTTTTCTTTTAGTTAAACAAGTTAAAAGATTAGCCAAAAATAAGAAAGTTTTAGATATGGGAACTGGATTCGGTATTTTAGCAGAAACTGCTTTAGAAAGTGGTGCTAAAGACGTTTTAGCTGTAGACATTGATGAAGAAGTTGTCGAATTTGTAAAATCTAAAGGTATTAATGTTAAAGTTTCTGATTTGTTCTCTAATATTAATGAAAAGTTTGATTTGATTATTTTTAATCCCCCTTATCTGCCTGAAGATGAACTTGAGGATTTTGAAATTAGAAATGTTACAACTGGCGGGAAAAATGGTTATGAAATTCTTGAAAGGTTTTTAATTCAAGCTAAAAATTATTTGAATAAAAATGGAGAAATTTTAATTGTTTTTAGCTCTTTGACTAATAAAGAAAAAATTGATTCTATTTTGAGAGAGAATAGTTATAATTTTAAATGTTTAGAAACTAAGAAATTATTTTTTGAGGAGTTGTATGTTTATTTGATAAGAATTTAATGCATCCTAAATCTAGGTTCTTATCCAAGAAATTTTTGAGTCCAATGTATGGCTTGATTATGAAAAAAATGATAAGCTTGTTATAAGGAATTAATGTGAGAATGTTGATTTAATGTGCAAACCCACTGCTATAAAAAAGCTTATAAAGAGTATTAAACCAAAGAAATTTACCCACTATTACTACCATTTAAGGTAGGAGGGAATAAATGGAAAAAAAAGATATTATTCAGGCAATTCAATATTTAAGAGAATTCTCTAAGAAACGTAACTTTAGCCAAACCATTGATTTAATTATAAATCTTAAAGGGATAGATGTAAAAAAACAAGGGAATAACCTAGACATATTTGCAACATTACCTCATGCTAGAAAAAAGAAATTAAAAATTTGTGCTTTAGTTGGGTATGAGCTATCTCAATCTGCTAAAATTTTTGATAAAGTTATTGTTCAAGATGAATTTCATAAATATCAAGCTAATCCTAAACTAGTAACAGAATTAACAAGAGACTATGACATGTTTGTTGCTCAAGCAAACCTTATGGGGCCTATTGCCACTACTTTTGGTAGGACTCTAGGGCCTAAAGGACTAATGCCTAATCCTAGATCTGGTGCTGTTGCGCCTCCTGAATCTAATCTAGAATTATTATCAATAAAATTACAAAAAACAGTAAGGCTTCAAACAAAAAAGGAAGCTATTGTTAAGGCTCCTGTTGGCTCTGAAGATATGAAAGATGAGGAAATTGCAGACAATGTTCTTTCAGCATATAACACTTTAGTTCACTCATTGCCTCAAGAAGAGCATAATATCAAAAATGTAGTATTAAAAACTACTATGGGGCCTGCTATTAAAATTGGTGAAAATAAAGATCATATTCAAGAAAGATTAAAACCAAAAGAAAAACCTATGAAAAGCAAGAAAAATGAATAAACCAACAGCGCATGTATCAGAAAAGAAAAAGAAAGAAGTTGCTTATCTTAAAGAGTTACTTCAGAATCATAAAATTATTTTAATAGCTGATTTAACAGGTTTACCTGCTGCCCAATTACAGTCTATTAAAACAAAATTAAAGAAAGATTTGAAGATTAGAGTAACTAAAAAAAGATTATTAAAAATTGCAATAGAAGATTTAAAACAACAAAAAGACCTCACTTCTCTGATTCCTTATATCGATAAAACCATGCCTGCATTATTGGTTGCTGATAAAGATCCTTTTAGCATTTATACGGCAATTAAGAAATCAAAATCCTTTGTTGCTGCTAAGCCGGGGCAAATAGCACCTAGTGAATTAGCTGTTGAGCCAGGACCAACTAATTTTCCTCCTGGACCGATTATAGGGGAATTAGGACAAGCTGGCATTATTGCTGCTGTTGAAGCAGGAAAGGTTGTTGTTAAGAGAAGGAGCATTTTGGCTAAAGCAGGAGAGCCTATATCTACTAAAGCAGCAGGTATTCTTGCTAAACTAGGAGTCCAGCCTATTGAAATAGGATTGAATGTTGTGGTTGCTTTAGAAAATGGCGTTGTTTATGATAAAGGTGTTTTGGATGTTGATCCTGAGACCTATATTAAGAACTTATTACAGGCACATTATGAGGCAGTTTCTTTAGCTGTTGGAATTTCCTATATCACGAAAGATTCTGTTAAGGTGTTATTGAGCAAAGCTTATAGAGAGTTATTAGGAATAACAAAGAACCTTAATCTTGTGGTAAACACTGAACCAGAAGACATAAAAAGTGAAACTCAGAAAGTAATAAGTGAAAAACCTAAAAAAGATGTTCAAACAGCATACTCTGAAGAAGATGCTCAAAAGGCCCAAGAAGTATTAAATAAGCTAAAGGAGTATGATATTAAGAAAAAAGAAGGTAGAGTATAATATTCATTGGAGGTTTATGGAAAATGGAATATGTCTATGCAGCTCTCATCTTGCATAAATTAGGGAAAGAAATTAATGAAGGGAACCTGAAAAAAGTGCTTGAAGCAGCAGGTGCGAGGATTGATGAAGGAAAAATCAAGGCATTAGTTTCTGCTTTAAAGGATGTTGATATTGAAAAGGAGCTCAAAGAAGCAGCTGTGGCTTCTGTAGCAACAGCAAGCTCTGTGGCACCTAAAGAAGCCAAAAAGGAAGAGAAGAAAGAAGAAGATGACAAAAAAAGTGAAGAACAGGCAGCAGCGGGTTTAGGCTCTTTGTTTGGATAATTCACTTTATCCTCTTTTTCTCTTTCTTTCCTTTTACCTACTAAAATGCAAAATAATCTCAAAAAAGGAATATCTGAATTAAAGAATCAATTAAATCTCTTCAATGCAGAGAAGGAAAAGTGGTACAAAGAGCAATATAGACTAAAAAATGTTTTACATGAAGAGATTAAAAAGATTAAAAATATCAAGGAGAGTGCTGATAAGTCTACTTTAGAATTTAAAAATATTAAAAAGGCTAGGGATGTTGAAAATCAGAAAGTTAAAATTTTTATAGCAAAAATTAAAGAGTTAAGAGAAAAAAAGGCTTTACTTCTTAAGAAATATAATGTTAAGGAACCTGAAAAAGTTCATTATCAAATAGAGCAATTAGAGAGAAAAATAGAAACTGAGGCTCTTTCTCCTGATCAAGAAAAGAAAGTAATGAAGCAGATAAATAGTTTTAAAAAAAAAATTGGAAAGGATAGTGAGCTTGAAACAGTTATTCATGATATTAAGAATGTTTCAACTCCATTAGATCATGCAAAAAGGAAAGCTGATGAACTGCATAACAAACTTCATGATGTAAGAAAAGAAAGCAGATATCCCGGATTTAAGGAAGCTTCAAAGCACATTACTGAACTCAAAGAAAAGCAACAAGAGGCTTATCACAATTTTCTTGAAGCAAAAAAGAGATTTTTAGAAGCAAATAAAGCCATTAAAGATAAATTGAAACTTTTAAATATAGCAAAAAAACATGAAGAAACAAAAAAGAGCATTGAAAATAAAAAAGCTGAAACGTTGAATATTGCTAAGATCCATCAGATGGCTCAGAAAGTTGAGGAAAAGATTAAGAAGAGACAAAAGATAACTACTGAGGATTTATTAGCATTTCAAGCTCAAAAATGAAATGGTTTAATGATCTTGTGTTATGGACACAGCATACATTTGCTCCTTTTGGATTATGGGGGTTATTTGTTCTTTCTGTGATTGAATCTATATTCTTTCCTGTACCCCCTGATATTTTGATTATTATTCTTACTCTTCAGAATCCTTCCTACTTTTGGCTAATCGCCTTAATTGCAACTGCTGGCAGTGTTGTTGGAGGGCTTATAGGATATGGCGTTGGTTATCTCGGGGAGAAAACCATTCTTGAGAAAATGTTTTCCAAGAAAAAAATTGATAGAGTACACAAGTTGTTTGATAGATATGGAGCAGGGTCTGTATTTATTGCTGCTTTTACCCCCTTGCCTTATAAAATCTTTACTATTGGGGCTGGGGTTTTTTACATTAATATAAAAAAATTTATTCTTGCTTCATTTATTGGGAGAGGAGGAAGATTCTTTTTAGTGGCTTGGTCTGTTTATGCTTATGGTGATTCTATTGCAGGAACCTTAGATAAGTATGTTATTAACCCCACTACACTTACTGTTATAAGTGGTGTGATCATTTTATTCGTCTATATTAAGTACAGAAAGAAAATTGTATTTTAATAATGAAAACTAAAAGTATTTTATTCGTGATTTTTTGGATATTATTGATTGTTATTAGTTTTACTTATGATCAAAAAATTTTAGATTTTATTCAGTCTTTGAAAAACCCTGTTCTTGACTTTATTTTTTTAGGATTACATTATTTAACAGACTGGATTAGCATACTTGTTTTGTTTTCTTTGTATTTTGTTACTAAAGATAGGAAAAAATTGAAATCTTTTTTAATTTCTTATCTGATAACCATGCTTTTTGTATTATTATTAAAGAATATTGTTGGAAGAGAAAGACCTTCTATAGAACTTGAAAATGATTTGTATGGGTCGTTTCCAAGCGGACATAGCACTGCTATGTTTTCTGCTCTTAACTTTGTTTCTGAAAAATATTTTAAGCACTGGATATTTATCTCAATTTTAGTAATGATTTCTAGAGTTTATTTAGGAGCCCACTACGCAAGTGATGTTTTAGCTGGAGCTTTTATTGGCTATTTTGGATGTAGAATTTTGTTAAGACTTGTTGAATTTTGAAAAGTGTCTAAGTTTATAAATAAATTTTGTGCCTAAAATTTTAGCTTCTAATTTTAACAACCTTTAAATAATTTATGGGTATAACCACTCTAGAGGGGTTTTAATGAATAAAATAAGCTGGATTATACTATTATTAATTGTAATGCTAAGTTCTAATGTAATTGCTACTAATTCTGATGTAATAATAACTGAGGTTATGTACGATCCTCCTAATGCTGTTGTTGGGCAAGCTCAAGATGCATATAGATGTGCTAATGATTCTAGCTGCCAGTGGATAGAATTATACAATAAAGGGAGTTTTGCTGTTGATTTATCTTCTTGGAAATTAAAGGTTAACACTAGGACTAATGGGAATGATATTTATAACTTTGGTGACATTATTATACAACCTGATGAGCATATTGTGATTGCCACACAGTTAGGAGATGAAGATTCTGATGGATTTAGTCTTGCAGCATTATACGGAAATAAGGATGGTGTATGGAATGATAATATAGATGGATTTAAGGCTGTTGATTCTGACATTCCATTCATAAAAACTCCTGATGTTGGACCTGAAAGCAATCCAAGTGTAGATTTTAGATTGTTAGATGGAAGCAATGTCGAGACCAGCACTTTGATTTTTGATGCTCATTTTGTTGGACCAACATATTTTGTACAAAAGAATAATGGATACTCTATGGAAAGAGATTCTCAAAACAAGTTTATGCAGAGCTTGAGTTTGGGCGGGTCTCCTGGCAAAAAAAGAAATTCTCCCCCTATGTTTACAATCATACCTAATGTTACTTTAAATGAAGATCAAGTATTATCCTCTAGATTATTGGACCTTAGAAATTTTGCATCTGACTCAGAAACTAGTGATAATGACCTTGTGTTTAGCATAACCGGCATGAATGTTAATCCTTCTAACTTGATTAATTGTGATCTTATAGGCACTGAAAGCGATTCTAGCAAATCTTATTTTTTTAATTGCACAGATTTAGCTAAAGATGCTTTTGGCTCTGCTAGTATTTTTGTAAGTGTGAGTGATGGAATTATGACTGAAAATGGAAACTTTTCTGTAAATGTTAAAAATGTCAATGATGCTCCAACACTTACAAGTGTTGCTCCAAGCAGAGATACTGCTACTTTGCTTTATACTTATGATGCTGATGCCCAGGATATTGAAGGTAATCCTTTTAATTTCAGCATAATAAGAGCTCCAAGCGGAGTTATGATTAATCCTGCTACGGGAATACTAAACTGGACTCCTGCAGAATCTCAAGTAGGGGATCATAGTATTGAAATTGCTGTTACTGATATATTATCTCAAGCTGAAAGAACTTCTGGATTAACAGCTGCAAGCTCTACCCAAAAATTTGCAGTTACTGTTGATCCTATTTTTGGATTTTCAAATGTTGATGTAGCATACTCTGATGGGACTCTCGTAAATGTTAATTCAACACAAACAATTCCAAGAGTATTTACTGCATCGGATGTTAATGTTATAACAACTTTGATTAACAGGCACCCTACAGAGCAAGGAGTGAATATCCTTATGGAAGATGTAGTATTTAATGCAAGGCTTTCTAAAGACTCTTTTGTTATATTTGACAGGGAAATTTCTTCTGGATTTACTATGAACAGTATGGAAACTAAACAAATCCCTTTTACATTTGCTATTCCTAGAAATTTATCTGATGGAGTTTATACTTTAACTTTGAAAGCTGAAGGAGACCTCTTTGATGTTGATGAAAACTTAATGGATGTTATTGTCCACCAGTCTCAAACTTTCACATTATATCTAGAAGTGCAGCAAGCAAGACATGACGTTTATATTTCTTCAATGAGCATAGAAGAAGCAGTATGCAGCAAACAATCAAACTTAAAGGTAGATGTTCAAAATTCTGGAAGCAGGACTGAAAGAGATGTGCAATTAAACTTAGCTTATTCCCCTTTAAATGTTAATTTTAATTCAGTTATAGATAAAATATTTCCTGGAGAAACAAAAACATTTTTTGTTAATGTAACTAATGGCGCTGGAATGCATAATATTACTGCACAGGTCATTTATTCTGAGGGAACAAACACTAATACTCTTGTTAATTTTGAGTCTTGCACAAGAGCAGGAGACTTCAATAAAGATTTCTGCATTAATGGACAGGATTCTGAACTGCTATTAGACAAGATGGGGTTGAAAAGTTCAGATACTAAATTTGATGCTATTTTTGATATAAACCAAGATGGAATGATTAATTTTGATGACTTCTTTAAATTGACAGACAGCCTGGATTCTGAGTGCGCTACTATTTCCCCAACAAGTGACGAGCCGAAACCTTCTGTTATTATTAGCGGAGAAGGATTTAACGTTGAAGTTTCTCAGCTTAAAATTATGTTACAACAAGGAAGTTCATTTGTATCATCATTTTTTGTAACTAATAAAGAAAATACATCTCTTACTATGTCTAATAAACTAGATGGAATTTTTTCTGCTGAAGAAGATTTTATTAGTTTTGACTTTCCTAACTTACTTAATCTGCTTGCAGGAAGCTCTTCTAGCATAAATTTCAAAACCAGTGCGCCTGAACAGTTTAAGCTTGGTGCTTATAGCGGAACATTTACTATTAAGACAAATAAACAAACTACCTCGCTGCCTGTGGAGATTGAAGTTGTTCCAAACTTCTGTGAAAGCGGAATCAAAGGAAATGATATTTTGATAGATATTCATGAACCTGATAATAGTGAGGATTTCAAGCCAGGAGATAAGATAGATGTTGACCTCTCTGTGAAGAATAAAGGCGAGACCAGAGACATAAGTATAGAGGGAATATTATGGAATATTGATAAAGATGAAGAAGTTGAATCATTTGAAGTTGATTCTATTGAAATAGATAAAGGAGATACTGAAAAAGACGATTTTGATTTTGAAATTGCCGTGCCAGATGAGATTAAAGATGATAAGATTGTTTTATACATTAAAGCATCTGAGGATGGAAATGAAGAACAGATATGTAATGTTCAAAGCGTTGGTGTGGATGTTAAAAGGGATAAAAATGATGTAAGAATTGTGGATATTATAGCTCCAAATAGGTTACAGTGCGATTCTAATGCTATTTTAAGAATAAGTGCAAGGAACTTTGGCAAAGATGATGAGAAAAATGTTTATTTCAGAGTTTCTAATGATGAGCTAGGATTAATTGCAGATTCTAAACCTTTTACTTTAAAAGAATTTGATAAAAATGGAGATTTTATTTCTGAAACTCTGTCTTTTAGAATTCCTGTGACTAAAAGTGACAAATCTATGTTTATAGCTTCTGTTATTTATGATGATGGTGCCAAAATGCAGAGTATAGATAAAGAAGTTTCTATTAGCTGCAGTGAAGACTTAATTGCTGAATCTCAAGTTAGTGCTGAAACTCAGTTTAATGAAAAAAAAGAAAGTTTTGTTCAAGATGAGAGGTTTAAAGTTGTTCAATCAATTACTGTGGATGTTGAATCTGATTTATTGATACAAACTGCAGTGTTACTTTCTTTTGTCCTTGGGGTGAGTATTGTTGCTTATGCTGTAAAGGGGGTTATTTTAGTCAAAAAATGAGTCACCGAAAGGTTTATATAGGTTTTCATGACTATAGAATAATAACAAAATCCAAGATCATTTAGGGGGTTGGAAATAAAATGAAAAAGTTATTAATGAGTTTATTTTTAGTTTTTTTAGTTAGCATTAGTATGGCTAGTGCAGTTTTGACAACTGTGGCTGTTTCAAGCCCAACCTATCCAGGAACACAAACATCAGCAAATCCTGGCGATGTTGTAAGCTATACTGTTTCAGCTACAAATAGCGCAGGTTCAACTGAGATAACAAGTGCTACTCTTACAAGTTCTGACTTGTTACAAGGTAGCAATAAAATTAGTGCACCTGTAAATCTTGGTTCAGTAACAAGCATTACTGGCGGGTCAACTAAGATAGCTACTGTACAATTAACTGTGCCTACTGTATTAAAAGGAACTTATACAGGGACAATAACAGCTACTGACTCAACAAATTCCATTAATAAGGCAACTGGAACTTATTCCGTTGTTGTAAATG
>ERZ1292623.4079-Hain-H51-01um-R1-4079-length-12077-cov-11_pt1 | contig 10341 bp, 15 predicted proteins | sample MGYA00564398_ERZ1292623 | MGnify/ENA primary metagenome ERZ1292623 (study PRJEB36523, sample SAMEA6512633) | groundwater metagenome | collected 2019-01-07 | study: AquaDiva: Metagenomics assemblies of 32 groundwater samples
CTAGTTGAAAGCTGAATCTCCAAAGAATCTAGTTCCACAGTTTTTTGACAAAACTGCATATACTTATGACAAAGTAGTAAACCTGACAACCTTTGGAAAAGACAGACATTGGAAGAAAGAAATTCTAAAAAAAATCCCAAATTGCAATTCAATACTTGATCTTGCCTGCGGAACAGGAATACTGACATTTCAAATCGCTGAAAATTTTCCTGATTCAAAAATAGTGGCTGTAGACATGACAGAAAGTTATTTGAATGTGGCAAGAATGAAGCTAAAACCTTATCACAAGATCACTTTTTTGAATCAAGATGCAGAAAAACTAAATCTTGATAGTAAATTTGACTGTATAACATCTTCATATATTCCAAAATATTGTAATGCAGACATACTCATCAGTGCATGCCTAAATCATCTCAATAGGGGTGGTAAAATAATCCTGCACGATTTTATCTATCCCAAAAATCATCTTGTTAGAGGATCATGGAATTTCTATTTTATAGTGTTGAAACTGATAGGATGTCTAGTACCAAGCTGGAAAGATGTATTTACAAATCTTCCAAAATTGATTAGATCAACACGCTGGTTAGCTGATTATGAAAATATAATGAAAAAACATGGACTGCAAACAACTATCCAGCCTTTAACCTTGGGCACATCAGCTATCTTGACAGGCACTCAGCAAGTCTAATCTTATCTCTTCAGAGATTTGAAACCAAACAGAATCATCGTGTAGTATCTTATAACTTCGCGTTATCTTTTTTCTATTAGGATCAAAATTAATTGAAACTGCATTGCGTCGTGCTGAAATATTGTTTTTTCTAAGTATATTGCCTATGCCCTCTTTTTTTTGTAGTAAATCTGACATTACAGATTCTGGAAGAATTTTCGAATCAAACCTTACCATCGCACTAACAATTGGAAACTGAGCAGCTGATATTACCACCTTTCTTACATATTTTGTTCTAGATGTTGAATTCTGTTCAATTACATCTATGTGCACAGGTTTTTTTAGAATCTCGGCAAGTGTCTGTTCTACATATCCTATTGGCGCATCTAGGAGAGTATTTGCTAAAAGATCCAGTGTTGATGCCATAAGTATAGTAAAACAATTATTTCAATTAAATGTGTCTTAAGAAAAAGTAGGATATTGTTCCAGCAATTACTCCTACGCTGACAAGTTTTAGAATGATTTCTTTTTTGTATATTTCTGAATAATCTGCAGACTGACTCTTTAATTCCTTGTATCTCCGTGATGTCTTTATGAGTATGTAGCTCAGAAAACCAGCTATGCCAGAGATGGCAAGTGCTTCTAGTGAAATGGTATTTGTCTGAATTGCAGAACCTGCTAGGACAGGCAGTATTCCCCATGAGATAACAAATATTGTATTATTGTGGAACCTTCCTTTGAATAGTTCTAGGTTATATGCAAAAAGAAAGAACGATTCTGCAATTCCTATTGGAAACAAAAGCGGTGAATCCAAAAACGCATAGTATAGGCCAATGGTGAAAGCTCCAGCTAACGAAAGCAACGAAACTGTCCAGACATGCTTTTTTGATAAATTTCCCCAAGGTTTGGTTTTACTACCAAGTGAATCAAGACAGTGAGCAGATATGCCAAGTGCAAGAAAATACAAAGCACAAATGGCTGCCAGCCTTTCTATCGAAAAACTGTTGACAAAGGAACCCCATGCTGCAAATGATACCACCATTCCAGTGTATGGCAAAAACAAGATCCCAACTCCCAGTCTAAAGTTTTTAGAACCAAACTTTGGAACAAACCATTCAGACATCCTGTCTTTTTGCATTAGATACCTAACGCAATTCTTCCTTATATTGTACAAGATAAAAACAGAAAGATTTTAGGCACAATATTTGGCAATTTAAAAGGTTCAGATACCAAATAGATTTTTTACAATGGCCATCTGGTACATTATGTTAACTCCAATCAACAAACTTGCACTCCCAGCAACATATCGTAATATTCTATTTACTATAGTAATATTAGCTGTAAATGCAAACGGTAAACCAATCAGTCCACTGATAATAGCCATGCCAAACATAGAACCAATACCAAAAATCAAAATGAAAGATAGAATCAATTCAAGACTGCCAAGACTGCTTGCTATTAAAACTACAAGACTACCGCTGCCCGCAAGTCCATGCACGCATCCTATCACATACGATTTGTGACCATGTTTATGTTCCTCTTCATGCTTGTGAGGATGAGTATGAATTGTACCATCCTCATGTATGTGAGGATGAATATGTCTAAACTTGAAGATACTTTTATTCAAGTATGTCATTGAACCAAGAATAACTAGCATAATACCTACAACAAACTCAAAACCCATGAAAATATTATTTTGTATGTGTATTGATAATGCAAAAACAAGCAGGCCGATAAAAAAAAGTGTTGTTGTATGGCCAGCTCCCCAAAAAACTCCAAGTAAAGATGATTTGAATACATTTTTTCTTAAGCGTTGTACTAACGATGCGGAATCTGATTTTTTCTTTGAAACTTGTGTAGCAACTGCTGCTACATGATCTGCTTCAAAAGCATGTTCTAATCCTATTGCAAGTCCAGCTACCATTATAAGAATAGGTGTCATTGTCTGGAATTGTGCAATTAACTCTTCAACCAACCCAATCTCTTCCTAGTGATGCTCTGTTGTTAAGATATAATCGCCTATTGGAATAGGTTCATCAAATATTATGACTTTTTTTGGGAGATCGCCAATTGTTGCCTCAAAAGTAATCTTTCTGAGAGTTTCTGGTACTCCAATCATAACATTATGTGTTGATAGAATCTTTGATGCGCTCTTTTTAACTATGTCATTAGATTTTCCAGAACGCAATTCGTTAACAATATAGGCACAGTAAACTAGGAGAGCTTCGTTAGTGTTAATTTTCAAATTTCTTGCAAGTTTTTCTTTAACAATATCTACAGAATTAAAGAAAATTTGTTCGTCAACCTCATCACCATGTTCAAAAATCCTAGTAAAAGAGGGAACGTCAGGTTCACCTTTTACTTCAATCTTTAGATGAATCATGATCTCTTTGGAACTTTTGCCTTAGGGCCATTTCCAAAGTCGTAAGTATGTCCCTTGCCACGATATAATTTTGGCCTTACAGGGCTGCCATCAGTTTTACCTTTCTTTGTAAGTGACAAGCCTGCTAAAAGTTCTACAATCAGCCTGTTTGCCAAACCTGATGTAATTCCACCATTGTACGAGTTTCCATCACTAACGTCATAGTTTGGTGCAACTTCTACAAGGTCAAATGCAAACTTGTCTGGATCAAAGGAGGTTGATAAAAGTCTCATCAACCTCATGCCTTCTCTAGATGTTAGTCCGTTTGGTTCTGGCTCGCCAGTTCCTGGGGCATATGCAGGATCGAAAGTATCAATATCCCAGCTGATGTAAACTGCATCTACATTATCATTTGCTCTGTCTGCAGCTTCCTTTGCAATATGGTCAATTCCCAGTTCTTCTACATCAAGCATGGTAAACCACTGAAAGTCTTGATCTGCCATCCACTTGTACAAGTCTGGTCCTGGCCAGTATCCACGTGGACCAATCAAGGTATAGTTTTTGCCCTTCAGACAACCTAACTCCATAATTCTTCTGATATGTGCTCCATGATCATACTTGAAACCACAAAGTCCTTGCGGTGCGCAATCAGCATGGGTGTCAATGTGTATCATGCCAATGTTCTTGTATTTTTTAGCAAATGCTCTTACATTTGCAAATGTGATAGAATGGTCACCACCAAGCATTACTGGAATGCCGTCAATATCAAGAACTTCCTTTACTTTGTCAGTCATTCTCCTGTGAGATTCTATGACATCACCAGGTGAGACATTTACATCACCGTAATCGATTACTTTGTAAACACCAAAAGGATCAACACCTGTTTCAATGTTAAAGTGCTCATATGGTGGAGATGGCACTGTAGAAGCTGCACGAATTGCTCGCGGACCATATCTTGCGCCAGGACGAATAGTTGTACCAAAATCGAACGGTTCACCTATAATAGCTACATCAGGTTTTACTTTTTCTAGTTCCGCCTTGCTTCTAAGCCAAGGCAATTTCAGAAAAGTTGGTATGCCTACAAAAATTGGTTCGTCATTACCCTTGTATGAATCACCGTAAAACTCCATTCCCATTTTTGTTCCATCTTTGTAAAGCGTAGTATTTTTTAAATCTATCTAAATTATTTTTCAAAAGATCTAGATCGCAAAAAACATTATATTTTTATATTTGCAAAAGATAGAAACTCGGTTGGCTATAGTTAGTACAAGAGAAGAGATCGAAAAAGCATCTAAAAAAACAATAGAAGCATTGTATGGAACAGGAATACAAGATTTTAAAATTAGAGAATTGTTTGCATTGCCAGAAAAAGGAAAAAGGGATTCTTGGGATGTTCAGACAACATTTCTGTTAAACAATCTCAAGTATACTGTTGATCTTGTGATTATGGAAAAAGACGGTCAGGTTACTAATGCAAGACTTATCGACACAATGAAACCACTCTAGGTTTTTGTAATAATCTCTTAATTTAAAAAATTGATTAGAGAGCACCTAATTATGTAAATCAAGTATTAAAATATGAGGTTAAATGGCTTTTTTGCTAAAATCCGGCAATATTTAAATAAATACACATTATAGCACAGTGAGATGGCGCAGTTAGACGGGTTTGGCATTGCAATTATAGGATTTTTGGTCCTTTCTATTGTAGTAGGAACATTAACCCATAGACTAGTCAAAAAAAGCAGCAGAAGATACATGGTAGCAGGAAAGAGCCTACCTTTATTCTTTGTAGGAACAATGCTTGCAGCTCAATCAATTGATGGTAATTCATCACTTGGTAATGCTGCTTTAGTTTATCAATTTGGATTTTGGGCAGGTGCTGTTATTCCTATTGGACTTGGAGCATGTCTAATTCTTACAGGGCTGTTTTACGCAAAAAGACTTAACAATTTATCAATGTTTACGCTGCCAGATTATTATTACAGAAGATATGGAAATGCCTCAGAAGGAATCTCTGGCGTTTTAATGATAATAAGTTTCATTGTACTAGTTGCAGGAAATTTTGCCGCAAGTGGTTTTATTTTACAAACAGTTTTTGGTATTGACTTTTTCTGGGGTATACTTATTGCGGCTCTAGTTGTACTAGTATATACATATGCAGGGGGTCTATTCTCTTCCGCATACACAGATATTTTCCAGATTTATCTTGCTATTGCAGCATTTTGGGCAGCGTTTATCTTCTTTGCCGGAGGATTTGCTGGCGTTGACTTTGCAACAATTCTTGGTGCTGCACCACCTGGCTACCTAGATCTATCTGGTCTTACTGATATGGCAGGTGGAGCTTTGATCAATTGGGCTGGAATAATGGCATTAGCATTAGGTGATATTGTCGCATTGGACTTTATGGAAAGGGTATTTGCAGCCAAGGATCCAAAAACTGCACAAAGAGGCGCCTTCTGGGGTGGTGGATTAACTCTATTCACTGTTATTCCAACAAGCATGCTAGGAATTATTGCATTATACTATCTACCAGGTTTAGAAAATCCATTCACTGCTATGCCTGACTTGGCAATAAATCACATGCCATTTGCAGTGGGGGCTGCCTTGTTGATGGGTGTACTGGGTGCCGCAATGTCAACAGCAAATGGAGGCCTTCTTGCAATTTCTAGTGTAATTTCAAGAAATCTAATTCAACGAGACATCTTGCATAGATGGCTTAAGAAACCTTCTATGGGTGATAAAAAATTGCTCCTTACAACTAGAATATTTACTATCCCGATGATGATAGCCGCTTTTATTCTTGGTTGGCAAATACCGCAGCCGGGAGTTTACTTGATCTTAGCATTTGACATTGTATTTGCTGGTGCATGGGCACCACTAACGCTAGGTTTGTTTTGGAAAAAGGCAAACATGCCTGCTGCTGTTACATCACTCATAGTAGGGTCTGCATTAAGATTGATGTTTTTCATTCTTCCTATCCTCCCACCAGAGTTATATGGATTAGATACAATGATACCTCCACCAATATCATTTGCGCTCTTTATAATAGTGGCACTTGCTACACAGAAGAAATATCCAGGCAAACAAAGACACGGTGTCAATGATTATGTTCCGCCAGAAGAAGATATGATCTTAGGTGAAGACTTGAAAAATTATACAGCTCCAACTGGAGAAAGCACAAGCAGCACACCTATGAAGTAAAACATAGCGTGATCATCTCAAATTAAGAAATATCTAAAAATCTTATTACATCGTTCTTCTAAATCATTTTAATGGCTAGTAAGCATGATATGTTCGCCGCGATTTTATTGCTCTTAGGTGTAGGTCTAACTCAATTACAACCATCACAACCGCATTATATTGGCGCAGGAATAGGCACTATCGCTGTTGGTGCAGCGTGGCTTGTCATTAGAATAATACGTGATTACAAAAAATAAAAGCAACAATTTTAAACACGAATACATTGTTTTTGATAAAACTAAAATAAATTGTAGAGTCTGGCCAATGACAGATTTTCAGCTGGTTCCGTAGTAGCCAATTTTCCATCAACCTTAACCTCATAAGTCTCAGGATCAATTTCGATTTTCGGCGTTAGATTATTGTATTTCATATCTTTTTTGCCTATTTTTCTGCAATTCTTCACAGGAAGTAACTTTTTTCGCAGTCCAAGCTTTTTTGCTATTCCATTTCTTATTGCAAGTTTTGAGGTAAATGTTACTGACGTAGAATATTTGGCTGCACCAATTGCGCCAAACATGGGACGATAGTAAACAGGCTCTGGTGTGGGAATTGATGCATTAGGATCGCCCATCAAAGAATATGCAATAAAACCACCCTTTATGATGAGCTTTGGTTTTATTCCAAAAAACGGCGGAGTCCATATTACAATATCAGCTAGTTTACCAACTTCTAGTGAACCAACATAATCTGAAATTCCATGTGTTATTGCGGGATTAATGGTAAGTTTTGAAAGATATCGCTTGACACGTAAGTTATCATTATCATTTTTTTCTTCTTTTAGTTGACCTGTCATCTTTTTCATTTTGTCTGCAGTCTGCCATGCTCTAGTAGTGACTTCACCTACTCTTCCCATTGCTTGACTATCAGAAGAATACATGCTTAATGCACCAATGTCATGCAAAACATCTTCCGCAGCAATTGTTTCACCCCTAATTCTAGATTCTGCAAATGCCACATCTTCCGGCACTGAAGGATTTAGATGATGAGCAACCATCAACATGTCCAAATGTTCATCCAGGGTATTGACCGTATATGGTCTTGTAGTATTTGTTGAAGATGGCAGAATATTTTTTTCACCAGCAATTTTCATAATGTCTGGCGCGTGTCCACCACCGGCACCTTCTGTATGATATGTGTGAATTGTCCTTCCTCCAATTGCCTCAATAGTGTCATCAACAAAACCACACTCATTCAAAGTATCAGTATGAATGGCAACCTGCGTATCAGTTTTATCGGCAACACGTAGAGCGGCATCAATTGTAGCAGGCGTTGTACCCCAATCCTCATGAAGTTTTAATCCGCATGCTCCAGCTGCTATTTGTTCCATCAACGCAGGTTCTAGTGAATCATTTCCCTTTCCTAGAAAACCAAAATTCAAAGGAAGTTCTTCTACAGATTCTATCATTCTATGCAGATTCCAAGGACCTGGCGTACATGATGTGGCTTTAGTACCTTCAGCGGGGCCTGTACCACCACCTATCATTGTAGTTGTGCCGCTACAGATTGCTTCAATAGATTGTTGTGGAGAAATGAAATGGATATGGGTGTCAATTGTACCTGGAGTACAGATAGTATGCTCTCCTGCAATTACTTCAGTGTTTGATGATATTATCATGTTTACCCCATCCATAACGTTTGGATTGCCGGCTTTGCCAACTCCAGCAATCAAACCATTTTTGATGCCAATATCCGCTTTGATTATTCCAAGGATCGGATCCATTACGATAGCATTTGTAATTACCAGATCAAGTGCATTCTTACTAGTTACCCCACTAGCTTGACCCATTCCATCACGCGCACTCTTACCTCCACCAAACACAACCTCATCGCCATACTTTAGCAAGTCCTTTTCAATTTCAATAATAAGGTCAGTATCCGCAAGTCTAATTTTATCCCCAACAGTAGGTCCATACAAATCCGCATATTGTTTCCTTGGAATTTTTAGAACCATCTATATCCTATTTTTGAATCCTTTTTCTTTGGCTTTTCTAAGAGCCACTTTTTTCTTGAGGTCTAATTTACCGTTTACAAGACCATTGAAGCCATATACAATTCTCTTGCCACCATACTCCGTGAGCTCAATTTCTTTTGTATCTCCTGGTTCAAACCTAACCGAAGTCCCTGCAGGAATGTTAAGATGACATCCATATGCTTTCTCTCGTGGAAATGCAAGAAATTTGTTTACCTCAAAAAAATGAGTATGAGAACCAACCTGAATTGGTCTATCTCCTGTGTTGCTTACCTTGATTTTTAAGCTCTTTTGCCCAATGTTTGCTATTACTGGATCTTTGGATAGAAAATATTCTCCTGGGATCAAATCAGATCACACAATAGGATCATGTACAGTTACAAGTTTAGTTCCATCATTAAAAGTTGCTTCTACTTGTACAGTTTTTACAAGCTCAGGGACACCTGATAAAACATCATTTCTTGTTAAGACCTTTCTGCCAGATTGCATTAACTCAGAAACAGACTTGCCATCCCGTGCACCTTCAACAATATGATCAGCGATTAGAGCTACAGATTCTGTATAGTTGAGCTTTAAACCCCTCGCCTTTCTTTTACGAGCAATTTCAGCAGTCATAAAAATATACAATTTGTCAATCTCTTTGGGTGTGAGCATCATAATAGCCACGTATTACTAATTCGTGTATTTATAATTGACTTGTATTTAGGAAAAACATAATTTCATTGTCGCAAGTTGACTAGTGTGCTTACAGTAACTTCTATTGTTGGTAATATTTTTCATGACAAGTCACTAAGGAAGAAATCCAAACACTTTACTGGAAATTACGAAAAGCTGATAATTTCACGGCTGGAGACAGAACGAAGTAGGTTAAGGCGAAAAACTGACAAAGGAACAGACATAGGTCTGATACTCAAATCGGGAACAAAGTTACAGCATGGTGATATTTTATTATCCACACCAGAGAAATTTATCATTGTTGAACAGTTGCCTGAGAAAGTTATCTCCATTAGAATAAAGAAAAAAGAGCCAAAAAATCTGCTTAAGCTATGTATAATGATAGGTCACATTATAGGAAATAGGCATAGACCAATTGCAATTGATGAGAAAGGCACGATTTCTTTTCCAATACAGGCAGATTCTGAGGTTGATGTGTTTAGGAGGTTATTGCATAACACAGTGGATCATATGGAACTAACAGTAGAGGAACGAATTTTTCAGCCAGAACAAGGAATGGATGTACATGAACACTAATCACGAATTTCACCTAATGCAGCTTGCAGATTCTTTTTTCCCCTCAGGCATGTTTAGTATGTCTGGCGGATTGGAATCTCTTGTTAAACATGGCAAGATCAAAACTGATAGAGATGTTTTGAAATTTATACGACACCAAATACACTTTCAACTAGCACCATGCGATTGTATTGTTCTATCAGAAACCATGGTTGCAGCACAAAACAAAGATATTTTAAAAATAATTAACATTGATAACAGATTTTTCTCAATGAAATTAGTAAAAGAGATCAGAAATGCTTCGGTTAGATCGGGACAGCAAATGTTGAATTGTGTAATGTACATGCTTTCTCCTAATAACAAAAACAAATTTGTTCTAAAGTTTCAGAATAAGATAGAATCAAAACAGGCAGTTGGTACATATCCAGTTTGTCTAGGAATAGCTGCGCATTGTCTGCAAATATCAAGACAAAGTGCTGTCAGAATGATGCTCTATTCTTACAGTATCAGTGTAATAGGAGCCGCACTTAGGTTAGGGATCATTCAACATTTGAATAGTCAATGGATTCTTATGCAGTTAACAGAAGATATTAACACATTATCCAAAACTATGACACGAAAAACGATTAGCGATATTTGGCAGCTGACTCCATTTACAGACATTTTACAAATGGCTCATGAACATGATGATTCTAGAATGTTTATTACATAATTTTAATCAGTTATTTTGATGCCTAATCGTAACAGATCCATCCCTAAGCTAGGAATAGGAGGACCTGTTGGATCTGGAAAGACGCGTCTCATTGAGATGCTTGTACCAATTTTAAGTAAAAAGGGTTACAGATGCTGTATAATTTCTAATGATGTTATATC
>ERZ1292623.5292-Hain-H51-01um-R1-5292-length-10338-cov-4_pt1 | contig 10338 bp, 10 predicted proteins | sample MGYA00564398_ERZ1292623 | MGnify/ENA primary metagenome ERZ1292623 (study PRJEB36523, sample SAMEA6512633) | groundwater metagenome | collected 2019-01-07 | study: AquaDiva: Metagenomics assemblies of 32 groundwater samples
ATAATATCCAATATACTTTAGAATACAATAAAAAAACCGGCTGGAGCGCAAACGTTTTAAAACAAACCAATGCCAAATTGTTAAGGTTTTTTCAAATGGCAGACATCGAGAAAAAGTTCGCAAACGCAGGCTCCCTAAAAGAAGGCGGATACGTGCTGATAGACGGCTTTCCGTGCCAGGTAAAAAGCGTGGAAAAATCAAAGCCGGGAAAGCACGGGGCAGCAAAGGTCCGCGTGACCGCAATGGGAATTTTTGATAACCAGAAAAGAAACCTCTTAAAGCCCGTTGACGCAGACATAGAAGTCCCCATAATCGACAAGCACTCCGGGCAGGTTGTGGCGGTAATGGGCGACACGATCCAGGTAATGAACATCGAAAACTACTCCACGTTTACCACCCAAAAGCCAAAAGAAATACAGGGACTTGCAAGCGGAACAGAAATAGAATACCACCAGTTTGGCAACAGCATAAAAGTGATAAGGAAAAAATCGGACAAATAGTTTATAAAAAAATTGGCAAATTTTGAACTTTTACCATCAACAATTCTTTTTGATTTAACACAATTTTTTTGAACAACACTTCGCCGCGCTCGATTTTTGTGCCAACTGAAAGCAGGTTGAACCTGCAGCCCTTGAAAGTTGCGCTTTTTACCCCAAGCGAGCAGAGTATTTTTTCGCTTGTCTGTGGCAAAAACGGCGACAAAAGGATCCCGACAATCCGAAGCGAATCAGCAAGCGAGTAAAGCACCTTTTCCTGCGCGGCGCCAGAATTTTTCCAAGGCTCTTTTTCGTTTGCATACTTGTTGCACACCTTCACAAACGCCATCACATGCGCCAAAGCAAAGTGCAGCTCCAGCTTGCCCATCGCGTTCCGAAAAGAAGCCAAGTCAAGCTTTTCCGCAAGCGCTTTGTCTATTGTTGCTTTCGGGATTTTTCCGCCGCAGTTTTTTTCAACCAAAACAAGCACGCGGTTCAATAAATTCCCAAGCTCGTTTGCCAGTTCAAAATTGTGGCGCTCAACCAACTTTTGCTCGTCAAAAAAACCGTCCTGCCCAAACGGGACCTCGCGCAGCAAAAAATAACGGACAGCATCGCAACCGTATTTTTCAGACAAGGCAACCGGGTCAACAACGTTTCCCCTGCTTTTGCTCATCTTGCCAGACGCAAGGTTAATGAAGCCATGCGCAAAAACCTTTGGAAGCGGCAGCCCCGCAGACATCAAAAGGCTCCACCAGATAACCGTGTGGTGCCAGACAATGTCCTTCCCTACCAAGTGCATGTCTGCCGGCCAGAATTGTCCGGACTTTTTGCCAGGAAAACCGACTGTTGTCAGGTAATTTGTAAGCGCGTCCACCCAGACAAAAAAAATGTGGCTCTTGTCGTTTGGCATCCTGATGCCCCAGTCAAAGCTTGCGCGGCTGATGCTCAAATCGCGCAGGGGGGCCTTTAGGCGCCCAAGGATTTCGTTGCGCTTTTCCTTTGGCAGCAGATAATCCGGGTTTTTTTCAATGAACAAAACGAGTTTTTTCTGGTAAGAGCCCATTCTGAAAAAATAGCTTTCCTCTTTCAGCAATTCAACCGGCTTTTCGTGAACAGGGCAGTTGTTGCCAACCAGTTCGTCTGATGAATAATAAGTTTCACATTCAACACAGTACGAACCCTCGTAAAACCCCTTGTACACATCGCCCTTTGCCGAAATGCGCCGAAAAATTTCAAGCACCGCCTTTTCGTGGCGCGGCTCGGTTGTGCGGATGAAATCATCAAAAGAAATGCCAAGAACCGAACACAGTTTAAGAAACGGAACCGACATTTCGTCAACAAACTCTTTTGGCGGCTTGTTGTTCTTTTTTGCAATGCGCTCGATTTTTTTGCCATGCTCGTCAAGACCCGTGCTGAAATGCACATTGTCGCCAAGCAGCCTATGCCAGCGCGCCAAAGTGTCTGCACAGATTTTTTCGTACGCATGGCCAAAGATGGGGCTTAGAAGACGGATAGTCAATTGCCGTTGTAATAAAAAACTTCACTGCCACTTCACCCCCGCAAAAACCAACAAAAATTATGAAATGCAAAAAGAATTTAAGGCAAAAAACCTTTAAAAAGCCCTGCAGGGCAAGCTTTATATTATCCAACCGCGATTATGTATTGAAATGCCTTCAAGCATAATACTTGGGTCAATTGTTTTCCTGTCAGTTGCTTTCTCGTTTTCGCTCACAATTTTCATGAAGTTCATAAAAAGCCCCTACAGTGTCCCCGTGCTATTTTTCAGCCTGTCCCTTGCATTCATGATTGTTTCACAGACGTTCTCTTTCCTTGAGCAAATACGGCTGGTCCAGATTTTTGAGCTGATTGCGTATGTGTCGATTTTCCTCACAGCGTTTTCGCTGTTCCGGCTCTTCGCGAGGTCGATCTGAATGTTTGAAGACCCCATTGAATTGTTCGTAATTTCATTGAACATAATAACGCTGGTATTGCTGCTTTACCTGCTGCTTTCAAAGCACAAGCACAAAATAACACTTGTCGGGTTCTGGCAGAACATTGTGCTCCTGATATCCATGCTTACAATAAGCAAAATGCTGAAATTTTTCGGGTACAATTATTTCAGCGAAATAGTATTCGTGCTGTTCTCATTTTTGGTCATGCTCATAATGGTTGTATCATTCACATTCCATTACCCGGCAGAGGAAGGCTTTGAATTCAAGGAAAAGGCAAAGTGAAAAAAAATGTCGACCGCCGTTTCGGAAAAACTTGAAAAAGCGCTTGAAACAGCGCCAAAAAATTTCATAATACAGATTGAAAGCCCAGCAGAAGAATACAACAGCGTGATTGAAACCTCGCTCAATTTCCTGCTCAAAAACAAGGACGCAAAAATAATTTATGTGACGCTAAACAAGCCGGTCTCAATGATTTTAAACGCTTTTGTTGAAAAAAAAATAGACTCAAGCAGGTTTTTTTTCATTGACGGGATTTCCGGTGCGGCGCAAACCAAGGAATCAATGGACAAAAAATTCGTGGTGCTAAGCGGCCCAACAGCGCTCACCGAACTGAGCATTGAAATAACAAAGGCAAAGGAAACCGGAAAATACAACTGCGTGTTCTTTGACGCGCTCTCAACAATGCTCATTTACAACTCCCAAAAGCGCTGCCTCCAGTTCTCCTACTTCCTTTTGACGAAACTACGCGACTATGAATTCTGCGGAATAATCATTTACCTCAAAAGCGAGCTCGAAAAAGAAGTTTTTGACAGCGTGGCACACCTAAGCGACAAAGCGCTTCGGTTTTGAAATTTTTGGGCTTACCCTTAAAAAACAACCAAGATGCCGGTTACTTTATGCCGCAGACTTTCCTTGAAAAACGCGACCAAAAAAACAGTGAAGAACAAGAACCAGCGGTTCAGAAAATAATCTTTGACCAAAAACAGCAAAAGGCACGCGAACTCCTAAAACAGGAAACCTCAAAGGCCCCAAAGGCTGCGGCAAAAAAAAGCTCAATCAAAAGAACCCCAAGCGGAATAACCGACATGGACGACCTCATTGAAGGCGGGTTTGAGCTTGGCTCCACAATCCTTGCAGTCGGAACCGCTGGCACCGGAAAAACAACGTTTGGCCTCCAGTTTTTGTACTACGGCGCAAAAGACCACAACGAACCAGGAATATACATTTCTTTTGAAGAAAGCAAGGACTCGATTTTCCGTCACGCATCAGAATTTGACTGGGATTTGGATGGAATGGAAAAAAAAGGGCTGCTCAAAGTGCTACAATACAAGCCACACCAGGTCGAAAAACTAATGAAGGACGGCGGCGGCCCCATAAGGGACGCAATAAAGGCAATGAACGCAAAGCGCCTTGTCATTGACTCGATAACCGCGTACACGCTTTTGTTCAAGGACGAATACCAAAAACGCGAAAACGTGCTAGACCTGTTCTCTTACCTAGAAAAATGGGGATGCACTTCAGTCATCTTAAGCGAGCTTTCCCCAAAAATCGCGGAAATAAAAGAAGGCAGCATCGGATTCCTCACCGACGCAATAATCGCACTATACTACGGAAAACAGGAAAACGGCGAACGCGTGCACTCAATGGAAATACTCAAAATGCGGGGCACAAAACACACCGACAAACTGCTCGTGATGCAGTTCGAAGAAAACGGAATCAAAATATACCCAGGGCTGGAATTGTTCTGAAGGAAAAAAAATGCCCCTGCACCGCGAACCAAGAAAAGGAAGAGAAAAACAAAGAAGAAATTTCACATTACAAGGCGAATCAGCAGCAAAAAATATCAGATATGCTTTCAAAGTAATTACAAATTTCACAGGGAAAGGTTTGGAGCCCTATACACTTCACCCAAAGGCATTTGGATTGACCAAAAAAATGGATGACCCAAAATTAAAATTAATTGGGACAACAGAAACTCTTGGAAAAACAATTTACTGGTACGTTGACCTGCGCACGCAAAAAGGCACATTTAAGGACAGAAAAAACTAACCCAAAAATAATTTAACAACCTTGCCCCTATTATAAAAGATAATTAATGGCAAAGGGGCAGGCTTCAGCTGAATTGATGATTATCCTTGCCGCCGCGCTCGTGGTCCTGATCGCGGTTTATTCCTACAGCAGCCAGTCAGTAACCGGCATAAACAAGCAAAAACTCATTGAAACCGCAAAAACCTCCGTAAACGACCTCAAAAACGCCGCAAACGACGTTTACGCGCAGGGGGTTGGGGCAAAAAAACAGGTATACTTTGTGGTGCCCCAAGGCGTGAACCAGCCCGCTTCAGGCGTAATCGGGCAGTCAATTGTGCTAAACCTTTTGGGTTCGGACATTTACGCAAAAACAAACATACAAATTACAGGCCAGATTCCGACAACTCCCGGCGGGCACTGGGTGTGGGTCACGGCCTTTGAAAACTACGTTGCAATCGGCACACAAAACTTTTCTGCAGACAAAACCAGCAGCTATGTGACGCTCCCGCAAAGCTCAAGCATACAGGACACAATCAATCTCACAAACAGCGGAACAGAAAACGCAACAGTGACAATTTCAAACAACTGGGCAAATTCAAACGTGACGCTTGCAATAGCCCCGCCTTCGCCGTTTGCACTCAATGCCGGCACACAACAGGCAATCACCCTCACATACACTTCAAACGCATCCGCTGCAGGGAATTATCCAGGCAGCCTTGAAATACTGGCGGATTTCCCAACAGCAGCAGACGAAAACATTTCAATCCCGGCAAATGCAGAAGTGATTCCATCAGGCGGCGGGCCGGCATCCAGCCTGATAATTCTTCCCCTCACTTTTTCAACCACAATAGCCGCAGGAAATTCTGATTCAAGCAGCTTTTCTGTCTGCAACAACTCAAACCAAACGCTCACCAGCATTTCTTTCAGCAAAACAGGCACAATTTCAGGATGGATTACTCCAGAACCAATCCCGGCAATTGCAAGCCTTGGAGCAGGGCAATGCCAGCAGGAAATTTTCACAATAACCGTTGCGGGCTCGCAGGCAGCAGGAACTTACACTGGGAACATCACGGCAGCAAGCGGAGCAAACAGCGACAGCATTGACTTGACCGTGCAGGTGACGCCGCAGCCTCCAAAACTCGCAGCAATAAGCATCCTCAAGTTTTCTGACCCAGCACGGACAGTTTTTGCCTCAGACTTCAACGAAGGCGCCACAGTTTACTATCAGATTAAAACATTTGACCAGTATGCAGCACCGCTTGATGTAACCACTTTAGATATAAACATAATTGACCCTTCAAGCACAGTCATGCAAAACCTTTTGGGGCAGTCGACAACCGGCGGGATATTCAACGGAAGCTATGCGCTAACACTGACCGCGGCAACGGGCGGCTGGACAATAGGCGCAAAGGCAACTTATGTGGACACAGCTGCACAAACAAGCAGTTTCACCGCCACTTATTACCCGTTCCTCTCAAACGTGAACGTGCTGCTTTTCTCAAACGCGGCATACACAGCACCAGCAGTTTCGTTTGTACAGGGAAGCACGGTTTATTACGAAATACAGACATTTGACCAGTTTGCATCCGCACTTAACCTGACAGACCTCAACGTGCAGGCAAGGAACCCTTCAGGCACAATCATGCAGAACCTGACAGGGCTTGCAACAACTGCAGGAAAATACCAAGGAAACTATGCCCTCTTGCTCTCCGCGGCAACCGGAACATGGAATATGTCAGCTGACGCAAACAAAAATAATACAATAACGGATTCAAACAACTTTACTGTGACGCCGGCAGCAGAGTGTGCAACACAGGCACTGTGCTTTAGCCAGTCATGGAGCGGGGCAGCAATGACCTGTTTTAATGGCGGCTCAAACCCGACCAGGTACTGCACTTTGGCAGCAACTGCGCCATTTTGGACAATTCAAAACACCGCAAGTGCAACCACACTGACAATCACAAGGATGCGGGTGAGCTGGACAGGAGACACTGACGGGGACACAACAGTTGATGACATTATCATCAACAACATTGCAAGAGACCCGGGAAACTCTGGAAATGGCGCATGGAACAATATCAGCGATATTACACTTTCGCCTATGCAGCTTATTTCAACCAACAACTGGCTCAAGTGGCTGGGAAGCATAGCATCAACAAGAATGAACAACCAAACAGAAACATACACCGTAACATTCGAATTCAGCGACCTGAGCACATATTCCACCACCGCATACAACCCACCGTAAAGGCGATGAAATGAACACAAAAGCACAGGTAACAGTCGAATTCATGATAGTGCTTACAGTGCTTCTAGCAGTGCTGCTGTTCTCGCTGCTTGTTTTTGGGGAAAAACAGTCAGGATTTATCCTTTCAAGGGAACAGTTTTTGGCAAAACTAGAGGCAGACAAAATCGCAAGGGCGGCAAACACGGTTTTTCTTGCAGGAAACGGCGCAAAAACAACAATCGTGCTTGAAAAAAGCTTTGGCTACTCAGTTGAATTTTTGGGAAATTCGGTGAGCGTAAAATGGAAAGACAATTACTCAAGCGCCCCGCTCCTCACAAGCAATGCAACTGCACCAGCAATTGTGTCAGGGAGCACAATAACAGCAAAGAATTCCAACGGCAGGCTGGTGATTGAAAATGCTTGAAACAAACACGCGCGGACAGATTTTTTCCACAGACCTCATAATCGCAGGGGCAGTTTTCCTGCTCATTGCAACAATGACAATCCTTTACTCCAACCAGATGGCACAAAACATATCAGCCACTGAAACCGCCAATGCACGGGAACAGGCGGCCATTGCCGCCGCAAACTCGCTTGTTTATTCGCCCGGGACACCAGGAAACTGGGAAAATTACCCGGAAATTACAGGGGTTGAATCGATTGGCATTGCAAAAACAAGAAATGAAATAGACTCGCAAAAACTGGGACGAATTATTTTGCTCTCCCAGACAAACTACACCGAAATAAAAGACCTCCTCGGATTGAGCAAGTACGGTTTTTTTGTCTCAGTGCAAAACATGCAGAACAACCAGCCAATATACCAATTCGGGACACTGCCTTTGGCAGAAAAAGAAACAAGCACAGTAAACAGGATTGCAACACTAAACGGCAGCGACATAATCCTTCGAGTGCAGGTGTACTCAACATGACAAAAAAAGGTTTCATAATTTCAGTCGACGCCTTTATTGCCCTGCTGCTTTTTTTTGCGATTTTTGCGGCAAGCACATATCATCTGGGCACTGCAAAATTTTCCGCAAAAAACACGATTCTGCTGAAAGAAAGCGCAATGGACGCGCTAACAGTCCTTGAAAAAAACGGGTCGCTTGAAAAAGCAATAAAAGAAAACAAGCCCAACTATATCAGGGGCTTTGCCAACAGGCTGCCGGCATCGCTTTGCGCAGAAGTCAGCATTTTTGGCCAAAACAACATGGCTGAACCGGTAATGACCGTGTTAAAGTCAGGGTGCAAAAAAAATTTCACCGAACCCGCAACAATCAACAAGTCAGTGGCGGCAAGAACCGGCAATGCAGCAGACTATTACATTGCAAGAATAACGGCATGGCAAAAGGTGAGTGGATGAAAAAAGGGCTGGTGTTCTCAATCAGCACGGTGCTGGTTGCCTCATTCATCCTTTTGTTTGCGGCCTTTTACGCGCAAAAAGTCCAGGCAGAGGAAAACAGCGTTTACAAAAATTTTGAAACAGAAAAAGCAGGCTTTGTTGCAGAAGACATCACGGGCGACATAAATTCTATCCTTGGAACGCAAATAGATGCAAACCGCTCGCAAACCAATTTGGCAATTTCTTTTTTTGACCAGCTGCCGCCAAAAACAGCCAAAAACGAATTAACCGATTACAATGCATTTGTGTTTGGCACATACTCAGTGCAGCAAAACGCAAAAATATCCATGAACATTGACAGGCTGGCTGACGGAAAAACAGAACTGCTTTTTTCAAACGGCCCACAGTACGATTTCGATTACTCCGGCACACAAAACTCGGCTTCATTTTACAGGCAGGGCACAGACACCGGCACCACAGGCTACGACATAAACGTTTTTGTTTCCGGCGCAAAGCTTGCAAGCACGAATTCGTTTGGATGGAGCTGCTTTGCATCAGGCACGGACGTAAAACTGCATTTTGAGGACAGCTTTGGAAACACCATTGACAGCTCCTGCAAGCACAACCCAAACATACTTGACCAATACATTATTTTGTTTGAAAACAAGACAGGGCAAATAACCGTTAACTTTGGAAGCGTCAGCTCAAATCCAAATGCGGTAAAAATACAAAACACGCTGCAGGACACAAGCGTGACTGCGGCAACGGCAATCAAGGCAACGATGCCTGCGCCGGCACAGGAAATAAGCTGGCAGTATGACGCAGACCTGAACTATTCGCAGGGAGACACAAACATCAGCAGAAAAATCGAGCTTGGCAGGTCGTGAAAAGGAAAAGAAAGAACGTACGGAAAGAACAGGTTTATTAAGAAAAAAAAAGTATTATAAGTGCCAAAAAATGCGGTTAAATGGTAAAATGGTGAAAAAAGTGGAAAAAATCGGTTCAATAAGCACACCAATTGACGAAATGGTCCGCGAACTCGCAAAAAAAAAGTCCCTCTCACTAAACGAGCTTTCCGCGCTTACGGGATGGAGCATTGAAGAAGTTGAAAGCACAGCGCTGGTGCTTGAAAAAATCGGGATAGTTGACGTCCATTACCCGACCCTCATCACAAAAAAACCCATGGTGACAATCCAGAAAACAATTGAAGAAAAAAAAACCACGCAAACAACAGGGACAAAAATAGACGAATACTCTTTCTTTGTCGACTTTGTGCCCGTGTCGGTGAAAATCATCAGCCCCTCAGAAGAAGAGCGGCCGGTTTACTCCGTAGAGGTTCCGGCAGTTGATACATACACAAAAGCCTTTTTACAGGAATTAAAAGAAAGCATCACCGACAAAATACCAATGGATGCAATCGAAGTGACAGATGAAAAAAAAAGCACGGAACTAAAGGCAAAGTTTTTTGAAATAACAAAAGCCGAACTAAAAAAATTTTTGGCAAACTGCCCTGAAAGCAAACTAAACATCCTTGCAGGGCTGATTCTCCACTCAATGTACGGGCTTGGAAAAATAGAGCCACTCATGGCGGACGCGCTCCTTGAAGAAATCGCAGTGAATAGCAGCAACTCCCCCGTAGTCGTTTACCACAGGAAGCATGGCTGGCTAAAAACAAACGTTTTCATGGAAAGCGAGGAAGAAATTTACAATTACGCAAGCCAGATCGCCCGAAACGTCGGGCGCGAAATAACAACGCTTAACCCGGTACTTGACGCGCACCTTTTGACCGGCGACCGCGTGAACGCAACACTCAACCCGATAACTTCACTTGGAAACACAATTACAATCAGGAAATTTGCAAGAAGGCCATGGACAATAATTGATTTCATCGGAAAAAGCAGGGCAATGAATACCCAAATGGCGGCACTCCTCTGGCTTGGAGTACAGTACGAAATGAACCTGCTCATTGCCGGCGGCACCGCAAGCGGAAAAACAAGCACCTTAAATGTGCTTTCAGCATTCATCCCGTCATACCACAGGATAATTTCAATCGAAGACGTGCGGGAAATAATGCTCCCAAAGCACATGCACGCAAACTGGGTGCCGATGACGACACGAAACCCAAACCCAGAAGGAAAAGGCGAAGTCACAATGCTTGAACTCATGCAGTCAAGCCTTAGGATGCGCCCAGACAGGATAATACTTGGGGAAATCAGGCGCCACAGGGAAGCAGAAGTATTGTTTGAGGCAATGCACACGGGGCACAGCATTTACAGCACAATACACGCAAACAGTTCAAACCAGGTCCTTCGA
>ERZ1292623.5294-Hain-H51-01um-R1-5294-length-10337-cov-4_pt1 | contig 10337 bp, 5 predicted proteins | sample MGYA00564398_ERZ1292623 | MGnify/ENA primary metagenome ERZ1292623 (study PRJEB36523, sample SAMEA6512633) | groundwater metagenome | collected 2019-01-07 | study: AquaDiva: Metagenomics assemblies of 32 groundwater samples
CGTGATTGTGGCAACAGAAAATAATCTTGTTGTTAGGCCATTATTTTGGGATTGGACTGACCCAGTAAAAGAGAAAGGAGATACCATTCACGTTCCAGCTATTTCTAATCTTACTTCTACTGCGAAAGCAGCCAATACTCAAGTGACGCTTAACGCTCCGACTGAGGGAGTTACCGACTTAGTGATCAATGATCATGAAGAATGTTCTTTTTTAATTGAGGACATTTTAAAGGTTCAATCTCAGTTTAACCTGCAAAAGTTTTATACTGATAAAGCAGGTTATGCCGTAGGTCAAGTTATGGATGTTAGAGTGATTAATCTGTTTAGCGGTTTCTCTCAGATTGTAGGGTCAAGTGGCATTGATCTTGGGGATAGTCAAATTAGAGACGCTAAGGAACTTTTGCGCGTGGCTAACGTTCCTAACGATGGTGATCTCAATATTTGTATTCATCCTACTCAAGAAAACGCTCTTTTTGCCATTGAAAAGTACTTTAGAGCTGACATGAGAGGAGGAGGAGAATCTTCTGTATTAGTGCGTGGGAAACTTGGTACTTTGTATGGTATCAATGTCTATGTGACGACTAATATTGGAACTTCTGCTGGAGCATATTTGAATTCCATGTTTCATAAGCAAGCTATTGCTATAGCTAATCAAGTTGGCCCAAGGACTCAAGGAGACTATATTCTTGAATATTTGGGTCATTTAGTGGTAACCGACGCAATTTTTGATCAGGTTGAAGCTAGGGACGCATTTGGAGTATGGATGCAAAGTTGAAAATACTGGAAAAATTTTAGTGCAATTTAGAAGTATAATTAAGGATGAATCTCCTTGAATTTCTTACTGATGTTGCTCAACGCGCTGATAAAAAGTTAGATCAGCAACTTTCTAATGGCGAAACTTTAAAACAACATCTTTTAAGAGGATTTAATCTTTACAATAAAGATTTTAACAATCGCTTTCTATGGCCTTGGCGATGGAAAGACACGTCTCTCCAAACTATTCCTAACTATACCACCGGCACTGTCACAGTTACTAAGGATTCAAGAACTGTAACCGTAGTTAATGGTACTCCCACTTCTAGTATGGTGGGAAGAATTTTAAAATTGACCAGAGACACGGAAATGTACGAAATAGTGGTTGTCTCTGGTCAAGATTTTATTCTTTCTCAACCTTATATCGGGGATTCTGGTTCAGGATTAGGCTATCTTGTCTGGCAAAAGTACTATTTATTGGATCCTGATGTTCCTTATATCAAGCATATAAGAATAGCTCCGTATCCTTATGGTGTTTCACCTTTAACAAGAAAAGATTTAGATTTGTCTTTTATCAATGGCTACAATGCAGGTTATCCAGAAGCATGGGCTTTAGCTGGGATTGATAGAAGTATATCTACTTACAGCACTGGCACAATTACTGTAACTAAAGATTCAAGAACGCTTACTGGCTCTGATACTATTTTCATAGGGAATGTTTTTGGCGGTTCAAAAATAGTGGCAGGTTCAAATAACTATAACATAGAAACCATAGATACAAATACTCAAATCACTATGATTCAGAATGCGTTGTCTTCTGTGGTCACAATTAACACTAGGATAGAATCAACGAAAAGAACCAGAATTATGTTTTCTAGCACTCCTGACCCAGCGATAAATTTATATATTTGGTATCCAAAAAAGCAATATAATCTTTTAAATGACAATGATGAAACTGAACTTTGGGAAGGCATGGAACATGTTTTAACCGATGTGCTTTACGGATACTTTTTGGAAAAGTTAACTGATTCTCAAGGAGCTTTTAATTGGCTTAAAATTTATAGAGATGAATCTAGGGAAGCATGGCAAGCAATTCAAGAGATGAATCCAATTGAAAACGTCATTCGTATAGGGAGGAAGAGTTTAGACGGTTATCGTCGGACTCTTTATTCATAATGCCAGAATCATTAGAAGGTTTTAAGTTAGAAAATTTAAAGAAAAATTTTGGAGTCAATATTGATTTAACAGGTTTACGAAAATTATTCGTTCAAGCGAAACGTGATCGCAACGAAGGCTTTGAAGGATTTAGCACAGCGGAAGCAGCAAATTTAGCTCATGCCTATGATTTAGACAATCCAATAAGTCAAGGCACTAAAGATAGAATTGATTTAGCTATAAATCATGCAATTTCCGCTCAAGATTTTATTTCTCAGCCATATCAACAGGCTTTAAAAGAAGCCTCTAAAACCGCTGGCAGTCAAATTTCCGATGAAGATTTGAATTCAGCGGCCGGTTATATTCGTGAAAAATTAGCGGATAGATTTGCCATTGATTTTGGACGCGAGGCATCCCAACAAGAATTATCCCATATTTTTAATAATCTTAGTTATCCATCCACCACGATTTTAACGTCTTTAGATCAACCTTCTATGGATAAACTTTTGGAACGTTCAGATATAGACAGCATTTTTTCTGACGTAGGCGGTAAATTGATAACCATTGATTTAGCAAATGAAGCTCTTTCTGGATCAGGTTTAAGTTTGTCTCAATCTGATTATGATAAAATTTTAGCTAAAGGCATATCTCCTGAAAGAGCAGATGTTATGGCATCTGGAATAGTAAAAGAAAAATTAGATGCTTTCGCCGCTCAACAACTTGAAGAATTAAAACCAAAACAACTTGCCGCAATTGAAGAAACTGGACAACAAATTGCCGCGACTCAAGCCCAATCATTAGAGCAAAGTTTTGTCCCAAAAATAGTGTCAGCCATAAGAAATAGAGGTCTTGCCATTGGCCCTGAATTGAGTTCAGTTTTATCAGAAATGGTAGGTCAGTTTGGTAGGGAAACTGAGAGTATTTTGACCCCTTTACGAACTCAAGTTAATCTTGGCATTCCTCAAGAACAACTTAATTTAGCACTTAGTGGTGCGGCTGAAGCTGGAAGAAATTTAGGTTCTGCTACGGAATTTGTTAAAAATTTGAACGTTTTAGGTAAACAACAAAGTTTTACTGCCGGTCAATCAGCCTTAGCAACTGCATCTTCCGAAAAATCAGCTTTGCAAAATAACGCTCTAATGCTCGCTTTGCTTTCTGGCCAAAAGTCTTCAGGCCCGACCTCTACTGATTACTTTTTGCAATATGGACTGCCAGTTTTAGGACAATTTCTCGGAGGGCCTGGTGGCGGGAATATTGTAAATCTTTTGAGCGGTCTTTTTAAAAAGGGCGGTTAATGGCTACTCCTTCATTTGAAGAACTTTTGGATCAAGCAAGAGCCATAGCAAGAACTAGAAGTGAAGCACAAGATTTTCCTCATGGGCAAGCTATTGCCAGTGGTGTTTCTAGTTTTGTTTCCAATCTATTGAAAGAATTTGAACAAAAACCGACCACTCATTTTGTGACTAAAGAAGGCGAAGTGAATCCTTATGCTCAACCTCGATTTGAAAATGTAGGTTTGTTGGGTAGTCTTTTTAAAAGACAATCAACCAGGACTATGGAAGAAGGCATACCTATTTCTGGTGAAAAAGCAGGAGAATTTTATACTACCAAAGCGTTGCTTAGAGAAAAAGTGCGTTTAAAACCTGGGCCATTTGGAACTCAATCAGCGTTAAGATCAGGATTTGCTAGAGAGGAAGAACTTATTTCTCTTTTTCCAGAAATACCTAGAGATCAATTATATACGCCTCCAGTTTCAGAAGTTTCTCATAGGAGATTAGTTAAAGCTCAAAATTTACAAGGTATAGCTCCAAAATCTTTAACACCAGAACAAGTGAAGGTTATTGGCAATGTAGATCAAGGCGTTCAAGCCATAGATCGGATGCTTCTATTATTAGAAAAAAGACCTGAAATTTTTAGGAAAGGAAGTTTTGATTGGAATTTACTTAATAAAATAGCTACGGCAGGAGACGTTGAAGCTCAGGCTTTTGTGCGTGATCGTTATATTGTTTCTGATGTTATAACTAGATTAAGAACAGGAGCTGCTCTTAATCAGCAAGAGCAAGAATTTTATCCTGGTTTAATCAGCACTATTTTTTCTAGTGAAGAAATAGTGCCTGAAAATTTAAATATTCTTAAAGATTTTTACACCCAAGTTAGTTATGAAATTAAAGCAGGGATCCGCATTCCTGGAGTTATGCCTGAAGAATCTTCTACATTTAAAACTTTTAGAAAAACCGAAATATCTCCTCAACCTAAATCTAAATTCAGTTCCGCAGAAGAAATTTTAAATAAATATCTTCCAGGTAAGCAGTGAAATGCCTACTGAACAAGAGATAAGATTTAATGCCAAACGCCTTGAATCTGCTGGCGCACCTTTAGAAGATATTGAAGAATACGTTAGATTTGCTTCTCAGAAATTAACGACTTATTCTCCACCTTCTCCATCTCAAAGTTTAGCTAAACAAGCTATTATCTTTGGAGGAAAACCCCTGACTCAGATTTTTGATGTTCCTTATGTCACTCGGCCTTTAACTCAAGCAGGGGAGACAGTTAAAAGAGGAGTAATGGGCGTTGGGCAGAGATTGGAAGAAAGCTCAAAAGAATTAGGTATGAATCGTTTAATGAAGTTTTTTGGAGGCAAAGCAATAAAATTTGCTGGCGAGGCAGGGGCTTCAACACCAGAAAATTTATCATTACAAGTTGGAACTTCCTTTTTATTACCAATGAAAACTATGGCTTTTAAAGATAAATTGGATGATTTGACAAGAACTGTGGCCGCAGAATTTAAAACTCAGTTTGGTAGAGAAGCTACTCCTGAAGAAATCGGCCAAGTTATTAGACAGAGTTTTGAAAAAGGCATTGCGCCTGAAGTGGCTGAAACCGAAGTTAAGAATTTAGCTATGCAAAGAGGGACAGGACGAGTGGCTAAATTTGAAACTGCCAGATTTGGCGAAGAAGCCTTAACGCCATTAGAGTCAGGACAAAGCATAAAATCTGAAATTGTGTCTAAAGAGGCTTCTATGGCGAATAAAACTAGAGAGCTTTATTCCAAATTGGAAAGTGAATTGGGAGATCAGCCAGCTTCGAGCGTTGAAAATACCAAAAAGTTTATTGATGTTATTTTTAAACAAAAAGGAGTAATAACCCAGACTCCCACTCAAGAGGCTAAAGAAATTTTGCTGAGAAAAAATTTAATGAGTAGCGGTGTAACAGAATCCACAGCGAATGAATTTATTGCCACTTTTGGAGATGTGAATTCTGGAAAATTAACTTCAGCTTCTTTAGGAGAGCGCACCCTAAACGCCTATAAATTTATGAATTCAGTTTTGGATAAATTAGGGAATCCCAATATTAAAGCCAAAGATTTAACCAGATTAGCCACCAATGTAAATCAATACGCTTATTCTGGCATAGAAGGCCCAATTAAGAATGTCTATAAAGCATTGGGTCATGTTCTTGTAGAAGACGTGAATAAGACTGCCGAAGATTTAGGCGTATCTATTCTTTCTAAAGGAGCTAGAGAATTTTATAAAGGATTTAAAACATTTCAAGAAACCGACGTAATAGAAGCTATTTTGAGCGGAAAGAAAGACCCTTCACAAATTTTAGACTATATGACAAAAACACCAGAAAGAGTAGACCGTTTGATGGAGCATTTGACTGTTCAAGGTAAAGAGAAAATGCGCAATGGAATTCTGAATGGTGTCCATGAAGCGGCTATGGATAAAGCTACTGGAATCATTGACCCTAAGAAGATCGCTTCTGAAATTGGTAAAATTTCCGATGATACCCTTAAATCAGTTTTTGGAGAGAAATATTTTATTGTTGACGCTTACCGTAAATATTCTAGTGAAATAGCAAAAAGCAGGGTTTTTTCCGAACCAGAAATTATGAAGACAGCGACTCTCTTAAGATCAAAGCAAAATAGCCAATTAGTAGAAAAAGTCATGGACAATAAAGCCATAGAGACATTAAGAGACGTTTTAGGGCATATTGACGATAAAGCAAAGACAGCTTTAAAACAGGGTGTATGGGATCAGTTGCTAAGAGATTCCATAGGAAAAGACAGGGTTGTAGATTTAGGGAAGTTGGCTGGCAATATTCAAAAGATTGAATCATCTAGCCCAGGATGGCTTAAAATGCTTTATGGGGAAGATTACAATGCTATCCCAGCTTTAGAAAAAATAGCCGCTTATGCCGGTAAGCATTTTAGTGAACCTTTTGCTCAAGACATAGCCAGGGCAGCCATTTCTATCAATCCGGCATGGAGATTATTTATGGCAGGAAAAGCTGTTTTTAAAGGAATTTTGCCAAAAATTCAAGGGCCTGGAGTAATAGGCGGAATCATTAAAAAGGAAAATGCCATAGGATTGATGGGTAAATTTTTTAAAGGCGTTAAGCCTAGTGTTGGCGGAGCATTGGAAGAAGCTGGGAAACAAATAGCTGTGCGATTCCCATTCAAATTTTTTAGCAGAAACAAAAAAAAGGAATAGTGAATTTTTGGTTTCTTGTCTTTTTATTTTTGCCAAGCACGGTTTTAGGAGCTTCAAAAATTCAAACTACTCTAACTATTTTAATTGATAAAGGTTTAAACTTGAAAAGCGTACCATCCAGTATTGACGATGGGGAATTGTCAGATGTTAATAATATGATTAATACACTTTCAGGATCAATAGAAAGCCGTTTAGGTTCAAAAAGATTCATTTCTCAATCCTATTCTACAAATCCAATCGTTTCTCTTTATAGAGCTTATGCTTCTACTGGGACTAACGTCAAAAAAGTATTTATGGCTACTACATTTGACCGTATTGTTTATTCAACAAATGATGCGTCTCCTCAATGGATTACTTTATCTTCAGCTCATGTGCATAATCAAATTTGGGAATATGCGATGTTTCAAAATAACGTCATAATGACTGGTAATAATTTGACCAGTCAAATAAAAAAGTTTGACGTTATAAAAGACACCATGACCGATTTGCTTGAACTTTTTGACACTACAAACGTTGTAAGAATAAGAGCTAAACATATTTTAGTGTCAAGAGATCATCTTTTTGTCTCAAATGTTGTTTTGCTTTCTACTCCTAACGCTTTACTTGAAAGCGCAACTTATTATAATTCTCGTGCATATTATTCTTATCAATTTCAGCCTTCCAGTTTTTCGTATTCCAGAGTTTTGACGTTTGACGAGGAAGATGGAGAAGAAGTGACGGCTATTTCTGAAAAAGATAAAGTGATTAACTTTTGGAAACCATCTTCAATATTTGAGCTTACATTTGACTTTCTTGCTCCTTTAGGAGTGGGTGGAGATCAAACTGTAAAAAAAGCCGTGTCTGGTTTTGGTCTATTTGCTCCTAGAACTCTTGCTAACATAGGAGATTTTTACATTTTTGGAGCTAAAGATGGACTAAGACTATGGGCTGGGGCGAAGTCAAGATTGCAAACAGAACAAGAATCTCGCGTTGTTTCTGATCGCATTGAAGCGATTATCAATCGTTGTATCCGCGCAGGCACTTGGAAAGATGCCATAGGAAAGTATTATCCTAAAAAGGGATGGTATTTGCTTTCTGTGTCAGATCCTGATTTAAGCCCTAAAAATAAACATAATCTAATTTTAGTTTTGGATTTTAGAACTTTAACTTGGTTTAAGTTTAAAAATTTACATGCTCAATCCTTTGAGACATGGGATGGAGCAGGAGACAATGGCGAAATTTTTTATGGCGATTCTATTGATGGTTATGTTTATCAGTTTGATGATGTTATTTCAGAAAACGATGCTAAAAGAGAAAGATCATTGCATAACATGGACAATGCAGATGATTGGATTAGAGGAAACCAAGATGTTCTAAATATAAGAGAAGGGACTGCATCTGTGCGTCTTACATTGCCATCTGACGCAAGATATGCGTCCGCCACCTATATGGCTGTCATAGATGTGGCGGATTGGTCAAATAAGACCAAAGTGACAAAAGATGATAAACTTTCTTTCAAAATAAGAGGAACTTCACTTACAAATCTTGTTAATTTCAGAATTGATTTGGAGATGGAAAATATAGGAAACGAATTTAACGCTCAATTTACCAGTGTGACATTTAGTTCATCGGCTCTTATAGGTGGTGATTCTACTTGGAATATGATTGAAGTTTCAGTATCATCATTTCCTATATTGTCTACCTGGACTGCTTTAGATGTTGAAACTTTGCCATTTGCTGATTCGTTGACATTTTATGGAGTGCGCATATTCGCTACTGGAACGGCTGGGTGCGTTTTAAATTTCGATGACTTTAGATTAGTGGCAAAAAGTGAAACTCCTTTAAATGCTTACGCCACTGGTAAACAATTTAGTTTTGGCAGTCTTGATAAAAAAGATTTTAGAGGCTTATTAGTAGATGTGGATATACCTCAAGATTCAATCATGTATGTGGATATATTCAAAGATTTTGGAACTTTTATTAGTCGCTTTCCAGTTGCTGGAAAAATTGATAAAGAAATTTTTGTTAGCGGATATAGAAATACAGAAAATATCACTAGATTGTCTAGCATTGATTTTGAAATTTTAGACTCTACTCAGGCCACAATATCTTCAGTTTTTTCCGCAAGACCTATTGTGTCTGACAATGAATTTGTTTATGCTGGCGATCAACAGAACAATAGAATTTTTAAAATAGACAAAAGTTCATTTCATGCCATTATTTCTACTTACGGCTCATTAGGTTCAGGTTCGACTAATTTTAATACAATTTATCAGATGGCAGTAGATGATAGCAATTTATATGTTATAGACAGTGGCAATCATAGAGTAAAAATTCATAGAAAGTCAAATCTTGAATTTTCACAATCCTTTGGCACTTTGGGTAAACATACTACCTCATTCCATAGCCCTAGTGGGGTAGCTGTGGATATGAATTCAATCTATATAGGAAATGATGCAAATTTTAACATTTTAAAATTAAGTAAAAGCACTGGTGGTTTTGAAAATTCAGTCACATTGAATTATAATACGATAGGCGATATAACGTTGGCGATTGATGAATTATATCTTTATGCGGCATACAATTCTATCGATCCACGATCTTTAGATCATATAGGCATTTTTGTTGAAAAGCGAAATAAAGTTTCTCTTGATCTTATTGATAAAATTCAAATTTTTCCTAAAAATACCATCGTGCTTTCCACCTACACTTTACTGGGCGATATTGCTATTTCCGATAACAATTTTTATATTTCATTCACCAACGCGAATTTGAATTATTATATCCAAAAAAGATTGAAAGACGACTTTTCTATTATTTTAGAGAATATCTCAACTGCGCGTCAATTTGCAGTTGCGGTGAATGGATTAGCTTCTAAATCTAAACGAAAATTAGAAGAAGTATCATTAGAGACTGATGGCAGATATATTCAAGTAAAATATTCTGATGGAGACAAACTTAATAATCCAATAAGAATAAACTCTCAGGTTTTTAAATTGTTCAAGGAGGATTCGCGATAATGAATAAAAAATTTTACATAACAATCATTCTTTTGACATTTTTTTTAACGCAAGAAGGAGAAAGTTATCACAATTTTTTTTTCCGTAGGGCAGAAGATATCACGAGCGGAATTTTGCCAAATGCAAGATTAGACGCAAGTAGTGTAACATTGCAAGGCAACATTTATTTTCTTTCTAATTTCAGTGACAGAATCACGACATTGGAAGGTTCAACTTCGACCAGGTTAAGATTAAATTATAATATTGTGATAGGTTCTCTCACGGCTTTGAATGTAGATATCGCATCTAATACAGCAGATGGGCTAAGAGAAGCAGTACGTATATTGACAGGATTGCCTAATTCAACTACTGGTTATGGTTCTATTCTTTATAGAACTGGAACGTATAATTTTAATGGAGCAACAGTTCCGCACGGAGTCAGTGTCTATGCCACTGATAAATCTAGCGTTGTTTGGAGATTGGCAGATGTTTCTTCTCAAATTGTAGTATGTTATGGCAATATTGATGGCATTAGATTTTCTTTTAATGCGGCTACATCTTCATGGGTATCGGCAGGAATTGAGGCATCTTCTGGATGCAAAATAACCAATGCCTCCATAGTTGAAGTTGGTACTCAACCTGCGCTGGTTGGTGCATCTATTTTTCGTACAAATTTAAGTACTGATGTTCACGTATCGGCAGAATTTTTAGATTATAAAATTGGCAACGTTTCTGATGGTGAGACAACTCCGGCGGCGATTGAAATTGTAAATTCTAAAAATGTCACTTATACCGTAAAAATGTCAAGCCCAATATTAAGTACAAGCGCAGGGGTCACTTTTATGGTTTCGGGTTCTAGCGACGTTTACATACAAGATGGATATTTTGGCGGTGTGACAGGGAGATTTATTTATTTTGCGACTGGAAATAGAAGGACGCACATTAGAAGAAATACTTT
>ERZ1292623.5296-Hain-H51-01um-R1-5296-length-10335-cov-11_pt1 | contig 10335 bp, 10 predicted proteins | sample MGYA00564398_ERZ1292623 | MGnify/ENA primary metagenome ERZ1292623 (study PRJEB36523, sample SAMEA6512633) | groundwater metagenome | collected 2019-01-07 | study: AquaDiva: Metagenomics assemblies of 32 groundwater samples
CGATGTCATTTTACCCTTGCTAGAGAAGCGTCACTCGGAGGTGTGAGCTGGTACCTAGTTCAGTTTCTACCCTCATGGAAGACATAGTGGCTTTCGCCAAAGAAACCTTGCTATAGGCGGGGAAAGTTGCATTGGTATTAATAGAGCAGGTACCTTTATTATTCACTTCTATCGCGCTAATGTTATAGTTGGTGTCAGTTCCCTGAAGACCACCCACGGTTAAATCAACAGTGTATGATCCTTCTCTAGTAAAAACATGAACGGGATTTTGTTCAGTGCTGTCTCGGTTATTGTCTGTCAAATCAAAATCCCAACTCCAAGAAGTAGGATTACCGGCCGATCTATCGGTAAAACGAACAATCAGAGGAGCCGGTCCACATTTAGGATATGCGTCAAAACGAGCAATCAGAGGAGAGTGATTACTGACGGTATAGATTACCGGACTTTCTTGACCTAAGCTGTCGACGGAAGTAACGGCATAGTGCCACAATTTCATAAAATCTGTACTTGTATTACTACTGTCGAAATAATGGAGCCAAGGGTGTGGCGTAGTAATATTTGTTTTGCTAGTTTCCAACAATAGATCGAATTTCGGATAATCATCTCGTCGAGCATACACTTTATATCCTCCAATATTAGCACCTGGGGCAGACCAGGAAATTTGGGTTTGAGGAGACTGCACAGATCCTAAACTGGCACTTCGTACATTCATTGGTGGTTGAACTGTATATATCGGCTGAATAGGTTTTGGCAGAAGTGGATTAAGATTAAAAGAGAACTGAATATCTTTACCATAAGTAACCCACCCGGCCACCACTGGGTCGGGCGAGGAGCAAATCCATGACACATCTTCTTCTTGTCTGTTATCCTTCCCGAAAAAAGAGATGGTGAAATTTAGTCGCTCTCCCTTGAGACAATTAGTATTATATACTTGGTAAACACCAGCCAACGGGTTTTTGATTCCAAAACCGCTACTCATGGCACTTATTCCCATATCAACCTCAGGAGTTTCTTGAACCGCTTCCATTGTACGAGGCAAGATACCATTGCCTCGCCCCAAGGGATCACGCAAGAACGGTTGGGCCCTCCCCATCACACTCACACCAAGAAAACCAACCGTCTCTTGGGGACTTGGTGGAGTGGGGGTTGGGACAGGTACAGGAGGAGTAGGACTTGTTTGCCCTTGTGAAATTGCCAACTGTTGCTGGAGTAATTGGATCAAAGATTGCAGACGGCCAATGAGAGTGGTTCGATCTTGCTGGGAGGTTTGAGCGCCAACTAAACCTGGGCCTACAACGAACAAGGCGATTAACAAACCAATGACGATATATTTTTTCATATGACAATGGCTGACGAGGTGGAAACGGCCGTTAAAGGAACATCGACTTCGCAGGTGCCGGAGACGCAGGCGAGTTCTTTGGCGCCGGTCGTCGTATCTTCCAGCTCGTATAAAACTAATTTGGCGAAGTCAATCTCCGGGAAGTTTTTTACCAATTCATTGTACCGCTCCTCGGTGATGGCCTCATACGGCGCCAGGCGATAGACATGATCGAAGCGGGGCAAGAAAGCGAGTCCGCCAACCATCTCCCAATTCTCATACACCCAATTTCCGACTCGCAACCACTCTTCCTCGCCGACAGAAATGGTGGTGGAAGGATTGTGTTCCGTGTAATTCTCTTTAACTACTTTCCAATAATCAAGTTGCTCGAGCGCCGTCAAATCATTCTTATAAACCGAATCTTTAGGCGCGGCGATCGGAAATTCTAAAACAAAAGTGGAGGCGGTTTCCTTGTCTTGGCCAACTTCCGGGTGGTAGGGTACGCCGATATCGCGAAACATTCTAAAAATTGGATTATGACTCTCGATTCGTACTCGTCGAATATAGTAGGGGGCATGCCGCGGATGCATACCGGAAGAGGAATCGAAGAGCTGGGAACCCTGACCGGACGGCTTGACGCAAGTGATGGCCGTCGAGCGATTCACACCGAACCGCTCGGCATATTTCCGGTTAGTCTCAATCGCCACTTCTTTGAGCTTGCGGAAAACGGCAGGATGTCTTAGGGCCGGGCAATCCCACTGACCAGTAATCGAAACACCGAGCAGAGCTTCTTCCTCGCAATTCTTCTTCCACGCAGCCGATAAATAGGGAAATTTAGTTAAGGTTGACTGATAAGTGCCAAGAATTGTCGCGATCCGCACCTTCTCCATTAACGACTCTTCGGTGTCGTCAGCGCGCGCCACTACTTCGGATAAATTACAGAACTGTTTCGATTTGAGAATAATTTCGCCGCAAGGATTGATCCCCGCTGTTTCCAAGTCTGGTTCAAAAATCTTCCACCGACGAGTTGGCAGTTGCGCCTTCAACCCCCCCCGATTGTAAATCCCCCGCTCCCCCGATCCGGCCTTAGCCAAATTAACCCATTCGTCCAAAAATTGCTTCATCGTCGGCTTCTCGTTATAAGCGACGGAATTGTTGGCCATCGAACGCTCGGGATCCGTCAAATAAAACTGGCCATTCTTAGCTTCGCGCATCTCGATATCATCGAGATCCGATAAGGAAATCAAGGCCGAGCGGCGCACTCCACCCGAGACCACCACTTCACCGATTTTGCAGATAATATCATGGGCATCAATGGTCTTGAGCCGCCGCCCTTGACGAGACAGGATCCGTTCCCGAGTGAAATTCAAGAGGTTACGCAATGGCTCGGGCCCCGACGACCGACCGCCCATGGTCTTAAGACGCGCGCCGCGCGGCCGAAGCGCGGAGTAATCAAAAACGACATCTTTGCCCGCCGCCCAAATCTTAAGACCCAAAGCCAAAGCATCGGCCCAACCCTCACGAGAATCAGGTATGACGAAGGTTGTCGGTTTCTCCTTAGTTTGTCTCTTGATTATCGGTAATTGTCCCACCGTCTGTTCTTCAACCGAAAAACCTAATCCCGCGCCACACATGAGCACATACATGATCTCGGCGAAATCTTGCCAACAAGCCGGGGCGATATAAGAGCAATTATAAGCCGTCACATTGCTCACATGAGCCGCCTTGCCGGCAAATTGCAACAAACGCATCGAACCCAAGGCCTTCATCCCCAGCATATATTCACGAATCTCGGCATATTCTTTATCTTTGAGCTTGTCGCCAAGATTGTCGCGCATGAAATTTATATAACGATCAACGGTCTCGAGCCAAGTTTCGCGACGGCTTTCTTCAGGTAGCCAACGCGAATAGGACGAATAGAAGATATATTCGGAGAGTTGATTTCGGAAATACTCCTTACTTTGATTGACCAAATCTCGAACTTCTTTAGGCACTTCACCCTTCTCTCGACGGAGCTCGGAGCGGCGTTCGCGGTATAAAATATAGGCCTTAGAAGTTTGGACGAAGTTGTGAAGAATCAATTGCTTCTCCACTAAATCTTGGACACCCTCCACGGCCGGCAAAAAGTCGGCCGGGTTGGCGCGCACCAAATTCTTCAAATCTTTGGTTACGGCTTTAGCCACCAGCGTCGCTTCGGGTTTGGCCCCTTCACCAGCCGCGCGCATCGCCTTACAGATAGCGTTGACAATCCGCGATTCATCGAAGGGGACGACGGCGCCGTCGCGCTTTCTGATTTGAAATAGAGTTATTTTACGCCCGAGACTTTTACTTTTATTTTTGGTCGGGGGCATAAAGATGAGTCTTTATTCTAATCTCTCAACGAGCAAAAGGCAAAAGAGATTAACTGTTGATAAAATCGCCGATTGACGGCTAAGACTGCAACCGCGGGTGACGAAGATAAACCAATCCGCCATGGAGAGCGCTCGACTCGCCGAGCTCGGCCAATTTAATCACCGGCAATTTCGGGAAGGTGTTTAAATATTTTCGAATCAGGGACTCGAGAACCGTGACTTTAAACCCCGGCTCTCGAAACATACTCCCGCCCAAAACCAGACAATCCGGTGACCAATGGAGTAAGATGTTAGTGAGACCGGCGGCCAAATAATGGCTTAAATCTTGCCAAATTTTATCATCCGTCAATTCGCGCGGTGGTCGGCCGAAGCGTTGCGCGACCGCGAACCCCGAAACATAATCTTCCAAACGGCCGGTATTCTGATCGCTCATGGCAATAATCTGCTGACCCGGCTCGAAACCGAACGCATTCTCATCAATCCGACCAGCCTCAATTTTCGCGCCGCCGACACCGGTACTCACTGTGACATAAGCAATCAACCTGAACCCTCGACCGGCACCGTGAAGCGCTTCGCCTAGCCCGCCGAGCGCGGCATCATTCTCAAGATGAACAGGCACACCCAACTCGCGCCGCACCAAGTCAGCGAAAGGCGCGCCCTCCCACACTTTTCGGCTCGCGGCAATCACTACGGCGGTGATCGGTTCTTTTGATTGTTTGACCGCTTCGACAATTCGCTTCACTCCTTCTTCGACTGTCGCCGGGGTGGAAATAATTTCTGGCGCGCTGATCGTTTCGGCATCAAGCGAGCGCGCGAATCGAAATTTAGTTCGACCAATATCAAAGAGTAGCAACATAAAAAAGATCGTTTTTCATTTCTTCTATTTCAAAAACTTGCCCATAATCTTTTACGCATTCTTGTTTAAAATTAGACAAAATTGCTTCGGCTAATGCGTTTGATAAAAAAGTTGGAACGGCATTGCCTATTTGTAAATTTCTATCGCTTCTTGAACCATAAAATTGGTAAGAATCAGGAAAACACTGAAGGCGCGCGCCTTCACGCGTGGTCAGTGGTCGTGGAGCTTTCGGGTGTATACACCGGGAGGATGATGGGGTACTTAAATTGCGGGTAATGGTCGTTGATGGTCTGTTCCACCAAAGACGGCAATAAGTATTTTTGAAACCCGATGTCGGGCGCAATTCTTTCGGCAAATCTTCCGGGGTTCCGCCGTCGGGCAAAAGTTCCATCATTTTTACTAACTTTGCGTTGTTGTTTGGAGCATTGTGATCCATCACTTTTTCTGGAGCATTCGTCCTCATTATTTTTTGAAATTTGTTTTGTGGTTCCGAAGCGTAGTTGAAACTTTCTTCGCCTGATTTTATGGAAGGTAAATCACTTATTGCTTCTTCAAGCGTAAGATGGGGGTTTAACCCACCCCTAAACAAATCTGGGACTTCTTTCGTACCATAATGTGTCTGTACTGGATATTGAAAGTTGCTATTAAGTTTTGAACCAATGATTACAACCCTTTCTCTTATTTGCGGCACGCCAAAATCCGCCGAGTTGAGAAGTTTATATTGTACTTTGTAGCCTAAAGATTCAAAAAGAAAAATGATAGTTTTAAGTAATTCCCCGCCTTGCATGGACAGCAAACCTTTTACATTTTCAAAAAGAAAAAGTTTTGGGTTAAATTCTTGCAGTACTCGATAATACTCTTGAAATAATTTTCCACGAGGATCATCGATTAATCTCTTTCCAACCGTTGAATACGCCTGACAGGGGGGACCACCAATAATGATATCTACTTCGTCTGCTTTTATATTTAGGTCATTTTCTATTTTTGTGGCACCAAAATTTTTTATATCTTCAATATAAACTTTTGTTAAGGGATGATTCAATGAATACGCTTTTGCCATATTTGGTAAAATTTCGTTGGCGGCGACTATTACAAAATTATCGTTATGGGCAAAACCATAACTTAATCCTCCAACTCCGCAAAATAAATCTACAACTTTCAATTTTTTATCCATAAAAAAGTTTTAACCAAAATCAATCTCTTTGTATTTAATAGGTGATTCCATAATTTTCCAAACGAAATAATTTTGACTTATGTTGAAAACTAATTGTCCCTCCATCTGCGAGCGAGTTATCCAATTTTCGCCATCTTCTACTTCGTCCAACTTCACGAAGGCCACTTGCCCATTAAACAAATCGAGATGAATTCCGACCGAATGCACCCCCGTCTCTCGAAAAATCTTTTTTGCTTCTAAAACTTTGTGTTGTTTTATGTCATTCAGACCAGTAAAACCGGATTGAATTTCAATTCGAATTTTCTCATTCTCGCTCAAACGAATTTCCCAATCGGCTTTTGGTGTTCTTTTGAACGACTCAGCACTTCTAAAATCATCATCGCCGATGGGGACGATATCTGCGCTACTAACTTCAAAAATAATTTCCAGCGTTTTTAAAAAGAAATTTGAAATGACGAATCCACGCATCCATGAAAAATAAACTTGTTCGGGTCTTCGTCCTTGATTATTTAAAGTTGGTAAAATTTTATTTTTCCGCAATGTTTCAAAAACATTATCTATGTACTCTTTCTTAAAAAAAGATGGACTACCTAGTTTTATCTCATCTGTAACAACAAAATTTATTTTATCGACAATATTGTAAAGACGATCATTTAATACGGTAATGTATTTTAAATCCACTCGCGGAATAATATCTTTTGCTCCAAAAAAATCCTGCGTTTTTACTTGGCTAGAAAACCCAAGTTTTCGTTGATAATCCTTAAAATATCCCGAGGTGATGAGGATTTTTTCTGCCATGTCTCCATTTTATCATAATTTAAATTATTTACCCACGATTTGGCGTTTGAAATCTTCGATCATGGACACGACCGAAGGATTGACACCGCGCGCCTCGGCTAAAGCAAGGGCGGTAAAACTGGCGGTCATAAGCGAGCAAACCACGCGCGCCGCCGGTGTCGCGCCGGTAAGTGGGACTAACTCGACCGGGACATGCGCCCGCGACAACATCTCCGAGAGTGCCTCGAAACGCCGCGCGACACGCACCTCATCATCATCTTCGCTTGTCAATAAAATGGCGGTGAAAGGCGCTAGTGGTTCGCCATCGAAACTCTCAAGTTCATTATGATTCTGCTCGGGAATAACATTTGAGAAAGCGGGTATCTTCGCCGTCTCATTCAGCATAATTTTCCAAAAATAAGCGAGAGGGGCGTAGCGATTTGACGAATAAATTAGGGGGATTCGACCCACCAGCCGACTGGCAATCGATTGAGCTTCCAGTTCAAGATTATTTAAATCAAGAGTGATGGCCAATGACTCTAATTCATCGCCGACGGCCTTGGCCCCGGTGATGGAAGCCAGCGCTTTAAGAAAATAACCCACCGCTAAACGCGGTTGAATCGTGGCATCGGGCAGAAGAATATAAGGCACGCCGCCCCGCTTGGCTCGATCAAGAAGTTCTCCTCCCGAGGTAACAACTATCACTGACTGGTCATTCCCCATCGCCACCCGATAAGCATCCAGTGTTTCTTCCGTATTGCCGGAAAAAGAAGAGATTATGACGAGTGATTTTACTTTGGCATCACCCCTGGCTAAAATTGGCAAACCGTAATCGCGGTGAATAGTCAGCGCAATGGTGGGGTCACAGGCGGTGAGGAGGCCACCGGCCAAAGCCGACCCGCCCATCCCGCACAGTAAGTAGGATTCGGCCGACGGAATTATTCCCCCTTCGACTATCGGTTGCCACTTAAGTTGGGTCGGGAAATCAAACAGTGTCGCGCGCATGATATGCACAGTATACCAAACTCGCGCTTGACTGACACGCGAATCAGCGTAAAATCGGAGGTTGAAGTGGGGATGAGTGTTCCCACACAGGTAGGTCTCTTTTTACTCATGGAGGTAGATATGACTGGTAGAAAAAACGCTCGGTTGTCTGCTGACACGCTCGGATTTAAGTCAAATCAGAGGGTGGTGGTTTGTGGAAATCTTGGTTTGTTGGGACCAGAAAAAATCTTACTTGTTGGTCAGGAAGGAACAGTCAAGGAGGTAAATGCCTTCACAAATAGTATCCGGGTGGAACTCAACAGGGGGGTTTATGAGTTGCCCCCCGATGGGTTGAAAAGGGTGAAGTAAAATAGGTACGACAAATGCCGCGATGCTTACACAGCGTCGCGGCATGATTTGTCGTGAGAAAACTGGTTTAATTACCAGCTCTGGCGGTTACCACCACCATTCTCGCGGCGCGGAGGCCGCTCGGTGAGCGGACGCGCCTCGTTGACCGTCAAACGACGACCATCGAGCTCTTTACCATTCCACATTTCAATCGCTTTCGCGGCATCATCATCTGACGCCATTTCGACGAAGCCAAAACCTTTGGAGCGACCAGTCATCCGATCCATAATCACGGATGCCGAGGTCACCTCGCCGGCTTGGGCAAAGGAAGTGCGGAGAGTATCATCGGTTGTGCCGTAAGACAAACCCCCAACATACAACTTTTTAGCCATATCTAACTTCTGAATTTTTGTTTCTAACTACTAATCGTAAGACGACCTTCTCTCAAGTTTCTACCCCTTTTGAGAATAAAACTTACCGCTTAAGTATACATAGATTGATAGCCCTGTCAATCAAACATCAAAACCAACCAGCTCGCGGATTTTAGCGAGCTTAGCCGAGGCAATTTCGCGGGCGGCGTTAGCCCCGCGCTCAAGCATTGCTTCCACCTCGCGTTCTTGGCTCGCTATTTCGGCGCGCTTCGCGCGAAGGGGCAGAAGAAAGCGATTCATGCTATCAAATAAAATCTCCTTCGATTCACGATAGCCAATCATGCCTTCGACATAACGGCGTTTGAGTTCGGGTAAAACCGCAGTGGAGAAAAGGCGGTGCAAGGCGAAGACATTACATTCCTCCGGATTCTTTGGCTCGGTCTCGCCCTTCGAATCAGTCTTGATACTCATGACCAGTTGCCTCAACTCCCGTTCCTCGGCGAAGAGAGGAATGGTGTTGCGATAACTCTTCGACATTTTTTGGCCGTCGAGACCAATCACGGTTTTCACTTCTTCTAAAATCATAGCTTCGGGCAATTTGAAAACTTCGCCAAACAAGCGGTTGAATTTCTCGGCCGTGTCTCGCGTAATCTCGACATGCTGTTTCTGATCCTGGCCGACAGGGACAAGGTCCGTATCATAAAGCAGGATGTCGGCGGCCATAAGCAAGGGGTAAGTGAAGACGCCGACATTCACTTCGCGATTTTTTGCCTCGGCATCTTTGAAGGCGTGCGCCCGGGCGAGATACGGCATGGTGGTGAGACAGTTGAAAATCCAAGCCAGTTCGGCGTGCGCCGAGACATCGGATTGGCGGAAAATGGTCACTCGCGCCGGATCAAGACCAATTGCTAGATAATCAATAGCTAGATCAAAAGTATTTTGTCGTAAGGCCACAGCGTCTGTGACACTGGTTAGCGCGTGGAGATCGGCAATCATAATGAAGGAGCGATAGTCACTTTGCCGATCCACAAACTGCTTCATCGCGCCGAAATAATTTCCGATATGCGGCCGGCCGGAGGGCTTGACACCGGAGAGAATGACTTTGGGTGACGGGAGCATGATGACTATCATAACATACATCCCAACCTAAAATCTTGTTTTAACAAGCCGACTGTGTTACAAATAAAGCAATGACTGACCCGGCGAAAAAGGTTTCTTGGCTCGGTGGCGTAACAATTATTTTATTAACTGGCGGCCTAGCTTACAGTCTTTATTTGTATCAGGCGCGTGGCCAAGAATTGACGACCGTAAAGCAGGAACTCGCCTCGACGACTCAAGCTTTCAGCCAAAAGGTAATCGAACTGGAACTAGCGCTCGCCACTACGACCGAAGAGAGAAGTCGGCTGGCTGATAATCTGCAGAGCGAACAAAGACGCAGCAGTGAATTCGAAGAAGAGATTGAGAATCTGGACGACAAGGTGGATATGTTTGAGAAATTAAGTAAGACTGATCCGCAACTTTTGCAAAAATATTCCAAAGTTTTTTTTCTCAACGAACATTACCTGCCGGCTAAACTGGTGGACATTCCAGCAGAATATCTAAGTCTCCCGGATAAACCCCAGCAGTTTCACTCTAAAGTCTGGCGGCATTTGCGGCGTCTGCTTGAGGAAGCGACCGAAGACGGCATCACTTTGAAAATAGTTTCGGCTTATCGTTCGTTCGGCACCCAAGCGACGCTCAAGTCGAATTATAAAGTGATTTACGGTGCCGGTTCGGCCAACCAATTTTCGGCTGATCAAGGTTATTCAGAGCATCAACTCGGCACCGCGCTCGACTTCACCAGTCCGGGACTCAATGCCGCTCTCACCGGTTTCGATAAGTCCGCGGCCTTCCAATGGCTCACCGAAAACGCCTACCGCTACGGCTTCATCCTCTCCTACCCCGTAAGCAACGCCTATTACCAATTTGAACCGTGGCATTGGCGCTTCGTCGGCGTTGATCTAGCGCGTGACCTCCATCGCCAAGAGAAAAACTTTTACGACCTCGACCAACGAGAGATTGACAAATATTTGATTAGCTTCTTCGATTAGGTGACTAATTATTGGCTTTGTTGCACGAAAAACCCCACATTTCTGTGGGGTTTTTCGGTACAATAG
>ERZ1292623.5298-Hain-H51-01um-R1-5298-length-10332-cov-6_pt1 | contig 10332 bp, 11 predicted proteins | sample MGYA00564398_ERZ1292623 | MGnify/ENA primary metagenome ERZ1292623 (study PRJEB36523, sample SAMEA6512633) | groundwater metagenome | collected 2019-01-07 | study: AquaDiva: Metagenomics assemblies of 32 groundwater samples
CGCGTGCGATTAGGAATCTTCACGAATTTTTGATAAAGTAAGTTCGAGCGGAATCATATAACCACTCCTTAACCCGATTTTTGTCGGAAATATCAAAGATGGAGTGGGCGTGTCGCAGACACGCTCACTCCTTTGATAGTTCTTTTCCTTTTTGTACGAAACTGGAGCCGACGATCGGGATCGAACCGATGGCCTCCCCATTACCAATGGGGTGCTCTACCAACCGAGCTACGTCGGCACAGATTTAAGAATAGACTATTTGAAGAATGTTTTCAATCACTTAGGTAAAGCCACCTTAACAGTCGTTCCTTTGCCTAAATCAGAGACGACGGAAATACTACCCCCATGAAGATCGATTATTCTCTTTGAAGTATATAATCCCACCCCACTTTCATCTGGTTCTATCATTACTGCATTCTTTCCACGATGAAGTCTTTCGAATACATATGGCAAATCATCCTTCGATATACCTATTCCATTATCTTTGACTGTGACCGAAACGTCTTTTTCATTTTCTTCTATAGAAACATTTACTACACTATTCGGAGAATATTTCAATGCATTGTCAATAATATTATTGATTGCAGCCTTTAGTTTATCTCTATCAGCAAATATAATCAGGGATTGTGGACTTGTAAAAATCACTTTGCTATTTTTCTTAAGGGCAATAAAGTTTAATTCAGCAATCAATGCTTGCAATATTCCGACTATATCTGTAGGTTCTTTTTCAAGAGTAAGTAAGCCACTATTATCTTCCACCGTCTTCAACATATTGTTTATAATAGCAATAGAGTCTTTCACACGAATAAGACCAGCATCAAGAAGAGATATAGTATCACTTGAAAGTGTCGTATCACCTTTCATTGATTCGAGAACCCATTTTACCCCAGAAAGAGGTGTGCGTAGCTGATGTTGGGCCACGCTTAAGAAATCCTGCTTAAGTCTATCTACTTGTTCCATTTCTCCCAGACGCTTTGACGCTTCTTCTTTTTCAACTTTATGTTGTATAGCTAAAACAACAATCCTATAAATATAATATGAAGTAATCATCATGAACACAGTCTGAATTATATGCTTTGTCAAAAGCTCATTATCCATAATCTCCATATGACCCCTAATGATCATGGCTATCATGGCTATTGTAATAAAAATAGCGATATTTCTGGTTATACTTTTATTGAGATAGAAAGTAGAAGTAATTAATGGAAAAAGTAAAAGGAAAATAAATGAACTATTCATGCCACCAGATATCCAAATAAAATAAACAATCAAAATGGCGAAAATAAAATGAAGAATTATTTTTATTGTGGAAATTTGAGAGGTGCTTGTATTCGTCTTTGACATGACAAAATTATAGCATATTTTCTACCACATCTATTGCGCGGACGATGGGGTTCGAACCCACGACCCTCGGCTTGACAAGCCGATGCTCTAACCAGCTGAGCTACGCCCGCATATGTCATGTAAATGTATCAAAAAACAGAAAAAAAGCAATTGAAATAGAATAGATGGTGCCGATGCCTGGACTCGAACCAGGGACCTTCTCTTTATGAGTGAGATGCTCTAGCCACCTGAGCTACATCGGCATAGATTATTTATAACAAAAAATGCCAATAAATGCCACTCTTGATTTAAACTTGTTGCGGAGGCCGGAATTGCACCGACAATTTTCAGGTTATGAGCCTGACGGGTTACTGTTACCCTACCCCGCTATATTTGCATATACTACCATAAAAGCAATGTAGTGTGCAAGGCATATCTTTCCACAATCGACTTTTAATGGCTTGTTACTATTAGGAGAAATCGGCTCGTTTACTTGCGGTCGGAAGTCCTTTTTTTTGCTACGCAAGCTAGGCAAAAAATAAGGCTTCCTCCCCGTAAACTCGCACGATTTCTCAATTTTTCCTTGACCTTAAATAAAGAAAAACTCTTGGAAAACCTGCTTATAGAGATTGATCACCCTCTTAGCCTCATGATGATCTAAAGAGAAATTAGAGCCATCATGAGCAATCATATTTCGTACTTTATGAGCTTCCCAAGCCTGATCGAGGGTTTGGAAATCACCCTTTACGACACGTTGAAGCTGCTCGCCGATTCCATCTCCTTTATACCCCATTTTTGTAAGAATACTAGCAAGCATAATATCAGCTTCAAGTATAGCTTGTCTCCAATCATTCTGATTTTGTGAAGAAATGAGAGTGTCTACCTTCTCCCACTTTTCCGAAAGTTCATGATCTCCTTTCTTATCATCATATCCAATATCGACTTTAGCATCGAAATTATCTGCTTCTTTTGTCCTGATAGCCTTCAAACGTTCCACAGTATATATAATACCGATAAAGAGCATCAATGAAATAGGAATAGATAAACCAATTAAAATCCCTAAAATAGTCTTGAACCAATCGAAAAGATGCGGATAATATGCAGTCATGAATCCGATTATCTGATCAAGATAATATGGAGAATCCAATCCCGGTATATTCACTATTTCTGTTGTTTGTCCATTCATATATTATTTAGAATTCACTCTCCTAAAAATTCCTTACCAACCTCAAAGAGTGTCCTCTCATCTCCATGTCTAGCGGTGATCTGCAGTCCCAATGGCAAATCCTTTCCTTCAATCTTTGAAAATCCGGATGGAATGGAGATCGCTGGCATACCCGTAAGATCGGCGGTAACAGTGAAAATATCTTCAAGATACATTGCAACAGGATCAGAGACCTTCTCACCGATCTTAAATGCTGGGGCTGGAGTGGTCGGTGTCATTATTATATCAACTTTTTCAAATTCTTTCATGAAATCTTGTGTGATAATCCTGCGTACAACATTTGCACGATTATAATACGCATCATAATATCCGGATGAAAGTATATAGGTACCGAGAAGTATTCTCCTTCTTGCCTCTTTTCCAAATCCTACTCCACGAGTAACGAAGAAATCATCGATACCGTCTTTCCCATCTTTATGAAGACCGAAACGGACACTATCGAAACGAGAAAGATTCGAAGATGCTTCAGCAAAGTTGATAATATAAAACACGGATAGAGAATATGAAATATTTGGAAGATTAATATCTTTTACTTCATATCCTAATTTTTTAAATTTTTCAATTGAATCATTGAAATTTTTCAATACATCTTTATGAATACCATCACCACCTAGAAAATGTCTTGGTATACCGATTATCGGCTTTCTCCCTATTCTCTTCGTCTTATATGTATCTTCTTTGATCGTAGTTCCATCTTTTATATCTTGCCCTTTTATAGTATTAAAGACAATTTCTGCATCAGAAATATTTTTTGTAATTGGACCAATATGATCAAGTGAGGATGCGGCTGCCATAAGTCCATAACGCGATACTGCACCATAAGTAGGCTTCAGTCCGACATTCCCGCATAGAGCTGCTGGCTGACGCACAGACCCTCCTGTATCTGAACCAAGCGCTACTAAAGACATCATACTAGCGACAGAAGCGGCCGACCCACCAGAAGTACCGCCTGGAACTCTACTCATATCATAAGGATTTCTTGTTGGTCCATATGCTGAATTTTCAGTAGAACTTCCAAAAGCAAATTCATCCATATTTGTTCTACCCAAGAAAACTACCCCTTCTTTTTTAAGTTTTTCTATAACTGTAGCATCATATGTGGCACGATAATTTTCTAAAATTTTTGATGCTGCTGTAGCAATACATCCTTTTATAAGAATAATATCTTTTATAGCAAATGGAATGCCTGTAAGAAGGGTAGCAGTACCATCCTCAAACCTCTTATCTGCCTCTTTCGCCTGTTCCATAGCATCATCGAAAACTTCAAGATATGCATTTATCTCTTTATTCTTTTTTGAAATTTCATTGAGATACGCTTGTGTAAGATCTACACATGTATAATCACCTTTTTTAAATGCTTCATGAGCCTTTTTTATTGTAAGAGTTTTGAGATCAATCATATATATATTATTCATCGAAATCTTGTGCGATTATTTTCTTTACAGCAATAAATTCACCTTCCCTGTCGGGTGCTTCATTTAATATTCTTTCACGATCTTCACTAGAAATGGATTCTATAATATCATTTCGAAAAATATTAGAAACGGCACCGGGTATTGGTGTATAATCTATATCAACAGTAGCTTTTTTTATTTGATCAATATATGTAAGTATAGAATCAATCTCTTTTGTTAGGCCTTCTTTTTCTTCATTATCAAGCTTAATTCTGGCCAAATTTGCTAGATTTTCTATTTCTTTAACAGTTATCATATTGAGGATTGTAGCATAAAAGTTTTTTTACTTCATCATATCCAAAAACTGCCCTTCTGAAATGATTTGAATTCCTAATTCCTTGGCCTTATCCAATTTCGATCCAGCATTTTCCCCTGCCACCATATAGCTAGTCTTAGAGGAAACGGAGCTTGAAACTTCCCCGCCGAATGATCTTACAAGATCCTGTGCCTTTATTCTATTCATATTCATGGTCCCGGTAAAAACAAACGATTTTCCTTTTAATTTTTGAGAATTTAGATTTTCTTGTTTTATCTTTTCAATACTTATATATTCTAGTAAATTCTTTATTAGTTCTATATTATCCACGACTTTAAACCAATCAAAAAGAGATCTGGCTACTATCGGACCTATACCATATATTGATTCTATTTCTTCATATTTAGCTTCGGCTATCTTTTCTACAGTACCGAAATTTCTAGATATATCATAAGCCGTCTCTTCACCGACTTGAGGAATAGATAATGAAGCGATGAAGCGTGCTAGGCTCATCTTTTTGGATTTTTCTATTGATTCCAATAAATTATCTACAGATTTTTCTGCAAATCTTGGTAAATTCAGAAGATCACCTTTCTTTAGGGTAAAAATATCATCAAATGTGGAAATTAACCCTTTTTCTAGAAGAATATCTATAATCTTTGGTCCAAGCCCATCAATATCAAAACATTTTTTAGATACAAAATGATAGAATTTTCTTTTTTGTTGATCAAATGAATCATTTGAAACACATCTCCAAGCGGCTTGACCTGGGATTCTTTCTATCCTTCCATCACCACCACAGGCTGGTACACGAGTAGGAAAGATATATGGCTTTGAATTCTTCGGTCTTAATTCTTTTACAATAGAGACTATATCGGGTATTACATCTCCAGCTTTTTGAAGTATTACTGTATCTCCGATACGGACATCGAGACGTTTGATCTCATCTTCATTATGCAATGTAGCTCGAGACACTGTAGAGCCAGACACGATCACAGGTCGCAGATGCGCTACCGGAGTAAGAACTCCTGTGCGACCTATTTGTAATATTATGTTTTCTACTATTGTAGTTACCTGCTCAGCTTGGAATTTATATGCCACACCCCATCTCGGAGATTTACCAGTAAAGCCTAATGCATCTTGAATTTTCTTGGAATTTATCTTTATGACTATTCCATCCAATTCATAATCTAGATCGTGTCTTTTTTTAGACCATTCTTCATAGAAATTTTGTATATCTTTTAAGTCATTACAGACTTTCGTATATTGATTTACCTTAAATCCAAGCTTAGAAAGGTATTCTATTTCTTTTGATTGAGTAGATGGTATCTGATTATTTAAGAAATCAATATCATAGAGAAATGAATCAAGCTCTCTTGAAGCTGTGATCTTGGGGTCGAGCTGACGTATAGATCCTGCGGCTAGATTTCTAGTATTAGCAAAGACTGCTTCGCTGTTTTCTTCACGTTCTTTATTTATTTTCTTAAGAGTCTTCTTTCCCATCCATGCCTCACCAACGACTATAATATCTACTTTTTGGGATAATGAAAGTGGTATGCTTTTTATTGTCTTTATATTAGAAGTGACATCCTCACCGATTTCGCCGTTCCCTCTTGTTGCCCCTTGTATTAGTTTCCCATTCTTATATTCAAGTATTATTTTCAAACCATCAATCTTTAATTCGCAACAATATTCAAGTTTTTCATTCTCAATTCCACCTTTTCTCATGAAATTCTTTATTTTCTCTTCCCATTTTATAAGTTCAGAAAAGTCGAAAACATCGTCGAATGACCATTGACGAATCTTATGTGTGACTTTTTTAAATTCCTTTAATGGCTCACCACCCACTCTCTGTGTAGGACTATCAGAAGTTATGAGTTCTGGATATTCCTTTTCTATATTATCAAGCTCCCTTAGAAGAGAATCATAAGCTTCATCAGAAATCTCTGGTTTATCAGCCACATGGTATAGATAGCGATGCTTCTCAAGCGCTTCCTTGAGCCCTTCTAGGCGTCTTTTTATTTCATTTGGTATAGCTTTAGGCATGCTATAAGAATAGCATAAACAAGGAGAAAAATTTAGATTTAATTAGAATTCGGCATACAATGCTCTTTCAGTCATCTTTGGACTAGTATTAGTACAAAATCTAGTACTGTCCCAAGCAAGATTATATCCTTTTGAATCGACTATGGTATAAGGCTGTGAATTTCGTTTTACTACTGTTACCTTGGCACATGCAAGTCCAGAAAAATGTACATCAAATGAATATGTATTTCCAACACTATCATATGTTATAGGTCCATGATTGCCACAATCCCATGGAAGATTAAAAGTAGTCGGTGTAAAACGTCCTTGATCATTCTGATACATAGCACACTCAAATCCATCATCAGCTACATAGAAAGAAATAGAAGATTCCCTAGCCGCGGATGAAAGGATAAATTCTTTTTTACTTATGGTCAAAATAGAGACACCAATAGCTAATGTAACAGAAGCGACAATCACAGCGAAGAGTAAAGTGTAACCTTTTGAATTTTTATCATTTTTATACATCATTTGCGTATATTAAATAATTGGCTAGAAAGAGTCACGGCATTACTTACCGTTCCATTTTTCCATTCGACTATGACAGTGGCGGTGACTTCGTCTGGATTGGATGTGGAAGTTATATAATATTTCCTAGTGAATTGAGTCTGTTTATTACCCCCTGATTCAGGAGTATACCCTGAACCATCACTTTTTAGATATAAATAACAATCGGGACCACATGTACCTCCTCCTGTATCATACGGATTATTTAAAGTATTTACAGTACAATTATCACTCAAATTAGTACAAACTAGTGATGTTGTATTTATACCATCCAGCCACGATCTGCCAGGCGTTTTCAGATTATTATCCCTAACATTCTTTATATACTCCATAGCATCTTGTGCTAAATATGAAGCAGTCACTTGATCATGTGCATATACTGCAGCAGTCAAACCACGGAAAGCTACAGTCAAAGGTCCAGCTATAGCGATCATAAGAATAGTAATAGCGACCAATGTCTCTACTATTGTAAACCCTTTATTATTTTCAATTTCTTTTTTCATCATTATAATAATCTAATCACTTAATCTCTGAGAAACGCTTGTCTGAATATCAAAGTATGATTTTGTTTTCTCTTTTATACCAGCATAACCTTTGAAATGAAACCATGCATAGGATTGTATATCAGGACCAGTAAAGACTTTCACTTGTGCATCTGTTATCTTTACTTCTGGGGCTGTGAGGGGAGCAAAGTCGTTTGAAGTAATTAGGACTGTACAATTTACCTGTTTAGCCTTGTATAAAGCTTGATCAGCTTGAATATATTTATAAGCATAAGTAAGATTAGTATTAGTACATGTTGCTGGATCAGTCTTTGAAGATTTGAAAGTAATAGTCCAATCACCACCAGAGCAAGCACCACTACAACTATAACTGGACCCCACCCTCATTTCACGAGACATTGATTCAAGTGCAAAGTTTATATTGTTTATCGAAGATTTCAATGTCTGTGATTTCTTATTCGCATCTGTAATCTTCAAAAGTGCTCCAACAGCGATAAGGGCAACGACGGTAAAAATAGCCAATGATACAATCATTTCTATAAGTGTAAACCCTTTTTGTTTTGAAATGAATTTTATCATAATTAATCTGGCATTACAGCTATTTGACCTGTTGAATATACTGAAACTTTGCGAATAGCAGAACCATCTGAAAGAGAAAGTGTGATTCTTGCATAAGAGTAAGAATTTATTGTGTCGGTACCTACCTTAATAATAGCATCTGGATCAGGCCTTTTGAATGTTATATCTAAACTACTATTAATATCAACACAAAAGCTAACTGAACCAACACAAATCTCACTTATTTTATTCCCCCTCTTTATATTTGATGTTGAAATGCTTTGGTCAGTAGCGTCATATATACCATTAGAATTACCATCAACAAAAAAGACAAAGCTAGTTACGTTTTTTTGAAAATGAACACCATAAGGAAATTTGAAATCATTTGTATCCCTTTTTGCACTTTTCACATTCAATCCATAAGACTGTGCTGTACGAATAGTCAGAGCTACATCATAGGCTAGATTTGTAAGTAAAACACTTTGATTAAATCCTCCATATTTCGCAAGCATAAAAGCAGTCATAAAAGCGAAAATAGCAATAGAAACCATAAGTTCTATAAGTGTAAACCCTTTTTGTTTTTTAAAGAGTTTCTTCATATTTTAGAAATACAATAAAGAAGAGAAATCGATTACCTTAATTCCGAAAAATAAGACCAGATACATTCCAATAACAAGATATGGTCCAAAAGGTATTTCATATCGTGCTTTTACCTTTTTAAATACAATAAACATCCAAGCGACACTTATCACAGCCCCTATCCAAAAAGCCAGTATAATCGCAGAAATAGCGGAGACAAGACCAAGTGTCCAACCTATACCAAGCACAAGCTTAGCATCTCCAAGCCCCATCCAAGTACCTTTAGAGAAAAGCCAGAGAAGTACAAAAGGAAGAGCTAGGACAGGACCTGCTATGATATCAGACATAGAAGGAATAGAGAGGGTAAGATCGGGAGAAATGAAGAGTTTTAGAAAAGCAATAACAGCGAAAAGATAAACGAGGGGATCAGGAATTATTTTATGTTTAACATCATAAATAACAATTACTAGAAGAATGCATGAAATAAATAAATAGAATAATGTAAGAAAACTTGATTCCATAGAAGTTGGTGGAAACATATAGAATATATAGACAAAAAGCACACCACCGATGAATTCTATTATCGGATATTGCCAAGAAATCTTACTTTTACATTTCTTACAGCATCCTTTCTGATATAAAAAGCTGAAAATAGGAATAAGCTCATGCCAAGTGAGATCCTTACCACAGGAAAAACATTTAGACCTTCCTTTCAAGGTCATACCTGTGTTATAACGTAAAGCGACAACATTCAAAAAGCTTCCGATAAGGGTGCCGAGTATGAATGAAAATAAAAGAAAAAATGTTGGCATTTATTTTGGTTGGACACAGTAGTAAAAATTCGTTGCTGTATCACTACAGTCTACTCCTAATGGACTTCCATCTATATCATCTTGCAATACTGAAGTATTGTTTGTTTCTAATATTGCTTTTAAGACATAGTCAATTCCATTTGTTGCATATCCATAAGTTGTACCACCAGTATCAGTCGGAATGACTGATATGTATGTTCCTAGAGTGATACCTGAAGGACAATTTGTTATAAAAATATTTGTTGGAAGGTTTGTGATTCCCGATGGATATCCATTACACCTATCGAAGAAAAGCTCAAGTGCCAGCTGTATTTGCGCTAGATCAGATATTCTCTTTGCATCTCTTGATTTTGCTCTAGCTGAAGTGAAATTTGTAGTGACAATAGCCGTGAGAATGCCGATTATTGCAATTACGACTAATAACTCTATTAAAGTAAAACCTTTTGATTTTTTAGATGTATTTTTCATACCCTTAATTATAACAAGGTATATAAATAAATGCGAAGGTGAGTATCCCCTGTTTTAATGTAATAAGATTGACTAATTTTATGTTTCTATGTCCTAACAAAAACTTTATCAAAATTTCATTCTTTTTTTATCAGGATTTTATCTCGGTTTGATAGAGTGTATATATGTCACAATTTATAAAAAACTTTATTGAATGGTTTTCAATTAAGATTAGACTTAACAATAGTATTCACGTACCACCATTATTCAATGAGGGTGAAATATGGTGGTGTAGCATTGGGGAAAATGTCGGTGGAGAAATCAGTGGTAAAGGTACTTATTTTAGAAGACCTCTTTTAATTATTAGAAAACTAGATAAATTTTCATTTATTGGTATTCCTTTAACAAGTCAACATAAAGTGGGTACTTGGTATTTTAATTTAAAAGTAAAAAATAAAGATAATTTTGTTATTCTTCCACAGATCAGACATATTGATTATAGAAGAATGGATAAAATACTATGCACTATAGATAATAGTGATTTTAGTAGGTGGGAGGTACCCCAAATCCTAGACACATTGTT
>ERZ1292623.5299-Hain-H51-01um-R1-5299-length-10331-cov-5_pt1 | contig 10331 bp, 7 predicted proteins | sample MGYA00564398_ERZ1292623 | MGnify/ENA primary metagenome ERZ1292623 (study PRJEB36523, sample SAMEA6512633) | groundwater metagenome | collected 2019-01-07 | study: AquaDiva: Metagenomics assemblies of 32 groundwater samples
CTCGCTCCAAGATACAAATCCTTTTTTAAAAAAACGGATATTAAAGTCGGGCCACCAGCGGGAGTGCTGCATCCATTTGCCAAAGATAATATTTTTACGAGGAATTCTAAAATAATCTCCCTTATTTTTTTCCATCGATTCTTTTAATTTTTGGGCAAGTGTATCTGGTACTTCTTCGTCTGCGTCCAAAATTAAAACCCACTGAGACCTCTGGCTATCGCTCTGGCTCATGACTTTCGAAATGGCAAAATTACGGGCGGGCTCGACATAAGACGTTCTCTCGTGAAGATAGACTTTGGCTCCAAGTTTTTTAGCGACTCCAACGGTTTTATCATCCGAGCGCATATCAACGACTACTATTTCGTCTGCAAAGTTTTTAATCGAGGCTATAGCCCGAGGCAAATTTTTGGCCTCGTTTAGAGTATTAATAACAACCGAAATCTTAGTCACGTCCTAATTTTACCACGTCAAAGTAAATTGGTGAAAATAAGGTCTAAATGGTGTACAATTCTCCCTGTGAGACCAGAAGATTTATCAAAGAGGTGGGTTGAAATCCTAAAAAAAGAGGGCAGGCAAAAAGCGGATTTGTTCTTTGTAGAAAACATTGTTCCTCATATATCAAAAAACTTTAAACTAACTAACAACAAATACTCAAAGATAATTATTCCGGTAGGCAGGGCTATTGATAAACTAGCTCTTCTGGCCACCTGCGTAAAATCAGACGAATATCATTTCTTAACTGGAACAAAAGACTCGCTGGAAACGATCGACATACTCACTGAAATTATTAAACTGAAAACGTCACAAATAAGAATCCATAACATAATTTTAAATGACCCATTTAGTATCTATAAAACAATTCGTGAAATTTGGGAAGAAAACAGGAAAGCCAAAATAGCAGTTTATGTATCTTCAGGAACTACTTCTATAAGCGCGACTTTAATTATGTCAGCGAGATATTTTAACTTTGACGTTTTGTATCAGGAATGGGGAAAGTACGATATGGATATAAAGCAGGCAGATCCGATCCTTAGAACTATCAAAAAACTTGAGGATCCCCTAGAAGTATATGGAGATTTAGAGCTAGAAAGGGCAAAAATACTTTTCGATAAGTTAAAGTTTGGCGACGTGATAAAAATTCTCGAGGATATAAAAAGAAGAACAATGAAATTAGAATATGTCCTCTTTTTAGAGTCCCTAACAAAATGTTACATTCATTGGCAAAGGTTTGAATTTAGAGCCGCACAAATATTTTTAAACCAGGCTCTTGAACTTTCCGGACAATTTAGCAAGTCTTATAAACCAGGATTAATAAGAAATTCCAGGATCTTAAAAATCCTTTCGGATTCCGGTCTCTTTAAAAATAAACTTAAAAACCCCAAATATGTTCTTTCATTTGTTTATGAGTTGATGACAAGGGCAAAGGTCACAGCAAATGAGAATGATTATATGTTCGCGATAACCTATATCTATAGATGCATCGACATAGTCGTACAATCGGAGCTGGTAATGAGAGATATAGATCCTTGGAAAGTTGACTGGAACCATATTGAAAGCCGTGCTGGAGAAAAATACTTAAAAACATGGAAACGGCTAACTGGTCTCAAAGGAAAAATGGATGAAAGAATTGGACTTATGCAGGGAATAACCCTACTCAGCGCTCTAAACGAGAAAAGACAGTATAAAATCAGAGATATATGGGAAGCTTCGAAATTTAGGAACTCTTTGATAATTGAGCACGGTGATCGAAACGGAAACGAGAGACTATATAAAAAGATAGAAAATCTAGGGTCGGAAATAATCGAGGAATACAAAAAGGATTATAAAGTTAAAAGCATCAGTCTTTTAGACGCCGGATTTTTGACGCTAGAGGAAAAGAATATGTCCAAAAAAACTAAAACACCTTAAAAATATCGACTTTCTCATTCTCAAAAATCCGCGAAATTCCCAGCTGTGTTTCGCCCAGAGTAGCTCGTTGGGGCTTAAGCCAATAAATATACTTAATATTATTTTTACTTAAAAACTCTCTAACAAAGTTTTGGTCCAAGCTTTGATAAAACTTTTCCGCCTCGCCTCGTCTAGTTTTCCAATCATAGCCTGTTATATCTAAGTTAACTTCGTCTTCAAGAAAGACCGGGTTTTTAGCGAAAGCTGAAACATAAGCCGTTGATTCATATAAATACAAAGGTCTAGGCGGACTCCCTTCAGCTTCTTTAGCTTTAATCCTATCGAACGGGTAAGTCAGTACAATTCCTTGTGGTTGATCAGACAAAAATTTCAAGGCCGTCAGTTCTTCTTTGGAAACCATGGCCGGAGGACGACTGGGAAGATAAACATAATATAAAGTCCCGATGGCCGTTGGAATTGTCAAGAAAACCACCAATGCTACAGTGTAATAGTACGCTGTAACAGAAAGCTTTTTTATCCACTCGGATAGAGCTACTCCAGCAAGAATACTCGAGAAAAATAAAGAATAATACATAAATTGGATAGTATTCCAGGGAGTGCCTTTCTGTAAAAAAAACATTGGAATCAAAATTCCAAAAAAAATAACGCTAAGAATAAAAACTTTTATAAAATCAAATTTCCACAAAATTTGTTTTAAAAAAATTACTCTTGTTCCCAAGTTCCCGACAACGAAAATACCAAAGGCAATCAAATACGCGGGAACTGCTTTTATCCATATTGATCCCATTCGATAATTAGTCATTGCTGAATAAAATTTCAACCAGCCAACCCTATCGGTCAACCCCATCATTGTTTCTAAGAACCAAAATGGCTGCCAAACCAGTGAATTCTGAGGGTTTTTATTGAAGGGTATAAATAACAACAACGATATAACAAATGATCCTAACCAAATTTTTAAGATGTAGGATTTACGATTTATGAAGAAAGAGTAAACACCAGAAATAAACAAAGCTCCTATAACAAGAAGGCCTGCATACACCTTTACTTGTATGAGCGAGCCAAAGATTAAAATCGTTATAAATAATTCATAAATCTTAATTCTTTTTTCTAATCGTTTAAGCAACAAGAGTCCCGTTAATATCAAAATCAGGGAAAGTGCGAAAGGGGGATTGATAAGAGAGGAAATAGATTGTTGAGACCAAAACATAGATTCCCCGCCCCAACTTCCTTCGCGGAAAAGTGTCACCATCCAGCCCCAGCTCCCGCCAAAATAAACAAAAAAAGTCGCCCAAAAGGCCTTCTGGCTGGACTTCGTCCAACTCAGTGTAAACCTATATGTCAAAAAACCAACTAAAAATGCTAAAATTGGGGGAATTATTTGGAAATAAAGATTGGTTACCGGGATTTGGGTAATTTTATGCAACAAAGCCAATAGAAGATCAAAACCCAGATGGTAATTTTTTAAAGTCTCTCCGGCAAAAATAGGTATCTGGTTGGATCCTCGAGACAGGGACTCAATTAAAGCAGTGTGCCAAATACCGTCGTGTCCGTTTGCTCCCCAAAAACCCATTCCATACGCATAGACCCAGCCGCTTTTGACCATCGTCAACGACCAAACCAATGTTCCAAGTAAAATTAACCATAAACTACTTGGAGAAAATTGTTTTAAATGTTTTCTTAACATCGGAAATTAAACTTACCCCTACTAAGATCAACATCGAAAAACCATAAATTACTATCCCTGTGATCGTCAAAATCCAAACAGAATAAAAGCTAGCTGGCAAAAACTGTTTAACAACCAAAAGGACTAGTCCCATAAACAAAGATGCAGCTAGAGGTTTGATAGCTGAATCTGTCAAAGAGAAAGAAACTACCCTTTTGGCTAAATAAATTGCCACAACCGAGCTTAGGCTCACAAGGGCGTAGCCAAAAGCCGCTCCATTCACCCCGAACTTTAAGGAAAGAAGAGGAACTGCTACCCAGGTAATGATCGTCCACATTAACATCAGGAAAAACGTTGTTTTTATTTTCCCAACCGCATTTAACATATTAGTCAGCTGAGTCGTAACTGCAGCAAAGATCGTATTAATAGAAATAATAGCCAGGGGTAGAAGAGCAGGGGTCCATTTTTCATATCTAGGAATTACTTCAACTAAGATAGGAGATATTATAACTAAGCCGACTATGCTGGGGAAAACTAAAAAGCAGATAAAAAATATAGAGCGAGTAACGCTTCTGGCAAGTTGGGCTTTTTCTCCCTGCATTCGCGAAAAGGCTGGGAAAGTGACTTTGGTGACGTTATCCATAAAAAAGCGAAGCGGATATTGGGCAAGTCTCTGGGCTGTTCCTAATATTCCCACACCAGCAGGTCCCAAGATGCTGCCTAAAGCAATTATTATCCCATCGTCTTTTAAGGTTGCCAGAAGAGTATTTACTTGGTAAGGAAGGCCAAACTGCAACAGCCCTGATAAAGAACGCTTTGAAAATACCAAAGCTGGCTTCCACGGGCTTAGTACGTAAATTATGACCAGTCCAACCAGGCTTCTGATAATGACTGCGTAGGTAAAACTTTTTAACCCAAAACCTGAATATGCCAGGTAAACCAAGATTACGTTATAGACGACGGTTTCAATAACTTGAGGAATAACTAGTTTGCCAAATTCTAATTTTCGCTCTAAAATCACTGTTGGAATTGTTTTCAAAGAAGACAGAAAGAAAGAAATGGCGAGACCGTAGAGAAGCATTTTTCCGTCAAAAGAAAGACCGTGCAGTCGAACCAGAAAAGGACTAAGTAAAACAAGAATTATAAAAAGAATAACAATAAGTCCTTGTTGAATTGTAAAAGTAGTCCTCAAATCTTCCTGGCTAGGATTTTCTTTTTTTTGGATAAGGGCAGCAGCCAGCCCGATATCAGAAAAGTAGGACAAAAAATTAACAACTGCAGATACTATCCAGAAAACTCCAAATTCGTAACTACTCAAAAGGGCCCAAAGAAATCCTTGAGCCGCGAAGGTAATCACATTAAGGAAAAAAGTTCTCCCGGTCAAAACCAGAATTCCCTTAGTAGCCCGCGATTTAACTACCTCTAGATCAAGAGCTCCCACATTTAGATTTTATCATGAAAATAGCCCGGAAGATTCTAATGAGACATTTTAGCCGTGAAAGGTAAAACACCAACTCCCCTGGGGATGGCTAAATCCTCATAGAAAACTTTTAAGGTCGGGTCGTGGTAGATAAGTTGCAGGGCGTCACTGCCAGACAAAATCACCGAAGCTTGCTTTGAAGTACCTCCCCATTCTTCGCTAAATTTTAGATATGACGGATCATTTTTGATATAAATAATTGCTCCCTTGGGAATTTGGGGATATTCTTTCCTAATATCTAAAATTATTCTCTGGGCGATTCTGGCTCTAGTAATTGCCCAATATGTCTTCTGTGAAAGTAAGATAGTAACAAACGATAAAGCCACAGCTGAAATGATAAAGAAATAAGAGAGGGATTTGGACCATTTGTAAAAATACGAAAAACTTAAGCCAATAATTCCACTTAGTGCTGGTAAGCTTAAGGCTAAATAATAAGTTGATCTATGTAGGGGAAGAAAAACAACAGGAGCAATGCTAACCACAAACCAGAAGACAAAAAACCAAAATAGTTTTTGTTTAAATAAATTTTTTAAACTAATTAGCAGCAAAAGGGAAATAAAAATGAATAACGGAAAAATGATTTTAAAATAGTCTCCCCAGAATTTCATGAGATTTGGGTTAAATTTAATCCCGGGACCAATAAAATCAAGAAGCATCTCTGGCATACCCAAAGACCAAACAAAATACCATACATAAGAATTTAAAATCCTAGCTGTAGAAAAAGAAAAACCGTACTGTTTTTCCCCAATCGGCAAGCTTATAAAAAACACTTCAACCAATAGCAGAATTAAGGAAGCTATGAAAAAAGGCAGAAGTTTTGACACTCTATTTTTTACTTCAAATCCCTTCTTTAATATCAATAATGACATCATAATAAAAGGCAAAGTCATGGCTAACTCGTGCGACGCCAACGAGAGAAGATAAAAGAAAAAAGAGAAGATGCTGTATTTTAAACGTCCCGACTCTAAAAATTTCCAAAAAAGTATTAAAGTTAATAATGCGAACATAGTCATCCCCGAAGCTTGAATCCCTCCTGCTAAATAAGATAATACCCCTACATTGGCCGCTGAGATTGCGAAAAATAATGACGCAATTATTCCAACAATCTTATCTTTAGAAATTTTAACCACTAAGATGTAAGTCAGGACTATGTTAATCAAATGGATAAACAATTGAGTTATTCTAAAAGGAAGAGGATTTAAACCAAAAAACTTAGAATAAATATTAAACAGAAATTCTCTAAAAATTGGTCGATAAAAATAGATTCCCGTTTCTTTGTAAGAACGAAAATAAAATAAACTAAATAAGTTACTTCGAGGCTCTGAGGGATTACTAACTTTTAAGTGGAAAAAGTCATCTTGCGAAAAATACAGAGAGGGCACAAAAAAGTAAAAACTCAGAAATAGAACTAAGATAAAAATTAACCAAATATTTTTTCTAAGAAGACTGGCCATTTTTTATATGAAACCAAAAGAAATATTAAGCCCGCCCAAGAAACTAAGGATATAATATTCCCAACCTTCCTAGGCCAAGTATTATATAACCTTAACATAACTTCATGTTCACCGTTATTTAGAACAATATGCATCCTGCCCCAGACTTCTTCTTGCGGAACAAATGGTTCGGCAAGCTCACCATCTATGAAGACTTTCCACTCAGGAAATTTAAAGATTCCAATTCTTAACAATGAAGTTTCCGAATTAACTCCAGCCCTAAACTTCGCCCAATTAGTTCCATAAACATCTCCACTTATTATTGCCTCTCCGTCTAAAATTTCCACTAAATCTTTGCGAGGAGCTTTTGGTGCTTCTTTTGCAAATTTGGGTAGATAATCGTAAATACCCGCTGTTTGTTGAAGTTCCCAGGCAGCAGCAGAGAATTTTTGCTTATCAGTAAGAGATCCTAACTTTCCTCCTTCTGGTAAAAAGTATTTCCAATTCAATAATAGTAAGGCAGTTATTAGAATAGCGGTCACTCGTTTTTGGATTTGTTTATCAAAGATAAATTGTGGCAGTGATCCTATTACAAATGAGAATGAAAAAATAGCTATAGTCAAAAACCGCCATGGGAACTGTACATATTTTAGAAAAGGAATAGCTTGCCAGATAAAAGTGCTTCTGGAATGAGCCATAAAAGCAGAAAACCAACCGACTGCTATGAAAAATAGAATTAGGATGTATGATTTACGATTAATGAGAACGAGAGCTAAAATTACTAACGATAAAATCCAGTGCAGATGGCCAACTTGGAAAGACATCTTGTCCATTTCCATCCAGACCGAAGGTCCATAACCCCAGAATCTGGAAAAAAGAAGTTGGTTTATATCCGCAAAATGAGCTATATATTCGTAGTAGCCCTCTACTAGAGAATTTGCTTGAACCAATTTTGTTTCTAGAATTACTGGTAAAGTAAAAAAGGCTGATAAACCAAATGAAAAAATTCCGCTTACAACCAAAGCGGGTATTCTTTTCCATCCCGAATTTTTCCAGATATGAACCACGCACCAGATAGAGAAAACAGGGGTAAATATCAACACCATCAGGTTGTGCGACGTAAATAAAGCAAACCAAGCAAGAGAAAGTCCTAAAACCCATTTTATTATTTCCTTTTTCTCAGTTATCAATTTATAGCCTAAATATAAAATTAAAGGAAACCAGGCTAAGGCCCAAGCCTCATTCATTGCTCCCCTAACGTAGACATCGACTGCGTGATATGGCGCCCAGATATAAAAAACAGACGCCAATATTCCGCCAAGTTTCCCAAAAAATTCCTTAACTAATAAATACATCGTAATTCCGGAGACGATAAATGAAAAAGCAAAGGTAATCTTGACGGTGTTAATAAATGAAAAACCTACTATTCTAAATATTTCGCCAATTAAGTAGGGAAGGGGTGGATAATAATTAAAAAGAGGAAAACCAAACCCGTATCCCATGTCAGGCACCCAACGGCATGGTATTTGACCGTCGAGAAAACATTTTTCCATTTCAAGTTGCCTCATCATTTGCAAATCATCGTGCATATTAAAGTAGCCTTTTTGAAACAAGAGCGTCCGCGAGGCGAGAATTCCAGCAACAACCACAATTAATATCGGCCAGAACCCTGAACTTTTATATAACTTAAGAAAAAACTTCATTGATGATATTTATTCTACTTCTAATATTTCTATTTTAGTCCTTTTGTTGTCGGCATTGAACACAACAACGTCGCCCGGCTTTTTTCCTAATAATAAAGATCCGATGGGCGAACTCTTAGAAATTAACTGGTATTGATCTAAAAAAGTTGGATTTTTTACTAAATATAGTTCTTTAATTTCTCCGCCAAAGTTAACTTTGATGTACGATGGAACACTAATCTCTTCCTTAGAGGATTGATCGACAAACTGTTTCAATTCTAAATATAAATTTTCAAGTCTTTTTGATCTTTCTTCAGCTATATACGCTGATCCGGCTGCGTGATAGCGATCTCCAGCAGCTGAATAAGACACTTGGGCTGTTTTTGCAGCTTCTATCGCAGATTGTTTGGTCCCTTCTGTAATCCTTTGGGCATTTTTTTTCTCTTTGCGAATAACTTCCACAAGCTGCAAAAGTTTTATTCTCATTTTCCAGTTACTTCAAACAAATAAAGATAATCCCGGGGGCCATACCACAAATATTCGTGCGTTTGTTTGTCTGGTCTGAACGCTTTTGGATATGCTGCTATTAACTTTAATCCCTCACTCTCCGGTTCTTTAATTTTAAAGCGCGAGCTATTGATAACTAGGTAAGTTTTATTCCCTGCTTTAACTGAATCTTGTAATTGGCTTGGAACCTCTGACAAATTTAACCCTACACCAATTACAACAACATTTGGCACACCTTGTAAATATATTTGTAGTCCATCAGGCAGGGTTCCGAAATATCCCTCAGTCCCCGCAACTATTTCTTTACTCAGATTTTTTACAGCCTCTACCCTTATTATATCCGCTGCTTCCTTTATTCCCGTTCCAGCTGTCCATTCTTCCAAATATCCGCTCCTTTCGCTTCTGGGTAAATTAGCTTTTTCGGGATCAGTCAAAAGATAATAATTAAACTTCAAAGCTTGAAAAACAAAAATAAATAAAAGTGCGCCCCCGAAAACTAACAATTTTTTATTTTTTACTAAAAAGATCGATGAGGCTATAACAAAAAGATATGGCAGAGAAAAAAGAATATATCTGGCTGTAATAACCTTAGCAAATTCAGATTGGATAGCTATCGGAAATAAAAACCAAAAAACTAGCAGGAGCATTTCTTTAAAACGATTTTTAAGATTTAAAAGAATCGCCGATCCAGCAATCAATAAAATTAAATTAGGTCCCATCATCCTTATCCACTCAAAAGATCTGTCAAAATAAAAAACGAATGGATCTCTGGGATTAGTCCATAAATGGCTTAAGGGAAAAACGTAATCTTGATTTCTCGAAGAAATCAAATGAAAGTTCGGCCCCAAACGCAGGATGTTATATAATCCATAGCCGATAATATAGGAAACTATCAAGAGGGCAGTTAGTTGAAGTACCAGAAATAGTCTTTTCCTCCATTCAACCGAAAAATCAGCAAAAACTAAAGTTGATGGAAGCATAATGGTAAAAAATAACGCGGGAGATTTAGTCAGCAACGCTCCTCCTAAAGAAAAGCCTGCCAGCATGGCAAAGTCTAATCTTTTTGTTTTAGCAATCGCAATTCCAAAAATAATGGTCCAAATTCCAAACATCGTCAGCATTGAGTCAACTAAAGCCATTCTGTCAAAAAATACACTAAAAGGAGAAATTGCATAAAACAGAGAGGAAAACAAAGAGGCAGTCTTCGATTTAAAAATTATGTATGTCAAGACAAATACTCCAAATAAAGTTCCTAATCCTGTAAAAACTGAGACAAATCTTCCCGCGAATAGAGGGTCAGAAAATATTTTGAAGAAGGGAATCACGCTCCACATAAATAAAGGCTGCTTGCCATCTGATAGAGGAAGGAATCTTAAAGTCTCTTCCGCTTTCATTACCTGGGCCCAGCGCACGTAAATGGCTTCATCGACAAAAATGGGAAGAAGAGTCAAGTTATATAACCTAAGAATAAAAAAAATTAAGATGATAATCGGAGAGAAAATTAAGACGTATTTCCACTCCTTCAAAAACTTTGTCATTTACAATCAAATTTTATCACATTTGTCCTGCTTGCCCTGAGCGAAGTTGAACGGGAGCGTAGCCGAAGGAAAAAATTCAAAAGCAATTGCTCCAAATTTCCCAAAGGTCAAATTTTTGTG
>ERZ1292623.5300-Hain-H51-01um-R1-5300-length-10330-cov-3_pt1 | contig 10330 bp, 9 predicted proteins | sample MGYA00564398_ERZ1292623 | MGnify/ENA primary metagenome ERZ1292623 (study PRJEB36523, sample SAMEA6512633) | groundwater metagenome | collected 2019-01-07 | study: AquaDiva: Metagenomics assemblies of 32 groundwater samples
TTTTAGCGCAATATAAAACTTATCGTGATTCTTTGCAGGCATATTTGGGTAGGGCTCGGGAAGTTTACGAAGGGCATTTTCCGCCATCGGAACTTTACGGCGATCATCAATTGCCCACTGTTCAAAATCCTTTGCCGCCGGCTTTATTCGCTCCCTTTCTAGTTTTGTTTGGTGGAAATACTGATTCGGCTTATCTGGGCGCGCAGTTTTTCTTTGTTGGGGCAATCTTCGCGCTTTTTTACTGGCTGGGCTGGCTTTTTACCGCTTCTCGCGCCAAAGCTTTGTTCCTCGGATTGACGGGGACGCTAACGCCGATTGTCTTAAAACTTCCTTTTTATAAGTGGCAGGGCTTAGCGGAGTTTCAGGCGTTTTTTTTGAATAACTTTTTTCCGTTTGTTCGCACCCAATTTGACCAGCTTTATCTTGCCCGAGTTGACGAACCTCTTTTGACTTATCCGATTTATCTTGCCGCTATCGCATTATTCTTTTTATTTTGGCGTTCACCGAGCCGGGTAAACGCAGTTTGGGCGGGAATTTTTTCTGGACTAATTTTTTACACCTATTTTCATCACTGGGTTTATTGGACTATTGCTTGGGGGACACTTTTTGTTTATTCGTTAATTTTCCGCAAGTATGACCCAAATCGCTTGAGGTATTTTATCTGGTTTTTGATTGCGTTCGCGATCGCGATTCTGCCTTACGTAGTCGGATATTTGCAATTCAGCGCTTTGCCGACCTCTTCTGATTTTACTTACCGAGCTGGCGTGGCCTTCGGGCGGGTAGTGGGAATAGATGTCGGTAATTTAGCTGATTATGCTTTTTACATCGGGTTAGCGGTAGTCGTTTGGGCGACGTTTTGGCGGCGAGATAAAAACATGGCCATTTTCCTTTTGGCTTTAATCTCAGCCATGTTTTTAGTCTGGAACGTTCAGCTGGTAGCCGGTTTTTCTCCGGTGCCTCATTTTTTCCGCCGACCGATTGCGCCAGCAATTTTTATAGTTTCCTTCGCTGTGATTTTTGAAATTATAAAGCGGATAGAAGCACGCTGGCGGTCGGCGGAAAAAATTATTGTTGGAATCTTTTTAGTTTTAAGCGCGATGCTGATTACTAAAAAAATAGTGAACATTGTTTATATAAACTGCTGCCTTCAGTCGCATTTGGTTGATTATTATCGTTTCCCCGGTGAAGTTGCCGAATCGTGGGATTGGATTAAAGAAAACATTCCCGGCGAGCCAAAAATTATTTCTCCTTCAACTATGACCTCGTTTTATTTAACCAGTCACACAGCCGCGCGGCCGTATCTGCCGACAGCGTTTACCACCTTAATGAGTATGCAAGAAATGGAAGACCGGTATCTGACTAGCCACAAACTTTTTGGGGTTTCGGGAGAAACTTTGCGTAAACGGTTGGCCGGCCAATTAGATGCCGGTTGTGAAAGTTATGAATGTTTTCCAGACAAGGGGAGTAATTTAAACGACAGTTTCGGCAATCTTTACGGAAATTATTTCCCTAGCCGCTATGGTTCTTTCCACCAGTTTTTGTCTGGAGCGGATCGTGAGATTATTACCAAGAAGCGCGGGGAAAAAATTGAAGAATTGATTAGGCGTTATCAAGATTTGAAAGTTAATTGGCAAGCGGTGCCAGCAGATTATGTTTTTGTAGGACCTATGGAGGAGCAGTTAGCCATTCGTTCCTTAGAAAATGACTCGGGGCTCTCGTTGATCTATAAGAATTCCCTTGTTAAAATTTACGCGATCCGTCGTTAATTCGCTTGACCGATTCTTATCTAGATAGCACAATACCCAATATATGAAAAAAGCTTTTGTTACGGGAGTTACCGGACAAGATGGTTCCTATTTAGCGGAATTCCTTATTTCTAAGGGTTATGAAGTTCACGGTATAATGCGCCGCTCCAGTTCTTTTAATACCAAGCGTATTAGTCATATTCCGCATCGGCTCCATGATTCGGATAGCCGTTTACATTTGCATTACGGAGATTTGGCCGACGGGAGTTCTTTGGCCCGTTTATTGCAAAAAATCCAGCCGGATGAAATTTATAATCTTGGCGCTCAAAGTCATGTACGGGTGAGTTTTGACATTCCGGAATACACCACCGACATTACGGCGTTGGGAACTTTGCGTTTATTGGAGGCAATTCGTGAAAGTGGTCTTAAAACCAAATTTTATCAAGCTTCTTCTTCGGAAATGTTTGGTTTGGCAAAACAAAGTCCGCAGAATGAAAATACGCCTTTTCACCCGCGTAGTCCTTACGCTTGCGCTAAGGCATTTTCTTATTGGATTGCTAAAAATTATCGGGAGGCCTACGGCCTGTTTATCGTGAACGGGATTTTGTTTAATCATGAGTCCCCGCGGCGCGGAGAAAGCTTCGTTTCCAAAAAGATTACTAACGGTGTTGCCCGGATAAAGGCTGGGTTAGATAAAAAATTGTATTTGGGAAACTTAGATGCCATTCGGGATTGGGGTTACGCGCCGGAATATGTGGAAGCGATGTGGTTGATGCTCCAACAGCCGGAACCGGATGACTATGTTGTGGCAACCGGAGAATCCCATACCGTTAGAGAATTTGTGGAAGAATCTTTTAAGTTGGCCGGAATGGATTGGAAGCAATGCGTGGAAATTGATCCACGTTATCACCGGCCATCAGAAACGCCGGAATTGCGCGGCGATTATTCTAAGGCGAAAAACAAGTTGGGCTGGGAACCGAAAGTAAAGTTTAAAAGTTTAATAAAGATCATGTTGGAACACGATTTCAAAGAACATGGCCTTGTTTTATAGCGGCAAAAAAATATTGGTGACCGGCGGCGCCGGTTTTGTTGGTAGCCATTTAGTAGAAATATTAGTAGGACAAGGCGCTAAGGTAACGGTACCGGTTTTTCCCGGTTCATCGGCAGGATTTTTAGAATCGGTTCGCAAACAGATTAATTTAGTGGAAGCTGATTTAGCTGATCGGCCTTCGGTTGACCGTCTAATGCGCGGTCAGGAAATTGTTCTAAATTTAGCCGCTGCTAAAGGGGGCGGTATCGCGCATAGCATGCAACATCACGCTAGTTTGTTTCGTGATAACATGCGAATGTTTTTAACAGTTATTGATTCTGCTAAAGACGCTAAGGTAGAAAGATTTTTAGTGGTTAGTTCTGCTTGTGTTTATCCGCGCGATACTTCTCATCCGACTCCAGAAGAGGAAGGGTTTAAGGACCAACCAGAGTCGGCTAATGCCGGATACGGTTGGTCAAAACGCATGGCGGAGTATCTTGGTCACGCTTACGCGGAAGAATTTGGAATGAAGGTGGCAATCGCCCGTCCCTATAATTGTTATGGCCCCCGCGATGATTTTTTTGCTCCGTTTCAACACGTGATTCCGGGACTAATTAAACGCGTTTTTGATGGCGATAATCCCTTAACGGTTTGGGGGAGCGGAAACCAAACACGCTCTTTTCTTTTTGTGGAAGATTTTGCTAGGGGACTGTTGGAGACTTGCGAGAAATACGCCGTCGCGGATCCGTTAAACATCGGCAGTAGCGAAGAAATAACTATTGGTGAGTTGGCAAAATTATTATTGAAATTAACTGGCAGTCAGGCAAAAATCCTTTTTGATACTTCCAAGCCGGACGGTCAGCCACGCCGCACTTGTGATACTAGAAAGGCTAAAGAAAAAATTGGATTTCAGGCCGTGTTTTCGTTAGAAAAAGGATTGCAAAAAACTATTGATTGGTATAAATTGGAAAGGATTAAACATGAAAGTAACTTTATTGGCCCCAACTCTTAATGAAATAACGGCTGTTCAGGCGGTTTTGCCTAAAATTAAAAAGGAATGGGTTGACGAAATTATTGTTGTGGATGGAGGATCTACCGACGGCACTATTGAATATTGCAAAGAGCAAGGTTATTTAGTGCACGCTCAACGCGGTCGGGGCTATGGAACGGGCATGAAACAAGGGTCGGAAATCGCGACGGGAGATTTCGTGATTGAGTTCCCTCCTGACGGCAATTCATTGCCAGAAAAAATACCGGAAGTGGTCGCTAAGCTCGCGGAAGGATATGATTTTGTAATTGCTTCACGTTATAAAGCCGGGGCCAAAAGCTATGACGACGACTTTTTAACTTCTAAGGGCAACTGGGCGTTTACTAAACTGGTAAATTTTTTGTTTGGCGCTACTTATACCGATGTTTTAGTGGGATTTCGCGGCTATCGTAAAGATGCGTTTCGACGGTTGAATATGAATGCTTTGGGATTATCTTGGTCAATTCAAATGCCAATCCAATTCGCGAAGAAGAAATTAAAAATAGCGGAAATTCCCGCCGACGAACCGGAAAGAATCGGCGGAGTGCGCAAGATGAAACCGTTTAAAACCGGATGGGAGATACTTATGGTTCTTGTGAAAGAAATTTTCAAAAGATAACTGTGAAAAATTATTATCAAAACATTGGTGCCTGCCGTATTTGTAAAAATCCTAATTTGACGGAAGTTCTTAATTTTGGAGAGCAGTATTTAGCTTCGGCTTTCGTAAAAAGTAATGAAAATAACGATTTAGCAAAAATTAAAATTCCTTTGATAGTTATGCTTTGCCGCGATTGCGGTTTAGTTCAGCTTAGGGAAACAGTAGAGCGGGATTTAATGTACCGAAATTATTTTTATCGTTCCCAAACCAATCCCATGATGCGGGAAGCGTTAAAGGATTTAGTCAATGACCTTAACTCCAAAGTTCGGTTGGATGCGGGAGATTGGATTCTAGACATCGGTTGCAATGATGGAACAATGCTAAATTATTTTCCCGCCGGTGTTAAAAAAATCGGTATTGATCCGGCTACCAATATTACTCCGGTGGCCTTAGACGCGGACTGTAAAATAATTACTGATTATTTTTCCAAAACCAGTGTTCAAAAAACAGCCGGTAATGTTTTGTTTAAAGCAATCACCTCCGTGGCCATGTTTTACGATCTTGATGACCCAAATGCTTTTGTTAATGAAGTAAAATCTATTTTGGCTCCTGATGGTGTTTGGTGTATTCAGTTAAGTTATTTACCAACTTCTCTAAAGACACTCAATTTTTATGATGTTTGCCACGAGCATTTGGAGTATTACACAATACGGGCTTTGGAAAATTTGCTTAAACGGCATGATTTGGAAATTTTTGACGCTTCCTTGAACGATGTAAACGGTGGCAGTTTGAGAGTTTTTGCGGCGCATCGGAATTCCGAACGTTCGCCGTCAGAAAATCTGAAGAAAATTTACGCCACAGAAGATGCAATGAATTTGATCAGCCCGGAACCTTATAAGGAATTTTCTAAAAAAATTGATGAGCTCAAAAATAAAACTCTGCAATTTCTTTTGGAAGAGAAGCAAGCTGGACGAAGCGTTATCGGTTTGGGAGCTTCCACTAAAGGAAATGTCTTAATCCAATTTTTTAATATTACCAAAGATCTGCTTCCATGCATCAGCGAGCGGAATCCGGAAAAAGTTGGCTTGCGAACCTTGGGTACGGATATTGAACTCATTTCTGAAGAAACGGCGCGGGCAATGAATCCAGCAAGCATGCTCGTTCTCATTTGGTTTTTTAAAGACGAGCTGATAAAGCGCGAAAAAGAGTACTTAAAAATGGGTGGGCGGCTGTTTTTCCCAATGCCCTATCCCCATCTTGTTACTAAAGAAGGGGAGCAGGCTCTTTAAACCTGCTTTGACTATTGCGGTTTTTTACGTTTATATAGAGATACTTAAAATATGTCTAAAAAAACCAAAGAGAAACGTAAAATTTGCTTCCCAATCATGAGTCGTATTCACTACGCCAGGCAAAAGCGTCTTTTATCGCTTCTTCAGAAAAACCCTCGGTTAGAGCTTCAATTAGTGGCTGGGGGCTCAATCTTATTGGATAAATACGGGGAGCGTTTTTTACCTGCCATGCGGGAGGCGGGATTTACCGTGAACGAGACGCTTTTTAATGTTATTGACGGAGGAAGTCACATAACGATGGCCAAGACCGCCGGATTGACCGCGCTGGAATTCGCTAATTCTTTGTACAAACTTAATCCGGACATTGTTTTGATTCGTGGGGATCGTTTTGAACAATTAGCAGTAGCGATGGTATCGGCTTATTTAAATAAAACCGTGGCGCATTTAGAGGGGGGAGATTTGACTGGCACAATCGATGAGAGTGTTCGGCACGCTATTACTAAGCTTTCGCATATTCATTTTGTGACCAACGAAGACGCGCGTCGTCGAGTGATTCAGATGGGAGAAAACCCGCGGAACGTGTTTAATGTCGGGTCTCCGGATACGGAATTTGCTTCTTTAGTTGACCCGAAGTTGGACGGGGGATTGGTTAATAAAAGCGGTTTAGGCGCTCAAATAGATACGAAGAAGCCATTTTTAATGTTGATGCAGCACCCCGTGACTACGGAGAAAAATAATCGTCGGAATATGGAAATGACCCTAGAAGCCGTTGATGATATAAATTTGCCGACAGTCGTTTTTTGGCCCAACAGCGATGCTGGTACTAATGAAATTTCCAAAGCCATTCGTGTTTATCGCGAGCAAGGAAAATTGAAAAACAAAAAAATCCGATTCATCACCGACTTACTTCCGGAGGATTTCGTTGCTCTTTTGCGGCGATCGAGCGTTCTTGTCGGTAACTCTTCCGCCGGTATTAAAGAATGTTCTTTTCTGGGTGTGCCGGTAGTAAATATCGGAAGTCGTCAGAATGGTCGCCTGCGTGGACCAAACGTTTTAGATGTCGGTTACAACAAACAAGAAATTAAAAAAGCAATCCAAAAACAGATTACTCACGGAGCGTATCCAAAATCTAATATTTATTACAGGCCTGGCACCAGTAAAAAAATAATGGAGGTTTTGAGTAAGACTAAACTGTATTCGCAAAAACGTTTTTATGAAAAAACCAATAGTTAAAGTCTTAGGAGTTATCACCGCCCGCGGCGGTTCTAAAGGAATTCCGGGGAAAAATATCAAACCGCTTTTAGGTAAGCCGCTAATTGCTTATACCATTGAGGCGGCAAAGCAATCCGGCGCCATTGATCGTCTTATTCTTTCCACCGACGACGAAGCGATTGCCAAAATTGGTCGCGAATATGGTTGCGAAGTGCCATTTATGCGTCCAAAAGATTTAGCCGAAGACAAAAGCGCTCATCTGCCGGTAATGCAACACGCTGTTCGATGGCTGAAAGAAAACGAAAAATATAATCCGGATTACGTGATGATTCTCCAGCCGACTTCGCCTCTTCGGCAGGCGTTTCAGATAAAAGAAGCGGTGGAGTTAATTAAAAAAACCGGCGCCGACTCGGTTTTGAGCGTTTCGGAGATACCGGAAAATTTTCATCACCGTAAAGCTATGGTTTTAGATGGATCGGGGACATTGAAATTGATAATGCCGGCCGGTGAGCCAATTTATAAACGAGTAGCTCGTCGCCAGGATTTGGAAAAATCTTACTGGAGTGTCGGTTCAGTTTATCTTTTCAAAACCGATTTATTGTTTCATTCGGAGAATCCGAATTTTTATGGAGAAAAAACCGCGCCGCTTTTGATTGATCTAAAATATGTTTGCGACATTAATGTTCCAGCGGATTGGGACGAAGCGGAAAAGGCATTACATAAATTAGGAATTAGGAATTAGGAATTAGGAACTTCTATGAAAATACTTATTACAGAACCGCAAGATTATTCTCCTAAGGCCATTGAGATTTATAAATCTCTCGGTGAAGTAGTTTTGGGCGGCGAGCCGACAGTTGATACCGAAATTGTAGTGGTCCGTCTAAAATATAAGATTGATAAATCCTGGATGGATAAAATGCCCAACTTAAAAATCATCGCTTCGCCCACCACTGGCTTGAATCATATAGATATTGTTGAGGCGGAAAAGCGGGGGATTAAAATAATTTCTTTACGCGGACACACAGATTTTTTGGACAAGATTACTTCCACGGCAGAAGAAACTTTGGGACTGATCCTGGCTTTAGTTAGAAAAATTCCACAGGCTTACGAACACGTTAAAGCCGGTGGTTGGGATCGCGATCAATTTAAGGGCTATCAGTTAGCCGGACAGACTTTAGGTATTTTAGGTTTGGGGCGGCTTGGTAAAATGGTTGCTCGGTATGGGAAAGCAATGGACATGAAAGTGATCGCCGCCGACCCTCACATAGATGCCGCCACTATGATGCGTTATGGTGTTGAGAAAGTTTCCATGGAAGAACTTTTTAAGCAATCGGACGTGATTTCATTGCACGTTTTATTAACTGATGATACAAAAAACTTGGTTAAAGAAAATCATTTAAAAACGATGAAGCCCACGGCTTACTTAGTGAACACGGCTCGCGCGGAAATAGTGGAAATAGGGGCGCTAGAGATGGCTTTAAAAAACAAATGGATCGCTGGTGCGGCGGTGGATGTGATGTGGGACGAGGATGGCAGTGGCGCGCATCTCCCCAAAAGCGAACTTTGGCAGATGACAAAAAGCGGTCAGTACAACTTAATCGTTGTTCCTCATATCGGCGGGGCGACCTATGACGCGATGCAAATCACCGAAGAATTTATCGCGGATTTGGTTAAAAAACACTTCAATACTAATTACTAATGATGCTAATTAAGCTAATGACTAATAGCATTAGTATTTACCATTAGCCTAATTGGTACTTATTCGTAATTAGTACTTACTTTTATGGAACAAAAATGCGTTTTAGTTAGAAAAGAAGAAATTGATAAAACATTGGCGTTCGTGCCGACTCAAGGTAAAAAATTACTGGAGCCGTTGAAATCTTTGGCGGCGGCGAATAAATTGCCATTCAATGTTTTGGAGGATCATGAGGTTTTGAGTAATGAGGCGGAAATTCACCAGCATGAAGGTGATCTTTGGTTATGTTTGGAAGGCGAAGTGAAATTCATATATGGTGGTGAGCTTGTCGAACCATGGTTTAAAAAACTTCCCGATGGCACCGAAGACAAAAGAGAAGTTAAAGCAAAAGAAATTAAAGGCGGTACTGAATCAATTTTGAAACCCGGCGATTGGCTTTGGATTCCTGCCGGCCAGTCGCATCAGCATCTTTGTGAAAAAACCGCGCGGCTTGTAATTATAAAAATCCCCAAAATTTAGGGGATTTTTTATAAGCTTGATTTTTTTTGAAACCTGTCTATACTAATATCGGTTTTTTCAAAGGTGAATAATGGCTCTTCAAGTAGGCGAGAAGTGGATGCGATGGACTTTGTTGGAATCGGCAACGAAAACGATTTCCAAGATGATGCAAAAAGTAATCGGCGTTGCGGCGGCGAATGCTCCTAATGCTCTTTTTACGACGGCGGTGGTTTCTATTGTGCAGGTAGTTTGCGGCATCGGAGTAGTCAAAGCTCAACGCAAATCATTATTTCCGAGTGCGAGCCAGGTCCTTGGTTCTTGTTTATTCGGCCTGTTCGCTTTTATTTCCACTATTCTGTCTTTTCTAGTTTTCGTTTATAACGGTGATATTGGAGTGAATACTTTTATTATTACTCTTTCCATTATTCCCGGCGCTTTCATTGATTGGATATTTTTCAAGCATTCATTGAAAGCTCGTCAGTGGCTTGCTATAGCGGTGGCGATTTTGGCCGGATATGCCGTTCTGGGATTTCCGTCTTTAAGCGAAGCATTAGCCCAGCCGGTTTGGGTTTGGATGTCGCTGGGCATTACTATAAGCGTTGCGATTAACCAGGGGATTACCCAGAAAGTAAAAGCAGTTGACGCGTTCGTAAAAAATTTCTGGGGCGGTTTCACTACGCTGGTTTGCGCGGTTATCGGTCTTGCGATTTTTGGCTCCCTTCATCTTCTTACAGATTTTTCTTTAGGTAAGCTTTGGATAGTCGGCGCACTTTGCGGTTTTGTCGTTGTGGGTATGTGGGCCTTTAACCTATTGAGTTATAAAGGCGGTGCCACTATTGCTCTAAAAAAACTTGTGATGAACGGCTCTTATCTGATAACCGCGATGATCGGAGGAGTGATATTTTTCGGCGAACAACTGACTCTTGGAAAAATTATGGGTATACTATTCTTCTTCGGAGCTTTTGTTCTTATGGACAAAACTACTTGGGAATTTACGGCATCGCTTTTCCGTAAAAAGGCGGTTGCTAATAGTCGTTAAATTTTGCAATCCTCGCTTTGGCGAGGATTTTTTATTAGAATTAGTTCATGCTTACTTGGTTTCTTTTAGCGTTAGGGTCGGCGTTTACTAATTCTTGGACTCAAGCAACCCAAAAACTTGCTTTGAAATTAACTAGTTATTCCAAGTACTCCATTACCTTTATTGCTTCCGCCACTGCTTCCTCGCTACTTTTTAT
>ERZ1292623.5301-Hain-H51-01um-R1-5301-length-10327-cov-15_pt1 | contig 10327 bp, 10 predicted proteins | sample MGYA00564398_ERZ1292623 | MGnify/ENA primary metagenome ERZ1292623 (study PRJEB36523, sample SAMEA6512633) | groundwater metagenome | collected 2019-01-07 | study: AquaDiva: Metagenomics assemblies of 32 groundwater samples
CAAAGATATTGTTCTTTATTTGACCTTCCAAATTCTGTTAAGTACGAATTTATAGAAGGAGATGTAAACGATATTAACACTGTAAGAAAAGCTGTAAAGGATATTGATATTGTCATTCATTTAGCTTCTGTAACCGATGCTCCTTCAACCATAAATAACCACGAATTAACAAACAAGTCAGTTTTTGAAGGAACCTGGAATGTCTTAAATGGTGCGATGCAAGCCAATGTTAAAAGATTTTTATATCCTTCTACAACGAGTGTTTATGGGGAAGCAGAAGGAATAGTAGATGAATATTGTCCAGAAGAAGTTTACAGGCCAGCCTCTCCATACGCAGAGGCTAAACTAAAGACTGAAAAATTAATTCAAGAAATAGTAAAAGAAACTGGTTTTCCGGCAATTGTTTTAAGAAAAGGCACTATTTTCGGAACAAGTATCGGAATGAGATTTCATACCGCAATAAACAAATTTTGTTATTTAGCTGCAATGAACAGGCCGTTAACTATTTGGGACTCTGCACTGAACAGCAAGAGACCTTATTTAGGTTTGAATGATTGCATCAGAGCTTATGAATTTTTTGAAACCCAGGGAAAAAATGGCGAAATTTATAATGTGGTAACAGAAAATTTTGAGATGCAAGAAATAATAAATACAATAAAAAATATTGTACCGAATGTAAAAATTCAGATAACAAAGTCTCCGTTATTAAATCAAAAACCATATCACGCTTCAAATGAGAAAATAAAAAGGCTAGGATTTGAATTTAAAGATAACCTATCTGAACATATCAAAGAAACAATAGAATTTTTTAGGGCTATAAAAAATAATTAATTTATTACAACATTAAAGGAAAAAAATTCTTATAAATATGATAAATATTTTTGAAACTAACCTTTCAGAAGCTGATTAGATTTCCAACTGACTTGCATATAATCATTAAGAACTTCTTGAAATAAGGCTTTTAAGATATTTTTCATGCGCAGGATCATTCTCTTTAGGGGCCCAAGAAGCAAATTGCTTATATGTTTCAGGAGAATACACCCCCATATAAAGTTCGCACATGATAGAATCAGGTTCTAAAGCTATTGCTGTATGATATGTCCTTGATGGTATTTCTAGAAAAGTAGTTCTATGGAGCGCTATATCGTAATGCGTTCCAACTTCTCCATTTTCATCAAACAAAACAGCTCTTATAACTCCCCCTTGCGGAATCCAGATCTCTTTTCCATCTTCATTCGGATGCATATGTGGCTGTACATATGTTCCTGGTTGCAGGCAATTAAACATTACGGCAGGTATTTCTCCTTTATCTGATGATCTTAAAAGAGAAAGAGCTCTTTTTCTCTCTGAATGTCTAGATTTTTGTACCAATTCCTCTAAAGTTAAACTAGTTATATGAAGCATGCTCTATTATATCCAACCAAATTCCTTAATTCTTGTGCCATTCGCACCATATGTGGTACTTTCACATAATCTGGATTTGGATAAAGTCCATCAACAACTTCTGGAAGAATTTGAGTTACATCCTGTCTGCTTTTCAAGTAAGATAAAACTTTTTCCAAGTCAATTAATCTTCCATCTTCGGCGGTTAATTCAGCGTAACCATCAGAAGGATCATCATTTTCATCTAATTTAGCATTAATAAAGTGTAAATTTTTAATTTGTGGCAGCAATCCTATTTGCTCTATAAGTACATTTGTAAGCCCATCTCTGATCACCCTCTCGCCTAATTCATGTTGATGTTTTAAAAATTCAGCTGTTACCTTATCTCCATTTACCTTAATATGCCCATTTTTAATATACCTAGCATATTCTGCCAAACTAATTGCAAGATGTGCTGTATCTAAGGTTATAGGCACACCAAAATTCTCATACATAAATTTAAAGTCAGGCATGTCACAACCAATATTATACATAGAAGGAACATTGCCCCCTGTTTTGCCAACTGTGTAGGGATCAACCGTATAAACATTCTCAAGAGTGATATCAGAAGCAAATTGTCTTAAGTATTCTCCAGTCTCAGTTAATTGTTCTAGTGGACTAACCGTTGGCCTATTCAAAATTTTTGGATTTATGATAGCATGTTTTCCAACTAAATGTGTATTAACATTGCCCTTGCCCTCATTTAATTCTATCGTTTTTTCCAATAGTTGTCTACTCCTTTTCCTCACTTCTGGTCTTTCATCTATCAGGCCTTCAGCTTTCTTTTCGCCGTCTACTGTAACGGCATAAAAAGTTTCAAAATTTACAGGATCAAAATGATCTCGAGCAAACTTTGCTAAGTCCCTGTATTTACCAGGATTCTCTAGGATATCTTCAAAAGTAAAAATTTCTATTCCATCAAAGGCACCGCTATCTATTCTTCCTTGAATTTGTTCTCTATTTGGAAATGATTTTGCAATTATTTTCATTTTGTATTTAATTTTGTTTTACTACGTTCCGGAAAAAGTAATATATTTAAATCTATCGTATTTATGACTATAAAATGAAAGTAGCATTATTTGATCTTTTTGGAACTTTGGCAGATGCACAAAAAGATGGCCAAAGATTGGATCCTGAATATGCCCTTATTAAAGAATTCAATCTCGCTTCTTTAGATGATAAAGAATTTTATGATAGGGCAGAGAGAGTTGTGTGCGGGGTAACTCCTTATCACTCTGAAGAACAATATGTAAGGGATGTTATGGAAGGAATTGGTATTCAAGGTATGCAGCAAAATATTTCGAAAGTAACTAAAATAATCAGATCTCAGGGAGAACTTGCACAATTATTGCCTGGTGCTATTGATGTTTTAGAACAGGTAGGAAGCATGGCTGATAAAGTTGCTTTGATATCTAATGCATTCCCCCCTGCAATTAAGCATTTAGAAGAAACAACAGGATTATTTAATCATTTTGATCATTTGTTTTTGAGCTACGAGAGAGGAACTGTAAAACAAGGAGATAATGGCGGATTATTTTCCATAGCTACGAATGACATTGGTTTTAAACCAGATGAAGCGATAATGATTGGTGATAATCTGAGAGATGATATAGGGGCTGCTTACAAATTAGGAATTGCTGGAGTTTGGATTGATAGGAAGGCTCAAACAGATAGGATAGCAAGATGGACCGCTGATCATAAAACATCAACTGACCATGTTTACGCGACTGTAAAAAATATTTTCGAAGTTGTAGATCCAGTTAGAAGGTTTTTTCAAAAAAATTAACCATTTTTCACAGTCCAAACATCTCCAAAAGCATAAGGGTCTTTTCTTTCTGTATCATCATTTTTTGGGTCATAAGTTTTATCCATTAAATGAAGAACTATAGCTTCCTTACCACCTAAAGGGCTGTAACCGTGCCAAATTCCCGGAGGCACTTTTATTACTACTGGATTTTTTTCACCAATAATATAAGTTTCTATTTCTGGTTTTCCATCTTTCTCTTTCACTACACAATATTTTATATTTTCTTTAATGCAAGTTGTGTAATCTGTTTGAAATTGATGCTTATGCAACCCTTTAATAACGCCAGGATATAAAACAGAAACTAAAACTTGTCCAAATTCTCCAGTAAATATTTTGTCATCCTTCCTAACTGTTTCAAATAAATATCCCTGATCATTTGCAAAAATCTTTATTTGTTTAAATTCTATTCCTTCCATTTTCTAATATCCTCTGGTCGATAAATGAACAACAAATCTTCCCCTTTTTAAAAATTTTGTTTCATTCCAAGAAATGAGGTGCATTAATTTCCGTATACTACCCCATCTTGACTAACCAAAGGAGTTCACAGCGTTAGAAACTTCCATTACTTCTTCCTCTGTCAGTTCGGGATAAATTGGCAAAGAAATGATTTCCTTAGAATTTTGTTCTGTTTTCGGAAAACTCTCTTTTATGCCGAAAGCCTTCTGGTGATGTATTGGAAATGGATAATGAATAGATGTACCGATACCTTGACTTTTCAAGAATTCTCTGAGAGCATCTCTTTTACCAGATCTTACGACATAAAGATGAAAAACATGATTTGCGTTTTCCTTAACCTTAGGAACTTCTGCCTTTTTAAGAAGTTCATTATATAGTTTCACAATTGTTTTTCTTTTTTTATTCCATTCATCCAGATGTTTCAGTTTCTCCCTAAGGATGGCTGCCTGCAGTTCATCCAGTCTCGAGTTGTATCCTTTTATCAAACTGTTATACGCAGTTTCCTTCTGCCCATAGAATCTGAGCATTCTGCATTTTTCAGCAAATTCTTTATCATTTGTAGTAATCGCGCCGCCGTCTCCATAGCAACCAAGGTTTTTTGTAGGATAGAAAGAAAAGCATCCGTCTCCAAAGCTTCCTGTTTTCTTCCCATCAAAGTCAGAACCGTGCGCTTGACACACATCCTCTATAATATGGAATTGATTTTTCTCAGATATTTTTTTTACTCCATTCATGTCAGCAGGCTGCCCATATAAATGAACAGGTAAGATAGCCTTTGTTTTGTCTGTAATCTTTTCCTCAATCTGGTCAACATCAATATTGTAAAAATCATTGCAATCAACTAAAACAGGTTTAGCCCCCACATTCAATATAGCCATAACAGTGGGAGATGCTGTATTGGCTACAGTTATAACTTCATCTCCGTTTCCTATACCGCGAGCCTTAAGGGAAATAGTCAGTGCGTCAGTCCCGTTGGCAACTCCTATACAGTATTTTGTCCCTATATACTTGGCAAATTCTTCTTCAAATTTTCTGACCTCTTCACCGAGGATAAAAAACCCGCTTTCCATCACCCTACTTATAGCAGAATCTATCTCTTCCTTGATTTCACCATACTGTCTCTTCAAGTCAAATATCGGTATCATTTTTCAATACGTCTCTTGAATTCTTCATAGTCTCCGATATAATCGTTCTTGTCATAAATGGTAGGACGTAATATTAGCATGATTGTTCCCCGAGTAAAGTTATCTGCGTCTATCCAAACCATATGTGGAACATACAATCCTATACTTGGATTATCAAGGGTGAATTTTTTCTTTTCTTTCCCGTCATCTAAAGTAACATTGAACTTTCCATTCAGGGCTATCATTACCTGTGAGGAATATTTATTGGAATGACTGCCTCTTTTCTGGTTCTCTGGTACCTCATAAACATAATAAATTCTTTTCAAATCAAATGGTATATGGTTATTCCCTTCAATGACAGTCAAAGTACCTCTTTCTTCAGGGAAAGTTGGCAATTTCAGTAATTTGCACTCTTTCAGAGACATGGAATCACCTTAAAAACACGGAAAATTTATCTCTTATTTCTTTTACGCCGTCTTTTATTTCATATTTTGTTTTAAATCCAAGTTGCTTAATTTTTGAATCATCAAGGGTATATGAAGACTGGCTTTTTGAGGCTGGCGTTATAGTTATCTTAGCTGTTGGTATAACCTCTTTTATAATATCTGTAACTTCTCCAAGCAATGCGTTTTGTCCTAGGACGTTATATATTCCATTCATTTTTTTCCCAAGAGGAAATATGAGTCCACTTACAGCATCTTTTATGTGAACGTAGGGTCGTCGTTCATTTATCGCACTTTCCCATACAGTAAGCGGAGAACCTATGCATGCTAAATAAGTGAACCTATCTATGACAGTATCAAATCTCATCCCTATGCTCCACCCATAAACAGTGCCTAATCTTAGTATAGTTGCGTTGAATCCCTGTCCAATTGCTTTTTCTATTTCTTTCTCTGCCAGCAACTTGGATTCGCCATAAGGACTTTGCGGTTTGCAATCAAAGTCTTCTTTAACTGGTTTAGAAGCGCTCCCATAAACGCTTGCAGTGCCAGAATAGATATATTTTTTTACGCCATTGTCCATGGCAACTTTCAGAGTTTTTTTCACACCACCCACATTTACGTCCATTGTTAATTGCTTTTTTTCAAAAGAAAGGGGTGCATTTGTTATGCCAGCAAGGTCAAAAATTGTCTCAACATCTTTCATTGACCTTTTTAAATCGTCTTCCTTTGTTATGTCACCTTCTATCAGCTCGAACTTGCCATTAAGGTTCCAGAAAGAAACATATTTTTCCTTCATCATGTTGTCCAGTACCCTTATCGTCTCGTCAGGAAATTTTATTGCAAGTTCCCTTATCAGATCAGACCCTATGTACCCAGCTCCCCCCGTAACCAACACTACCATTTTATCTCCTTTGCAAGTTTATTTTAGATTAGTTAATCTCTATATATTGTCCTGTTAAATATATTTAATAACCGTATTGTTAGTCTTTCCGCCTTACATTTTTATTAATAAATATTGTTGTTCTCCAGTAGATTGGAATAACATCACGATATGCATTTATCTACAAAAAGTTTCAGTTTTTTAGATTAAATCCCTTCCATTTTCTAATATCTTTGGTGTTGGTAAATGAACAATAAATTTTCCTCCTCTTTTTAAAAATTCTGTCTCTTTATTCATAATCTCTTCGGCATGATTCCAGGCACCAAGCAAAGCATAATCCGCATTATCATCTTTAAACTTTTCTGGAGAAACAATCGGGATGTGCTTGCCTGGGTTAAAGAGGCCTTGTTTTTCTGGTGTTGAATCAGAAATATAATCAAGTATCCCCTTGCCAATGTTACAATAATTTAAAACTATAGTCCCTTTTGAAGCAGCAGCATAACCTACAATCTTTTTATTTTCTTCTTTAAGTTTTTTTAAAAGTTTAATGAGCTTTATTTTAGATTCTTCAACTTCTCTGGCAAATTTTTCATAGGTTGCTATTTTATCCAATCTTTTTTCTTTTTCAAGATCAAAAAGTTCTTTTACCGCATATGTTTTTTCATACCTTCCTTTTTTGCATGCGTACACCCTCATTGAACCACCATGTGTTGGTTGTCTTTTAGCATCAAATATTTCCATTCCATGCATTTCAAAAAGGTTTTGTAATGATGTTAAAGAAAAATAATAAACATGTTCATCGTAAATCTGATCGTATGCATTTTTTGATAAAATATCTATAATGTAGGGATCTTCAGTCACAAAAACACCGTCTTCTTCCAATAAAATTTTGGAGGCTTCCAGAACTTCATGAAGATCGTGTATATTCAGAGTAACGTTTGCCGAGAGAATTGCTTTGAACTTTCCTTTTTCAGTAATGATCTTATTAGCTAAATCTTTTGTGAAGAATTCTATTATTGTTTCTACGCCTAATTTTCTTGCAACTTCAGCAACATTGCTTGAAGGCTCTACTCCTAAAACTTTATTTTTTTTGAAAGCTTTTAGCATGATACCATCGTTGCTTCCTATCTCTAGAACTTTTGAATTTTTACTTAGAAACCGCTCTTCGATTTCCTTTGCGAATTCAGCAAAATGTCTTTCCATATATTTTGATGTAGAGGCAAAGAAAAGGTAGTGTGTTTTTTTGTTTTCATCGGGAACTATATATTTATCATATGGAACAAATTCTATTAATTGAACCATCTTACATTTTTCACAGAACCCAACTTCCAGACTATAAAAAAATTCCTCTTTTTCTAAATCTTCCTTTTTCAAAAAAGCGTTAGCTACTGGCATCCTGCCAAGAGAAAGGAACTTTGTTAGGGCATGGTTGCAGATTCTACAATTTATATTTTCTGGCATTTTGTTAGCATAAGTGTAAATATTTATAAAGATTATGGAAAAACCCTTATTATGGAAAAACTTAATATTCCTTCATTATCTGGAAAAAAGATTTTAATTACTGGGGGCTGCGGTTTTCTCGGAAGCACTCTAGCAAAAAGGCTTGTTGCGACAGGAGGATCAGTTACCCTTTTTATTAAACCGGGAAAAGACCTTGGTAATGTGAGAGAAATAAAAGAGAAAATAAGCATAATTAAAGGCAGTTTATTAGATAAAAATGGTGTAGCGAAGGCGGTTGAAGGAAAGGACTATTTATTTCATTTTGCATGGCAGACAGACTTAAAGAAATCAATGGAGAATCCCCAAACAGATATTAATTCCGATATTATCGGTTTGGTAAATATCTTAGAGACCTGCCGAAAAAACAATCCTAATCTTAAGATTATTTTTGCAAGCACTGTGACTTTGATGGATATGACAGGAGGAATAAATTATGATGAAGGAGTGAGAGAAAATCCTCTGTCTATTTACGACGTTAATAAGTTTGCTGCTGAGAAATATCTATCGATGTATTTTAAAATTTACGGATTAAAAATAGCAGTTTTGAGATTGGCAAATGTTTTTGGGGAGGGGCAGAGAATTGATAATCCCAATCGTGGTGTTTTAAATTTTATGATTGGGAAAGCGTTAAAAGGCGAAAAACTTCTAATATATGGAGAAGGGGATTTTATAAGAGACTACAGCTATGTGCAAAACTATATTGATGCTTTTATTTTGACCGCTGTCTCAGAAAAGACAAATGGAGGGGTGTTTATCTTGGGTTCTGGGCAGGGTTTAAAGTTTGTAGAGGTAGTTAACAAGATAAAAGAGTTTGTTAAGGAAATTGCTGGAAAAGAAGTGATTGTGGAGCATGTGCCATTTCCTGAGGGAGAACACGCAATAAGTAAGAGAAACTTTATTGCAGATTATAGTAAACTTCATAGAACAACAGGGTGGTTTCCGCAGATCTCTTTTGAAGAGGGTTTGAAAAAAACTATTGAATTTTTTAATGATAGAGTGAATTGAGTTTTGTAACATATATCTTATAGAATAGCATTGTTTTATAAAAAATTCAAAAGTAGCTTGTTAATTATGAAAGGGATTGTACTTGCGGGAGGATCTGGAACGAGGCTCTATCCCATTACATACGTAGCTAGTAAACAGCTTTTACCAATATACGATAAACCAATGATTTACTACCCTATATCTGTCCTAATGTTGGCCGGGATAAGAGATATTTTAATTATCAGCACTCCTGAGGATTTACCTAGATTTAGAAGCTTATTGAAAGATGGCTCTCACCTAGGACTTAATTTTTCATATAAAGAGCAACAAAGACCAGAAGGTATTGCACAAGCATTTATTTTAGGAAAGGAATTCATTGGCGACGATAGTGTGGCATTAATTTTGGGAGATAATGTTTTCTACGCTCATGATTTTACTAAAATATTAAGGGATGCTTCAAATCTAAAAGAAGGAGGCATGATTCTTGGTTATCCCGTGAAAGATCCAGAAAAATTTGGTGTAGTTGAATTTGATAGTGATGGAAATGTTCTTAGCCTTGAGGAAAAACCAGAAAAGCCAAGATCAAATTACGCTGTACCTGGACTTTATTTTTATGATAATAAAGTTGTGGAGATTGCTGAAAATTTAAAGCCTTCTGCAAGAGGAGAGTTAGAGATTACTGATGTAAATAAAGAATATCTTAAGAAAGGTAAATTAAAAGTTGAAACTCTTGGTAGGGGATTTGCTTGGCTTGATACCGGAAGTTATGAATCATTAATAGAAGCAAGCAATTTTGTAAAAACAATTCAACATAGACAAGGACTAAAAATAGGTTGTATAGAAGAAATTGCCTACAACCTCGGTTATATTAATAAAGAACAATTATTACAAATCGCAGACACAATGAAGAATAATGAATATGGCAAATACTTGGCTGATTTAATAGATAACAAGGCTTAGCCTTAAGCATTTATTCGTTAGAATAGTGGTCTTTCTGGATTAAACTCCCCCGCTTATAACTTTTTTTGTAGAATACTATAAAAAGCAATATGTTGAATATCCAACCGTAAATCGCAGTAAAATATAGATATAACAATAGTTGATTGAATAAACCCGCTAAAATAAGAAGTACAATGGCTAAATTATCAGTAAAGTAAAAATTTCTTATAAACTTGTTTCTTGTTTTTTTCTCTTCTTCAAACGATTCTATTGAGAATGGGAACAGAACCTTAAAATAAGTATAGGTTAATTCAAATACGTAACGAGATGTTACTGCAAGAAAACCTAATATCCATACTAAGGCAGTAGGATTCATTCTATATAGTCCATATGTAATGCCTAAGAAAGTAATTGTCCTGCTAAAGACAGTATTTTCTGCATCTAGCCATTTACCGAATATATTACTCGTGCCTTTTAATCTTGCAAGCTGCCCATCTGCGTAATCAAGCAAATATCCTATCAATAAAGCGATTGATCCATAAATTAAATAAGGATAAACGCCAAACGCGTAGAACAAACCTGGTAGACTGTAAAAAATAAAAGATAAGAGCGTCACTTGGTTAGGAGTTATTACTTTTGTTTTTAAAAAAAATTTAGCTAGAAAAAAACCAAAAGGTTTCCCCATAAGCTTAAGATGAGACCCATACTTGTCCTGTTTTTTATAAAGTTCTTTATATTCTTCAAATATTTTTAGCATTTTAGCTTTAATTTC
>ERZ1292623.5302-Hain-H51-01um-R1-5302-length-10327-cov-7_pt1 | contig 10327 bp, 5 predicted proteins | sample MGYA00564398_ERZ1292623 | MGnify/ENA primary metagenome ERZ1292623 (study PRJEB36523, sample SAMEA6512633) | groundwater metagenome | collected 2019-01-07 | study: AquaDiva: Metagenomics assemblies of 32 groundwater samples
ACTCTGGAGGCAAATTGGGTTACGGCACTCCATGAGAGTTTACCATCCGGATCAATTCTATCGATTGGATTATTTTTAGAATAGATGTAGGGGTTAAAATCAAGCGCTGACCCAGCTCCGCCTATTGATCGATCTTTGGAGAGGAACCTTCCGATCCGGGAATCATACATCCTTGTTTTCATGAAGTAAAGGCCAAGGGTGGAATCGTACCAGTAAGAGCCGTAGAGGCGAGGGGTAGATCACAAGCACCGAAACATCAAATCGTTTCCAAATCTTTTTTGCTCAGCTTGTCCAATTCATGCAAATGCCACCACCAGTGAGAGTTAGGAGTATTATTGGCCTTACTAGTATTATCTTGGCTGAAAGTCACAAATTTTTTGCTAAAGTGATTTTGCACTGTCTTGTCAATATCTATAATTTTACTTATCAATTCCTTATTAATTTCAACATCATTATCTGACGCAAAGCATTTGGCGTAGTGTATATCATTTCTGATATCAAAAATATTATATAATTCATCTTGCCAATGCTCGAGATTAGCATATTTCAGGACAGAATAAATCTCCGAGTATCTATCTATTAGTTCGGATAAGTACTCTTCTATAAACTTTGTGGATATTTTTATATTACTGATAACAAATTTTTTGACACTATCTTCCAGTTGTTTTTTTTGTTTAATAAGTTCCTGGACTTTGCTTGAATCCAGATCATTGTTGTAGACGCTGATTAAATACCATGTATTAGGATCTTCTAATATCTTATTCAGATCATCCTCAAATTCGTAAAAAATAGCTAGAGATGGCATATTAAGAATATTCTTATAATTCACTTGTCGCTTGATGTCATTGGTAATTTCATCATACCAAGCCTTACAAAGATAAAACTTTGCCTCTAAGTAGACTCTCAAAGATTTTTTCGCAAATGCCGTAAATAGCATGTCGCTAGCAATATCAAGATCATTATTACTTCGGGTTATGATATTTTTTTCTTGCTCTGAATGACTGATTAATAAATCAGGGAATATCTCATCAAACTCCCCTTTTTCCTTGTCCGTAAGCTCCATATAACAGTCTTTTTCGTGAGTAATTGATATAAACCAGGGAGAGCCATCTTTACGAAGAAATCCAAGATCTTCGGGCAATACCGGCTTTGTCCACGAGTATAAATCATTAGTAATACCCTTTAGGGCTTTCTCACTTTCCTTATTTAGGTAATAAGTATACAGTAGATTGTAACCTTCCGAATAGATCACCGTACCAGGCCACTCTTTTACTTTTTGAATGTCGGCAACAAAAGGTTGAAGTGAATTAATTACATGGTTTACAGTTTCTGGCATTTGTGCAGTATTTGGTATCACAAAATAAAACCGATCGCAATAATTATTGGCCATCTCAAGTATTTTATAGTATTCTTTCGGCGTAATTGGGTGTAAAAAATCGTAGATTCTTTTTTTCATTTTATTGGACATTTTAATGAACGAGATTGGAAATATTTACGAATATGTGATTGACTGGTCCGATTTCAATATGTGGAAGCGTACCTCGTCCGATGTGACCGGCTAAATGTTCCGCATACGGTAATCCGTACTCCTGAGCCCAACCAACTAAAGTTTGGGCTGTTTGGATATCTGTTCCGCCTTTCATTTGTTCTATTTTTGCTAGCTCTATCAGAGCGGTTTGGTTGGGAGTATTTCTTAGAGCAGTTTGATATACAGATTGAGCATACATATTTGCCATATATACGGCTGTCCCCGTAGCTGCCCCATATCCTCCCAACCCCGTCACATATGCAATAGCGGCTTGGACTGCCGCTGCACCTCCAACAAGAGCACTACCAATTGCTATTGCGCCTCCTACAAGAGCACTACCAACATATATGCCTGTTACTGCAGCCACTGCCGCTGTTTTTAATACGCTGCCACTCGTCCAGTCTACTACGGCTAGTGTTTTTTTGGCAAGCCGGGAGATGGTCTTGTTCTTGCTACTCGTTGCCACTTCAATAGCATAATTTAATCCCTCACCGAACCATTGTACCGCTTTCTTAACCGCCTGTACCACTCTGGAGGCAAATTGGGTTACGGCACTCCATGAGAGTTTACCATCCGGATCAATTCTATCGATTGGATTATTTTTAGAATAGATGTAGGGGTTAAAATCAAGCGCTGACCCAGCTCCGCCTATTGATCGATCTTTGGAGAGGAACCTTCCGATCCGGGAATCATACATCCTTGTTTTCATGAAGTAAAGGCCAAGGGTGGAATCGTACCAGTATCCGGCGTAGAGGCGGGGATTTAATGCGTTGAGGTTAGTAGGAACGGTAGCAGAGATAGTAGCGTTTCTGGTAATGTTGCCCCAAGCGTCATAGGTGTAGTCAACAACCCGGTTGCCGGCTTCATCGGCCAGTCCCAAGACATCGCCCTTGGCGTTTTTCAAGTAATAGAAAGTTTTTAAGACACCGCTGATTGGTAGGGTAATAGAAATCAAACTCTCGTTTTCATCCCAGGTATATGATTTTAGGATATTGCCGGCAGTATTTGTTTCAGCGACCAGTCGATCGCCGTCATAGACAAACTTGGTAATCGATACAGTGCCGACCGAGGAGGTCTCCTTTCGCTGTATTCGATGTTTTGCCAGTTTATCGTAGGTGTACTCGACTGTGGTGCCGTTCGGTAGAACCGCTTTGGTAAAGTAACTATCGCTATCGTAAAAGTATTGAGTGATGCCGGCTGGCGTGGTTTTCTTTGTAACGCTGCCGTTGGCGTCGTAATTAAAACTTGTCGCACCGGATTTATCAGTATAACTTAAGAGACGGTTAGCGTCGCCGGCCGTATCGTAAGTATAGGCGGAATAATTAAAGCCGTCCACTCTGGTTTTTCGGTTGCCCATCGGGTCGTAAGTATAGGTGATGGCGTTTTCCTTGATCAGCTGATTTCTGGCGTCGTAACTGTAATACTGTTTGACGCCGTATTTATCGGTGATAGAAGTGATGTTTGAAGCAAGGTCATAAACATAAGCGAAGCTTTGTTGAACGGTCCCGAGCTTATTCTTGTTGGTTATCGAGGCGATCCGACTGGAAGCGTCATAAGTTAAACCGGTTACATCGCCATTAGCTTTTTGGATCGAGGTCAATTTCCCATCAGCGTCTTTCACCAGTTTGTTGGTAATTTGCAAACCGGTTTTCAGAGTCGAGCTTACCTGCGTCACCTGATTGTTCGCGTCATAACCAAAGCCGATGGTGGCGGCCGAAGTGGCGATTGTTGCCGGATTATCGTTCTTGTCATATGTGTTGGTAATTGCTCCGGTGACATTGGAGGCAACATTCGTAACATTGTCGTTGCTGTCGTACGCAACCGAAAGGTTTTCAGAATTGACGGTGGTTGCAGCGCCGGTCACATTTCCGCTGCTGTTGTACGATAGGGTGGTTGTGCCGTCAGGGTCGCTGTTTTTTGTTAGCTGTCCGGCTTTATTGTACTCTTGACCGTCAGATTGGCCTTTTGCATCAATCGTTTTTATCGGTTGGCCGTTACGATCATACTGGATGGTCCATTTGGCACCGCTTGGATCAGTTTGCGAGATCAATTGATTTAATTCATCATACTGATAGGTCGTAGCTTTACTATTAGCATCAATATCTTTTATTTTATTTCCGACAGTATCATATTGATACGAGATGGCCGCGCCGACTTCATCCGTAACTCTGATCAACCGATTGAGTTTATCATAATAAAAATACTTTGCTGTTGTGTTTGGATAAGTTTCTCGAATTTTGTTGCTATTCGAATCATATGTATAAGTGATTGTTAATCCGGCTGGATCAACTACCCGATAAAGCCGCGATAATTTGTCATAGAAATATTTCGTTGCAAGACCCATTGGTGAAGTCCCGGTGATTTTTTGGCCGATTGAGTTATAACTAAATGTCGTAATTTCATTTTTGGGACTTGTAAAAGTTAATAAATTGCCATCTGCGTTGTAGGAATATTTTATAATTGCCAGTTTGGGATCGGTCGCCGATATTACTCTACCCTTTGAATCATAGATAAATGAATTTTTATTGCCTTTTGGATCAGTGGATGAAAGCAAAAGCCTTCTGCCGTCTGTCGAGTAGGTATATTGCGAATACTTTCCCTGCGGGTCGGTAACTTTTATTAAATCATTGCCGCTATATTGGTAAGATGTTACGGCGTCTGTCGGGTCTTTTTCAGAGAGTAAATTGCCCTGTCCGTCATAAGTATATGACCATTTGTAATAGTAAAAATCATTTTCCGGAATAGCGGGAGTTACTGAAGTTATATTGTATTTGCCATCATAGGTATAAAGTTCTTTATAGTTTTTGGTATTTGTAAATGATGTTAGAAGATTGACTTCATTAAAACCGGCCGACGATTTTCTACTTAAGGCATCGGTAATTTCAGTTGACTTATCTAGATAATTAAATGTGGTTATGTTTCCGAGCGGATCAATCAGTTGGGAGACTTTGCCATTGCTGTAATTAATTTGCGTAGTACTAGACATTTTGTCATTGAATTTAACCATTTTCCCGTCAGGGCCATACCCATAGCTAAAAGAAACATTATTAGGATCGGTGACTTTAATTAAATTGCTTGGAACCAATAAATCATAAGTGTATGAATATATGTTACCAAGTTGGTCGGCAACAGAAGAAACTTTATCTCCGGTGTAAGCGATAGTAATGTATCGGCTCCCGTCAACAATTTTTATACACTTTTTTGGATAAGAGGAATCATACTGATATTCAATCTTGTTACCGGACAAATTAAGGGAATTTGCAATTTTGCCGTCCTCAGAAAAATTTGTTTTTAATCCGGATTTATTAGTAAATGTAAAAGAATGGTCGGCATTAGCCGCCAATTTAATATCGGAACCGGGCGGAGTGTTGTAACTGCCATCGGAATTTTTGGTAAAAATATTTATAGTACCTGTTCCATCACGGTAATAAATATTGTACAGGTCGTTAATAAATAATTTCTGGTCAAAGTTGAAAGTCCAGCCTTTTGCCGAAATTTTTGAACCCCCAAACACCTCGGGATAATTAAAGGAGTATTTCAAGTCAGTCACTGGAGTGCCGTCCGGGTTTGTGAATCGAGCCGACATATTCCATTCGTTGGCACTCTGGGTTACTTTCACGAGAAGTGTATTCCAACCCTCAAACAAGCGGACATCGTCTACATCACTATCCAAAGTTATCCCTCGAATGATGTCGTTTGAACGAACCATACTTCCATTTAACCAAATTCTGATTCCATCATCCGAACCAGTTTTTAATTTTAAGCTCTTTGTTGTCGGAGTATAAACATAGACATTGGCATAAGCGGCCATATTGGCGGCCCGGCCATTTTGAACAGCGCCGACACTGTCAAATGCAGAATTTAAATTGGTAATATTGGAGTTTGAATCATTTTTAAACCATAAATTTCCTGATGATGTCGAGCCAAGGCTTGGACGAACCGTGTCTTGGTTTGGGATATATGATCGCGTTAAACGAACTCCGGCATCGTTTTCTTTGTACGGACCATTTAATAACCAGGTGCGGATATAGCCCTGGCTATCGGCGCTAAAAGTTTGGTCCAAAGTGTTTGAGTTATACGAACGACCGACAGCTAACCCACCGGTTGCGGAGGCAACGCTTAAATCTATGGATGAGTAGGATAAATTACCGCTTGCCAAATCCACCGGACCTGCTTTAGCATAATAACTCTCTGTGCCGAGATGAGACATTGATGAAAAAGAAGGCGGGGAAACGCTGATAGTTCGATCGGCGGTTGGCAGACCCTGCCCGGAAAACCAAGTCACTCCTTCTTGAATCATGTCCCACTGAATTGTGTAGTTGCCTATAACCGGCGGCGCCTTGAACTTGGCTAAGACGGAGACCGAATCACCTTTTACCACATCTTTCGGCAAATTAGTTCGTAATCCGTCATAAATAACTTGTTCCCCCGTCGAATTATTTATTAAATGGTAGCTTAATTTAAACTGGTCTTTTGTCCAGGTGTTGCGACCTTTATTCGACAAAGTAACAGGTATTTCCGATGTTGTCCCGGCTATCGCGTTTGGCATATCTGTTGACGAATATTCAATATTGTAATCGTTATATTCGATGACCAATCTGGGTTGGCCCCAAGTATAATCGGGATTGTTTTGAGCCGCCCAGGTACGATAACCCCAGTTAATTTCTCCATCTTGGATAAACTCCAGACCCCCGGGGACCGAACCGTCATAATTATTGTAAATCCAATGTTGTGCCGCAGATGTTATATCCATAACAAACCAATCCCATGTCGAAGTATTTGCGGCATTTCCAACTTTTTCCAATTCCACCGGGCGGTTATTCCAGGTTGATTCCCAGGGATTGAAATTCGTAGTTGTAAAAGCCGACACGCCCGCAGAGGTACATACTCCCGTACAGTTTCCGTACTGTAGTACTTCAAACCTTGAACTACTAATCCTTGCGCCATACAAATCCGGGACCGGAATATTAAACAGAACAAGAGATCTCATTATGCCTTTTGTGCTACCTTGTCCCACCCATAAAGCTCTTTGATCCCAAGCTTTAACATCGGGATATCCGGTTTGTACATAGGTATCTTCAATATCGTTTGTAACAAATGAGGGATCGATTGTAATTGGGAAAACTCTGTCTTTTGAAGAGAGCCAGTTGTTATCGGCCGTTAACACGACTGTTAGGGATCCGTTATTATCAACGATTTCAGTGCCGACATCATAGGAGTACCGGTTGGATTCCGAATCTTTGCCCCCAAAGTTATCCCACATATAAAATTTGGGCATTCTAAGTTGGATCTCTTTTGTGCCCGGTTTGTAGAATATGTATGACCCGTCTTTTTGTTTTTCATAACTTGCATTTGAGACATTTAGATCAAAAGTGAACTGGTTTTGACCGGAGTAACTATTTAAAACTATATCTTCCTTCAATCCGCTAGTCATTGAATAATAAGTAATATCAGTATCTTTATATACATTCTTATATGTTAGGCGATTTTGATATCGCTCCGGCTTAACATTGTCCAAACTTTCTTTTGTAAACCCAAAGTTTGTGCCGTCAGCTGACTTTATATCACTTAATTTTAAATCTACTTGCGCGTCATTTTTTTGAAGCGAGAATGCTTTTTGGGCTAGATTGTCTGATAGACTAATTCTAAAATTGTTGGCAGTGTTCTCGTACTCCTTTGGAGCGGTCGGAATAATTTGTATTTTTGAATCCTGCAAATTCACATTTATTTCTTGCCACTGTTTTTTACTATCTTGATAATGTATCGGACTTTGATAGACCGTCATCTCCTTTCCGCCATCGCTTTTTAAGTAAGTTTTGGAGGTAGCGGTTCGTTTTTCAGTTAGTTCAACTTTGCCCTCTTTGGGCGGCAGAATGACTTGCGATGCCGGTGTTTCTTTGGCCGGGGCTGGTTCTTTAGCAAAAGAAAAATCAGTTAGAATAAGTTGCAAAGGCAAAATAAACAAAGAAATCAATAATCCGGCAATAAATTTATTAGAGCTTTTCATATTGGTTTCCTTTCGTTTAATAAATCGGGTTTATCTCTTTGATACCAAGTTTTTGTTTTCCCGTCCATACCATGTAGGTTCCTCGCGGGTTCTTGAACTAAAAAACCGCGGGAATCCGCGGTTTGATTTTATCCATTGAACTTTTAAACAGATTGTTGGTTAAAACAATGTTAATTTCCCCCGAAAAATAGAGACTTTGATGTGTCTTCAACTAAATCCCCTTTCTCTTTTATTCGTTTTTAATTTATCTTAATAAATTTAAGTTGTCAAGGCTTAACTTTTTTGACGCCGCAAGCTTGACAGATTAGATAAAAAGTATTAGGGTAACTTCGAGGTGGTTGTGATTCCAATGGCAAGAAGTTTCCGATTGGAAGCACTTAGCCGGAACACGGGGGGAAATAGCGATGAGGTTCAAAATCGTCGCAACGCTGTTTCTCGCTCTGACAATTGCCGGCTGCGGGAGCACTGGCAAGACTGTTATGAGAGAGACCGCGCCTGTTAAAATGGTACTGCAGTTTAGTGAGACGCGAACCAGTAGAGCTATCACTGCGGTAAATGTAACTGTGACCGGCGTAGAGATTGATCCGCCGGTTATCGCCAATCTAACCCAGGACGGCAGCGGAGTTTGGACGGGGACATTCAATGTGCCCTGCGGAATTTCGCGTACTTTTCTGGTACAAGTGATGGACGGCGATAGGGTTGTCTATAGTGGCAGTAAGACACAAGATATCGTAGCCGGTCAATCCAACACGATGGCGGTAACTGTCTATCCCGATCTTTCAACAAACGGGATAGCCACTATCCATGTCGGTGTGGCTAACGCTTACACTGGCATCGGCCGCATTGGAGTAACATTCGGACCCTATACTGTTTCTGGACAATCGCCCGGCACCGATCTGCCGGAGACGCAAATTGCCCAACAGTTCGAGGTTATCGGGCGTTACTGCCGAATTGTGCGAACCTATTCGGCGACGCATGGTTGCCAGCTAGCGGCCAAATACGCCGAACAGAAGGGTATTTTGTGCTGGTTGGGTGTTGATATCGGCACAGACCTCACCGCTAATATCGCTGAAATCAGCGGGGCGGTTCAAACAGCGACTAGCTATCCTCTTGCCGGCATTATTGTCGGCAATGAAGCGATTATGCGCGGCGAGCAAGATGCAACTGCGATGACGGGCTATGTCAACCAGGTTAAGAGCCAAGTTGCCGGTGTACCCGTTTCGGTCGCCGAGACTTGGGATATCTGGTACAACGACGGAGCGGGCCAGCCAGAACTGGCGGCAGCCGTCGATCAGATTGTAGTGAACATTCACCCCTACTGGCGGGGCGTGCCGGTGGAAAGTGCTGTCACTTATATCGCCGATTGCTATACCAAAGTTCAGTCCCTCTATCCCGACAAGGTAATCATTGTCGGGGAAATCGGCTGGCCGTCAGAAGGCAATCCGAACGGTTCAGCCGTTCCTTCGGCTGTCAATCAGCGCAACTTTTTAACCGTCTTTGTCTGGGCTGACCAGAATGGTGTAACTGGCTTTCTGTTTGAGATGTTCGACGAACCCTGGAAAGTCGGCGAGCCGGGGGGAGTGGGGACCCATTGGGGTCTGTTCGATTCAAACTTGGCGATCAAACCGGAGATCGCTAGAGTCTGGTTCTGAAGGAGGACCAACAAATGCACTATCTATATGTCTTGCCGCTTCTCTTGGTTCTCTGCGGTTGCGGGGGAGGCGGCGGCGGAACGCAAGACCCAAACGCCGGTTCGGGCCGGGTAGAGGTTCGAATAACCATTCCTTCGGGAATTCGGTCGGTTTCAGAAATTGCCAGTTTCCGGTTAAGCGTGACCGGTGCCGGCATGGACCCCATTGTGCGGGTTCCGTCTTATAATCCGGCGACACATACTGGGAGCGACAGCTTCTATGTGCTGGCCGGCGCGACTCGCGCTTTCGCTGTTGAGGCGTTGAATTCGGCCGGAACCGTGATTTATTCCGGCTCCAGTACGGCCGATATCATCGCCGGTCAGGTTACTTATATCGAGATATCGCTCGCCCCCTCGCCAAGCGGGGTGAACATCTCGATCACAATCGACAACCAACCGCTGGGTGTGGTCTTCGACCATATTCCGGCAATCGGCGCCAATGAGGCGCTGACAGGCCATATCACCGGCATAGATCCCGGTCGCGTGGCACTAGCGGTTTACATCAAGGTTGGCGGGGTTTGGTGGAGCAAGCCGACCGCCGCTTCGCCGCTAACCATTCCTAATAATCAGGGCCAATGGTCCTGCCAGATTGTAACCGGTGGCAACGATGCCCAGGCGACAGAGATTGCCGCTTTCCTATTACTGCGCGGGACAGTCCCGCCCTTAGTGTTAGGTGGCGATCTGCCGACCATTCCGGAGGCAATCGCCGATACTAGCGTTGTCCGCTAGGACGACAGAATCGATGGCCAGGCCCAATTGGGCCTGGCCATCATCCGTTTGATCAATTTCTTCTTAGAAAGCTTTTCTAGGTAACTAATTCTCCAGGTTACATCATGAATCGCTTCCTTCTTCAACGCCAGATAGGCATTGCGAGACGTATAATAGTAATCTGACGGAGATTCGATTTTGAACATTGATGGACGCAAGTTTCTTTCCTTCGACATTATCCTGACCGGGTACTCTTCAAATCCCAGTTCCCAAAGGATCTGTCCCTCCTCGGCTTCTTTCATCAACATTTTTAGAATCTGATATTTCAAGTTCTGCTTATTCAGGGGGACGGTTCTCGTTCTATCTCGACATTACACTTTGTTGGTTTTTCGAT
>ERZ1292623.5303-Hain-H51-01um-R1-5303-length-10325-cov-4_pt1 | contig 10325 bp, 10 predicted proteins | sample MGYA00564398_ERZ1292623 | MGnify/ENA primary metagenome ERZ1292623 (study PRJEB36523, sample SAMEA6512633) | groundwater metagenome | collected 2019-01-07 | study: AquaDiva: Metagenomics assemblies of 32 groundwater samples
TGAAAGCGGCCATAAGTTCGACTAACAATTAGGCCATAAGTCCGGCTACGCTACAGCTAACATCCCAAGGCTTGAAAGCAAACCCAAAATAAGAAAAAATTTTTTCGATTTGGGGCTGTTTGTTTTTGCTATGCAAATGCCGAAAATAAATGTCAAAAGTGTTGATATTATCAAAAGGGGAATAAATTCGATTGCCCAGGCCGAATAAAACAGGTAGCTGCTTATTAGTATTATCAGCCATCTGATTTCTTTTTTTACAAAAAAATACAAAACCCCAATTACCATTAAAAAGATTACAAAGTAAACCAGATCCAAAAACATAAATAATCCAACAGGGCATCATTTAAAATATTTTAGTAAATTTTCCCTTCAACGAATTTTTTTGCTTCCATAATGCATTCATCGGAGTTGGTGTACTCCCAGTTCCCGAACCGGCCCAGCGAGTGTATGCCATGCGGCAGCAGGAATTTTTTTAGCGCCGTTACTATTTTTTCGTCACCAGTTTTCAGGAGAACGTAGGCATATTTCAGTTCAATCTTGTCATGGAAGCAAATGTTTTTTTTGCTTTTGATGAAATTGGCCTTTACCAGGTCGTCAATTATTTTTTCTTTCGATTCATCGCTTGAACACTCCGCCTGTATAAGGATTTTCCTTTTTGGGGCCACGGTTTTTGAGAAAGCTGAAACGTTTGTCAGGCGCGTGAATGAAACATCCTTGTCCGCATAATAAGCCCAGTAAAAGTCCTGCAGTGGCTGTGAATCAAGGCCAAACGAGTGCACCCAAATTGTTTTGTTTGAAAGTTTTTTGGCCAAATTTTTTAGTTCAACCGGACAGTTTTTTATTTTTTCGATCAGTTCCGGGAGCGGAATTGTTGAAACAAGGCGGTCAAATTTTTTGTTGGCACCATTTTTGAAGAAAACCGTTTTTGTGTTTTGGTCAATTGATTCAAGTTCCATGCCAAGGTGCACGGGTGATTTGACGCGCTTTGCAAAAGCTTTTACGAGCTCCTCAAACCCCCCTTTTTTTGGATATGCCATTGAAATGTTGTACCCAAGTTCGCGCGAAAGCGGCTGGTTCAAGTTTTTTCTGGCTTCTTCCACTGAAAGTGCGGGGCTTCTCCAGCTGATAAACCCTATTCCAAGCTCTTTTGCGGGGCACCCGTATTTTTTTTCGTTGTAGGGGATAAGAAAATGCTCAGCAATGCCTTTTCCGAATGTTTTAATTGTCCAGTCATGGAAATTTTTTGGCTTTTGCTTTATTTTTTGTGCCGCAACAATTCCTTCAAAGCATTCTTTTTGAACCTGCAGTGGCAGGGCATAAAGGCTTGCCTGGAATGGGTAATTTACGTATTTTCCGGCAAAAAAAATTTTTGGGTTTGCCTTCTGGCGGACAATATTTCCGCGAAGGAAAATCCCGTGGAGCCGCCTGATGTATGGCTCTTTAGTTATCAGGGTATGCACTGCGTAATCCATTATGTACCCGCCGGCTTTTTTGCTCCTGCAAAGCCCGCCCAGTTCGCTTTCTTTTTCAAAAATCTCGCATTTTTTGCTTTTCAAATAATAGGCAATGGCAAGGCCTGTTATTCCGCCGCCAATGATAATGGTTTTTCCTTTTCCTGATAGCCTTTGTTTTGCTTTGCCTTGTGCAGTCACTTTTTCACCGCCTCGTAAATTTTTTCCAGCTGTTTGCCTACCTTTTTTAGGTTAAACTTGTCTTTCACAAGCCTGCGTGATTTTTCCGAAAGAGTTTTTCTCATTTTTTTGTCTTCAATCAGTTTGATTGTTTTTTCGGCAAAATCGGCGGCATTTTTTGGCTGTGCAAAAATGACCGCAGCACCAACAAGATTTTTAATGTCACCCACATCGGTTGCAACGCATGGCACGCCAAATGCCATGTATTCAAGAAAGCTTATCCCGATTGTTAGGTCAAATGCAAAGGCATGCGGCGCTATTTTGGTTGCAGCCCACACCTTGCTGCAATCCTTTGGGTCAATTGCGCCAGGCAAAAAAACATGCCCCGACAAATTTTTTTGCACAACGTAATTTTCAAGCGTTTTTTTTCCAGGCCCGTCCCCAAAAATCACGTACCTGAATTCAGGGTGCTTTTCAATGATAAACGGGATTGCGTCAATTATTTCCTTTAGTGCAATCGTGTTCAGGCCTGCAAGGGTTTTAAGGCTGGTCAGCAGGCTTTCCCCGAATTTTTGGCGGATTTCAGACGGGTCTGCGTCAAGGCCATAATCTGTCAGGTCAACTGACGGTGGAATCACAAAAAGTTTTTCCTTTTTTATTCCCCATGGAATCAAATATTCTTTGTGCGGCTTGTCTGACCAGCTTGTAATGGCGTCATAATTTAATTTTGGCATCAAAAATTTTTCTGACAAAAAAATCGCTTTCCCGTGCACGGATTTTGTTTTTGGGGAAAGCATTTCAATTGAAAACACATGCGGTATGCCAAGCTCTTTTTTTATTAAGTGGCAGATTAAGCCCATAAGGCTGTTGCTGTGCGAGTGGACTATGTCTGGCTTGAATTCTTTTGCAAGTTTGATTGCCTTCTTTGCAAAAAAAAGCATTTCGGCCTTGTGGAATGCGTGGTGCCCAAACGTTTTTGTGACGAATGTTTTTGCGCCCGCAAGGCGGAAATTGCACGACGTGAAAATGAAGAGTTCGTGGCCGCGAAACAAAAGCTCTTCAAGAAGTTTTTTTGTCATGCGCTCGCTGCCGCCGTGCTCGCCGATTGTGTTTGTAATGAAAAAAAGCTTCACTTCAGTTCACCTGCATCTGTGCCTTCATTTTCAACAGGCCATGCATTGCATCCGACATGTTTATTCCAAGCGAATTGAGTTTTGAAATGTCCATGTTTAACTTTTTAGGGCGCATTGCTTTGTGGCCAGCTTGTGCCCATGTGCCGGGCTTAATCAGGGACTGGTCTAGACCAAACGCTTTTGCGGTTTTTTTTGCAAATTCAAGCCTTGTCAGGTTTTCAAGGCCAGTTGCGTGAAATATGCCTTTTTGCTTTTTTTCAAGAAGCGCTGCCAGTGCAAGGGCCACATCATCAGTCAGTGCCGGATTGGATGACTGGTCGGTGAAGCACGTGATTTCTTTCCCTTTGGAAAGATTTTCAATGACAAATTTTGGAAACGTTTGCTTGTCGCTTTTATCATTGAAACCATAAATCGAAGAAGTCCTTAAAATCAGGAAATCGTCGGTTTCTTTTTCGACTATTTTTTCAGCTTCAAGCTTTGACTCTGCATAAATGCTTAGCGGGTTTGGCTTGTCTGTTTCCTTGTATTTTGAGGATTTTTTTCCGTCAAAAACGTAGTCTGTTGAAATAAACACCATTTTTGCGCCGGTTTCACGGCAGGCAATGCTGACATTTTCTGTTCCGACGACATTTACCTCAAACGTTTTGCCGCGATTTTCCTCGCACCAGTCAACATCAGTTATAGCTGCACAGTGAATCACGGCAAATGGCTTTTGTGCCTTGATTAATTCTGAAACTTTTTCTTTTTTTGTGGCGTCAAGCGCCAGTTGATTGCTTTGTGCAAAATTGTCTGTTCGGATTACTTCAAATCCTTTTTGGGCAAAAATTTTGCATATTTTTTTCCCCAAAAAGCCGTTTGCACCAGTGACAAGGATTTTTTTCATTAGGGTTTACACCGTTTGGCAAAAAGAAATTTAACAGATTTGCAAAAAAAAAATCAATGTCAGTCAATGAATCCTGTATAAATGCAGTTCTGGCATATGAGGCTGTTGTCAACTGTTTTCCTTGCAATGATTTCCCTTGATTTCTGGTACTTTTCGTTGTTCCAGATTGCCTTCATGCTTCCTTCCTTGAATGCATTGCCCACGTCTGCCTGTTCTGGGTAAATTCCGCAGCATGGTGAAACAGAGCCGGACGCATTGATTACCGAGACTGTCCACGGGAAGTGGCAGTATTTTTTGCGGAGCTTTCTTTTTTTCTCCTCGTACTGGTATCTGGAGAACTTTTCGTCAGTCGGAAGGTATGCCTTAAGCGAGTCGACTTTTTGCTCGTCTGAAAGAAAAATTTCCTTTCCAAGGTCTGCCCGAACCGGTGCGATTATCAGGTTGTCGGCGCCGATTTCTTCCTTGAACTTTGAAAGCTCAGGCAATTCGTGCTCGTTGTGCTTGAATACAAGATACTGCCAGTCAACGCGCGGGTTTTTGCTGTTCAGTTCTGTTTTTATTTTTTTGAGCAGTTTAAGGTTGTTTACTACAATTTCAAGCTTTCCTGCTTTCCTGTATTGTTCGTAAGTTTCCTGCTTTATTCCGTCCACTGATGCCCGAAGAATGTCAAGCCCGTTTGCGATTAGAACCCGAACCTGTTCCTCGGTCCAAGGCACGTTGAGGTTTGAGTTAACGCTTGTCCTGATGTTCTTGCCATGCGCGTATTTTATCATGTCGTAAATGTACTTGTTTGAAAACGGTTCGCCCCAGTTGTTTAAGTCAATTTCGTAAAGGTATGGCGCCATTTCGTCAATTGTATGCTTGAAGTGGTCAAACGGCATTATTGTGCCGGGCCTTGCTGGGTCAAGCCTTCCTGTTGGGCAAAGCGGGCAGCGGAGCATGCAAAGGTTGGTTGGGTCCATTGATAATTTCAAAGGGTATCCTTTGACTTTTTTGTTTCTGAAAAAAAGGAACTGGCCGAAAAGCATGCACGCGTTGGCAAATTTTTTTGGCGTGAAATACGGCGTAATGATAAATCGGTCAATTGACCTCTTGAACTGGTACCAATAGTAACTCCAATACACAAACAACCACTCAAGAACAAACCGGGACATTTAGTTTTTTTAAAATTTTATTTTTTTTTTTGCATTATATTTTCGGATGATTACAGGTAAATTCTGCTTATTTGTTATTATATACTTTTTGCAGATTTTATAAGCCTTTTTTGGTACAAAGCTAAAAAAACCTTTTTTTGGCGAAAAATCCATGCTTTTAAAACTTGTGCGAAAAAACATATTTGATTGAATGGAAAAAATTCTTGTAACCGGCGGCGCGGGTTTTATCGGAAGCAATTTTGTCCGCTTCTTGCTTGAAAAAAATCCCGGCACAAAAATCGTTAACCTTGACAAGCTCACTTATGCTGGCAACCTTGAAAACCTGCGCGATGTTGAAAAAAACAAAAATTATTCTTTTATAAAGGGAGATATATGCGATGCCGCAGTGGTAAAAAAGGCAATGAACGGGGCGGGTGCTGTCATTAATTTTGCCGCGGAAAGCCACGTTGACCGTAGCATTTATGACCCTGCGTCTTTTATCAAGACAGACATGTTTGGCGCTTACGTTTTGCTTGAAGAGGCACGCAGGCAGGAAGTGAAAAAATTTGTCCAAGTCTCGACTGATGAAGTTTACGGAAGCACTGAGAGCGGAATGTTTTCAGAGGAAAGCCCTCTTAACCCAAGCAACCCTTACTCTGCCTCAAAAGCCGGTGCAGATAGGCTCGCGTACAGCTTTTACAAAACATACGGGCTGCCGGTAATAATCACTCGCAGTTCTAACAATTTCGGCCCGTTCCAATTCCCGGAAAAAATGATTCCGCTTTTCATCACGAATTTGCTGCAAGGAAAAAAAGTTCCGCTTTATGGCGATGGAAAAAACGTGCGCGACTGGCTATTTGTTGAGGACAACTGCCGCGCAATAGAACTGTGCCTTAAAAAAGGGAAAAGCGGCGAAGCATACAACATCGGTGGCGGCAACGAAAAAACAAATATTGAGCTGACAAAAATTATCTTAAAAGAGCTTGGAATGGGTGAAGACATGATTGATTTTGTGGCGGACAGGCCTGGCCATGACAGGCGCTACGCGCTTGATTTCTCGAAAGTGCAGGAACTCGGCTATAGCCCCGTCAAAAACTTTGGCCAAAAAATAATGGAAACAATCAGCTGGTACAAGGAAAACCGGAACTGGTGGAAGCCGCTTATCGAAAAGGCAAAATTGCAAGAGGCCAAGGCGGCATGAGCTTGAAATCCAAGGGTGTTATTCTTGCCGGCGGAACCGGCTCTAGGCTTATGCCTCTGACAAAATTAACGAACAAACATTTGCTTCCGGTTTATAATAAGCCAATGATTTATTATCCGATTAACACTTTTGTGCAGACAGGCATAAAAGAAATCCTGATTGTGACTGGCACCGATCACGCGGGGGATTTTTTGAAGCTTTTGGGCAGCGACAGGGAATTTGGCGTGAAATTCACTTTTGAACTGCAGGACTCGGCCGCCGGAATTGCGGACGCGCTAAGGCTAGCGGAGGACTTCATCGATGGCGACAGATTTGCCGCAATTCTTGGCGATAACATTTTTGAGGACAGCATCAGGCAGCAATTTGAAAGTTTTTTGACCTCGAAAAAAATGGCACAAATTTTTCTTAAAAAAGTGCCTGATGCGCAAAGGTTTGGGGTTGCTGAACTGAAAGGAAAAGAAGTTGTGTCAATTGAGGAAAAGCCAAAAAACCCTAAAACCGATTTTGCCGTCACCGGTTTGTATATGTATTCGGGGGATGTTTTTGACAAAATCAGGAAGCTAAAGCCGTCAAAGCGCGGCGAGTATGAAATAACTGACGTGAACAACGCGTACATCAGGGACGGGCAGCTTTCGGCGGAAGTGCTAAGCGGCTTTTGGAGCGATGCCTGGACATTTGAATCGCTTTATCATGCAGCACAACTGGTTAGGCAAAAAGAGGGCGGAAAATAAATTTCTGATTTTTATGCCAAACGCAAGCATTGTCGTGATGACCCATAACCGAAAGCCTGTTCTTGAAAAGACACTGAAAGCGATGCTTGCACAGAAATTCAGCGGAGAATTCGAAATAATCGTAGTCAACGACGGCTCCACCGATGGAACAGTGGAAATGCTTGGAAAAAAATTCGGAAAAGAAAAAAAAATTATTGCAATAAACCAACCGCGAAGCTATCCGTGCAGAGCAAGAAACAACGGGATAAAAAAGGCAAGGAATGAATTTATCGTAATTATGGATGACGACTGCATTCCTGGAAAAAACTGGCTGCAATGCTTGATTGATGGATTCAGTTCTCCAAAAATTGGCATCGTGAGCTCCTATGATTTATATGGCGGAACCTCAACTGCTTTTAGGAAACAAATCCTTGACAGAGTCGGCGGGTTTGATGAAGAATACGGCTATTACCGCGAGGACACCGACCTAGTGTTTCGGATCATGGAGAAAGGATTTAAATCAAGGCTTGTGAGGGCGGATTTCCTCCACGAGCACAAAATGGAGGCACCGAAAGGAATTTTTGGAGTTATTAGGTATGCAGTTGAACGCGCAAACTATCACAAAAACGATGTTTTGCTTTTCAAAAAACACCCAAAGAATGCTGGAAAGTTTCTTGGCGTGCGGCTTGGTTTTCTGGTTGACCCAAGAAAGGATTTTGCGGCAGCGACAAACACATGGTGGAAGGGCGGAAAGATGGAGCTTGGTTCTCCCCGCGGAATAGTGTTTTTGAAAAACAGTGGCCTGCTGAATTTTTTTCTGATACTGTTTGGGGGGATTTCATGGGTTTTTCTGGTTAAATTTTTCCGGATAATCGGGAGCCTGAAATTTGGAAAGCTATTGGTTTAATGGCTTTATTTTAAAAGATGCAGGTTTATTAAAAGTTTTTAAAAAGCAATTATTAAGTGATTTGGATTGAAAACAGTCATTTTATGCGGTGGAAAGGGCGCCCGTATGAGCGCCTTGACTGAGAAAATCCCAAAGCCGCTTGTCCAGATTGGCGGGCGGCCGGCACTGTGGCATATCATGAAAATTTATTCAACGCAGGGTTTCACTGATTTCATTTTGTGCCTTGGGTACAAGGGAGAGGAAATACGGAAATATTTCCAGAAAAACAATTCGGAGAACTGGGACATAGAGTTTGTGGAAACGGGGCTTGACACCAGCAAGAGCCGGCGAATACAAAAAATCAGGCACCTTGTCGGGAAAGAAAATTTTTTCCTTGCATACGGGGACGACTTGTCAAATATTGACTTGAAAAAACTTTTCGAATTGCACGAGAAAAACAAAAAAATTGCAACGATTACTGCGGTAAAAATTGAGTCCCCGTTTGGGGTTCTTGAAACAAATGAAAGAAACGAAATTGTCAGGTTCCGTGAAAAGCCGGTTCTAAATTACTGGATGAACGGCGGGTTCATGGCGTTAAGCCAAAAAATTTTTGGTTACCTGAAATTTGGCGAACTGGAAAAAGAGGTTTTTGAGAAACTGGTGGAAAAAAGCCAGATACAGGCATTCAAGCACAAAGGTGAATGGAAGACAATGAATACTTTAAAAGACAACCAAGAGCTAAATGAATTATGGGAAAAAGGCATGGCTTTCTGGAAAATTTGGTGATTTGATGGAAGATTTTTGGGGCGAAAAAAATGTTTTTGTGACCGGCGCTGACGGGTTTATCGGCAGCTGGGTTGCAAAAGAGCTTGTGGAAAAAAATGCAAACGTTGTTGTTCTTGTAAGGGACTTAAAGCCGGATTTGGGTTTTGACCTGCACGGCTTGCGGGACAAAATTACTATAGTGAAAGGCGACCTTGCCGACCTTTCGGTGCTGCAAAGGGCAATGAACGAGTACGAAATTGAGTCTGTTTTTCACATCGCCGCTCAGGCAATTGTCGGCATTGCAAACAATAGCCCCCTTTCAACGTTTGAGTCAAACATCAAGGGCACGTGGAACATACTTGAGGCATGCAGGCTGTCTGCAAATGTAAAAAGAATTGTTGTCGCAAGCTCTGACAAGGCATACGGCATTCAAAAAGAATTGCCTTACACGGAAAAAAGCCCGCTTTTGGGAACTTACCCCTATGATGCATCAAAGGCCTGCACCGACATTCTTGCCCGCTCATATTTTGCAACATATGGCCTGCCGGTGGCAGTGACAAGGAATGCAAACACCTACGGCGGTGGAGACATGAATTTTTCAAGAATCGTGCCTGATGCAATCAGGTGCCTGATTGAAGGAAAGCCGTTTGCTGTCAGAAGCGACGGAACGCCGCAGAGGGATTACATGTATGTTAAGGACGCCGCAAATGCATACCTGATACTTGGCACGGCCCTTGAAAAAAAAGAAATCCACGGCGAAGCGTTTAATTTCGGGACAGAAAAGCCAGTGAGCGTACTTGAATTGTTTGAAAAGCTGGCAAAAATTGCAGGAAAACCGGGCCAGAAACCGCAAATACTTGGACAGGCAGGGCATGAAATAGGCCGCCAGTTTCTCTCAGCCAAAAAGGCAAAAAAAATGCTTGGCTGGCAGCCGAAATATTCCCTTGAAGGCGGATTGAAAGAAACAGTTGAATGGTACAGGAAATATTTTTCAAGAAAAACCAATTGAATTCTATTCTTGTACTAAAATTTGTTTTAAAAGAGCAGAAGTTATTTAAAGAAAAATATTCATTTGTATATTCAATTGCAGTTTCACATATATTATATTTGAGTGGTTTTATGAAAATCCTGATGCTTAACCCGCCGTTTTTGAACAAGTTTTCTCGGACAAGCAGGTCTCCGGCGATTTCAAAGGGCGGCTGCGTGTATTACCCGATTTGGATGGGCTATGCCACAGGGGTTCTTGAACAGGAAGGGCACGATGTCAAACTTGTTGACGCAACCGCCGCCTCGCTGACGCACGAGCAGGCATACAGGATTGCCGAGGATTTTTCGCCGGAAATGATTGTCATTGATTCCGTAACTGCTTCTTTTCACAACGATGTTTTTGTTGCAAACAAAATGAAAGGCATGTTTTCGGAATCGTTTGTGATGCTGGTTGGTGACATGGTTACTGCAATCCCGAATGAGGCAATGCAGGCAAGCGACAAAATTGACGCAATTGCAAGGGGGGAATATGATTTTACGGTGCGGGATGTTGCAAGGGAATTAAAGCAGAAAAAGGACTTGTCAAAAGTATTGGGGTTAAATTTCCGCGACAAAAATAACGGTGACAAAATTATCATCAATCCTGACAGACCCTCAATTACCGGCGAAGAGCTTGACAAATTCCCTTTTGTAAGCGACGTTTACTCGCGGCACTTAAACATTGAGGATTATTTTTACCCAAGCGTCCTGTACCCAGAAGTAACGATTATCACGGGCAGAGGATGCTATTATAGGTGCACTTTTTGCAAGTGGCCGCAAACACTTACCGGCCACACTTACAGGTCAAGGAGCATCAAAAACCTCATTGACGAGTTCGAATGGATTCGCGACAACCTGCCGCAGGTAAAGGACATCATGATTGAGGACGACACGCTCACACAGGACCGCACAAGGACAATGGAAATGTGTGAGGAAATCAAGAACCGCGGATTGAAT
>ERZ1292623.5304-Hain-H51-01um-R1-5304-length-10323-cov-10_pt1 | contig 10323 bp, 13 predicted proteins | sample MGYA00564398_ERZ1292623 | MGnify/ENA primary metagenome ERZ1292623 (study PRJEB36523, sample SAMEA6512633) | groundwater metagenome | collected 2019-01-07 | study: AquaDiva: Metagenomics assemblies of 32 groundwater samples
TCTTTAAAGATGAAAAGTGGAAGCGAGGAAACTTTACTTATCAGGTAATTGCTCAGGCAAATAAAACACCTGCTGATGATTCCTTGAAAAATGCTAAAATGTTTGTTGCAAATATCTCTAAGGTTATTGGAGATTAGTATTCTATCAAATCTTAAAATCATGTCCGGCGAGCACTTAACTGCTCATTTGCAGAGTCTAGCCTAAAGTTAATAATCTCATGGGGGCGTTTAACCGACTTTCTTTTTTTAAAATAGTTAGATGATTGAACTATAATCTATATAAATAACACATCTATCCATTTATATGAAAAATAATTGTAAGGAGGGATAATTAAATAGAAAATGGATCAAAAAATTATATTGGGAATTTTAGTTATAGCCGATTTATTAGTAAGTACTTTCTTAGTCTCGGCATATGTTATAAATAATAGAACCGCAACAGATTCAGATGATCTTTCTGAAAGGCAAGAATCTCTTAAACTACTACCTTTGGCAAAATTAAGTGAAGGTGATGTAAAATCAATTGCTTTAAAGGAAATTAGTTCTGAAGGTATTGATGCTGGAGAGATAACAGAAATCTTGCTTGAGAGAGAAAATGGAGATGTTGTTTATGCTGTTGAATTTACAAAAGATGGGGTAGAAACCGATGTTGAAGTTGATGCTATAACTGGTGCAGTTTTAAAAATTGACAGCGACCTCTATGATGAAACCAACAAAGAAGATAAAAGAGAAGGAAAAAATGTAGCAATTATTGGAAGTGCATTAAATAAAGCAAGTGCCGCTGCTCTTGATTATATTGGAGAAGGAAGAGTAACTGATACAGAAGTTGGAGATGAAGAAGGCTATTATGAAATTGAAATTACCTTAGATAATGGAAATGAAGTAGATGTTCATCTTGATAAAGATTTTAAGGTACTTAGTAAGGAAACAGACAACGATAACGAAGAAGACGAAGATTAAATAATAATTTTTTTACACATTTTGTTTGATGGTTGTACTAGAAGATTTATAAGTAAATAATCTTAATATTGTTATGAAAAAAACAACTTTATTCCTAAATGCAAGCATTCTTATTATAATTCTATTGAGCTTGCTACCCTCAGCAATTGCTCAGGAAGAATCTGAAGGCAAAGGAGACTATTCCCTATTTGGATTGGAGCTTGAAAAAATTTTAAGTTTAATTAATGGAATTATAGCATTAATCTTATCTGTAATTGCCTTTATTGCTTATCGTAGTGATGGCAGAAATCGTTTTTTATATGTAAGTATAGCTTTTTTTATATTCTCAATTAAAGGATTCTTATTATTTTCAGAAACTATATTTCCTGATATTGACTGGATTGACCCTTCACTAATAATATTAGAGTTTTTTGGTTTATTAGCGTTCTTTTTTGGAGTTATAAAAAAAGGAGGTTGATAATGACCTCTGAGATACATTCAAATAATAAGATTTTAGAATTAAATAACAGAAAAATAATTTATAATTTTGTAAAAACCTATGCTGGATGCCATTTTAGAGATTTAGCTAGAAAAAGCAAATTTCCTGCAAGTTCTTTAAAGTATCATTTAGATTATTTGGTTAAACATGAATTACTCATTGAACAAAAAGATGGCAATAACAATAGATATTTTCCAAGAGAATTTAATCCAGCAAATAAGATGTTATTGGGACTACTCAGACAAAGAAGTCTCAGAGAGATTTTATTGTTCATTCTTACGAATAAGAATTGTACCCATAGCAATATTGTTAAATTTACAAAATTATCTCCTCCGACTATAACTTGGCATTTAAAAAAATTAGAAAATAAAGGATTAATTTCTCCAAGTATAAATGGAAAGAATAAAACCTATAAAATAAGAACTAACGAAAAAGAGATAATAGACTTATTAATAGTTTACAAAGAAAGCTTCTTTGATTCATCGATAAACAGCATAATTGAAACTTGGAATTTTGACTAAGGTTAAATTTGTTTCAATAATCTTAATAATTTAACTCAGAGGCACTTAACCGCTTATCTTTGCAGAGTCTAGCCTAACATTTCTATAAAAAACTTTCTAGCAGAACTTGTTTTATCATTGCTTAACTCACTATGATTAGCTCCATCATCACCAAATCCTTCGGATTTGATAGGGATTTGGGGACAGCAAGATTTGCTCTAACAGATTCGCAAATCTTGGTGAAACCGGGAAAAACCGACGGCATCTAAATCCAATCTAAAGATTGGAGATTTTTCACGTGTATTAAGAAAAGTCGTGTTTTAAAAGATTGCTGATTGAATTTAAACAGGAATAGATTTAATTTTCTTGCATCATTCTTAAAATTTAATTACTTCAATTCTCCCTCACTTTTTGATATTAATATTAGAATAAATAATTTTATACAATCAATTCCAGTAATAGTTTAAAAACCGTATTCTTCTTGATTAAAGTATGAGAAACTTTGTGAGAAATATCATTAAAATGGTTTGTTTCCCGGCATTGCTCTCTTCTGCTGGGTGCGCTTATATAGATAAAAACATCTGCCTAGATTATAAGGAAAGAAGTGTTCCTCATAGAGCAACTTATCATAGTATAAAGGTAAGCATGGGAGAGTTTGGTTATGGCAGGAATAGAGAGATTGGATGTGTAAGAGATATTTTTGGTTTGGAGAGCGCGAAAGTCAGGGCATCTAATGACTTGGGCGAGTGGTTAAAAAATGCTGTTGCAGAAGAGCTCAAGGGGGCGGGATGCGAGATAGTTGAGAGTGGCGAGCCGAAAGTTTTCGGGAGTGTTGAATATCTTTACATTGATATGAAAGAGAGATACAAAACAGAGATAGCTGTTAGAATTGGAATTAATGACTTAGGCAGTCAAAGATATATTAATTTTGCAGAGGAAAGTGTTGAAACCAGCGGGAAGTTCGGATTTGACTCAGAGTATAGATTCGCCGCCAACATAGCCCTCCGAGAAGTTCTTTCTGAAAAAGTTGTGCCAGATGTCGTAGATTATCTTGAAGTATTTTATAAACTTAAAACACCAGGATTAAGGAGAGAACTAGAAGGACAAAAAGAAATGCTGGCTAGAACTGAACCTTAGGAACTGCTCTTGTTTCCTCAGGAATTTTCAAATATTCTTTTTCGGATTTACTGTAAATTTTTGCAAACATTACGCCTGGGAAACTTTCTACTGAGTTGTTATATGAGAGGATTGAATCGTTGTAAAACTGCCTTGAGTAAGCAATTTTATCCTCAATTGCAGCTAATTCCTGCTGTAAATGCAGGAAGTTTTCATTTGCTTTGAGTTGAGGATAATTTTCTGCAATTGCGAAGATTGATTTTAGCGCCTCTTGCAGATGGTTGCCTGCTTCTACTCTTCCCTTCAAATCTTTTGCAGATAATAGAGCTTTTCTTGCGTCTGTTACTTCCTTCATAATACCCTTCTCGTGTTTGGCATATCCTTTTACTGTTTCAATCAAATTCGGAACTAACTCAGCTCTTTTTCTTAATTGAACATCAATCTGGGAGAGAGAATTGTCTATTCTATTGCCTAGAACAACGAACCTGTTGTAGTAAAAAACAAAAGATAGGAATAATATTACTACTATTGCAATAAGAATCCAGATGATTATGCCAATAGCCATGTAGAATATTAATGAAACAGTTTTATAAAGGTTTGCTTCTTTAGTATTTAATGGAAAGGCAGAACAGAGTTTTTTTAACTTTTGTCTTTATAGTCCTGCTTGTAACCGGGCTTTACATCTTTACCGACTGGTTTTCTAAAGTAACTGGGTATTTCTCAGGAGAGAGCGAGAGAGGAAAAATTGTGCTCTGCCTGAAAGAGAAAGGAGCTGAATTGTATGGCTCAGAATTCTGTGCAGATTGTGAGAAACAGAGAAAAATTTTTGGAGAGGAGATAAAGTCTATATTTTATGTTGATTGCGGAAGAAACAAGGAATTGTGCCCTAATATAAGGGAAATTCCTGCCTGGTATATTGACAGAAAGATTTATTATGGGTTAAAAAGTTTAAGTGAGCTAAAGGAAATTTCAGAATGCGAGCAATGACAAAAATCGATGTGAATAAAAATAGGATTAAGTTTTATACAGAAGATGAGCAAAGAGTTTTATTTGATAGAGCAAGGAGGGGGGATAGAGCAGCTATAGAAGAGATTTCTATTTCTTATTTTCCGCTTGTTAACCGCCTCGCCTGGAAATTTGCCAATAGAGAAAACTTATTTGATGATTTAGTTCAAGAAGGGCGTGTTGGCTTGCTTAGGTCAATAGAGAAATATGATCCTTCCATGAATACGAAGTTTATAACTTACGCCTACTATTGTATTTCCCGCCAGATTATGAATTCTAAAATAGCAGAAGATAAAAGAAGAGCAAGAGAGAGTTACTTTGTTACGAGAAACCCTTATTCCTGCAATACTGAAGAAAGGGATATATGCGATGAAATTATTGATGAGGAAGAAAAATTAACTTTAAAAGCGAGTGTTAAAAAGCTTAGACCTCTGTGCAGAGATATTATTATCAGAAGATTTGGCTTAAACGGATTTAGAGAAAGAACGTTAGAACAGGTTGGCGAAAAGTATGGGCTAACAAAAGAGAGGATAAGGCAGATTCAGGAAAAAGCGCTGAGAGAGCTGAGATTGCTGATGTCTGATTCTGTCTTAGAAAGCTGAATAAAAAGATTTTCTTTTGCCAGAAAAAAATATCACTACAAGGTAAATTAGCGTGCCTAATACTCCTAATGAAAGATCTATCATTGTGTCATCTATTCTGTCTAATAGAATATCATATTTTTCCAAGCCTTGTATGTTCCTCAAGAAAACACCCTGGAGCTTCAAATCAAAAAAATAGTCTAAAGCATATTCTCCAATCTCGAACATTCCAAGAGAACCAATCACTATAAAGAATAGAAAGGTAAGCTTTAGGATTGGCTTTAGCTTTAGCCTATTAACCAAATGAAAAATAATCGAGGCGAACATAATTGGCTGGAAGATGTGCTGAATCTTGTCATACTGAGGGTAGGTATAATAAAGAGGGCTAAGAAGAAAACTTGAGATTGCAATTGTTATAATGAACAGATAATGTATCTCCTTAAATTCCAGATCAAAATAATGATCTATAAGATAAAAAACAAATAATAAACTGATTGCCGAGAGAGAGCGCATTAGTAATGAGGTATTTTTAAACATATAAAGCAGAATAAGAATTAATAGAGAGATTGCTAGAGTGACGCGCCTTTTATTCATGTATTTTCTCCATGTGTCTATTTCTTTCATATAGTAATTAGGCAAGGCGTGTTTAAATTTTTTTGCATTGATTATTAAAAAGGTTTTTAAATGGAGAGTGCTATTTTTTTAAAATGAACAACAGAAAACTTAAAGTTATTGAAGAAACTTTGATGCAGGTTGGATTAAGAATTGCCAAAAGAGGAGAAGGAGCGCTTTTTGTAGTTGGGAAAGTAGATTACAAGCCCCTTGTTGAGCAGACTGTCCCTCCATTTAAGGTGAGTGAGAATAAAAAATTGCTTGAGTCACTTGCTTTAATAGACGGCGCAGTGATAATAGACAAGGAAGGAATTCTCAGAGCTTATGGAGTTATGATTAAAAGCACAAAAACATTCAAAGATTTTGGAACCAGGCATAGCGCGGCTCTGAGCGCCTCAAAAGGAGATAATCTTGTGATTCTTGTTTCTGAGGAGGATAAAAAAATCCGCATCTTGAAAAAAGGAAAGATGGTAATGCAGATTGATGCTCTGCAAAAAGATGTTGAGAAATCAGTTCCGCAGGCAATTAATGTTCTAGAGTCTGTTGGAGCAGGAACAATTGGGGCTATAGGAACGAGTTTGCTAGTTCCCGGATTAGGGCTTGCTTTTGTTCCTGGAATTGTTGTTTTTGGCTCAGCTTATTATTTGACTAAGATTATTTCTAAGAAGATTAAATAAGGACTATCAAAGATTTTGCGCGAAAAAACACAATGTTTATAAAGTATTTTTTTGATTTTAAGGCATGATAATTCCAGTTCGATGCATGGGATGCGGAAAGCCGGTCGGGCATTTGTGGGAAGAATACCACAAGCGCGTTGAAGACGGTGAAGATGCCGGCAAGGTTCTTAATGAGTTAGGTTTGGAAAGATATTGCTGCAGAGCAACTTTACTCGGGCACGCTGATATGCTCCCAGAAATTACGAAATTCAAGAAAGCTTAAATTGATATTAAAATTGACCATCAAAAAGGAAGTCCTCTTTTCTTATGTCTGTTATACTCTCAAGACCATATTTTGATAGCGTTTTGATAGCCTCGGCGCGCGTCCAAAGTTTATCAAATAATTTCTCACCTTTAATTGCTTCAAGAACACGACTGCGCGGAATAGAATCAGCTACCTTGGATATATACTTCAGACCATTTATAACATCGATATCATCGGGATAAAGTGCTGTCAATTCGCTAAGAAAACCATGTTGTCTTTTAATTTCCCCTGTATGGCTTATTTTAACTCCATATCTGTCAGCTATCCGGTTTCGCATTTTTTTATGCTTTGGAAGAGATACAAAATATGGATTTGATTCAGCCGTCATGTCTCTTCCTACAAGAGTTCTCCAAATACTACCTGGAAGACTAATTCGCAATTGAAAAGCATTCTCCAATAAATCGAGAGCTGTTCCTTCGGTTAGATTATAAGTTGCATCAATCCCTCCTAACATAAACCTATTAAATATCTCTTTAGTTGTTTTTTTTCTTGATTCAAGAAACTTCCTGGTTTGTGAAAGAAGTTTATCTGGAGCGTATAATGCTTTTAGGGTGCTCATGAAAGGACTGTTTCTGCGCATACGTCGTTCGGACTTATCAAGGTGTATCTCCATTGCAGGATCAAGTGGTTCATTAAAATAACAAAATAATTTAGATAGATACTCCCTATCATCACGTGATGCGTTCATAATTTTAACAAGATCAGACTCTCTTGGTTCGTCTTGATAATCTTTTGGATCAAATAGAGAAGGCACCTTTCTTTCCTCAAAGATTATTTGATTAAGATATCCTTCTAGAAGATGATATTCGTCTAGGATAGATGAATAATCGGTTCTAACAATGCCTTCTGGCAATTTGCCGGAAAAACTTAGACCTTCCCCCACCTTATGATTTTTATCCCTTATCCTTTTAGTTTGTTGAGGATTTTCCATTCTTTTTACATCGATAACTCGGGCTACAGCCCAGGCGTCATCCAAATTTTTCATAAAATGATGTAAAATTATCTGAAATTCTGGGGCAAGTGATATTCTATTTTCATGATTTTCTTCTGAAAGTTCTTCTCCTACGCTTGTTCCGCGACAATTGTTTATAAAACGCATAATACCAGAATGAATAGTACAATATATGCGATAATTGAAATAGATTCCACCGATACTTTCATCGCCTCCCCGCCATTGAGAGAAATCTGGATTTACTTTTCTCTCAAGAAGTTTAAATGTACTCCAATCACGAGGGCTAAGGGTATGCCCTTTTAACCAATAAGAAATAGTTTCTTCGGCAACAAGTATAGCCGGGTCATCTTCCAATATGTTGCGAATTCTTTTCTCCATAACTTCATATTCTTTGTGAGAAAAATCTGCCCCGTCTTCACGGTGAATTTTTTTCTCCAGACCATCTTTATTGATAAATCCGTGATCGGCAAGCCCTCTTGCAAGTAAAGCTCGGAATTTAGGTATGTATTCTCCCTTGCTATTTTGCTCATGAATAATCTGTTTAGCTGTCCAATATCGCGGACTCTTGCTAAGGTGAGGGATAATATCCTCTAATTCTGTTTTTGTATGAAATTTCTGATAAAGAACAAGTTCCCCGCTTCGCATATCAGCAGGATTTTTCTCCACAAAATCTCTCCTATTAACCATTACATATACTGATTTATGTTCATCTAAGACAGAGCTTCCGAGTGTTGTTTCCACTAAATATTGGTCTAATGCCATAAAAATTCAGTGAAATCGAGGTTAAAATAGTTATCTAATCTGAATTATCTAATAAAATTAAACTTTGGCTTTTAGTTCAATGCAAACACCAGCCGCGACTGTTGCTCCTGCGTCTCGAACTGCAAAACGAGCCATGTGAGGATTTGATGCCTGAGTCTCTATAACCAGGTTTCCCATTGGTTTTATCTTGACTTTTGCAACATCCCCGTTTTTCAGGAAGTCTGGATTTGATTCTTTTTTTCCGTCTGGGCTTGTCTTCTCGATTAACTCGATAAATTGGCATGGAACCTGCGCTGTGTGAATGTGAAATACTGGTGTGTATCCTTTTGCAATAACTGTTGGGTGTGAAATAACTGCAATCTGTGCAATGAATTCTTCAGCGACTTTTGGAGGACTGGCTGCATCGCAGATTACGTCTCCTCTGGCAATGTCTTTTTTTCCAACTCCTCTTAGGTTGATTCCAACATTGTCGCCTGGCTCAGCTTGAGGCAAAGACTCATGATGCATTTCAATTGTTTTGACTTCTCCTTGGATTCCTTTTCCAGTTCTTCCAGGAAGAATAATTATTTTCTGGCTTGGCTTCATAATGCCTGTCTCAATTTTGCCAACTGGAACAGTGCCTATTCCTGTTATTTCATAGACGTCCTGAATTGGCATTCTTAATGGAAGATTTGTCGGTTTTTCAGGAAGCTTGAAATTGTCAAATTGCTCAAGTAAAGTTGGACCTTTGTACCATGAGAGATTGTCTGATTTCTTTGCGAGATTATCTCCTTTTAATCCAGATATTGGAATAAATTGCATTTGGTCTGGCTTGTAACCTGCTTCTTTTAATACTTTAGAAACATCATTCTTTACTTTGTCGAATTCATCCTGCTTGTAACTTACAGTGTCCATTTTGTTGATAAGAACAGCTACTTCGCCTACACCCATTGTTCTCAAAAGCCAAACGTGCTCTTTTGTTTGTGGCTGTACGCCTGCTCCCTGGCCTGCTGCAACAACTAAGAACGCGGAGTCTGCCTGGCTTGCCCCTGTAATCATATTCTTGATAAAGTCTCTGTGACCTGGCGCGTCAATTATTGTAACCTCATACTTGTTTGTTATAAGTTTTTCATAGGAAAGGTCAATTGTAACTCCTCTTTCTCTTTCTTCCTTGAACTTGTCCATGTGGTATGCAAACTCGAAACCGACTTTGCCGTGCTTCTGGGCTTCTGCTTTTAGCTTATCCAGCTCCTGCTGAGAAAATTTCCCAGATTGGAACATCAAGTGTCCAATTGTGGTACTCTTTCCGTGGTCTACATGACCTACAAATGCAACATTAATTACTGGTTTTGTTTTTGCCATTTTGTAAATGCTCAGTAGTAAGTTTTAATTTAGAAGGTATTTAAAGTTTTCGCTCTTGATTTTCTAAATTTAGAAAGATAGAGTCTTAAATCAGAAGCATTATCAATATCCCAATGTAATTCATAATAAAACTAACAATTGCAAATATTCCGGGCTTGATTTCTGTCAAGCCGGCGAGCATTGTCACACCAAGCTCATCTGGCAGGGGGGAAGCAATAATTATTCCTGCAAAAAAATATATAAGATAATTGCTTAATTTGAACTTAAAATTGCTTTTTATAACTTTGTTAATTTTTTTCATAAAATGAGTGTGCTCTAATCTTTCAAACTCATCCATGAAGGAGAACTTTATTATTTTGAAAATGAGCAAGTCACTCGTTAATGCTCCAATGCCTCCAATTAGGGCTGCCAGAAGCAAATTATCTGGATTAGAGATAATAAAGAAGCCAATTGCGAACGGTGTTGAGAAACCGAAAGAGAAAAGCAATCCTGCAATGAAAATTCCTAAGTAACTGAGGCTGTCAAGACCAGACACAAAACTTTGTACATCCTGATTTTTGAATATAAAATAAGCTATAATTACTGAAGCACAGAGCAAGATTAGTTTTGGATATTTGTACTCTGCAAATCTTACGATTGTTTTGATTTCCTTACGAGAAACATTTTCGAGATGTTTAGTTATATGCTTTAACGAACTCATTGTTAGTTAAACTTTAAAGACTTTATATCCTTTTCTTACTTTCCCAGAAACCATTATTCCAATCTCCTCCCCTGCTTTTGCACTTTGAACATCTTTTCTATTTATCTGCATACTTTCAACTTCCTGCTCGAAATCGATGTTCCCTCCAGAAATTCTGATTCTGTCCCCTACTTTTAAACTCTTGGATAATTTTATAGCTGCGGCTCCAACGTGATCAAAATAATTTGATACTTCACCTATTTCCATGAGTTATTTATAATTTCTGAGAATTTAAATTTAACTGTTTTGTGAAAATCAAAAAATCCTTGTATGTTACTCCACACTAAAGTGTGGAGT
>ERZ1292623.5307-Hain-H51-01um-R1-5307-length-10321-cov-4_pt1 | contig 10321 bp, 8 predicted proteins | sample MGYA00564398_ERZ1292623 | MGnify/ENA primary metagenome ERZ1292623 (study PRJEB36523, sample SAMEA6512633) | groundwater metagenome | collected 2019-01-07 | study: AquaDiva: Metagenomics assemblies of 32 groundwater samples
ACCGTTGGGCTATTGCAAGGCAAACTAGCTCTGCCAAATTTAATCAGACTCTCCTTTTTAATGGCGATCCCAGCCACCATCGGCGCCATTCTGGGTGGTTGGTCAAATACCAATTGGAACGAAATTAGTTTGACCCCATTGCTTATTGGTGCCATAATTTCAGCAATTTTTGGGCTAATCGCTATGAAACTACTAGTCTGGTTAGGCAGCGCTCGCAAACTCTGGTGGTTTGGCGTTTATAGAATCATTCTAGGACTAGTTATAATTCAAATCCTTTAGTAAATATGACCGACCGAGAGATTGCCCGTTGGCAAAATTATGAATTACTAGACAGCGGCGATGGTGAAAAACTAGAACGGTTCGGTTCAAAAATTTTGGTTAGACCAGATCCTCTGATTCTTTGGCCTAAAGCCAGTCCAGATCTCTGGTCCAAGGCAGATCTAAAATATTCTAGACGGGCCGTCCGGCCGGGAACCAGAGAAGGGGAGTGGGAAGGGGAGGATCCTGATCTTACCCCTTGGAAAATCACTTGGGAAAATCTAACCTTTATCATCAAGCCAACCTCTTTCAAGCATACCGGACTTTTCCCAGAACAATCCGGAAATTGGGATTGGATCCGGAAAAATATTCAACCAGATCAAGAGGTATTAAACTTATTTGGCTACACCGGCGGGGCAACCTTGGCCGCCATTTCTGCTGGCGCCAAAGTAACCCATGTAGACTCAAGCAAGCCGGTTGTTACTTGGACCAAAGAAAATATTGAACTCTCTGGATTGCCAAATGATCGTTGTCGATTAATTGTTGACGATGTAATCAAATTTGTCCGTCGTGAAATTACTAGAGGCAAAAAATATCAAGCGATCTTTCTTGATCCGCCCGCTTTTGGACACGGTCCCGCTGGCGAAATTTGGCAATTTGAAAAGGATCTAGCGGAATTATTAGCATCCCTCACCCTACTAATGGATTCCTCAACCGGAATAATAATCGTCAACGCCTACTCTCTAGGCTTCCCGGCCATTGGTCTAGAAAACTTACTCCAATCATATTGGCCAAAAGCTACCTCACTCCAATCGGTAGAGCTTACTCTCAGGGAAACCACCGCCAGAGCCTTTCTCCTTCCAACTGGAGTGGCAGTTAGGGTAAAGTGGTAGTGTTACACCATATCGCTCAGGAATTCTATGGAAATACTTTATGAAGATAACCACTTGATTGCGGTGAACAAACCTCATGGTCAACCGGTTCAAGCGGAGACTTATCACTACTAGACGAAATAAAAATATTCATCAAAAATCGAGATCAAAAACCCGGTAATGTTTACTTAGGACTTTTGCATCGGCTTGATCGTCCGGTTAGTGGAGTAGTCCTTTTTGCAAAAACAAGCAAAGCCGCCAGCCGTCTCTCAGAGCAGTTTAGAAATCACACCGTAATAAAAACCTATATCGCCCAGGTTGAGGGAATCCCCACAGACAGCAATGGTGGAGCGATTATTGAGGGCGCTATTACCCAATGGTTACTAAAAGATGAACTTACCAACACCGTCGCGATCGTCTCAGCCAACACCCCCAATGCCAAATTAGCGCATCTCACCTACAAGGTAGTATCAACCAACAATAACCAGACAAAAATTGAAATCAAACCTACTACTGGACGCTCACATCAAATTAGAGTGGCACTTGCCTCACTCAAAACTCCGATCGTGGGGGATCTAAAATATGGCGCCCAAAGGCCAAGACTGGATGGTAACATTAGTCTCTGGGCCACCAATCTCACATTTTCACATCCGACTACTAAGATTCTTATCACTGTCAGCTCAACGCCTAAGTTCCCGAAGAGTTTAAATTATGAAGATTAAAGTATTGCTCGGGATGAGTGGTGGGGTGGATAGTTCGGTTTCGGCCGTACTATTGCAAAAGGCGGGGTATGAGGTGATTGGCGGTTTTATGAAAAATTGGAGTGAAGAAACGGCCAATTTTAGCTCGGAATGCTCTTGGAAAACCGAGCGACGAGACGCGCTCAGTGTAGCCGAACAATTGGGAATTGAATTTCACACCTTTGATTTTGAAATTGAGTATCGAAAATTGGTGTACGAATATATGATTGCTGAATATAAGGCCGGTCGAACCCCTAACCCCGATATATTGTGTAACAAGTACCTGAAGTTTGATCTATTTATGCGTGAGGCTGAAAAACTGAATTGCTCATTTGTAGCCACTGGGCATTATGCCCGGATACACCATGACGCAAACGGCACCGCCCATCTTCTTTCTGGTATTGACCAGATTAAAGACCAAAGTTATTTTCTCTGCCAACTTTCTCAAGAGCAATTACAAAAAATCATTTTCCCGATCGGTGATTTACAAAAAAAGAAAGTTCGTGAGATCGCACTACAACATAAACTATCAACTGCCCAAAAAAAAGACAGTCAGGGGATCTGTTTTGTTGGTAAAGTAGAAATGAAGGATTTTCTCTCGGCTCGCATTCAACCCCATTCTGGGGATATTATCACCACTGATGGGCAGTTAATCGGCAAGCATGATGGGTTTGAATTCTATACTATCGGGCAAAGAAGCGGTCTAGGGGTTGGTGGGGGAACACCATACTATGTGGTGGAACGCCGATCGTCTACCAATGAGATAATCGTTGCTCTGGGCGAGGATGATCCCGCCTTATTCAGATTAGAACTAACAGCCACTAACCTCACGGAAACGATAACTGGAATCCTAGACCGTAGTGTAGGTGAGACTATTACTGCCCGGATTCGTTATCGCCAACCGCTTGCTCCATGCCAAATTCGCCTATTAGATGATCCTAGAACTCTTGTTGTTACCTTCAACACCCCACAGCGAGCAATTGCTTCTGGTCAATTTATTGCTTTTTATATTGGGGAAGAACTGATAGGATCAGGAGTGATTAATTAAGATTACAAGGATAATTAGCTAATTGAGTAGTTAATCGTCCCTTGGTTTAGGAACCGTTTCAGCTAAACCAAGTACAGGGTCAACCTGAACTTTTAAAATGCGTCGGCCCATTGTGATTATTTGGTGAGTAAAGGCAGAGATCGGTTGATCAAAACGGATTCGCCCGTCAGAATGGCAAATAATGGCAAGGGCGTTGATAAATCTTGCACCACACAAGCCATTCATTATTCTATTGTCATCATCTTGTTCGGTACTTCTGTTGGCGATGTTGAAGAGAGCTTTTTCTAATCCCAATAAAACCCTTTCCCCAGCCAATGGATCAACCGCAACAATCTTCCACCGATGGTTTTGTTGGAATAGAACAAAATTATCACTCCCAGCAAAATCTGGCATCTCACCAGTCTCATGAACATATTTTAGAACCCGTTCCACAAAGTCCTTCACCACTTTATTTAATTGAGAATCAATGATCATACTAGATACTATCTCTCGCCATTTGGGCTCTCCATCGCGACGATCAATTGCCATAAAGTAATTCATTGCCTCATCTTCGTTGGGATTTTTTTCATCAAATAAAACTCGATCAATCGCACGCAATTCAGCTTCAGTTAAATGGGGATCTCGTTCTAAATAGCCCGAAGTAAAAGAATAGGAATCGGAACCATTGGCTTCAGCCGGTAATTTTTCTTGAACCTGAACCGAGGCAGTTACAAGAATGGGAGTTGAAACTTTTAGATCTAATGGTGGCATTGGAGCACGAGAAATGAATTCAAATAAGCGCGGGGTGAAGGGGACAGTCCCAATTGTAAACCTCGTTTTAAGTACCGCATCTTTTTCAAAGTATCCGGAATACTGATTGAATCTCGACTGTTCACGGCGGGCGTAATCTTTTAGCTCTTCTAATTCTCTGGGGTCTATCTTCTGCTTTATCAATCTCGGTCGATTTCGAGCAATCCAGACTAGTTGTTTATAATCAACTTTTACAATTACCTCCGGATGGCCGGTTACTTCAAATACCGCCGAATTACCGCCACGGCCGATCAGTTTTGGATTATACGGCTTGAGCTTGGGTAGATGTTCGCCCACTCGCGTTAATTCTGCTTCAAGACTTTCGGCTGGTTCCAGTGAAGGGGTATTCGGCTCAACATCAGGATGCGGTGGGGGAACAAGGGCAAACTTTTGCTGTTCTACAATACTAACAATAGGCTTTCCTAGCGCATCAATGCGACGTCCGGTTCCTCTCTTATCAAATTTACCATCGGAGCTCATGATTAGATCATATCAACAATCAGGTGAAGCTGTAAACAATCGGCTAAACATCAAGACGGTCAAATTAACATTTAAACAAAACGCCCGCCCCGGATTTCCGGTGCGGGCCACGATGTACACTCTACGATCGATCCTTCATTTCCACTAGCAGTCGCTGAGCTGGTGGAGCCGGATCTTAATACCCCAGTGCTGTGAGTTCAGCCGCGAGTCGGATCGCCGTTTCCTTGGCCTCCTCCAACAGAGCAAGGAGTTCACGGCGTCGCACTAAAACCGCTTCCCGCCGCTCTCGCTCTCCCACCACTGCAATCAGCTCCAGCTTCACCCGCTCAAGCTCGGTGATCTCAAGCTCTAGGCGTGCTTGTGCCTGCTCTACGGCGATTTCACCCGCCGCTGCCAGGGCTTCGAGCTCTTCCCACCTCAACTGAAGATCAGCTTCAGACGCGGTGAGCAGATCAACCACAACCGGCACCGGTTGAAGCACTTCCGCTTCTACCGCCAATGGCAATGGCTCTGCTGGCACTGGCACCGCTGGAGCAACTGCGTCGAGCGCGATCCGTTCCACGGGACCACGGGTCAATACATGTGCTCCACGCTTGATGCCAACCGGCTGGACGGGAGGGGAACCCTTCAAGAGCTCCGCCTCCCACCGGTAGAATCCGGGCCAGAGGACGGTAACTTTTTCTGGAGCACTAAGAGCGGGCAGAATGGCTCCCATCAGGTGTTGGTTGTCCGTTGGTTTCAACGGCAATGTGGAGGAGAAATTCCTCACAAATGTTGTCTTTTTCACCTTATTAAAGAGCAACCAACCAGGAGAGTCCGGAGTGGCCACCAAAGCGTCGTACCAGGCCTTGGCAAGGCTCGTAATACAGCTTCCCGCCGGTGGCCTAATAGCCCCAAAAGCAAGAAATTGCATCATCTCCAGATAGACCCGTGCGACCGGTTTTTTTTGACGACCTTGGATGGGAATCACCCGAACGGCTTCCGGATGAACCAGGATGAAATATCCCTCCTGATTTTTCTCCGCCAAGCCGTACTGAACAAACTTGTCCAGCGCCAGACCGGTATCAGCTTCAGCCGGAGCAAGCCCAATCCATTCGTTGGTAGTTTCAGCCAACTCAAACTGGGTTTTGCACAATCCCCACGCCGCTTCCTCACTTGGAGTGAAGAAGACGTGGAATCGAACCGGTCCGAGAACTGGCGACGATCGGCGAGACGGCGGGACAGTCGCCTTCTTCGCAACTGGCGCCGGTTTCGGAACAACAACCATCCTCATACCGGCCGATCCAGCACCGATATCACCGAGCGTGGCCAGCACAATCGGGGCCGACGCCGACCGAGACCGAGGCAGAATCCAGCCCTTAGGTTGGTAGGTGCCGGAGCGGACCACCAATTCACCAGACGCAACCAAGAAAGCGATCACCTTTGCGACCGAGTCGCTTTTACCCTCGTAGTGGCGAACACCATTCCTGATCCGCCCGATCAATTCTTGTTTGCCGCAGGGGTAGTCACCGCCGGCGATCAGTCGCCTAATCGCCTCCAACTCTTTGGGCGGATTCCCAAGGGTGTAGACCGATTGACCTCTCCTACCGCCAATTGCAAACCCCTTGCCATTTTCACTGCTGGTAACCCTCGTCTTCATTGTCATTGTGCCCTCCAAATTGTTAAGGAGCCTAGTAACCTTAGCAAATTTTCTAAGAAAAGTCAAATATCCAAGCAAACTTAACCAATTGAGCTCTAAAAACCTCCGCCCGTTATCTAAAACAAAAAAATAGACTAGACCAAGCAAATCAACTACACTAGTCAACAATTATGGTCCCCCAATCCCAAATTAGGAATTTTTGCATTATTGCTCATATTGATCACGGGAAATCAACGCTTTCGGATCGTCTACTAGAGATCACGGGTACGGTGCAATCAAGACAAATGAAAGATCAGCTCTTGGATTCAATGGATCTAGAACGGGAGCGGGGGATTACCATCAAGCTCGCTCCCGCCCGCATGACTTGGAACTCAAATGCGGTGGAATATACCTTAAACTTAATTGATACTCCCGGACACATTGATTTCAATTATGAAGTTTCAAGGTCTCTGGCGTCAGTAGAAGGGGCCGTTCTCCTAGTTGATGCCACTCAAGGAGTACAAGCGCAAACGATCGCCAACCTCTATCTTGCTCTAGAAGAAGGGTTAGAAGTGATTCCGGTTTTGAATAAAATTGATCTCCCCGCCGCTGATATTCCCCGGCGTCAAGCCGAGTTGGTCAAACTACTTGGCTGCAAACCAGAAGATATTTTAGCCGTCTCTGGAAAAACCGGCGCCGGAGTCAGGGAACTATTGGATCGAGTGGTCGCCAAAGTACCGGCACCAGTGGGACAGGAAGCTAACCAAACCAGAGCGGTAATTTTTGACTCGGCCTACGACGACTACAAAGGAGTGATCGCTTATGTGAGAGTAGTTGACGGCATCTTAAAAAAGAGAGATAAAATTAAGTTGCTAGCTACCCAAGTAGAAGGCGAGATTTTAGAAATCGGGGCGCTTAAACCCAAGTTCTCACCGTTACTTGAATTAGAAACCGGTCAGATCGGTTACATTGTTACCGGTTTAAAAACGATCAGCGCCTGTAGGGTAGGGGACACTATCACAGTTGGTCAGAGTTCGGCCGGTATCATACCTCTCCCCGGATATAGAGAAGTCAAACCCATGGTCTTTGCCGGAGTTTTCCCCGCCAAAGGAGATGAATATAGCTCGCTTAGGGAAGCGATGGAGCGCTTAAAACTAAACGACGCCGCTTTGATTTACGAGCCAGAACATTCGCCCGCGCTTGGGGACGGTTTTCGGTGTGGCTTTTTAGGAATGTTACATTTGGAAATTTTAAAGGAACGACTCTCCAGAGAATATAAAATAGATTTGGTGGTGACTCTCCCCTCCGTAGCCTATCATTTAGTTAAAGATGGGGCACCGGATTTTGAAGTTATTAAAAGCGCCCTTGATTTACCAGAGCTCGGCCCAACTAGTTATTTAGAGGAACCATGGGCAAGAACTGACATCATTGTCCCCACTGAATACATTGGTAATGTAATGACCTTAGCCCAAGAACGAAGAGGGATCTACCAAAATACCGAATACCTCTCGGAGGGCCGGGCGATCCTTCATTACGAACTTCCACTAGCGGCTATCATCGTTGATTTCAACGACAAATTAAAATCGGTCTCCAGCGGTTTTGCCTCCTTGAGTTACGAAATCTTTACCTACCGCCGTGCCGACATTGTTAGGCTAGATATCATGGTAGCTGAAGACCAAGTTGATGCTTTCGCCTCGCTCGTCTACCGAGATGAAACCGTTAGCGTGGGTAGGCGTTTATTAGAGATCCTCAAAGAGACTATTCCCAAGACGCAATTTGTCATCAAACTACAGGCTTCCGTGGGTGGTAAAATCGTCGCCGCCGAGCGGATCTCGGCTTTGAGAAAAGATGTAACCAGTGGTCTCTATGGTGGAGACTACACTAGAAAACTAAAACTTCTTCAGAAACAAAAAAAAGGCAAGAAGAAAATGATGGCCATGGGAGTGGGTACGGTAACAATCCCCAGCGAAACTTATCTCAAAATTCTAAAACGATAATTTCAGCTACCTGTTAATTAACAGGTATAATATAGCTAATTCCCCTATGCTCAATTTGTTCCGACCACTGGTATTAATTTTCTGCACTATTTTTATTGTGGGCTTATTTTATCTTATCAATTTAGTAAGAGAAGAACAGATTGACGATCAAAGAGAAATCAGTACCAACAATCCAAATTCGCTAATCATGCCCGTCACCGCCAGCATTTATCCAATTGGCTGGTTAGTTGATCAAATTATTAATGATCCGTTATTTCCAGTCGGTATCATTGTTCCAGGTGGAATTGAACCGCATGAATATGAACCAAAACCCACCGACCTCCAACTCATCAACAACTCTTCGCTCCTGTTTTGGAGTGGAGGATCAATTGACGGTTGGGTGGGGGAGCAAACCCCAAAACATGGGGTGAGCATCAATCTTGGGGAAACAATCGCCTCAATCTATCCCAAGGATGATGACGGTTACGGAAAAACCCTAGAACATTACTGGCTTGATCCTAATCAACTAATTGATCTTGTACCAGTGATTGTTAGGTCGTTAGGCCAGATTGATAATGTCAAGATCACAGAGTATAAAAAAAACGGCGCCAACTTAATCACCTCCTTGCTTGATCTAGACACTGCCTATAAAACCGGACTAGCTGATTGTAATCAATCCACCATCGTCACCTCACATGATGCCTATGGTCATTTAGGTGAAGCCTATGGATTCAGCACTAAAACCTTGGCTGGACTATCTCCTGAAGACGAACCGGGCGCTCAAACCTTAGCCCAACTATCCTTGTTACTCTCCGAGCAGTCAGAAAAATACATTCTTTTTGAGCCGGAAACCGATTCTGGCTTTGCGGCCGCCTTATCAAAATCAACCGGCGCCACCATCCTCCCCCTTCATACCTTGGAATTTCTTACACCATTACAGCAGGAGAATCATGACGACTATCTAACTCTGATGCGCGCCAATCTAGCCACCTTGAAAATAGCGTTGGTATGCGAATAGGAGTCAATAATATGCACCAAATAGAATGCAGATAATATGCAACTAGCCGCCGTTGTTGCCTCACACCTTACTTATAAAATCGGTGATCAGCCAGTGATCGATGATTTTAGTTTTTCTATTCCAGCGGGAAAAATGGTGGGAGTATTGGGTCCCAATGGCTCCGGAAAAAGCACCCTCATTAAAATTTTGGTGGGACTCCTTCCTCAATCAGCTGGCACAATTAAAATTTTTGGGACTCATCCAAAAGCTATTTCCGCCGGGCAAATTGCCTATGTTGGTCAAAAATTAGCGGTGGATAGTTTTTTCCCCGCCACCGTACAGGAACTGTTAGCAATCCCTAGGCGGTCAGCTTTATCGCCATCGGCTAGAACTGCTTTAATAAAAACTTTAGGCTTAGCTGGTCTATTACAACGATCTTTTAATAGTCTTTCCGGCGGAGAAAAACAACGGGTAATTTTAGCTAGAGCTTTAATTGGCAATCCAAAATTATTGGTTTTAGATGAGCCCACCGACGGTCTAGACCCCACCACGCGCCGAGAATTTTATCATTTCCTCAAAACTCAACAAGTAGAAAACAATCTCACCATTCTTCTTGTAAGCCACGATGTTCATGGCATCTCACCAATCCTGGACGCCGCCATTTGTTTGAGACATGAATCAGTTTGCCACGGAGAAGAGCAGTGCCTATTATCAGGAACTGATTTAAAAAACGCCTTCCACTCCGAACGCCAAGAGATCGTTAAACATCACCACTAACCTTAACTATGTTTTTAAATTTTTGGGCATACGACTTTTTCCAAAACGCAATCATCGTGGTCACGCTGATTGGAATCCTCGCCCCAACGGTGGGCATATTCTTTGTGATTAGAAGGCTTTCCGGACTGGCCGACGGCGTTGCCCACTTATCCTTGCTTGGCGCCGCCATTGCAGTGCTCCTCGGGTGGCCAATGCTTCCCACCACCATCGCCACCACCCTCATTTCCTCCGCTTCACTTGAAGCCGTGAGAAAACACTCCAAATTACCGGCTGAAGCGATACTCACCCTCTTCACCTTCACTTCACTCGCATTGGCCGCTCTAATATTTGCCATCTCACCGGCCGGCAGAGGGAGCATCAACACTTTTCTACTTGGAAGTATCTTTACAATTTCGGCGACCGATATCTATACCATCGCCTTGGTAACAGTTATCACGCTCGTCTTGATCGCCATCAATTACAAAGCCCTACTTTCTATTGCCTTTGATGAACCGGCCGCCATCGTTGCTGGCCTTCCCGTTCACAGTTTGAACTACTTATTAATGGGCTTAGGTGCAATTACGATTTCAGTTTCTATCAACGCTGTTGGTGCCCTACTTATCGGCGCCCTAATGGTGATCCCCGTAATTTCCGCCTTGCAATTTAATAAAGGCTTTGTAAGCACCTGGGCAATTGCCGTAATTATCGGTGTGTTGTCAGGCTTAGGTGGTATTTTACTAGCCGGTTTCACCAATCTCCCTGGCGGTCCCTGTATTGCCATCATCGC
>ERZ1292623.3872-Hain-H51-01um-R1-3872-length-12560-cov-4_pt1 | contig 10320 bp, 9 predicted proteins | sample MGYA00564398_ERZ1292623 | MGnify/ENA primary metagenome ERZ1292623 (study PRJEB36523, sample SAMEA6512633) | groundwater metagenome | collected 2019-01-07 | study: AquaDiva: Metagenomics assemblies of 32 groundwater samples
CCGAAGGGGTGGTAATCGGCGAAAGCAATTATCGGGGCGAGAAAAAGTTAGTCAGACTCCAGGAGGAAGATCGCCGCCGCCACATCTTTATGATCGGTAAAACTGGAACCGGCAAAACAACGCTCTTTGAGACGATGATCGAACAAGATATGCACAACGGCAAAGGTCTCTGTTTTATCGATCCGCTCGGCGACGCCATTGAATCGTTGTTAAAAAAAGTCCCGACAAGTCGCGCCAACGACGTCATCTTGTTTGATCCTTCTGACACCAAATATCCGCTCGGATTAAATTTACTAGAGTACACCAAGCCAGAAGAAAAAGACTTCTTAATTCAAGAAGTAATTGAAATTTTCTACAAACTCTTTGATCCCAATCGGACGGGGATTGTTGGTCCGCAGTGGGAGCATTGGGCTCGTAACGCCGCCTTGACAGTCATGAGTCGTCCCGAAGGTGGTAGCTTAATCGATTTGCCGCGTCTGTTTACCGACGACGCTTTTCGCGACCAATCGGTCTCTTTGGTTAGTGACCCAGTTGTCAAATCATTTTGGGAACAGCAACTGGCCAAAACTGCCGATTTTCACAAGTCGGAGATGTATAACTACTTCATCTCCAAATTCGGTCGATTTATGACTAATGATTTAATGCGCAATATTATCGGTCAAACAAAAAGCTCATTTGACTTGCGACAAATAATGGATTCAGGCAAGATTTTGTTTGTTAATTTAGCTAAAGGTAAAATCGGCGAGACTAACTCCAATCTTCTGGGGCTAATTTTAGTTTCAAAAATCCAGGTCGCGGCTTTTAGTCGAGCTAATATTCCCGAAGAGCAAAGAAAAGATTTCTATCTATACGTCGACGAGTTTCAGAACTTCACCACCGACACTTTCGCGACCATTTTGGCCGAAGCTCGGAAGTATCGGCTCAACCTTAACATCACCAATCAATACTTCGCCCAGCTGACCGAACACATCCGCGATGCCGTCATCGGTAACGTCGGGACGTTAATAACTTATCGAATCGGCGCCGAGGACGGCGATTTTTTAGTTAAAGAAATGCCCGGATTAACCATCGAAGACCTAACCAATCTTGATCGCTTCCAAGCCTATGTTAAACTACTGATTGATTTGACGCCGACCAAGCCGTTCTCGCTCTCGGGTCTTAAAAGTCCCAACGCCGGCACAAGCGAAATGGCCGATTGGCTGAAGAAAGCGACTCGAGCTAAATACGCCAAACCACCAGTCAAATACTCAACAGTTGCCGAGCCAGTTAATATCAGAACATGAATATCTCGATAATTAACCTGATTTTCACCGCCTTTTTCCTCCTCGGAGCAGTGATGCTTTGGTATCGAGCGGCCAGCTTTCGCCGGAAGATTAATTGGGAGGAGCCGTCGGCTTACACTCTCCTTTGTATTTCCGTGCCGAAAAATAACGAGCGAACTCCCCAAGCGGCCGAACAGATGTTCGCGGCTCTCCACGGCATTTTTCGATCTGGGACTGATAGACAACCCCACCTCAGCTTTGAGATTGTCTCCAAACAGAAAACGATCAATTTCTACACCTATGTGCCGACAGAATTACGCGATTTTGTTTCTAGCCAAATTTTCGCCCAATACCCAACGGTTGAAATAAAAGAGGTCTCGCCAGACAATGACTACACCCACTTGGGTGAAGAAAAACATCTCGCCGCCACCGAGCTAGATCTGAAAAAACCAACCGCTTTTCCAATTAAAACTTTTCAAAACTTTGAAGTTGACCCACTGTCGTCAATTACCGGCGCCCTTTCCTCGGTCAATGATCAGGAGGAAATTTGGATGCAGGTCTTAATTAAACCAATCGACGACGATTGGCAAGAACTGGGCAAGACAGAAATAAAGAAACTTAAAGATCAGTTCAAGTCGCTCGGATTAGGCCAATTGGTAAAAACCGAGCTTAAAACTTTCATCTTTGAACTGACTAAACACACCGTTATTGGCCCACCGGTTGAGGAGAAAAAGAAAGAGGAGAAGAAAAAAGACGATAAAGACAGCCCCGAATCAGCGGCGATTAAGGCGATTGAAGAGAAGATTACCAAGCTCGGTTTCGCCACCAACATTCGAATTTTGACCGCCGGTACCGACGAGTTTTCGGCTCGGGCTAAACTCGAGCAGGTCGTCGGCGCCTTCAAGCAATTCAATACAATCAATCTCAATGCCTTTATTGCTAAAGACATCACCAGCGATCGGCAAGCCCATCAGCTATTCACGTCGAGAAGTTTTGGCGAGACTTCAATGATTTTTAATATCACCGAATTGGCCTCGATCTATCATTATCCGTCGGAAACGGTGGCAACGCCAACAATCGCTTGGGCAGGTTCAAAAAAAGGCGAGCCGCCGGCTAACTTGCCGATTCTTAATACCGTGCCGGCCGACGAATTAACCGTTTTTGGCCAGACCAACTTTCGCAACCTTGTCCAAAAATTTGGCATTAAGCGCCAGGATCGTCGCTTGCATATGTATATCATCGGTAAAACCGGTACCGGTAAATCAACGTTGATGGAAAACATGATAATCGACGATATTAATGAGGGACGAGGAATGGCCGTTGTCGATCCGCACGGTTCGCTCATTGAACATGTTTTAGAATTTATTCCCGAGAATCGCGTTCAAGATGTCATTTATTTTAATCCGGCCGATCACGAGCACCCGGTTGGCTTTAACTTATTAGAAAATGTTGACCCGGAGCAGAAAAATATTGTTGCTTCCGGAGTGGTTGGCATTATGGAGAAAATTTTCGGCGAAGTCTCCTGGGGCCCGCGGTTGGAATACATTTTACGCAATGTCATCCTGGCGCTCTTGGAATATCCTAGTTCCACTTTTATGGGCATTATGCGCATCTTAACCGACAACGCTTACCGACGAATGGTCTTAAATGAAGTCAAAGATCCGGTTATTCGCGATTTCTTTATTAACGAGTTTGAAAAGTACGAGCCAAAATTTCGAACCGAGGCAATCGCCCCGATTCAAAATAAGGTCGGTCAATTTCTGTCGGCTTCAACTATTCGTAATATCGTCGGCCAGCCCAAATCGACTATTGATATTCGTCAAATTATGGATGAGGGTAAGATTCTCCTTGCCGACTTGTCGATCGGAAAAATCGGCGAAGACAACTCGGCTCTGCTCGGCGCGATGCTGATTACCAAGATTCAGCTGGCGGCAATGGGACGAGTTAATGTAGCCGAAGACATGCGGCGCGATTTTTATTTATACGTTGACGAGTTTCAGAATTTCGCGACCGAATCGTTCGCGACAATTTTGTCTGAAGCGCGAAAATATCGTCTTAATTTAGCCATGGCCAACCAATACACCGCCCAAATGCCGGAAAGCGTTGCCAGCGCCGTTTTCGGTAACGTCGGGACGTTGATCAGTTTTCGAGTTGGCGCCCAGGACGCCGATGCCCTAGTTAAGGAGTACGAACCGGTTTTTGACGCCAACGATTTAGTTAACCTAGACAACTATCAGATTTATCTAAAAATGGCTATCGATGGCGTCACCGAGCCAGCTTTTTCGGCCGGAACTCTACCGCCCCGCTTGGAGAAAACTAACCTCGTCGATCAAATAGTTGCCAACAGCCGTAGAATGTACTCACGACCAGTTGAGGAGGTCGAAGATTACATCACCGAGTGGTCAAGCCCGATTAATTTAAACGATCCGTCAAAGCAACCGATTCCCCAACCGTACCAGGAACTCAAAACTAGACCAGACGCTTTTGAACAAGTAAAAAATGAGAAGCCAGGGGAGAAAAGTAGGGGAGAGGGTCAAGAAAAAAAAGATCAATCATCTGAAGAGAAAAGCGGGGGAGAGGGCGAAGAAAACCCCTTAGTTGCCAAAGAGCCGGGTCGAGATCCGCTACCGGCTGGTATGAAGACGGAAATAATCAAAGACAGATTCGACCGGCCATGGTATGCCGTAACAAAAGAGAGTGGGGGAGTGGAAGATAATCTCAAAAATCAAATTTCAACCCTCAAAAATGAGAAAAAATCAGAAGAATTTTCGTCTGACGGACAATCATCCCCATCCTCGCTGACAGACCAAAAATACCGAAGCGGGGGAATAACCAGGCAAATCAATACAGACAGTAACTCCGAGAGCGGGGGAGGGGCCTTGGAAAATGACCATTTAATATCATGGGACGACGCTGAACGCCTAGGTATTAGTGTCCAAATGGAGCCAACTAACGAGCTGGTTAAGAGCGCTAACGACCAGGATCTGACGCCTTTAGACGAAATCCGTTAATGACATATAGCGAAGCTCTGTCAGCGACATCCCCTCTTCGAACGGGGAATAGCCTTAATTTAATTTTTTATTTCCCCATTTCCCCTACCTAGTTCCAGGGGAGAGATGGCGTTACTTACTGAAATTGGCCCTCTTTGGGCTAGCCCTCCGAAGAACGACTTTTAGAAACTTTTCCCCTACCTTTCCGTCTTATGTCGCACAATATACATTGTGCGACAAGGATTGCCAATCTAGAGCAAGACCGATTAGGGTTGTGATACACTGTGGCCATCTTGCCCTTTCGGTCAAGGAGGTCAAAGGTGCTTCGTTCCTTACTGGGCTATGTTTTGCTGATCTGGGCAGTTCTTGTCGGATTGATTTGCTTGGGAATAGTGATCATTCTGGGTACGGCCGTGATGCATCTGTTTGGCCACTTCCCTTCCCAGGACGATCAGGCCTTGACGCTCATCTCCGACCGTCCTAATAACTCCTGAAGCCTGGCGGATCAATGATTCGCCAGGCTATTCCATATTTGAAGGACGTGGTATGATTGAACAATCTTGCTCTTTGGCGGATGAAATGTACGGATTGTACGAATGTGGTACATGCGAGAAATGCCATTCGAGTCCCCCCTTCTCACCCGTCGTAAATTCTTCGGCGCCTTGCGATCAAACAGTCGTCTTTGGTAAAGAAATGGCCCGCAGGGTTACTTCCCCGCGGGCCGGTAAACGTGCTCCTGTCTACGAAGCTGAATCGCAAAAGCACTGCGTGACCTGATCGAGGAATGTCTTTGTATCTGACACTTCCCCTGGCTCAAGTCCGGTCATCCTGATTGCCAGCCTGACCAATGGATCTCCCACCCAGTCATAACAAACGACGCTATTGTTCTTGTCGGAACGAATGTCGATTGCTACGCGGCGGAGACCTCTTTTGAACCAATCGGGTAAGTCTATCTCTTTCTCCCCGACTGGGTCATCCCCAGAACGATCAGTCCGAGCGTAGAAGGTGCCATCGCCCTTGTACGCTATGTAATCCCCCGCTCTCTTCTGTAGATCAGGAAGTTGCAACGGAATTACCACCGCTTTCTCTCGGGGATCGTACCAGATTCCCTCCGGTGTTAGTAAGGAGGGCGGGACGAATACACGATGCTCTCCGGGCCGAACCAGATGCCTAAACGCCCAAAGCTCGGTCCGGAAATTATCTGGGCTGATGACAATCCGACCGAAAGCAGTAACAACAGTCTCCACGGTCATGCCTCCCTCTCGGAGATTTACAACTTTTCAGGTGCTTGCTGCTATTATAAAGTCTTTTATAAAAAAGTCAAAGGGTGGAGGTGATTATTGACCTCGTCGTTCGACCCGATTCTGCCAGACAACTAAGAGCGGCGTGGCGGTGAAGATCGATGAGTAGGTTCCAATGACAATACCGACCAGCAGAGTGACGACAAAGCCCCTGATGCTCTCGCCGCCCAGGATCGTCAGAGCGGTCAGGGTAAATACGACCGTTAAACTGGTGGCAATCGATCGGTTCAAGGTTTGAGATAAAGACATATCGGCAATCGTCTCAAATCCGCCGGCCTCGTCTTTGTGATGAAGGAGATTTTCTCGGACTCGATCAAAAACGACGATCGTGTCGTGAACGGAAAAGCCCATCAACGTTAAAAGAGCGGTGATAAACGAGGCGTCAACTTCAAAGCCAAAGAAATGGGCCAAGATCGAGAAAACCCCGACCGTAATCACTAAGTCGTGTAACAAAGCAACCACCGCCACCACTCCAAAGCGCCACGATGAAGCGGGATAAGTGACGGCCCGAAACGAATAAGCGAGGTAAAGGACAATAAAAATTGAGGCCAAGATGACGGCGATAATTGCCTTTCGGGTTAAGTCTCGACTGACGCTCGGTCCAACCAGTTGATACTGTTTTTCGCTGACTTGGCCAAAGTCCTCGCCAACTTTTTTGATAATCTCCTGATGCTGGACATCGGTAATTGGTAGCAAACGCAGAGTCAGGGTTGATTGGTCAGTTTTAGTCACCACTAACCCGTTGACGCCTGAATAGCCAGCGACCTTCTCTCTTAACTCGCTCTCCCCGACTGGTTTTTCAAACGCTAAATCCATTTGGGCTCCACCTTTGAAATCGATTCCGAGCGGTAACTTCCAAATTGCCAAAAATGCCAAACCAATCACAAATAAGGCGATCGAAATACTAAACCAAAGTTTTTTCCTTGGTCCTAAAAATAAGTATGGTTCTATCATTAGATTTTTTCTAACTGCCTCTCCCCTATTTTAAACATCGTTAAAATTCTTAAGAATACTCGGCTAGCGGTAATCGAGCTGAAGAGTGAGACGATCACGCCAAGCGCCAAAGTAAAGGCAAATCCCCTGACCGAGCCGGTGGTAGTGTAATACAAAATGACGCAAGTAATAATTGTCGAGGCGTTGGAATCGCGAACCGACGGCCAAGCTCGCCGGAAGGCCTCTTCTAGGGCAATTTTCAGCCCTTTCCCCTCTCTGATTTCCTCGCGTAATCGTTCAAAAATTAGAATATTGGCGTCAACTGCCATCCCGATCGATAGAATAAAGCCTGCAAGGCCAGCCAGCGTTAGAGTGACCGGAATAATTTTGAACAGCGCCAGAGTAATTAGGCCATAACTAGTCAAGGCTAAGACGGCGATTAGTCCAGCTAGCCGATAGTTGAAAATCATAAATAGGCCGACGAGAATTAAGCCAACCAATCCGGCCACCAGCGAATTTTTGACCGAATCGACACCAAGTGTCGCGCCAACGGTATGCTGTTCAATTAATTTAATTGGGACGTCGAGCGCGCCGGCGTTGAGCAGACTGACCAGCTCCTTTACCTCCAGAATGGTAAATTGGCCGGTAATTATAGCGTCACCAGTATCGATTTTTTGCTGAACTGTTGGCGCCGACAGGATTTGTTCGTCAAGAAATATCGCCACTTGTTTGCCGACATTACGGCCGGTGATCTCGCCAAACAATAGTTTGCCATCGTCGTTGAATTGAAGCCCGACTTGAGGAGCGTTAGTTGTTTGGTCAAAAGTGACCGAAGCGCGCTTGAGCTGTTTACCGGAAAGATTGGTTGGTAACCACTTCGGATCATCTGGGCTGGACGACAGATCCAACTCTCTGAATTCCAGTTGAGCGGTCTGACCGATCAAGTTGATCGCTTGCTGAACATCGGTAATACCCGGTAGCTCAACGACAACGGTGTTAGTCGTCCCGACTTTGGCTGGTTGAATTAACGGCTCGGCGACACCAGTGCTGTTGACGCGTCGCTCGATTACTTGACGAGTTGACTCAATGGCATTAGATCTTTCGCTCTCGGCGGTTTTGGAAAGGTCGAGTTCATAGGCTAGACGAACACCGCCTTGCAAATCTAGCCCTTGACGAACCGGTAAATTACGACCTAAGAAATTCTCTGTAGTTGGGTGGGCAATATAACCGAACAGTCCGATAATGGCCAAAATCAGGAGTAGTCCAACCCAAAAACTACGATTCATTATTTCGAATATTTTGAATTTTGCGCTTTGAATTTCGGATCATTTATAGCGAGCGGGATACATTCCGCGAGCTTTACGAGGCGTATCCCGCCGACTATAGGTATTTATCATGTCCCAGCTCATCTAACTTTTCTACCAGTTTTTTAACGTCTTGAACAGCGTCGCGTTGGCAAATTAAAATCGCTTCGTCGGTTTCAATAATAACGGCGTCTTTAATGCCAACAGTGGCGATCAGCTTATGACGGCCGATAATGAGCGAATTTTCTGAGTTAATCCCTTGATGTTGGCCGACGACGATATTACTAGTGTCACTTTTTGCTAACAAGATTTGATAGAGCGCCTCCCAGTTACCCAAATCGCTCCACTCGACACTAGCTGGCATAACTGCCCGCTGGCGGGCTTTTTCGACGACAGCGCTGTCAAATGATTCTCTCTCAATAGACTGATAAATTTTGGGATTTTTTGTCTTTAGGTACTCCCTAACTTTAGCGCTTGTTTGGGGCGCGTGTCGGTCGAATAATTGATTTAAGGTTTCGGCTCGAGCAAAGAAACAACCAGAATTCCATAAAAACTGGCCGCTTCTGACAAAGCGCCGGGCGGTTTTAAGATCGGGCTTTTCGTGAAAGCGTTTGACGCTGACAAAACAATCTTTTTCATCGGCAATCGGTTGGCCAAGTTCAATATAGCCGTAACCGATATTCGGTTCCGTCGCTTCAATTCCAAGGGTTACTAAATAATCTCGGTGACGGTCGCAGAAGGCAAGGGCATCTTTGCAGATTTGATGAAAATCTTTTGGTCGGCCAATATAATGATCCGATGGAAAAATTGCCAAAACGGCACTGGCATCGGTGGCGAGAATTGTTTGGCTAGCCAAACAAATCGCGGCGGCGGTATTACGGCCAGAAGGTTCGCCAATAATATGGGTAGGATTTAACTTTGGCAGTTGTTCTCGCGTTTGGGCTTGATGATCCTTGATCGTTACCAACCAAACATTGTCCTTGCCAACCAGCTTGCTAGCCCGATCATAAGTTTGCTGAAGCATGGTTTTCTTGCCCAAAAAAGTTTGAAATTGCTTCGGCGACTGACGACGCGAGACCGGCCAGAGCCGGGTGCCGACCCCACCAGCAAGAATTATTCCCTGACGCATTTTCCTATTTTACAGGTTTGGCATAATTATTAAACAGAAGGGCCGATCATCAACTGATGTCAGCCCGAATGACCATTGTGACCAGAGCGTTTAATCGCCCTAAATTACCGGAGAACTTCAATTCTATACTCGTCCCGTTCAGCTACCTCTGGGTGAGGCGCAGTCGCTAAAAGTAACAAGTTAATGGCAACAGCGAGGCCGATTCCCATTAGGATCAGCTGACCTACCAATACCAGAGCCGCGCCAGAGATGAGAAATATCTTTACCCATAGGGGCAAGACAACTGGTAGCTCCGGGTAAAGTGCGACTAGAAGTACTCCAAGCTCAAGAAAACTAAGCGGAACGATGACGATCATCATCCCGAGCCACCACCGTGGCCACCGGATGTCGAGCATACCCAACTCCTTCAAGATTGATGTCCATCTAGCTAACTGTGGCTAACTTAGCCCTAATTCTGCTCGACGTCAAGACCTAATCGTTCCAATATGTTGGCTAATTCTTCTGGTAGCGGGCTGACATATGTCAAAACCTTTCCTTGCCAAGTTAACTTGAGTTCGGCGGCGTGGAGGAAGTGACGATCAAGTTTTAACTGGCTGGCGACGGCACGACTGGCTTTATTGCCGTAAAGTTTGTCGCCGATGACGGGATGGCCGAGGTGCTGAAAATGGACTCGAATTTGGTGAGTCCGACCGGTAATTGGCTTGGCCTCGAAGAAACTGACTACATCCTTGCCGATATTGGCCGTCTGGAGGCGACGAAATTTAGTGATCGCCGGACGAGCTTTCGGGTCGAAGAGGACGGCGACAACTTGCCTGTCTTTCCGGTTATCGCGCTTAATTGGCAACTCGATCGCCCCAACTTTAGGCAACTCCCCTATCGCCAAACCCAGATAAGTTTTTTCGACCGCTCTCCCCTGCCAGAGCTGTTTTAGCTTGAATTGGCTGTCGGAATTTTTCGCCCAAACCAAAATGCCCGATGTCTCAACATCCAACCGGTGAACCACTCCCAATCTGGCCTCGCTCGGCCAATCACTTGGCTTAATTTTACCGGCGTCAATTAGCCACTGGCTAACCGTCGGATAGTGAGCAACCGGCTCGACGGCCAAACCGGCTGGTTTGTCAATTACATAGTATTCGGCATTTTCAGTAACTAGAGAGGGTAGCATTTTCCTTATTATATACCCGACTTACGCAGTTATGTTGGATTGATAGATTTAATATCACGTCGTCTTATCACGGCTTACTCCCTGCAGTCCGTAAGTCGTGATATAGTAATAGCCCCACCGCCGATCCGGAGATCATTAGTGGGGCTGATTGTCGTCTCGAGCAGTTGTGGTGTTCTGCTCCGCTCCTTGTTGTTTTTTGTTGTTTTCGGAGCCCGGGGACGACTTCCCGGAGTTGG
>ERZ1292623.5308-Hain-H51-01um-R1-5308-length-10319-cov-4_pt1 | contig 10319 bp, 4 predicted proteins | sample MGYA00564398_ERZ1292623 | MGnify/ENA primary metagenome ERZ1292623 (study PRJEB36523, sample SAMEA6512633) | groundwater metagenome | collected 2019-01-07 | study: AquaDiva: Metagenomics assemblies of 32 groundwater samples
TCAAAACGTTCTGAAGCTCTGCATTGACATTGTCCGTTAGAGAAGTCCCATGCAGCTCCCTGACTTAAACATCTTTCTGCGCACTGTCTTTGTGCTTCTTGTGTCTCTCTAAACCTTGATTCAAAATCCTCTCTATGCTCTTGTGCGCCTTGTGAAGCACCATCATAGCATCTCAATCTTTCCATCTGATCTTGTATTCCTCGGCAATTTGCACCACCAAATCCACCTTCAGGCCTTCTAAAACCTTCCCTATCCTGACCCCCCATTATCTCCCTACATTTCTTTTCATCTCCTCTATTCTCTCCTGTCAATCCTGCATCCAAGCACTCTTGTTGTGCATTGAGCTGAAACATTAGTTTCCCACACTCTCTAGGGTTTGTCAATCCTCTTTCAATACACTCTTCTGGTGCATTTAATTCAAACATAATTCTCTCACAAATTTCTCTTGCCTCTCTTTCATTCTGAACATCTGCTTCAAGAATAGCATCTCTGCATTCTTCAGGCGCATGTGTCTGAACCATAATTTTCATGCATTCTCTGGGATTTGTTGCTCCTGCTTCTCTGCATTCTCTTGGCATATGCAAATCAAATTGCGCCTCTGACATATCTCTTTCTAAATCATCAAAAACATCCTGCAAGTGAGCTGGAAGTTCAGGCATCTTTAGATTATCTAATTCCTCGCAAGCTACTTCATTTCCCTCTATATTACATTGAACTGCCAATGGCGCCGCTATCGAGCACATCTCAGCAAACTCTGTAAATGGAATTTCTTCACATCTGCATTGCCGCCCAGAAGTCCTAAAACACTCTGACATTATGCTTCCAAACAATATTGCTTCTTGTCTTTGCCCTTCTGTCAATTCCTTATCTAATTCTCTTTGCCATTTAGGAGAATCATCTCCTGTTCTACAAACACGGGAATATTCTAAAGGATCTAAATTAGAAAGTGTCCTGCATAAATCCCTGATTTTATTTGCAATCTCTGCAGAAGTTACAATTGCTTCCTCTCTATCTATAACACCATTTACAAATTCTTCTCTTTCATCCTCTGGAATCTCTGATTCTATTTCTCGTAAAGTATTATATATCGCAGCAGCGCTTCTCCTTGCCTCTTCGGATTCTTCAGGACCAACTTCTTCCTCAAGATTCTCTGCATGTTCCCTGTATCTCTCTAAAGCCACCCTTGCTTCTTCAATTTTCCCTTGCTGAATCATTGCTCTTATTTCTGCGATTTTTTCTTCCCTTATGCTTGAGTCATCTCCAAACCCGTCAAAAAATTCATCTAAAAAATATAAAGCAGAGTCTGGAGTTATCCCTTCTGTTTCATGAAGCTCGGCATTTTCGTCAATAAAAGAAACTTGATTATCTTCAGAAACATCATTTATAGCCGAGATATTTTCCTCTTGGGCATAAGTAAGACCAATCAAAAGAACCGCAAGTAAGAATATTATAAAGAAACCTCTTTTTTTAAACATATATTTTACAAAGCAACGGTATTTATAAATTTTTATGACTACCTTCTCCAATATATCCTTTTAAGATATATATTAACACCATACAAATTCCTTTTAACTGATAAAGTTTAACGGATTTATGCTGGCAGAGATTCTGTTCTTTATGCTCATCGGAATGCTTGCGGGAACTTTTACTGGTCTCGTGCCCGGAATTCACATAAATCTCGTAGGTGCCGCACTGATTTCGGGAACCTTTTCCATTCTCGCCGGAATAAATCCCATTTACCTTGTTGTTTTCATAGTCGCTATGTCAATAACTCATGTTTTTCTTGATTTTATCCCGGCAATTTTTCTTGGCGCTCCTGAAGACGGAACAGAGCTTTCTGTTTTGCCGGGTCATGAAATGCTAAAGAAAGGCCAGGGATTTCAGGCAGTTTATCTTGCATCTGTTGGCTGCCTTTATGGGTTATTTATTTTCCTTCTTCTAATCTTTCCTTTATATTTTGCTTCTCTTTTTATTAAAAATCTTCCAGGAACAATTATCGCTGTTGGATTAATAATGGTTTCCCTGAATATGATTTTTCTGGAAAAGAAAAAATTCATTGCATTATTTATTTTTTTACTGACGGGAACACTTGGCTTTATTGTTTTCGGAATGGAATTAAAGGAACCTTTGCTTCCTCTTCTTACCGGATTATTCGGGTCTGCCAGTTTGTTTTTTAGTATAAAACAAAAGACAAAAATAAAGAGACAGAAAACTGGAGAAAAGATGAAAATAGAAAAGAAGAGAGCGTTGTTTAGTTCTGCAATTTTTTCTCCTTTAAGTCTTTTTCTTCCTGCATTAAGCAGCGGACAGATTGCGATTATTGGCAATCAGTTTGCAAAAGCAGACAGAAAACAATTTCTTTTTATGCTGGGAACAATAACAATGCTAACAATGTGTCTCTCTTTCTTGGGTTTATTTTTAATATCCAAAACAAGAACGGGCTCTGCGGCAGCCATAAAAAGCTTAATAGGGGTTTTGGACTGGAAAATTTTTATCTTGATTGTTTTTGTCATTCTTGTTTCTGGATTTCTCTCTTTTTTCATCGTAAATTTTTTGTCAAAAAAATTCTTGATTGTTTTAGAAAAAATAAATTATTCCAAGGCTTCAGTTGTTACTATAATTGTGATAGCAATTGTAACTTTTCTTGTCTCCGGGTTTCTTGGATTAATTGTTCTAATAATTTCAACACTTACAGGGATTTATTGCATATCTTCTGGAGTAAAAAGAACAAACATGATTGGGTGTCTTATTCTGCCGACGATAATTCTTTATTTAATTTAGAATTATTTATTAAATCTGGGGGTTAATAAAACCAGCTCCTCGGCAATCGAGATCTTTTCAGAACCATCTTCCCAAATTTTCTTGCTGCTCCGCATCTTTTCCAAAAACAGAATCAATATGCCTCTTTGTAAGCTCCAGGCTCTGTTTTATATAAGATGAAAGATTGTATTTCCTTGCGAGTTCAAGAGCCGGCTCAAGATATTTCCTAATTCCTCCTTCATGTGTGGTGAATATAATCTTTCCGTTGCATCTAGGACATATTCCTGCTAAAGGCGGACGCCTCATTATCTCATTGCATTCTACACAGCGAAATTCTTGTGTTGAGAACTTTCTAAGATTACCTTTCATATCTTTAATAAAATGCCTTTCAATCACGAGCCTTGCTGTTTCAGAAGTATTTGCCGCCCTGATTTTCTCAACCAATTCCATCTGATGCTTTACCTTTTCCTGCATCGTTTCAAGAAGTTTATAACTTGAGCATAAAACTCCGTCATTTATGTTTAAGGTATCATGTGTAAAGCCAATATTCAGGAACGGGTTTTTTCCTTCTTTCAGCGCTGTTCTTACATCATATATTTTAATCTCAGACGAATGCTTTCCCTGTTCTGCAAGCCTGTAAAGCTCAAGAGGGTAACTTTCAAAACCTCCCAAAATTTCAAAATCAAGAATTTGTTCGTCAACTTCTCCTGCATCTATCTTTGCATTCAAAACAAGCGGCGAATCCTGAGTGCCACCTCTGTGACTAGGCAAAAACTCCCTAGAAAAATTCAGAAGAACATCCCCCAAAAGCATTATCGCGGCTTCATCACCGTCACATCTTGTGTTAATTATCTGTTCGCCCCATAAAATATTTCTATCTTCGGGTTTTTGCCAATCAATTTCCACGCAGTAAGAATTCTTTACATCTTTTACAATTTCTATCTCCTTAACTCTATCTTCAACATAATCACTTTGGGCCATTAAAGGAACTTGCTTACCATTATATCTCAAATATCTGACAGAAGGTAAAACAGACGCCCTAACTTTATCTAATTTAGCATGTCCTTTATTCAAAATATTTCCCAATATATAAGAATCATGCCTGCCCAAAATCAAAGAATTCAAGATATGTTTCTTTGGCTCTTTATGTAATCTCTTATATATCTCTAAGACCTTTGCTCCAGGCAGCCTCTCTCTCGTTGTAAAATATCTCCCAATAACACCAAATTTAGACAAAAGCAGAGCGACATCATCCAATAAATCTCTAGAAACAGAGTAAAAAACAATATTTCTATTCTTAATCAAACTACCATCTCCTTCAAAATAAGAAGAAACATACTCCTTAACTAATTTGTTGGATAAGCCAAAAACAAATCTGGGAACTCTTTTATTATATGCCCCTGTTCCTGTTCTAAGACATCTCCACAAATAATAAAAAATCTTGCTACAAACACTAATTTTACTTCCTCCTTCTCCGAAACTAACGTCAATTCCAAGGAGATCTTTAACACATTCCCCAATGTCTTTCTGCATCTCAGTATTACAAACTCTGAAACAAACTTGTGAAACCCATTTGTTGCTTCTAGAATAACCCTCTGCAGCATAATAGCCCAAAAGCCTCATTAAACTGGGATTAATATCCAATAGAGCGGGAATTTCATGATGTGAAAATTTGTGTCTTAAATATAAATCTTTTCCAATTTCTCCTTTAAACTTAAAAAGATCTGTATTTTTTTTAGAGTGTTTATTCAAAACAAAAATCCCTCTTTGCTCTTTCTCTGTCAAATTATCCTTAAATAATCTAATAAGATTAACTTCATTTTTTTCAATTTTAAAATTAAATTTCTCTAAAACAGGAAGTTTATCATCAATCTTAACATTTTTAGCTTCTTTGAAATTAAATTTTCCATTTTCAATATGCATAAATTTATGAGTGGGGGTCATCACATACTCTCTATTTGTAGCGGTTTTTATTTTAATCCACTCTTTTGTTTCGGGGCCTTTAATAAAATACTTAATTTTTTTCTTCTTTAACTTATGGCTCTTTGGGTCTATTCCTAAACAATAAAGATTTTTTTTATTCTCAACAGAAAGGGTTCCAATACCATCTATCACTCTTGTTTCAGCACTATCCTTGATAAGTCCCTCAACATAATCCCCAATTGAATCGTAAAATATTTCCCCCGTACCTTTGTCATAAAAGAAAATTTTAGTGGATGGGTAAACACAGTCTCTTCTTACTGCCGCATGCATGTAAGGACTTGCAAACAATCCTAATGTATTTGAAAAGCCTATAATCCTGCACACAACTCCTGCGCAATTATGCGGGGCTATAACAACGCCGAGCTTTCCTACAAGATCCTCTCTTGTTTTTACATTGTACAAAGGCTTCATTTTGTAGAACCTTACAAGAAGTTCGTCAATAAAGTTGCATACCCTCATAAAAATGTTATCTGCTCTTTCAGGAGACTCTGAATAACTTGGAAGAAGAATGTCATGCGGCTTTAATTCAACTATCTGATCCTCTTTTGTAAGCCCCTCTCCAAAAATATCATAAAGATATCCCATCTCCCTCAGTTTTTCAACACTTACAAAAACCTCTTTGGGTCTGAATGATACGAGAGGCATCTCTGTCGCGTCAAATCTTATCGTGCCGTCTTTGTTTACCTGCAAATTAAAAATTGCCCTCAGAATTCCTTTTGAAATATTTTCAATCAGATGCCCTTCAGAACTCATGCCTCTTACCCCTTTTATCAAAACAGGCATTTCCTCTTTTGAAAGCCCTAATTTTTCTCTTGCTTTTTCCATATAATGATTTATATCAATTGGTCTGTTGTAATAATGCTGGATTTTTTGGTGTTTTTTGCATGCACTAAAGGATGTTTCCATGCAATCTGGACAATAAAACATTTTTCTGCATTCTTTTCCGCAGGACTCACACACCGAAGAAATTGTCTCTTGTTTGCAGTTTTCGCAGTAATATATTGGAAAATCCCCTCTTATGCTTCCTACTTCACATGCTGCCTGAACGCTCCTTAATCTTCCTCCTTCCCGCCCCACTGGAAATAAAACATTAGGACTTCCCGTAAGTTTTCTTAACTTTGCTTTTTCAGGGCGGCCCATTCTTGCTCCTATAAACTCGCCTGCTTTATTTCTTATATTAAATTTCGAAACAGAATTTATGATTTCCAGAACAGCAGATTGTGTGTCTTTGGTATTTTTTATCAATTCTGTTTTTTTAATCTTTTCCTCGTAATCTTCAACAACTTCTTTTAATGTTCCTTCTTTATCTAGAACGTCCCAGTCAATCCCTATATTTGCAAGAAGGGCTTTGCTTTTCTCTGGATTTATTATGACGTGTTCTATAACAACGTCGTGCTCAACTCCAAGAAGTTCAAGCGTCCGTTTGCCTAGTTTAAATTTTTCCTGGTCTGCTTTTGTATACGGAAGGATTAATTTTTTATCTGTTCTTGCATTTTTCAACCATGATAAAAGTCCTTCAAATTGTTCCTTTAAAATTTCTGTCCAGTAAAATATATGCTCTGGATGAAGAGAGATGTTATTTTCTCTACTTATCCTTACGGCTTCTTCAAAATCAACATTAAAACAATCTGTCTTTTTTTCAAGTTCGGGATTTTTCTCACGGAGTTCAAGTTTCCATATTTCTTCAACATATCCCGGCACAAGCAGCTTTGAGTTCCTGTTTGCCACATCACTGAACGGAAAAAGTATATCTCCAAGATAAATTATTTCTTCGGTATCGGGATAGATAGCCTTTGCTTCCTCTCTTGTTTTTATTTTTTTCACACTTCCATTGAATAATTTTACTATTGGCCCGTCAATTGAATCGCACACCGTAACAATGCATCCTTTTGTCGGCTTTTCTATTTTAAGCTGTGTTCCTATTGCAATAAATCCGTCTGTAATTCCCATTGTTGCTGGATGAACTGAGGTTGCGCTGAACCCGGAGCTTCTTCCACGTCCATACCTGAATCGGAATGCTCCTGATTCGGAAGGGTGTCCGAATACGGGACGGCCTGCGACAATATCATTTATATAAGTCGGAGACTCTTCTGCTTTCCCTTTGTCTCTTTTTTCATGGAGTTTAATATACTCTCCAAGAAAATCAAAGCCCGTAGATTTCAACCCTTTTGCTTTCATTCTATTCAGAAGTCTCATTCCTTTTGCAGCCTTTTGTGCAAGCCCCTCTGAAAAAATCAGACACATTCCTCCTCTTATGTAGTTTGTCTTCACTCTCTCAAGATTTTTGAAATTGGAGACCTCAAGGTGCTCTGTTGGTTCGCCGTCAATTTGTATGGGCAGATTTTGTGATAGAAAGATTATCTCCTCTTTTGTAGGCATATACTGAAGATTTGTAATTCTTTCATGATAATCTTGATTTTCTGTCACATATCTGTGAATCTCTTCATCTGTCGGATCATATTTTTCATATCCAAAAAGCTCCCTTAGATAATCTATAAGTATTAAACTTAAACAGGCTGCTGTTGTTCCGGCGCTTCTTATTGGTCCTGAAAAATAAGCAATAAAATAATCTTTTCCTTCTTTTGTCTTTCCAAGCCCGAGTCCTGTAAATCCCTCTATTGGACTGGAAACAACACCAAGAGTCAGATAAGCAAAACCAACTCTTATTCCCGCTTCTATTGCTTCAAGCAGACTTGCAAAATTGCAGAATTTTTGTTTTGCAACCTCTTCTGCAATTTTGAATGAAACCATCGTGTCAAGTTTTCCGTGTTCTTTTTCAAACTCAAGAATTCTTTCTACAATCCCGGAACCCCCCATTTGGGGATAAACAGCAGATATAAGCCCAACAACTTTTTCAGCCAGGCTTCTTGCAAGAGGAACCTCGACTTTTGTAACGGGATCTAATCCTTTTTTTCTTGCTTCCTCTGCAACCGCATAAACTTCTTTTGTCTGCTTCTCAATTTCCTTAAAGTATTGTTGTATGTTCATTTTAATTCTAGCCCCTTCTATTTATTTCTTCAATTATTTCTTTCCAACCACAATTTGGGTTTTCTTCACAATTTCCCATTCTTTTTATCAGAGAATTTTCAATTCCGTTTCTATTCCATCTTCTGTCTAATAAAAAAACTTCTATTCCCTTACCCGTCGCAAGCTCGGCGGTTGAAATATCGTCTTCTATTTTATCATAATCAACTCCCGCCACTCTTCTTATTTTTTTATTTCCCATTTTCCTCCTTATTTCTGTCATCAAAATCCAGAATCTTGATTGATCTTGTTTTCAGATTGAACATCGGAACTTTGCAGAAATCCGGTTTGTTTCCTTTTCTTCTCTGATACTCTGTTTCTTCTTCCCACGTACCAGAAGAAATCAAAAGAGTGCCGTTATAAGAAGAAACAGCACATTTGTGGGTGTGCCCTGACACGATTATATCCGGAATTTTTCTGATTAGAAGTTCATCTTTTTCAAATGGGAAGTATTGTATTGATGAATATGTCGGCGCAAGATGCCTGTTTTTTAGAAGATATGCCATAACTTTATCTGGTGCATTAAGTCCTTTTTCTATTAAACTTGGAACGCTGTTTGAATAGTAATAATAAGAAATTCCATGATAAGTAAGGATCTCAAACCCGAAAAAATTTTGTTTGGCACCAATATTTACATAAGCGGGATTTGCAGTTAATATCACATTTCGCATATTGTAAAGAGGCCAGGCATATTTTTCATCCAATGGTGGCTGGGGTTCAAGAAGCCTTACCCCATCGTGATTTCCTGGAGAGATTATTATTTTAATATCTTTTCTTATTTTTCCGAGAAGTTCTGCAAGTCCCTGAAACTGAAGTTCTATATCATCAATCTTCAAATCCTTTTTTTGCGAAGGATAGACTCCAACTCCGGAAACAATATCTCCCAGTAAAAACAAGTATCTTATCTTCTCTGCTTCTTGTGAACCGGGAATTTTTCCGTTAAGATAATCAATAAATTTCCTGAATTGCTCTTCAAGAAAAAGTTTGCTGCCATAATGGAGGTCTCCTAAAAAAATGGCACTTTCATCTACAGGGGACTGCTTTTTTTCTAGTAAGACAGAATCCGGAAAAACAATGTTGTTTGCAAAGAATATTTCACTATCTCCAAAACCGCTGAATCCTATTACAGAATCCAGACAAATTTCCTCTGCTTTTTTATAGAGTTCTGGTTTGTTCTGATTTATCAAAACACGGGTTTTCCCTGTTAAATCTTCCACCTCAAAAATAATGTTTCTGTTTTTTGTCGCTCTCTTTTCAGAGACCATTCCTATTATAGAAACTCTTGGGCTGCTTTTTGACAGCTTATTTATAGAAACAAGATTATCCAGTTCGCGATGCTCCTGGAGGATATTTTTCAGTTCATAAAATCTGTTCCTCAGATTTTTGACAAAATCATCTACCTCTATCTTTTTTCTTGATGTCTGTATTTTTGAGAGAACCTTTACATCGGAGTGTTCTTCTTCTTCTCTCGTGTCTTCTTTTAAAGGAGAACTCTCTAAAGAAATTTCTTTTGATATTTCTATCTGCAATCCAAGATTTATCTTTAATTTTTCAAGTTGTTTTTGATTTTCTTTGGGAAGAGTCGAAAAAAACTGAACGACTTTCTCTTTGTTTTGCTCAAAAAGATTTTTGGTTATTATCTTCTTTCGTGTTGAGTCTCTTAATTTTTCAATAATCAGTTTCACAGATTCGCTATCGCCGGTCTCGATTAGCATATTAAGTGCCTCTGGTTCTATGAGCAAACCGCGTTCAATGCAAAATTTTAAGATTTCTTTTGGATCCATTTTTAAATATGGGGAAGGTAAATACTTTTTTTAAATTATTTTTTACCTATTACAACCCCTCTTGATAGCAATATAGTCTATCTCCCTCTTGAGGGTATTTTTATCTATAATCTATTGATTCTTCAATAATTTTTTTTGCCTTGTCAACTATTGGTTTTGCGACTGCGAGTTTTATCTCCCTCATTCTTCCTCCCCTGCCTTTTGAAATAACTCGTACATTAATTATTCCAAGCATGTCAAACTCCTGAATTATGTCCCCCACCCTCCTCTGCGTAAGAACCTCTGATTTATTTTTAAGACAAACATCTTGATAATAATTATAAACATCTCCTGTGAAAAATGGCTTTCCTTTGGTTTCTTCAGCGAGCTTAATTATAGAATAAAGAACATATTGAAACTGCCTTGGTTCTGTTTTTATAACCTCTAAAATCTTCTCCCTCTCAATCTTTGTGTTTGCCTCATCTATATGTTTTAATAATATTTTTCTGGAGCCATCTCTTTCTGCAAGTTCTCCCGCTATTCTCAAAAGGTCAAGTGCTCGTCTTGCATCCCCATGTTCCCTTGCCGCAAAAGCTGCACATTTTGCAATAACCCCCTCTTGTACAACATTTTCTTTAAACGCGAGCCTTGATCTGTTATTCAGAATTTCCTGGAGCTGAAGGGCATTATAAGGAGGAAAAACAATTTCTTCCTCTGATAAAGAACTTCTTACTCTGGGGTCAATACCCTCCAAAAAAGTGAGATCGTTGCTTATTCCGACGATACCTA
>ERZ1292623.3716-Hain-H51-01um-R1-3716-length-12882-cov-13_pt2 | contig 10318 bp, 10 predicted proteins | sample MGYA00564398_ERZ1292623 | MGnify/ENA primary metagenome ERZ1292623 (study PRJEB36523, sample SAMEA6512633) | groundwater metagenome | collected 2019-01-07 | study: AquaDiva: Metagenomics assemblies of 32 groundwater samples
AAAATGAATAATATTTTCAAATTTGACCCTGTAGAACATAAGTATTATTTGGATGATAAGGAAATGCCTAGTGTTACCAGAATCATTGAACCATTAAACAATTTCAGCAGGATTCATCCTGATATTTTGCAAGCAAAACGCCAAGCGGGGACAGATATACACGAAACGATAAAACTGTGGTTTGATGGCACGCTTGATGAAACTAACCTTGCAGAGGGGAATAAAATTGCCTTAGATTTATTTATTGCATGGTTTGATGGACTTGGATTTGGCAATTTAACTGAATATGAAAAGCCAATATATCACAAACAATTGAAATATGGAGGAACACCAGATTTGGTTTTTGACAAAGCTATTGTTGACATAAAAACTGCTTTTTCAAAAGAAAGAGAGTTATCTTGTGCTATACAACTCTCAGCATATGCAAAGCTTTTCCCTGATTTTCCATCAAAACTATTATATATTTTGCACTTGGATATCATAAAAAAAAGATACCAATTTATTAATGTTAAGCAAAAGCAGGGTTGGTCAATGTTCCGTTTTTTGTATGATTATTATAAAGCAGGAGAAAAAATTAAATCATGGAAAAGGTTATCGTAAAATTTAAGAAGGAGAAATATTGATGACGGAAATCGCAGAAGTATATGAAGTAAAAAATGATGAAGCATTAACAATCTTGGAAAGGTGTAAAAGTCTTAAAATTAAGACAGCAGAAGATTTTGCAAGGTCAGCAGAAGATTATGCAGTAGTTAATAAGCATATTAAAGAGATTGAAACATATTGGGAAAAACCCATTGATGAAGCAAACAAAGCGCATAAGAGTTTGTGCGCCTTGCGAACTGATGCACTAAAACCCTGGCAATTGATAAGAGGTAAAATTTCAGCGGAGAGAAATAATTATCAAATCGAGCAAGAGTGTATCCACCAGGAAACACAAAGGAAGGCGGAGGAACAAGCAAGAAAGATCGCTGAAAAGGAAAAACAAAAGCTTTTAGAACAAGCTATAAAAGCCGAAGAAAAGGGGAAAACTGACAAAGTCGAAGTATTACTTGAAAAAGCAGAACAAGTGTATATTGAACCTGTAATCGTTGAATCAAACGTTGAAAAGAAAACCGAATTATCATTTGGCGGCAGCTTATCTTCGCAAAAAGATTTTGATGTTGAAGTAACTGATGCTATGGCTATATGTAAAGCTATAGTAAATAGTATTCTCCCGCTTGGTATAATTGAATTTAAAAATCAGGCAATAAAGACATTTTGCAAGTTAAATCAGATTAAAAATGGGCAGATTGAAGGGCTTTTAATTAAGACTAAATTTAGAGATGTGAACAGGAGGTAAAATGAGTAATGAACTGAGTATGCTGAACGAATGGGGAACTTTCGCCCAGCTAGCAGGATTGATTCCTGCTGAAACTACACAACCACAGGCGATGGCAATTATACAAGCAGGCAAAGAAATGGGATTACAGCCATTACAAAGCCTACGATCTATGTCATTTATTCGTGGACGGCTTACAATGTCGGTACAGTTACAGCTTGCGATGGCTAAGCAAAAAGGTGTTAAAATTGTAGAAATGGAAGAAGAAGAAGGATATTGCAAGGTCACATTGCAAAAGGATGAAGAACATATTACTTGCACCTATACCATTGAAGATGCAAAAAAGGCAGGGCTTATAAGGGCAGACGGCCCTTATGACAAATATCGAAGACAAATGTTACGATGGCGGGCAATCGGAGACTGCCTGCGTATTATATCTCCTGATTCAATTATGGGATTGTTAAGTCCGGAGGAAGCTGAATCTATAGAACCATTTTCAGTGGCTCCGCAAATAGACAAAAAAGATATTAAGCCAATTGTTTCATCACCTCAAACAAAAACTAAACCCGCGCCACAGACGGAGACAGAAACCTCGAAAGACAGCGGAAAAAGAATTGTAACTGGCATTGAAAAAATAACTGCTTCTAAAGGAACAAGCAAAAAAACAGGGCAGGAATACACGATATATAAAGTGCTTGGAGAGGGGAATATTATCTATTCTACTTTTGATGAAAAATTTGTTACCCTTGCAAAATCCGCAAAAGAGGCAGGTCTAAAAATAGAATTAACACACAAAAAAGATAAATATAATACAATAACTGCCATTGATATTATTGAGCCTGAGACTGAACTTGTAGATGATATAAATATTGAGCCGCTTCCGTGGGATGCAACCGACAGAGAAATAGGAGCATGAAATCGTGAATGACGATTCTAATCTAATTTTTGGAAAAAAAGTATGACAAATTTCGCTTTCCAAGGCCGTCTGTAATGCAATCGGACAAGGTTTTATACCAACAAACTGCGTCGAGTTTAAAAATCTAAAGCAGTGGGCAAAAATGAACGGCTACAAAAATATAGACGTTTACGGATTGAAAATTAAAGAAACACAAAGGGAATCGAAAAGAACTTAATAACAATTTTTAACAGAGGATAACTGAACCAACGTTGTACAACCCAGCATAAGAGCAGCAGAATGGATGCTTGCGGTTATCCTCCGTTGTTAAGAAAAAGGAATTAAAGAAATAATTTAATGAAGATAGCAAATCGTAAAACAATAGACATAGTCAAAGTTGTTGAAAAGAAGCGGAAAAAATGGCAGAAAGTTTTAGGTGAATTGCTGGAAATGAAAAGGAAAAATCCTAAAATTGCGATATATCTGGAGACAGATATTGAGAGAGTGACAGATTTTGTGATAGATTTGACAACTTTATTCGAAAAACAGAGCTAAAGGGCAAAAATGATAAATCTTGCAGAAATAATTGTAAAATATAGAAAAAGAAAAAATTCAAGAGGTATTGAGAAATATCCACCAGGCGGGAAAGATATTACTAAGCTATGCAATGTTATCAAAAGTTTAGAAAATATTGTCAGGAATCTTCAAAGGGAATTGCCTGCCGATAAACAAAATATCACGGAACGGGCTATAGCAACGGCATACTTTGTTAATTAATCAGTTGCAGGTTAAGTCGGACGGTAAACTCCGAATAATTAAAGGGCAGTAAATGACGAAGGATGACAGGAGACGATATGAAGGATTTATGTTTAAACTGCGGATCGGAACTTGAAAGCGAGTTATGGGGGGCAACGTGCTCCTGTTCTGCGCCAAATGTTGTTCATCAGCAGCTATGTAACGGTTGTAGTCGCATTGTTGGGCAGATCACTGATGATGATTACTGCGCACCGGAAAAATTGTATTGCTCGGATTGCATGGAACAATATTTAAGCACTAAAAATAAAGACGGAATTGCCTACAAAAAACGTTACTGGATAAGTTTTACCAGAGGGCTTGATTCAAGATTAAATACAAGAATATCAGGTATTCTGGATGCCTTTGAGTTCCGAAACAAGGATATATCAAAAGGATCATATCGAAAATATATGTCGAAATTGTACCGATTAGATAAGAAAATGAAAATAGGAGCTTGTAATTAAGGAGGCGTAAAATGTGCGGAATGTATGTACATGAAAACAGCAATGCTTGATTCGACATTACCCAATATCCTCACTACGGCATTAAATTTGTGTGAAAGGGAAGAGAAACCATCATCGGAGACCAAAGAAAATGGAAAAACTATATAATAATCCAACGGAAGGGGACTGGGTAAGATTTTATCTTGGAAGTAAGTTAATTATTGCTTGCGTCCAATATATTACAGAACAAAAATATTACCCATTTGAGAAACAATTATACACTGACAAGGGAAAAGTGAATGTTTGTAATGTTTTGGAAGCAAGACCAAAAATACAGGAGCCATGTAACGGTTCATCAGTAAGGAAAAACCAGTGAACAGAATACTAATCTTTTTCAATTATCTTGTTTGTTGAAACTAATTTTTAATATTTTTCAAATAACATCTCCAATTTGAAAGTTCCAGAAGCAATTCCCAAAGGTATTTGTTCTTTTGTTTTTCGTCATCGCTAATTAAATATTTGTATGGCATTAATTGATGGATTAATTTGTTTACATATTGTTTAGTGAAGTGATCACCTTTATCATACCCACAACCCTTTTCCCATTTGTTTTCTGAAAGTCTGGCATAGCAAGCATCTGCCTTATCGTCTTTGGAATGCATCCAGTTCGACAAAGCAGTATTGCTTGTTTGTCCGCAACCCCGGCAAATTATGGTTGGCATTCTTTTTCCCTTTGTATTCTATTTTCATAACGAAAAGTAAGAGAAAACACTATTAAGACAGTGAACACGTCTTCTTGCCCAAAAAGATATAAAACCGCAATTTATAAATATCATTTTCCAAGATAAGCAAAAACAGTAGAAACAATTATTGAAAGCACTGATGCAATTATACCTGTAAAAAGATAAATAACTACACCTTGTTTACCCTGTTCGACCTGTAGACCAACAATCCTTTTTTCTAATTCTTTACATTCCTCATCACGCTTCCCTAGCCAAGCTAAGGCATTATCCAGCTTGGTTTCTATTCTTGCCAAGCGGTCTGAATGTTCATTCGCAAAGGGACAAGGATCTGATTTATTTTTTCTTCGCTCTTCCACTAGATGTTTTCCTTTCTCAACTTAAACCAAATTCTTTTTTAGCATCAACTGGAATTTCACTGTGCGCAACGGCTAAAGTGGTTTTCAAGTCTTGTCCTGCGGCTGGATTTTGTGTACTAAATTTTTCAACCGCCTGTCCTGTAGCTACAAGCAACCCCCTTCGTTCCATTGCCCGCTTTGCCATCATAGTAGCAAAACCAATCAACCCCAATCCTCCTGTACTGCCTCCAATTACAGTAGCAAGCGTACCTTTAGTCCATTGCCACCCTAACTGGATTCCTTCTTTTACCTTCTCGATATTATGAGAGGCAACCATCGATTGTCCTGCCGCATACATTCCATATTCGACAACAGACATTTTGAGAACATCCTCTAGGGATTTCTTCTGTGAGTCCCCAAGAATCTTCGCAGTCCCGTCTGCATTCTCGATGCCCTCTGTTGCATTTGCTACTATATTCGTTATCCCAGCAATTTGCTCAGGCGTAGATGCTTTTCCTATTGCAAACAATCCCGCTCTTGCTACAGAAGCAATCTTGCTTTGCTTGTCTGTCTGCATATTTGCAATAACAGGCACATTCTTTTCTGTAATATTTTGGGCAGTCATCAATTGCTCTTTATTTGGTCTAGGGCTTTCGACTGTAAAAGCCTTCATAATCGTACCACATCCTAATCCTATGCAAGACATAACGAAAAATAGTATTGCACATATACCAAAACTCCATAATTTAAACTTTCTCATCTTTAATCTCCCTCCTACCTAATTTTTGTTTTGTTCAAATACTCGATAATGAATTTATCAGTTAGAATTTCCGCTTTTCTTGCTTCAAATATCAATTCCTTAAGCTCTTGTTTAGTAAATGATTTGGAATATTCATTCAATAGCACTTCTTTTACTTCATTCCTGTTTGCATTTTCCAGCGCATCGATGTAGGGATTCTCTAATTTTCCACTTTCAAGACGCCTGTATTTCTTTAGGAATCTATTAGGAGTTATTTCTTTGGGGTCAACTTCCTTTTCCTTTACCAGTCGCAGGTATAGTTTTATTATATCCTTACCTGTGGCAACAGGAGTTTCGATTCGATTGATTTCATCGAAGATGGCCTCTTTCACAGCGTAACTTTTTTTTGCCTGTTTTTCGTTGATTTTATCCATTAAATCATATGTGGATTGGCGAATCCCCCAGTCAGATACGATTAAATAATTACCGAGTGTGCTAATCGGAAATACATTCTTTAAATTTTCGATAGAGGTAAAATCCTGTTTAATTTCGTCATAGCCGAAATTGTAAAGTATTTTGCCACCCAATTCATTCCACGCATGTTTTAAAAGTGCGGCATTTGCAGGCATACCCTTAGCGGCAAAGGCCGTTCTTGGGATTATGTCCCTTCCTCTAAATTCGTCTCTTGGATTCGTCCCACCTACATAATATTGGTATAAATCCACTCCGACCTTAATAAGCGGATGCAATTGATATGGATTTAATTTATCAATAATTGTACTTGGAATATCTTTGAAATTACCTCCCAATAATTTAAAAACCAATTCCTTTGCGATTTGCCCCTGATAGTCTTCCGGTATTCCTATGGCTACAGCCTTGCCCTTCACCGTATATGGCGTTGGTATTATGGTTTTGTTGCCCAAATCATACGGTGATAGTTTCGCCAGTAATTCTTTAATCCACGGAACACCCGCCGCCCCAGCCCCGAGTAAAACCAATAATGGCATAATGTTCATCATTACGGTTTTCCATATATAGGCGGTTGGATTGCGCCTGTATGCCTCAAACGATGACCGCAATCCCTCCTTCCCTGCATTTGAAAACATGAATACATTGTTTGTAAGCCATTGCAATCTGCCCACCCTACGGAAATTCGGCGAACCAACAAGGGTACGGACATCGTGCATTATTTCTCTTTGGCTTTTCTTGGAATGCTTTTTTAAGTATTTATATCCGGCAATTTTTGTTGATATTTCAGAAACACGCCCCAATTTGTCAAGTTGCTTGTCTAGCCATTTCAATTTTGCCCATGCACCAGCAGAGGCCTTCGCATCTTCACGACTAAGATTGAACTCAGCTTGTAATGCCTTAATTCTATCCTCGAAATTTTCTTCCTGTGATGTATAATATCTGCCCGATTGCAAAGCAGCTCCTTCCATTAATTCGGTTATGTCCTTACTTCGCTTGCCCAAGAACACATCTTGAAATGCCTCTTTTACCCCTTTCATGTAATCGGAAAAAATAAATTCAGGAATATTTCGCAACTTCAATTCTTCTAAGTTTTTAATCGTTCCCCGAACATCTCGGAAGATATTTCTACCCATCCAAATCGGGTTGCGTGTTACGAGTAGCATTCTGAACGGAGTGCTTACCATCCTTACCACTTCCGCAATTTTTGTTGCTCTGTATGGATCGTACTTAAACGATTCAGCAATAAGCCTGTCAACGTAATAGTGCTTTGGTTTCCCATCAATCATCATGGATAATATGCCTTGATTTTTAATATCTGGTGGTGGCTTAGGCTGCCAATTAGGTGTGCTTTTGTCCAGCTCTGCCTCTGTTATTTCTTTTGTTTGTTCAAGCACATCCCGCATATCCAACTTTGATTGGTTAATTTTAGAAGCCCGTATTAATTGTATATCTTGCAAAATTGTGGTTATGATTGGATTCTCAATCCCCGAAAGAGTCCCATATTGTTTGTAAATGTTACCAGTTATTTCCCCGCCAAATTTTTCAGTCAAATATTTATATACGCTAAACTTGCCATAATATTTATTTTTCTTAATATATTCAATAAGTTCGGGATCGTATCTCATGCCTTCTTCCAGAGCAGGGAATACAAATTTTTGTCTAAGTTCCCAAAACTTATCGAAGAATCCTTTGACTTTATTAAATTTTTCCGTCCCCCATGTCTTTTCCAAATAAGTCAGCATCTTTTCTGCTGATTCGGTTGTTTCACCTCCGGGATTAAATATCTCCAGGGGCCCACGTTCTTTTTGCACTCTGGTTGTTTGTGCAAATACGCCAAGATCAGATAAGGTAATACCTGCTTTAGTCATGGGGTTATCAATATCACGAGTGAAATTATTCAGAAGATTCTCAATCCTGGAATCAATCAACATTAATTCCTCAATAGAAAGCCGTGCCTTCCTGCCAATTTCCCTTTCTTCTGGCGTTCCCTTCTCAAGCTGTCTAATCCTTTTCAAATTAGCATGTTCGACATCAATGAGAAACGTTGCAATGGTGTCAAATGCAGATTCCGTCAACCCCTTTTGTTTGTCTTCCATTATTTGCCTGTCAACAACTCCCTGTTCATATCCCTTTTTCATCTCATCAACCCTGTTCTTCATAACTGCCTCACTATCACCCGCCCTTTCCTGCATGGTATCATATGCTGCTTTTGCCTCTGGTTTTCTTCCCAGATATGCGAAAAAGGATTTATAGAATTTTGGCGCAATTTGTTTAAGCATTGTTGGATGATACAGCAATGCCCCGCCCGCATCTGCATAAAGCTCATTTGCTGAATAGCGATATGCCGTATATTTCGGGTCTGTTTTCTCATTAAAAGGTTTTATCTTTTGACTTAATGCTTTTAACTCAGCCATTACCTCTTTCTTTGAGATATAACCCTTATCTTTTATTTCTTTTGCAATTGCCTCCTCATATCTGGCTTTAAGAATCGGCTTTAGTTTTGCTTTTAAAGCCACGTCTTTGCCATATACATATTCCTTGAAATTTGTATTATTTTCTTTTAAGACTTTATTGAAAACTTCCTTTTTAATTTCATTCCTTCGCTCAGGTGTTAAGAAGGAGATACTTTCAGTCTCTGGCAATTCATTAATAGTTGTCTTGAGATACTTAAATACTGTTGCGATGTGTCCAAGTATATTGCCTCGTTTCAAATGGTCTGGCAACTTATCAATATAATGGAATACCTCATGCGAAAGCACCTGCAAGGCTAAGTCTTTATTCCTTTTGTATGCCCTGAGTTCATACATCCTGGTTTTCTTGTTATAATCCTGTTTGAATGCAAGTTCTTCCTCTGCCAGTCCGGATGCCTCTTTGATATGAGTCTTAAATATTTCAAGGACAGGTTTGAATATCCTTTTTCTTACAAAGATTGTGTCCTGCCCATATTCAATATCGCCCTTGAATGTTTTTATTCCTGCTTCATTCAGTTTTTGTTTTAGTATATCACCCTCTTTCGCCAGATTTAGTCGTTCGCCAACTGGCAAGTCTTGTCTAAGCCCAATCTTCCCTTTTTTCTCGCTGTAATAGCCTAGTTTATCGGCAAGAAAACGTTCTATTGAAGGATATTTGCCCTTGCTGATTTCATTATAGAGGGACACGACCTCTGGTAATTCAAGAGGCTTTCTCTCCGCCGTTGCATATTCCTTTTGTAATTCAGCTAATGTTGTCTTGTAACCGCCTTTATCTGCTAGTTTATCGGCAACAAACAATTTCCCTTGCCCTTGTATTTCAGTTTCCATCGTTGGAGCAATATTTGTTTTTTCACCTTCAAGTAATTTCGGCTGGAAATATTTTCCTTTACCTTTTTGCAGACTTTCTTCATCAGGAAATGGTATTTTATCAAACTCATCAACAACAAATTTATCGCCATCTTCTATTAGGAAGTTTCCTTCTACATCCTTTTGTTTTACGGTAAATTGTTCACCATGTATTTTAAATTTATCACCAATTTCCAACCCTAAATCACCGACAGTTACCATCTCTGCTGGTGGCAAATATTCTTGTGTCTGTTTTGTTAATAATTCAGTCTCTTGTTTTTGCGACATGGCATTTCGCAATTTATCTGCAAGTTCATCTGTTGAAATATTAAGAGCATCTGCAAGTTCATCCAAAGGCATACCCTTGTTTTTAGAGAATAATCCAGGTGATTGTCTTTGTATAGGTAATAATTCACTTCTGTCGAAATGGTCAAAGAATGACTGGTCTATCTTAACATTTATAGTAATCGTTTTTATTTGCTTGAAGATATTTTCAGTTTTCGCCTCTTGTAATATTTCTTCATGGACAGGTAATAGAGACTCCCCTTTCTCTATCTCTTTCTTTATTTTTGCCTCTACGGGCGAGATGGAAGTTGTGGGAGTCTCTGGCTTTATTTTCTTCTTAACTTCCTTTTGTAAATCTGGATAGTCTTTTAAGACTTCTGGTGGTACTGGTTTGCCTTCGTAAAGAGCTTGTTTAATTGCGCTAATATGCTCGTCATCAATTAATGGGATCCATTTTTTAGTATTTTTATCATAATATTCTATCGCTTCGGGCGGTATATTATAAGCATCATTATTTAAAGCAAAAGTATAGAACTCTCCTGGTCTCAAAGTATCTTCTTTTATATCAACATCATGGGGTATTAAGTCCTCGTTAATTCTTAATTGAATGCTTTGCTTACCGCCCCAATTAATATTTTCTTTTCTTTCAAAATAAAGCAATTCCTGTTCTTCCGGGGTTTTGTCTCCTTCCTCCCAATCATTACGTTGCCGTGTTTTAGATTTCAACCCTATTTGCCGGATTATTTTTAAATTATTTTTTGGTGTCCCGTGATATAAATAAGACGATGGTTTTTCAATATTATATTCAAGATTATATTCTTTTTGTGTCATCTGCCACGGTTCTTTAGAAACAACAGGGACTACCTCACCAGAAAGCAACCCCTTTATTTCAGGCGAAGTTCCTTGTTCCGATACTATTGTGGGAATAACTGGCTGCTCACCTTCTTTATTTAATTTATCAACAGCCTTTTGCATTT
>ERZ1292623.1968-Hain-H51-01um-R1-1968-length-19002-cov-5_pt1 | contig 10315 bp, 12 predicted proteins | sample MGYA00564398_ERZ1292623 | MGnify/ENA primary metagenome ERZ1292623 (study PRJEB36523, sample SAMEA6512633) | groundwater metagenome | collected 2019-01-07 | study: AquaDiva: Metagenomics assemblies of 32 groundwater samples
CTGCCGATTGTGGCGGTACTCTTAGTTGGTTTCCTCCTTGGACCTGTCGCTCTCGGTGGAGCACTAATGGGTGTTATTATTTCTGGTCTTTTTATGGCAATTTCAATGACATCCGGAGGCGCAGCGTGGGATAATGCCAAAAAATATATAGAAGATGGAAACTTTGGAGGAAAAGGAAGTGATGCGCATAAGGCAGCGGTGACCGGAGACACCGTCGGCGACCCGTACAAAGACACAGCGGGACCGGCAATCAATCCTCTTATCAAAGTGATGAATATCGTGGCATTACTGATTGCACCGTTTTTGCTCTAAAGCCATAAATTTAAAGTGTTTACTTATAAAAAAGCCCCTCTAAACAAATGTTGGGCTTTTTTGTATAATAGTAAGACGATTTTTATAGCCATTAGACACTAAATTAATTATGAAAAAATTTTACAGTTTTCTTTTACCGGCAATTCTTTTCTTATCGGTAGTAGCGCTTCCTGGAGCGTTTGTCAACGCAGAAACTGAGGGAACATCAAACTCAACAGATACAGGAACTGCTTCTACGAATACGGGAACGATGCCTGACAAGCCAAAACCACCCATTCCTCCTAACGTGCTTCAGGGAATAAAGAAAGATGGGATGAAAGAGAAGGCGTCTACAATAAGGACAAACGTGCAGGAAAAAAAGGAAGAAATGAAAGACAAAGCATCCACCACGAGAGCAAACATAGATGCAAAAAGAGAGGAAATGAAGGATAGAGCATCAACCACAAGAGCGAACATGGATGCAAAAAGAGAGGAAATGAAGGAAAAGGCCCGCGAACATATGAGGAAGTTTCTCGGACAGATCACAGAACGCCTTTCTGCGGCAATAGGAAGAGCGGAGAAGTTGGTTGAGAGAATCAATTCCCGAATCGAGAAGCTTAAAGAACGAGGAGTAGATACACCAGAAGCAGAGGCATTTCTTGCAGAGGCTTCTGGACACATTGCAGAAGCAAAAACCCTCCTTTCTCAAATTCCGGGAGCAGTTGATACGGCCGTAGCGTCGGATGAGTTGCGCGGAGCATTCGAGGGGGTGCGTTCTCTCATTGAAAAGGTGAAACAGGAAATAAAAAGCGCTTATGGTAGCATCAGAAAAGCGGTTGAATCTCTTAAGCTTTCTGCAGACACCGAGCGCCATGCAACAACCTCATCTGACCAATAGCGTATAATCAATAAATACAATGGACCCAAATCAAACAAATACAACTCCGGCAATACCTACGCCTACGAGCAAGCCTTCAATGGGAGCTTTTATCGGGATTATCATTATTATCCTTGTCATCGTATTTGGAGCTTTCTACTTCTGGGGCAAGATGGTTGAGGAAAAATCGGGTAGCGGGGCTCAAACGGCAGACACCTCTGTTGAAATGCTCAACAAACAAAGTTCTTCCGACGAGGTGACAAGCATAGAAGCAGACCTTAATGCAACCGATATTGGAAACCTCGATAAGGAACTCGGTAGTGTTGACGCAAGCCTTAAAGCCGCTGGTCTATAAAGTTTCCTTAAAAAGCCGCCATCACCAAACCGTCCCGCACCATGACTGGTGCGGGACGGTTTGCATATCTCTTAAAAAATTCGTAGACTTTTCTTTACTATGGAAAAACACCACAAGGTAATTAAAATGACCCGCCTTCCGCAATCAGAGATTGAAATTGAGGGCGAAATTACTGCTGAACAGCTAGAGAAAAAATGGGAACATGCGCTATCTGGTGCGGTGGAACACGCGGAAATTGATGGATTCCGCAAAGGGAAAGCGCCTAAAGACGTAGTACTCAACCACATAAGCGAGAGCGAGCTTTTATATAGAGCCGCGGAACACGCTTTAAGCGACGCATACCCCTTGATACTTTCTGAAGAAAAATTAGATGCTTTGGGTTCTCCTTCAATCTCCATTACCAAAATCGCACGGAAAAATCCTCTTGGATTCAAAATCCGCACAGCTCTTTTCCCTGAAATACACCTTCCTGATTACAAAGCAATTGCAAAGAAGGAGATGGCGGGAGAAGAAGATTTCTCCGTGTCGGAAAAAGAAGTTGAGGACGTCATTGCCGAGGTGAGAAAAAATAGAGCAAAGACCGAAAAAGTTGAACAACTCCCGGAATTGACGGATGAGAGCGTGAAAAAATTTGGTGATTTTAAAAATATTTTAGATTTCAAAGAAAAAATAAAAGAAGGCCTTGCGCTCGACAAACAAGCACGTGCTCGAGAGAAAAAACGCCTGGGAATGCTGGATAAATTGGTAAGTGGTTCGGAAATAGCCCTTCCTGAAATTGTTATCGCGGAAGAGTTGAGAAAAATGGAAGCAGAGTTTACAGGAGACCTCACGCGCGCGGGAATGACCTATGAGAAATACCTTGCAGAGATAAAGAAAGCGGATGAGGAAGTTAAGAAAGAGTGGCGTGGAGCAGCAGAAAAAAGAGCTAAAACTCAGCTTATATTGACGGAAATTGCCCGTTTAGAGAAAACAGAGCCAGACACCGCTGAGGTTGAGAAAGAGGTGGGCCATATTCTTTCACATTATAAAGACGCAAACCCAGAGGGAGTGCGCACTTATATAGAAACGACCCTCCGCAATAAAAAAGTTCTTGAGTTCTTGGAAGGAAATTCTATAAAAGCAAAGTAAGTGCTACTGCGGCAATAGCTGCTGTTTCGGCTCTTAAAGTGAGTTTCCCTATACTTGCAAAAGTTACGTTGTTTTCTGAAAAAAGTTTTTTATCTTTCTCTCCCCATCCCCCTTCAGGCCCTATAAATATTCCAAAAGATCTTTCTTTGGGAATTTCAAATTTTTTACCCTCGGCATCTAGTATTATGGTAGGAATTTTTTGCGAAGTAAGTGCCTCTTCTAGAGATATGGGGGAAGCCAGAGAAGGAATATCAGAGCGACCCGACTGCTCTACTGCCTCAATTATAATTTTCTCGGCTCGAACAAGGTCTAGATTTTTCTTTTCGCTTCTCTCGGAAATAACGGGAACAAAATGTGATACTCCGATCTCCGTTCCTTTTTGGAGAATCCATTCATTTTTATCCTTTTTTATAACAGAAAAGAAAAGCGTTAGTTCCTTAGATGGTTTTGTGTTTCTCTCTTCCTCGGATACACGCGTCAGTTTTACTCCGTCACGTGCCATGATTTCTATACGACACAACAAGTCTTTTCCAGACCCATTAAACAAAATCACATTATCCCCTACCTGCAATCGAAACACACTACGCCACTGATGAATGAGGTCAGTAGACGAAACAGAAATATTGTTTTGGGAAACTTCCAAATCTTTCAGAAAAAAACGATGGAGACGCATACGTGTACTTTATGACAAGTAGAGTTTTTTGGAAAGAAATAAGCCCAGGTTTTTAACCTGGGCTTATGAAGAATTGGTTTACTTATCTGAATATTTTCTGCATTCCTCCTTTACAGACAACCAAACTTCCTCTTCTCCTTGCTGTTTGTTAAGTTCGAGAAGAGAATTAAATATTTTTTCTCTTAACTCACTCTCCGGCAAGAAAACTACAAGTGCCCCCAGAGTAGCGAGGGAGTCTTCGCGAGCTTTGGAACACTCTTTAAGAGATTTTTCTGCCTCTAAAAGCAGCAGTGGTTTAGAGAGAAGCCCTTCTCCTAATGCAACCTTAAACCGAGCTCTTGCCTGTTTAATTTCTGCTTGTTTGTGTGCTTGTGCCCGAACTAGAGCCAAAAGCTCGTCAAAAGAACCATTAGACATAACTAACCTCCATGTGAGAAGTAATTATTCAATTCTCAAAATATCCTATGTGGAACGTACTACAAAATATTACCGTTGTCAATACTCCTTCTTTTGTACGTGCTATACTATAATTCTGTTTTAAATTTAAACTTTTTACCTAACCATGCTTATTCCAACAGTTATCGAAAAATCGCAGTTCGGAGAGCGGGCATATGACATTTATTCCCGTCTTCTTCGTGATCGCATTATCTTCTTAGGAGGACAAATTGACGACTATGTGGCCAACATTATCATTGCCCAGCTTCTTTTTCTTGAATCAGAGGATTCCAAAAAAGACATTTTCCTCTATCTCAATTCTCCCGGAGGCTCTGTCACCTCAACACTTGCCATTATAGATACCATGAACCACATCAAACCTGATGTTGCAACAGTGTGTGTCGGTATCGCTGCATCCGGAGGCGCGTGGATTCTCTCCTCCGGCGCAAAAGGCAAGCGCTCAATGCTTCCCAACGCCGAAGTCATGATTCATCAGCCTCTCGGAGGTGCCGAAGGCCAAGCAACCGATATTGAAATCTCTGCAAAACAAATTCTCAAACTTCGAGAGAACCTTAACCGCCTTATGGCTAAAAATACCGGAAAATCCTTCGCTCAAATCGAAAAGGATGTGGAGCGCGATTTCTTCATGAGTGCGGACGAAGCGCTTAAATACGGCATCGTTGATACGATTCTCCAGAAAAAGACCCTCCAGAAGCAGGAAAAAGGACAATAAAAGCTTCTTCGTCAAATTCTACTTGGATTTTACAAATGGCCACATCCGTTATATGATGAGGCCGTTAACCTTAAATTTACGCTTTCTGCTTTTTTGATTTGAACCCTGACTAAGATGGCAAGATCAATCCCAACGTTCGCAACTGACACCTTATACACTCTTTCCGTTTCCCAAGGAACAAACTAAAGAGCGAGAGTATCGCTTTATATGTCATTAAAAATAGCTCTTCTCTTCGCGATTTCATCATCGCTTCTTGGAGTAGCGTTCGGATATTTCCTTCGCTGGATAATCGCTCTTGGGAAAAAGGGTTCAACAGAAATGAAAATCAAGCAGATGATGCTTGAAGCCAAAGCACACGCGGGACACATTACCGCAGAAGCTGAAAAAAAATCTGAAGAGACACTCAAGGAGGTTCGTGTGCAAATCAAGGAGAAAGAAGAAAAAGTACTAAAAACTGAAGATAGGCTTGTTAAAAAGGAAGAATTCCTGGACAAACGCCAGGTTGATATTGATAAGGAGGTTGAAACTCTTAAAGAAAAAGCTACTGAAATACGGGCAATTAAAGACCGTGCCGATGCTCTTGAAGCGCAGAAAAGAGCCGAATTTGAGAAAGTCGCCTCAATGAGCAAGGAAGAGGCAAAAGAAAAATTGCTGGCGGTGGTTGAAAAAGAGGTGGAGGAAGACATTGTTATGCGGGCTCAAAAGCTTGAAGTGTTCGGAAAGGAACGCCTTGATAGAAAAGCGCGTGAAATCCTCACCACGGCCATACACCGCCTTGCCAACTCAGTTTCCTCCGACATTATGACCACAAGTGTTGCCATTCCATCAGATGAGATAAAAGGCAAAATTATCGGCAAAGAAGGGCGGAACATCAAGGCTTTTGAGCGGGCAACGGGAGTTGAGGTTATTGTTGACGACACGCCGGGCTTTATCACCATTTCCTCCTTTGACCCCGTTCGCCGCCATATTGCAAAAAATGCGCTGGAAAACCTTGTCGCCGATGGAAGAATACAACCGGTAAAAATTGAAGAGATGGTTGAGAAAGCGAAGAAGGAAATAAACGAGGTCATAAAAGAGAAAGGAGAGCAGGCGGCGTATGAGTGCGGGGTGTTTAATCTCGACCCGCGAATCGTGAGCATCCTCGGCCGCCTCCACTACCGCACCAGTTACGGACAAAATGTTTTGCAACATTCAATTGAAATGGCACATATGGCAGGCATCATCGCACAGGAAGTCGGTGCTGACGTACCTGTCGCCAAAGCAGGGGCTCTTTTGCACGACCTTGGAAAAGCAGTGGACCACGAGGTCCAAGGAACGCATGTAGAAATCGGAAGGAGGATTTTGCAGAAATTCGGTGCCGATGTGCGGATTATCCAAGCGATGCAGTCTCATCATGAAGAATACCCCTATGAAACGCTTGAAGCCTATATCGTGCAAGCAGTAGACGCTATTTCCGGAGGCCGCCCGGGTGCGCGTCGTGATAGCGTTGAAAATTACCTCAAGCGCTTGGGAGATTTGGAAGGAATAGCTAATTCTTTCCCCGGCATTGAGAAGTCCTACGCCCTTTCCGCTGGACGTGAGGTGCGTGTGTTCGTAAAACCTGCCGAAATTTCGGACCTTGATGCCCGAAAATTGGCTCGAGACATAGCCCTTCGCATAGAAAGCGAGCTTAAATACCCTGGAGAAATTAAGGTAAACGTCATTCGGGAAAACCGGGTTATCGAATTTGCACGCTAGAAGACTTCCTTGCACCCTTTGTGCGCTCGTATATAATTACTCCACGGCTACACCCAAGGCTCAAATACTTGGGGGGTGGAGGCGGTCGAGAAGATTTATCAGAAATATCTCTATAACGAATCTTTCATGAACAAACAAGCAATTGTTGACGCAGTAGCAGAAAAAATCGGAGTGGCGAAAACCCAAGCCGAGCTAGCGGTTGACACGTTTATTGACTCAATCGTCAACACTTTGAAGAAAGGCGAGGAGGTGTCTATCGCAGGCCTTGGAATCTTTGCAACAAAGACTCGAGCTGCGCGACAGGCCCGAAACCCAAGAACCGGAGCAGCAATCCAGGTTCCCTCAATGAATGTCCCTAAATTTCGAGCCGCAAAAGCTCTTAAGGAAGCAGTTAAATAAATCGTCTAGATTTATTTACTCTAAGACATCGTCTTGGAGATATATTTTCCCTCTAGAGGAAACCACAAAACCCGCTTCTGGCGGGTTTTGTGGTTATAAAAGTAATATTTCAATTTTAGAAAAAAGCCCTCTGTAGAAATAAATTCTACAGAAGGCTTGGTTTTAGAGCTTTTCAGTTCAACTTTTTGGCGTCATCGATCATGCGACCGGAGACCAGTAGGACACCGATAACTACACACAACAACAAAACCGTGTCGATCTTCTCGATCTTTTTGGAGGCGAGCTCTTGCATAACAACAAGAGCAATCCCCGCCAACATAGCAAAAATATAAGCGATTTGGCCGACAGTTTTCATTGCTTCTCCTCCTTTTTGAAGAACTTCACAATGCTTTTTATTTGGTTCCGACAAAACATTATAATATTTAATTAAAAAGTCAAGTACGTGAATCGCCCCGAGAGAATCGGTTACGGGTCTTTTTTGTTGAATTTTATTTTCCATGCACGTCTTACAACCCCGTATCAGGAAGATAGGAGCGAAGCGACGTAAGAAACCGCAGGTGTCTTAAGCGGGGGTCGGGGTTGTAAGGTGCGGGTAGGGAGAATCGGTCACGGGTCTTTTCTTGCTAGAAAAGCCTGCGACCCCGCCTCGGCACGTCTGCCTCCGGCTTTCGATTCTCCTCACATATAAAAACAACCCCATGAATGGGGTGTCTTTTATATGTGCGGGTAGGGAGAATCGAACTCCCATCTTATCCTTGGCAAGGACATGTTCTACCACTAAACCATACCCGCAAGTAAAGGAATGGTAGCAAAAAAATATACCGTGGGCAATTTTAAACCTATATAATGAAAGTTATGTCTGGGTTTAGAGCACTTCTTATAGCTTTGGTTATTGTGCTTGCAGCATATGCGGGTGGTCTATTGACCGTAAACCCGCCCCAAGATAAAAAAACCTCAGTGCCGGTTATCAAAGAAGAAATTAAAGAAAGTGAATCTGCCTCAACCACTCCAACTAAAGACACGGGACACTCAACAAGCACAAAAGAAACTCCTCTGTCTGTAGTTAAGAAAAGCTCTGAAACTCCAACCGTTGGAGAGACAATCGTCCTTGTAAAAAAAGATCTCCCCGCTCCCCCACCTCCTCCCGTTGATTTTGAAAAAATAAACGAGTATGCGAGAGACGCTCTTGTTAATATTATCTGCGTACCGAAGAGCGGTGGTCTTGATTCGGTAAGCGGAAGCGGAATTATTATTGATAAAAAAGGTGTGATACTGACCAACGCCCACATTGCCCAGTACTTTCTCCTTTCAGACTTTCTGGCCTGCATAATTCGCACTGGAAGTCCGGCAACTGCCCGCTATGAGGCTGTGCTTCTCTACATTCCCAATAAATGGATTGAAGAAAATGCTTCGAACATTGTTGCTGAAAACCCTCAAGGAACCGGAGAGAGCGACTATGCTTTTCTTCTTATTTCCAAAGCATTAAATGGAGGTGTTCTCCCACAAGAGTTTCCCTTTCTCCTCCTAGAAGAGGCAGATGTACAGAAAAGCAATCAGGCCCTCGTAGCAGGATATCCGGCGGGATTTCTTGGAGGACTGACGATATTTAACAACCTCTATGCAATTTCCTCTGTAGTGACGATTAGAGATGTTTTTACATTTGTGACAGATACAATTGATATCTTCTCTGTAGGTGGAAATCTTCTTGCACAAAAAGGAGCATCGGGCGGGGCGATAGTAAACAAAGACAGCAAAGTGGTAGGAATAGTCACTACAGCGACGAGTGAGGCGCAAACTGCCGACCGAGACCTGCGAGCCGTTAGCTCAAGCTATATACTCCGAAACTTTTTTGAATACAAAAACATATCACTAAATAAGTTTCTTGAAAAAGATCTTTTAGCCGAAGTGTCACTATTTAAAGAGGGAGAATTTCCTCACCTTTCTTCCCTGCTTGAGAACGAGATTCTAAAATAAAACACCTTTGGCATAAATTGCGCCAAAGGTGTTTTTGTATTCTATTTTTGAGCGAAAAAGGCGCTTTTTATGAGCATATTAGAAGAGATTTTCTCCCCGTCCAATTCGCCGAAATACGGCTGGACTCCCTGTGCCATAACTTCCCCGAACATTTTTTGAAGTTCGGTAAGTGAAGGAAGGTCAGCAAGTGCTTCATTTCTGAATCGCAGAAAACGAATCTCCCCCATTGAAGAAGCAACGTCCCTCACTCTCTCATCGTCGAGGTGATGCACATAACGACTGCCGGCGTACCAGCATCCGCATAATGTGTCCCCAAAAACGTCATCGACGTGTTCGAGAATTTTCATCGCTCGCCACGATTGAAGAATGCGAATTGGGGAAAGAAGACCCCAGTATTGTATTTTGCCTTCTTCAGAAATCAGACCCACACCAACTTGATTGCTCTCTACAACAACGCATGGGGTTGCCATGAATTTTTGAGGAGTTTCGATTTTTGGGCCTATAGGTCCGAGCAAGCGGCGCGTCTCTCGAAAAGACGTTTTATAAAAAGCCTTTACTGACGGAGTTCCCTTGCATACCACAAAAGCTTCCATATCCCCTCCTTTAAGGTTTTGTTACAAAGAAAACTCTGCCTGATAAAGTATCACAATGAGAGACAAAAACAAGTCGGGATGCCGAGATTCGAACTCGGGCTACATGCTCCCAAAGCACGCGTGCTACCGCTACACCACATCCCGAAAGAAACGCATTAGGCAGTTTAGCACAGACCCTAAAAGACAAAAAGTTTTTTAGGGTCAAACTACTATATCTTCAAGAAAATCAACCTTTGCCTTTCCACCCTTTACATCAAGATACACAGCGGCTACATCAAAAACCCATTCTACCTTTTCTGAAATATTCTTTTCTAGGAGGTACGTTTCAATAGTTTTGAAAATCCTTTTTAGTTTCCACGGATGAACATTTTCTTCCGGCCTATAATTATTTGTTTCATGATTAACATTTTCTAAGTTTTCACGTGAAACGGTCTTTACTTCAACAAAATGGAGCTTTTTGGACTTTTGGGCAATAACGTCTATTTCACCAAAGAATTTTCTATAGTTTCTATCTAGGATCTTAAATCCTTTATTTTCAAGGTAGTCACAAGCAACATCTTCTCCTAATCTACCTATATTTTGCTTTGAATCACTTTGTTTCATGATTAACATTTCATAAGTTTTCACGTGAAACATTAAAAAGTCTCAAATAACATGACATTTTCAATAATCTGTAAAATATGAAGTAAAATAAGACTTTTTAGGACATTTATTAGGACAAAAGTCCTTTTGTCCTTTGTCTTTTATACACGCTGTACACAGCCTTATCAACAATTTATCGAGTGCGGGTAGGGGGAATCGGTCACAGGTCTTTTTTGCTAAAAAGCCCGCGACCCCCGCCTCGCGCCGTCGCGCTCCGGCCTTCGATTCCCCCGATTTTTAGCCAGAAAGTGCGGGTAGGGGGAATCGAACCCCCATCTACTGCTTGGAAGGCAGTCATTCTACCACTAAACCATACCCGCAAACCATGTAAGATATTATAATCTTAAACACCTTCTTCTGCAAAAATGCTCTTCTTGGTGCCCCCGGCAGGACTCGGTCACTGGTCTTTTTCTGCTGAAAAAGCCCGCGACCCCGTCTCGGCACGTCTCTGCCTCCGGCTTTCGAGTCCTCGACCAGC
>ERZ1292623.5312-Hain-H51-01um-R1-5312-length-10313-cov-5_pt1 | contig 10313 bp, 9 predicted proteins | sample MGYA00564398_ERZ1292623 | MGnify/ENA primary metagenome ERZ1292623 (study PRJEB36523, sample SAMEA6512633) | groundwater metagenome | collected 2019-01-07 | study: AquaDiva: Metagenomics assemblies of 32 groundwater samples
TGATGTCGTAAGTACCTGCTGAAAGCGAAACGCTCTCGCTTTTCATTGAGTTGGCAAGAGACTGGTCGGAGCGAATTTTACCTCCATCAAAGTAAACGATAGTTCGGTCGGTCGCAGGAGAGAAAGGACAGTACGCTGTCGGAATTGGGGTTGTAGGAGTTGTATAAGTATTGAGAATTACGAGAACTCTTTCGGGGTTACCATCGTTTAATACGATATGACCATCTGCATCAGTGTTGCGGACACCATCATTACCGGGATTGTTGTCCCAGAGCTCTCCGCTGTAGGAATAGAAGTCACTGAGAGAATTAATGGAACCTGTGTACTGGTCATTGTATTTCTTGCTTGTCCAGTCAGACGAGCCAGAAACAATTTCTTCATTGTAGAAGTATCCTCCGTTTGAAAGTTCGTCGATTGTTTCGCACTCCGCATCATTAACCGTAGAAGAAATTATTTTTGTATTAGGAGAAAATTGTGAGACGTCGAAGGTGAAAGTTTGCAGTGTCGTCAATGACTGCGCGTTAGGGCCTGAAGAAAGCGTAACCGAGAACGTTCCTGTCGGAAGCACCGTTGCATCTGTAGCAATAACCCCAGCATCACTCGTAATCATTTTACACACAGTAATAGACCCGTCAGGGCCACCGTGAGCAAAGGCAAACGCTGGAACCACGAGAGAAACGAGCACAAGCGCGCTCGCAATTATAAAACCTCCTTTGCGGGCGTTTTGTAAGGTCTGTGTCATATGTATAGTAATTGACGACTATCAAACGTTATTAATTTCACTCTTTTAAACCTCTAAATATAACGGTCTCAACACTACCTATTTTTTTACTTTTGTCAAGTATTTTATTGGAAATCCCCTAAAAAAGAGCTCTATGGAAGAGAAGAATTAATGGCTTATAGGAGGGTTATAACAAAAAATGTCCTTTATATGGTGAAATGTCCTTTATAATATTTTTAAAACACTAAAAGGTCATTTATATCTCGGGTTTATTCATATAAGACAATAATGCTTTTTACTGTTTTGTTTTTATGACTTTTATAGGAAAACTTAGAAATATGAAACAATAGAGCCCTTATAATAGATTCCACGTTCAAAATTCCCTTTTGTCTATGGTATGATATCGCTATACAAACTGCTAATGAACGAAAAGCTTTTACAGCCTTATAATCCTAAAAATACGGAAGAAAGAGTGTATGCAGTGTGGGAAAAGAGCGGATTTTTTAATCCAGATGTCTGTATTGAAAAGGGTATTGCGTCTCGGAACTCTCAAGTTTTCTCAATCGTCCTGCCGCCCCCTAACGTAACAGGAGTTTTGCACATGGGACATTCGGTCATGCTTGCGCTTCAAGACGCAATGGTGCGCTTCAATAGAATGGCCGGTAAAAAAACTCTTTGGGTTCCAGGAGTGGACCATGCCGCCATCGCAACACAATCGGTTGTAGAGAAGAAGATTCTAAAAGAAGAAGATAAGAGCCGTCATGACCTTGGTCGCGAAGAGTTTCTTAGACGAGTGGATATATTCACTAAAGAAAGCCACGACACTATAGTTAATCAAGTTAAACGCATGGGTGCGTCTTTGGATTGGTCACGAGAAGCATTCACACTTGATGAAAAAAGAAACCGAGCGGTCAGAGTGGCGTTTAAAAAAATGTATGATGATGGTCTCATCTACCGCGGACTAAAAATTGTGAACTGGGACCCTAAGATGCAAACTACTGTTTCAGATGATGAAATTGAATGGGAAGAAGAGACGAGACCATTTTATTATTTGAAATACGGTCCCTTTACGATTGCGACGGCACGACCCGAAACAAAATTCGGCGACAAGTATGTTGTTATGCATCCGAAAGACAAACGATATTCCAACTATTTGCATGGACAAAAAATAGAGCTTGATTGGATTAACGGTCCCATTACTGCAACTGTCATCAAAGACAACGCCATTGATATGGAGTTTGGTACTGGTGTGATGACGATTACACCTTGGCACGATGCGGCTGACTTTGATATTGCCGAGCGTCACCAACTCGATAAGGAACAGATCATTGACGACAAAGGAAAACTTCTCCCTATTGCAGGAGAATTCGCGGGGCAGCATATAAAGAAGGCACGACCGATGATTGTCGAGAAACTTCAGTCAAAAGGTCTTGTTGAGAAAATTGATGAAAAATATGTTGGCCGTATTGCAACCAATAGCCGCAGTGGTGGTATTATCGAGCCACAGATAAAGTGTCAATGGTTTGTTGCCGTTAATAAAAAATTCAAACTGGAACATTCGAAGATAGAGGGTCTTAAAAGCGGCCAGCAAGTGACATTGCGAGAATTAATGAAACATGTTGTGGAAAGCGGCGAGATACGCATCATCCCAGAACATTTTCAGAAGATCTATTTTCATTGGATAGAAAACTTACACGACTGGTGCATTAGCCGGCAAATCTGGTACGGACACAGAATACCGGTTTGGTATAAAAATGAGGTCGTAGGAGCGGCCAATGCCTCCCCAGAAGACATGAGGGTATGCCCCCCAACCCCGCTAGGCGACGACTGGAAACAGGACGAAGACACTCTTGATACCTGGTTTTCATCGGGTTTGTGGACTTTTTCAACCCTCGGCTGGCCTGATGAAACAGAAGACCTTAAGACGTATCATCCGACCGCAGTACTTGAGACCGGACAAGACCTTATCTTTTTCTGGGTTGCACGAATGATTCTCATGACCGGATACCTTCGCGGAGAAGTGCCTTTCAAAACCGTGTACCTGCATGGCATTGTGCGGGACAAAGAAGGCAAGAAGATGAGCAAGTCAAAAGGAAATGGAGTGGACCCTATAACCATGATTGAGAAATACGGAGCAGATGCGGTGCGCATGTCTTTAATTGTGGGTTGGGGACCAGGAAGCGATATGAAAATTTCCGAGGAGAAATTGAAGGCGTATAAGCACTTTGCAAATAAATTGTGGAACATTGCCCGTTTTGTGATGAGCAACATCCCGGAAGAAGGCGTGGAAAAACCCAAAACAGTAACCAAAGAGAACGCTCTGTCCCTGCAAGAATTTGAGATGCTTACGGAAGAGGTCTCCCTTGATTTGAGAGAATACCGCTTCCATTTGGCTAGTGAGAAACTGTACCAATACATTTGGCATACGTTTGCCGACATCATTATTGAGAGAAGCAAGAAAAGTATTACGGACGGGAGCGACGTGGAGAAGCTTTCAGCCCAGTGGCTCCTCTATACCCTGTTGCGTGATTGCCTAAAGCTCCTCCATCCATTCATGCCCTTTATCACTGAAGAGCTGTGGTCAATTACTCAAAAAAGTAAATTGCCTCTTATGGTTGAATCGTGGACGAAAAAAATATCATGACCAACTATCCCACAGTAGTATTTTGGGCGCTTGCGGGAGGAATACTTCCTGCCTTGGTGTGGCTTCTTTTCTGGCTACGGGAGGATAGAAAACATCCGGAACCAAAAGGCTTGATTGCTCTTGCTTTTATCGCCGGCATGATTGCAGTACTTTTAGTCCTTCCTTTTGAAATGATCACAGCGTCGCTTGTTGCACCCTTTGAACAATTTTTCTATGGGCTGTTCTCGCAACCGCTTTTCCTAACATTTCTTATATGGGCATTTTTGGAAGAAACATTCAAGTATGTGGCGTCATATATTACCGTCTTGCGCCGAAAAGAGATGAATGAGCCGGTGGATGCGGCAATATACCTTATTACAACGGCTCTAGGGTTTTCTGCGCTTGAAAATGCGTTTTTTCTTCTTCAGCCGTTTCTTAACGGCGACTGGGTAGGTGGGGTTGTTTCAGGAAATTTTCGATTTATCGGAGCAAGCCTTTTGCACGTAATTGCTTCCGCGACAGTAGGTATGTTTGTTGGTATGGCATTCTATAAGGGCAAATCTGCTAGGAGAATGGCAACATTGTGGGGCCTTGTGTGCGCGATTATATTGCATGCACTATTCAACTTATTTATAATAGAGAACAGCGGTGCGTATACTTTTGTCGTGTTCGCCTCTGTCTGGGTACTGGTCATTGTACTGATGCTGTTCTTCCAGAAGATAAAGAAGGTTCGCAGAGTAACATTGTAATAGCAGAATTTATGTCAAAAGAAAAAAGATCATTCTTCGAGCGGCTGACGGGCTCCGTGCGGGTAGACGAGGGAGACAATGTTGAGCCAGTGGTAAATAAAAAAGTTTCATCGGGAAAAAGCTGGATGGAAGAGGAGCCATCCGACGGACAGCTTACCGTTGATGTATATCAAACTGCGTCAGACATTATTGTCAAGACAATGGTCGCGGGAGTAAAGCCCGAGGATTTAGATATTGATATCAGCCGCGACATGGTCACGGTTCGAGGAAAAAGAGAAAATGAGCGAATCGTTGACGAGCAGGACTATTTTCATAGAGAACTCTATTGGGGTTCGTTTTCTCGAACCGTGCTCCTTCCCCAGGAAGTTGACGTGGAGAGCGCCGAAGCGGTTGAAAAGCATGGACTCCTCATCATTAGGCTTCCTAAAATAAACAAAGATAAGCAAACCAAGCTTCGCGTTCGAAGTAATTAAAAGAAAAAACCTCCCGTGAATTACGGGAGGTTTTTTTATTTCACGACGGACAGTTTTACGCTGAAAACAGTTTCCACCGGAAGAGTCTTGTACTCTTCGTATTGCTCTTCAGTAAGCAGAATATTGAAGAGATAATAAGGAATAGGAACCATCTGGAAACGGCCTCCCTCCAGAGGAGTTTCGAGAGTGAGAACCCACTTTGTGTTCTCGAAACGCTGTGGCGGTAGTAATCCTAGTTTAGGCGATGAGGTCTCTGTCTTTTTTAAAGACATAATTATGAGATCCCGCCTGCCCACCTTAGCCAAAGGAAATTCTCCCTTGTGGACTTTCATGGTCCTACTCTCAAATACACATCTCAGAGATGAGTGGAACAATTCCCATGACGGTGTGAGGCCTATGATCTCACATGTACTCTTAGGAAGTATCATCTGTGATCTCTTGGTCTTTTTATCCGTGATGTCATCTCTGAGTGTTATGGATAGCCCATTGCCATAGAGCTTAGGCAATCCCTCAATCGGAAAATCCTTAGTAAGACGAACTGTTTTTTTCATCTGCAACACTCCTTTATATAGAAAGACCTTGTTTCTAACCCGGATAGTAGCAGACAGATATATACCCGTCCATACGTAAAACAGCCCCGCCTATGGCGGGACTGTTTTAACTAGTGCCGAGGGCCGGATTTGAACCGGCGACCCCACGCTCTTCAGGCGTATGCTCTACCAACTGAGCTACCTCGGCGTATTACCCTTTATTCAAACAGACTATCGTTTTGGAAGCAAAGAGTCAAAAAGAGCGTTTGTATTTCCAGCAGCTCCAGAAACGCTCTTATAGAGACTTTCCATTTGCTCTATATATGGCTGAAGATAGTAGTAGCTTGCGATTGCCGCTCCCAGAGCAGCAACCCAATATAAACTCCCCCAAACTCTCTGCCACACAAGAGAACTGTGAAGTGACTTGAGCATCTTGTGGTTCTCTTGTGTGAGGTCAAAAATTTTCTGGAGCTTTTGTTTTTCTTCTAAATCCATATGAAAAGTATAGCAAAAAAAATAAGTGGACGTGCTCTGGAGAGCACAATCACTTCGTGCTTGTGCTCTCAGCAGGAGGTAAGGAAGGAATCGGCTACAACTCTCGGTTCGCCGTCGCTCACCTCGGTCGCAGCCCCAGCTCGCGGTTTTGCGTGCTCGCAAAACATCGCTGTGCTTTTCGATTCCTGACGCACGCCCATAAGTGGACGTGCTCTGGAGAGCACAATCACTTCGTGCTTGTGCTCTCAGCAGGAATCGAACCTACAATTACCCCTTAGGACGGGGTTGTTATATCCATTTAACTATGAGAGCTCTAAGGAGAAGAAAAACTTAGGCTTTGACTCCGAGAAGTTCAGCAATTTTCTTTTCGCTGAAGCCAATAACAATAGTGCTGTCAATTTCAATGACCGGAACGCCCATTTGTTCGCTCTTCTGTACCATCTCCTGCCTCCTTGCCATGTCGGAGGCAACATCGTACTCGGTATAAGAGATATTATTTTTTTTGAAAAACTCCTTGGCCATGCGACAATAGACACAGGTCGGAGTAGAGTAGATAATAACGTTTTTCATATATTAAATTTTGGACAGTATAGCATATCTTCTGTTCATCGGCGACCAGTAATATATCTCCACACACTTTGCCAGAGCGCGCCTATTCCCGAGGAGCGATTTTCTTCTTGTGGCACTGCGGCCCCAACGATAAGCGCAACTCTTTCACCCTCTTTCCCCACGCTAAATTTCTCTCTAATCTCTTCTTCAAGTCCCCGGTCACTATTAATACGGCTGATGTCGTGCTCAAGCTCTGCTTGCCTCTGTGTAAGCCGCTCCCATTCAATCTGCGCTTCCCAAAGCCCCCCCGTGCTTGCAACTTGTTTTTGATATACCGTCCACGCGCTGTGAATTGAGAGGAGGGCGATGATGAAGAGAAAGATAAGTGCGAGAGGAGAATAGAGAGTACGCCGGAACTTTCTTTTTTGCTGGAATATGCGCATAAAGTATGTATAATTATACCACTTACATCCTTATGTTCGGAAAAAAGAACAAAAAATGGCTTCAAATCGGATGGATTATCGTTTCCGTCCTTGTTATCGCCGGAATGGTTCTCTCTGCCCTGCCGATAAACTACTAACTAATCACTGCGCATCATCTTCAGGAACACTTCTTGAGGAATATTTATTTTTGCGCGTTCAAGCATGGCCTTTTTACCTTTTTTCTGCTTTTCCCAGAGTTTCTTTTTGCGACTGATATCGCCTCCCGAGAGCTTGGCGGTGACGTCTTTTTTAAGAGCTGAGATGGTGTGGGAGGAGAGGATACGGCCCATCGCTTTCGCCTGGACTTTTGTGGTGACCATCTGCCGCGGGAGTATAGTTGAGAGCTTCTCAACAGATTTTTCTCCTTCTTCCTCAACAACTCTCCGAGACACAATTCGAGAGAAGGCGGGGATTATTTCATCGGCAACGATTATATCAAGACGCACCACATCAGCCTCTCGCATGTCAGAAATAGTATAGGAGAGAGAAGCAAATCCCGATGATGCGCTTTTCACCGCGTCAAAAAAATTACGCATGAGCTCGCGCAGAGGCATGGTAACGGAAAGAGAGACTCGCCTGTCGCCCCAAGTCTCCGTCTCCCCCACCACCGCTTCATGGTCAAAGAGAATTCGGACAATGTCTCCGACGTAGTCGCTGGGCATTATCATTTTGACTTGCGTCCATGGTTCCCATATGCGGACTATATCGCCATGCTCGGGAAAAAATGCCGGTGAATAGACAACCACTTCCTTTCCATTTCTCAACTGTACTTTATACGTAATGCTCGGCGTCGTGACAATAAGAGTGAGACCGAATTCACGGCGAAGACGCTCAGTGATAATTTCCAGGTGGAGCATCCCTAAAAATCCGCATCTAAACCCGCGTCCAAGAGAGCCCGATGACTCCTCTTCGTGCGAGAAAGAGGAATCAGAGAGTTTGAGACGGCTGAGAGACTGCCTAAGTAAATCAAAATCGTCTTGACTTTCAGGATAAATCGATGCCCAGACAACAGGATGAGGTTGCAAGTAGCCGGGAAGAGGAGGTGTAGTGTCTTTGTCATAGGAGACCGTATCACCCACCGATGCAAACCCGGATTCTTTTATGCCGGTTACGATATAGCCTATTTCTCCCACTGACAGAGTTTCAACCGCTTTCTCGGCAGGTGAGAATATGCCCGCTTCAAGGACAGTAAAGGAGCGGTTGGCGGCGCGGAAGCGAAGCGGCATGCCTTTTTTAACATTCCCATTCATAACGCGCAAATACACGACAATACCACGGTGACTTGAGTAGGAAAAATCAAAGACGAGAGCTCTGAAAGGACCATCTTGAGAAATTTCAGGAACTGGAGGAGGAATACGGCGTACAATTTCTTCAAGGAGCGTATCCACGCCTTCCCCTGTTTTACCCGATGTCTCAATTATGTCTGTAGCTTCGCAAGAAAGCAGGCGGATAATTTCTTCTTTGACTTCTTGCTTACGCGCAAGAGGTGAGTCTATTTTGCTTAGGACTGGGATAATGACCAATCCCAATTCACGTGCCATAGAGAGCGTGGTGAGCGTTTGAGCTTGGACCCCTTGCGTTGAATCAATGAGAAGAAGGCATCCTTCAACGGCACGCAGAGCGCGTGATACTTCGTATGAAAAATCAATATGGCCCGGGGTATCAATGAGGTTAAGAATGAATTCTTGTCCCTCGGCTTTGAGAGCCTCGGGACCTCTTTGCCCTTCGTTTTGCTCGGGATGGTTCAAATGATATTTCATTCGAACCGGCTGCATTTTTATCGTAATGCCCCGCTCTCGCTCAAGTTCCATGTTGTCGAGCACCTGTTCACGCATTTTTCGCTTTTCAATAGTTCCGGTAACTTCAAGAAGCCGGTCGGCAAGTGTACTCTTTCCGTGATCTATGTGCGCAATGATTGAAAAATTACGAATATGGTCCATATTAATTTAGGCTGGCCTGTCCCGTTGCAAGCTTCGCTTTGCAACTGGGATGGTCAATATGAGCAATGATTGAAAAATTTCTTATAGATGAAAGCTTCATGAAGACATACTACCCAAGGGACACCTCTCCCGCAACCAATGCACTCAAAGCAAATCTGTCGTCTCGGGACTGACCAGACGAGGTGTGGGCACTTTGCGGTGTAATGCGTCCGATACCTCCTTAAACTCCTCATTGTCTAACAACTGAAGCACAAGAATGCCAATACTGACGCCAACTATCCCCGCTCCAAGCCCTTGTAAGAAAATCCCTGAAAATGTATCAAGATCAAGAAAACTTCCAAGAAAATTTAGTGACAGATAGGCATAAAAACCCATAATAACGCTTGCTGCAAACGAGTGAAAAAAAGTTTTGATAAGTGGGAAAGAAAACCCGCGAAAATCAATATGGAAGAGGATTCCAAGAAGCAAGCTGTTAAAACAGGCCCCAATTGAATATGCGAGAGGAAGCATGAGAATCACTGTTCCGGGCAAATCTTCTACGCGCAATAATGACTCCACAAAAAAGCGAAATGAAGAGGAAGTTTGAAATACGAAATTGAGATAGAATGCGAAGGAAATCGTGATAACCCCGGATGTGAGACTTGCGATAAACGGTGCGAATGTTTTACCGGCAGAATAATACCCTCGAGTAAATAAAAGCTCCAAACTCTGAAACACCACCGAAATAGTGAATAGTGCGAGCGCGGCTGCGGTCAAGCGGGTATCTCCCCAATCAAAAAGACCTGACCCAAGCACCACGCGAACAATTTGGGCACGCAAGACAATAAAGAGAACCGCCAGAGGAACCGACCAGAAAATAATATGCCGAGCCGACACGAGAATATGTTCCAGAAATTCCTTTTTCTCGCCTTTTGAAAACAGCCGCGCGAGTGTTGGAAATGCCGCCAAGGAATAGCTCACTCCGATGATAGAGAGCGAAATTGATTGGAGATTATAGGAGAGGTTAAACACAGAAATTGAGCCCGCAGTGTAGAGAGATGCAAACCCGAGGAGAACAAAAATCTCTATATTACTCACCGAGAGAGTGAATGTTCGCGGAAGCGAGATGAAAATAATTTTTCGTATGGAAGAAAAATCAAGTGAAAACGTAGGGTGAGGAAAAAGCCCCAGAGAAAACACGGAAGGCACCTGAATCAAGAAATGAAATAGGGCACCAAGCAAGACTCCTATAACAATTCCTGTTATTCCCCACAAGGGTGCGAGAAAAATAATGCCTCCAATAATGCCGAGATTATAGAGAAGCGGACTTAGCGCATAGATAAAAAATTGTCGATGGGCCTGGGTAATGCTTCCTAGAAGGTTGGAAAAACCTAAGAATATGGGTGAGAGCAGAAGCAATCGCGAAAGAAAAATAAGGTATGAGATATCGGCAGGTGAAAATCCAGGGAAAAGCTTTGGGAGAAGAAAAGGAATGAGAAAAAATGCGATAAGCGAAACAGTCCCGATAAACAGGAAGAAGAATGAGAAAATCGAATTAATAAGGCGTTTTGTCTCTTCCTTTCCACGTTCCCTCACTTCAACAATAAAAGGAATGAGAATAGAAAGAGAGACGATGGAAGCTGCTGTCACGAATATAAGGTCCGGAATACGAAATGCGGCATAGTAGATGTCGAGTGCTTTCCCCGCTCCAAAGGTATGTGCAAGAAGACGGTCTCGAATGAGAGCCAACAGCTGGGAGAGAAAAGCAAAGG
>ERZ1292623.5114-Hain-H51-01um-R1-5114-length-10540-cov-8_pt1 | contig 10312 bp, 9 predicted proteins | sample MGYA00564398_ERZ1292623 | MGnify/ENA primary metagenome ERZ1292623 (study PRJEB36523, sample SAMEA6512633) | groundwater metagenome | collected 2019-01-07 | study: AquaDiva: Metagenomics assemblies of 32 groundwater samples
TCTTCGCCGAGCGTTTCTCTATGAATACCTCAACGACGTTGAGTTGTTCGCGCTTGGCGATTTCCTGCAATTCGGCTAGTTGCCCCTCAATGGAGAGAATCTGCTTGTCTTCAACATCGGTGCTTTTGCGGGCGTAGAGGAAGTATTTCATGGCAATTGACATAAGCATTTCACATATGATACACTATTGTCATACTTATGAAAAGCAAGAGTAATCTAATAGAACAGCTGAATAATTTGCCCCATTTCACCAAAAGTACTGTATACCAGCTTGGTAGTCAGTTGGGGCTAAAAAACAGTACGGTAAACACCTACATCAGCCGCTTTTTGAAGCGTAAGGAGATCTTGTCGCTAAAAAATGGTCTGTATATCTCCGCCAAATTTTTCGCAGATAACAAAAGCGATATCTCATATTCTTTCTATCTCGCAAACATTCTTCGCACGCCATCATATGTAAGTTCGTGGACTGCGCTTCAGTACTACAGTCTCACTACCGAGGCGATACGCTCCATCACGTCGGTTACGCTGAAAGTCACGCGGGATTACGAAACGAAGACAGGTACATTCTCATATCAGTCAATCAACAAAAATCTTTTTTCAGACTACTCGCTCGTCAAAGGAAAATTTGATTTCTACATCGCTTCGCCGTCGAAGGCGTTGTTTGACTTGCTGTACTTCAGAACACACCAGTTTCGAAGTGTTCGCCTCGAAGACGTCGGAAAAATAGTAGAGGAGTTTCGGATAGACATTGACGAAATGGACGAAGCGGAACGAAACAAGTTTTATGAAAAGGTTAAAGCATATCTCCATGAGTGACCAGATACTAACAGTTCTGAAAAGCAAACTTGATGGCCTTTCGACCTACGGCTTTAGCATTACCGATCCCGAAACGCGACTCAATACTCTTAAGGAAGAGTTGCAGTTCTATGTCCTCGACTTCATCTATCATCATCCGGAGTACAGTAAATGGGTAATGTATGGCGGGTCGGCACTCCGCATTTGCTATGATCTCGACCGCATGTCCGTTGATTTAGATTTTGAGGTAAGCCACCAGGTTGATAACAGATTCCTTAACGAGCTGAAAGAGGAAACGGAAAAACATTTTTCAAAGGTCTATGGCACTGACTCGGAGTTTCTGAGAATTACCATCACCAACAATAGAGGAATAACGCTCAAATTCCGAGTCGGCAGTTTAATTGAGGGCTACGCTTCCGAGTGGGTCCATGTAAAAATCGATATCAACCCATTTACGCCATCATCGAGCATAGTCACAGAGCGAATGCCGCAGAATCATGGGCAGCTGTCATTCGCGATACGGACATACAACCTTTCTTCGCTCATGGCGAGCAAGATCGCCGCGATTTTCCTGCGCGGGACACGTGGTGTGGGTGAAGCGACTTACGAAGAAAAAGGGCGCGACATTTATGATTTGCTCTGGTATATGAGCAAAAGAATTGTTCCTGATCTCGATTATTTGAAAGCAAAAAATGTCGATGAGGCGAAAGACTATCGGACACTGTTCACTAAACTCGCGGTAAAAATGAACAATGTGAGCGAGGAAAATTTGAAAGACGACCTTACGCCGCTCTTTCTTGACCCTCGTTTCGTGACTAACTGGCTCACAAATTGGCGCGACACTTTCTTTCAGTTGCGCGATGCATATAAAATTAGAACCATATCAAAATTTGAAAAGGTACGTGTCTTTGAGGACTTTCGCACTGACGTATTCTCGTTCATTTTTGAGTACAGTACGAAGGAAGGCGACCCTGTGCGAATTATATGCAACTTAAGCGAGTACTGGTTTCTTTTCAAAGATATTGAGGTCTCGTTCACAATCAACAATACAGTGAGCGACCACATTGAATTCTCGGCGAGTGGAGTTAGCAGTCACCCGACATCGGAGAAAAAACAGAAGGAATACGCTTCGTTGTTCTACGAAAAGATAGAGGTCTACTTAAAGAAGATCAATCACGAACTTGTTGGCGACACACTGACGACAAAACTTATTCGCGTGACCGCTGACAACCTGAATCAGAAGGAGCAGATCGTACTCCGTAAGGAAGACTTGACCGAAGGCGATTTTGACGATTGGTTAAAGTAAAATCAACAACAGGGAGCTTCGCTGGTTTCAGACCTGCCAGCGAAGGGGCTGGTGCGCTGGGTGGGAGGCAAGCACACTAGGGGCGTGTTCTGCATTTGCATTCCCCTCCAAAAAAATCTCCCTCCAAAAAATCTTCGGCTTCTGAATTTTGAACCTCACCCTCCACGCGCGCGAAGCGCGCGGAATGCCTTTAATTCATTGGCGGGAATTGCATTCTGCCCGAAAAAATTCTGCGAAAACTGACCTTGTTTTGATTCTGGAGTCCCTATTAAAGCACGCTAGAACCAATTTTGCCCAACATCCGACCCAATGATTACTCGCCCGCTCGCAGACTCGCGGGCTCGCCCCGCGATTACGCGGGGCCGCCCCCTTCGCCCTGCCGCTCTCATGCTTTCTTTTTTGGCGGGGGGAATTTCTTTGGAAAAGGAATGGAGCGGCAGGGCGAAGGGCGTTTTGGGCTGGGTTCAAAAAATTATTTTTGTAATTTCATCTTTTTTGCTAGCGCAAGTGGGACGTATCCCTGACATACAATTCATGGTTCAAGTGATTTTATTACCATTCTTATTCCGTCCTCGAGAAATACTTTTGGCTTATATCCAAGAATAGAGAATGCTTTCGAGATGTCGGCGTAACTATGCTGTATGTCACCGGAAGGGCGCGGACCATATTGTGGCGCAAGACTGATACCGAGCACTTTCCCGATTGTTTCAAATAGCATTTGAATAGAAATAGGAATGCCACTACCCACATTATAGACTTCGCCGCCAGCTACTTTCGATCGAGTTGCGAGAATACTGGCATCAATCACATCCTGGACATAAACATAATCTCTCGTCATCGAACCATCGCCGTATATGGTAGGTGCTACCTTATCTCTCATCAGGGAAATGAAAAGAGGGATGACATTAGCGTAAGGTGGTTTCGCATTTTGTCGCGGTCCAAACACATTAAAGTAACGAAGCGATATCGTCTCTACAGCGAAGAATTTACTGAATTCTTGCATATATTGTTCTCCGGTCAGCTTCTGAGTGGCATAAGGCGAAATTGGTTCCGCCGGTATATTTTCAGTTTTTGGTATTCTTTTGGAATTTCCATACACATCTGCCGACGAAGAAAAGATAACGCGCTGCGCGCCGGCGTCTCGTGCCGCGACTAATATTTGAAGTGTCCCATCAATATTTACGTGGTTAGTACCAAGAGGGTCTTCTATACTCTTCTGTACAGCAGATACGGCGGCGAGGTGATAAATATAACGTACACCTTTACACAACTTGGTCAGTGCCAGAGTATCGTTAATGTCTTTTTCAAAATATTCGACCTTCCCGTTAAATAAATCAAGATTTTTACTTTTTTCCGTCGCAGGATTACCTATGACAACAACCTCATTACCTTGTTTTAAAAGCTCTAAGACGAGATGTGAACCAATAAATCCTGTACCACCTGTGACCAGAACTTTTTCCGTCATAATTTTAGAAGCTATTGACCTGAGAGCGGTCTTTGTACGAGCAGTCCACGGGTGCAATTATAGATCACTTTAAGCGCGTTGCCAACATCATTGTAACAATGAAGACCGTTACTCGCCTTGACATCATTTCTTTATCTATTAACATATACTATAATTCTCAATATAATCGGGTAAGCAAATTTTATGGAAAAACCACCCAGTATGTCTAATACACCCAAAAACTTAATAGAGCCAGAGAAAAAGATTGAGGAAAAAGAAAGATATAATCCTTTTGAAAAAGAAAAATACTGGCAAGATTTTTGGGAAACGGAAGGTACATATAGATTTAATCCTGAACAACCGGGACCCCTTTTTACCGTAGATACTCCGCCACCTACAATTTCTGGGGCATTACATTTAGGGCATATTTTTTCTTATACTCAAGCGGAAATAGTCACTCGTTTTAAAAGAATGCAGGGAGCGAATGTCCGATATTCTTTCGGTCTAGATAATAACGGCTTGCCCACAGAACGGTTGGTGGAAAAGGAAACTGGAGTGAGGGGTGGAACTGTAAGTTTGGAAGAATTCACCAATATCTGTCTCGAGGTCACAGAAAAATATAAACACACCTATGAAGATCTGTGGAAATCCATAGGTCTTAGTGTTGATTGGCGGCTAGAGTACTCAAGCATATCTCCAGAAGTTCAGAAGTTATCACAGTCTACCTTCAAGGAATTGTTCGAGAGAGGGCTTATTTACAAAAAAAATGCACCGGCTCTTTATTGTACCGAATGTCATACCTCATTTGCTCAGGCTGAGAAGGAAGACAGAGAAAAGGAAGCTGTTTTTTATGATCTATCATTTAAGACCGAGGATGGTCAAGAATTAGTTGTAGCAACAACCCGTCCGGAACTACTCCCTGCGTGTGCTGCAGTTTTTGTGCATCCAGAAGACCCAAGGTTCAAAGATCTTGTTGGCAAGAAAGTTATTACACCTCTAGGACAAGAGGTTGAAATAATGACCGATGAGAAAGTTGAAATAGAGAAGGGTTCAGGGGCAGTAATGTGTTGCACTTATGGGGATGAAACGGATATTTACTGGGCGAAAAAATATAATTTGGATGAAAAAATTATATTAGATAGAAATGGAAAATTTGAAAATGTTAATGATCTGCCAGAATTAGATGGAAAAACAGTAAATAGTGCGAGAAAAATTATTGTTGAGAAGTTGAGATCTGGCGGGTTCATAAAAAAAGAAGAACAAATTAAACATAACGTTGATGTGCATGAAAGATGTGGTACTCCTGTAGAATTTTTACCAACCACTCAGTGGTTTATGAAAATGCTTGACATGAAAGAACGCCTCTTGGAAGCGGGAAATCAAATACAGTGGCATCCCGTGCATATGAAAAAAAGATATGAAGAGTGGGTTACAGGCTTAAAATGGGATTGGTGTATCTCAAGAGAAAGATTTTATGGGGTGCCAATACCTGTTTTTAGTTGCGACAATTGCGATAAAGTCATCATTCCAGCTGAAGATCATCTGCCAATGGATCCTAAGTCAGAGAAGGAGATTCATAATTGCCCTGATTGTAAGATTGGCAAAATGATTCCTGAAAGAAGTGTTTTGGATACTTGGTTTACCTCATCTTTATCACCGGATATCAATAATAATCATCCACTGAATGGAGAGTTAAATGGAAAGTTATATCCAATGTCAATGCGACCTCAAGCCCACGATATAATTAGAACATGGGCAGTATATTCTATTTTGATGGGTTTATATAAACATAATGAAGCTCCATGGAAAGATTTAATGATTTCCGGGCATATTTTGTTACAAAAAGGAGAAAAAATTAGCAAAAAAACTGGTGGTGGAAAATATAAACCAGAAGAGTTGGTCGCGGAACACTCAGCGGATACAATTAGATATGCAATGAGCGGAGCTTCATTGGGCAAAGATTCATATTTTGATGAAAAAGAGGTGCAAAAGGGTAAAAAACTGGTAACCAAAGTTTACAATGCCGGCAAATTGGTCCTCAGCAGACTAGAAGGGTTTAATCCAAAGACAAGAATTGAAGAAGGCGACCTTGAGCCAATTGACCGATGGATATTGGGCAGATCATTTGAGGCAGCAAATAAAATGGCGGAAGCTTTTGCAGATTATGAGCCTGGTCAGGCACGCCAAATCTTTGAAGATTTCTTCTGGAAAGATTTCTGTGATAATTATCTTGAAATTGCAAAAGCCAGATTAGCAATAGAGTCTGATGAAGATAAGGGAAAGATATCTGCACAATTTGCGTCCTATAACAGTTTTCTGAATGTTATAAAGATGGCCTCTCCATTTATTCCTCATATAACGGAGGAAATGTTCCACGCTCAAATGATAAAAAGAGAAGACTCTGGGATTAAAGAGGCAATCAAATCGAAAAGTGAAGACGGCTATTTCTCCTCCACGGAAGGAATAAAGAGTGTGCATAGTACTCAATGGCCGCTCGCAACAGTTGAATATTCTGACAGCAAGAATAATGAAAGTACAAATCTTGCACTATTTGTTATCTCTGAGGTAAGAAAATATAAAAGTGATAAAAAAATGAGACTTGCAACCCCGATTTCGTTGTTGAAAATTAAATGTTCGGAGGAACAAAAAAATAATTTAGGCGGTTTTTTGAATGACATTGCTTCTTTGGCAAAGGCAAATTCTATTGAGATAGAAATACATGGCGAAAAAGAGATCAGTATAGAGATTCAGGTCTAATTTTCCTTTAATCAAAAATGCCAACTATCCTAGAAGCGATTTCTCAACAAAAAAACGACTATAGCCGGATTGAAGCAGCTTTTTTCAAAAAAACTAACACAAGATTGGTTAGTCTTGAGGCAGAGATACCGAATTTGAATATCACTCAAAGTGTTTCAATCATTATCCCTTGTTATAATCCAGCGGTTTTACCGCTGGTGTTATCAAAAATCAGTGAACAACTCCATAAAGATATAGAAGTTATCCTCGTTGATGATTGTTCAGATATCATTATTCTCGATCTTATTAAAGATCTCGATTTACCTTTTCATTTGAAAATTGTACGACATCAGATAAATCGTGGTCGACCATTTTCTCGCAATACTGGTATTTCATTAGCTAATGGTGACACTGTTATTTTCCTTGACCAAGACATGGTTGTTCCCCCGGATTTCGTTTCCATGTTTGCAGCAAGACAATATTTTACTGACGATTGTATTTTTGTTGGTTTTCGAGAGAACATTAATTTCCAAATTTATGCTAGAAATCCTACCGAAAAACCTAAGATTGAACGCGATTGGCGTTTCTTCCAACCATACTCAGAAAAACTAAAGCCAATCACTCTAACGCAGAATCAAATCACTCCAAATAAAGCGGGATACCGCCTAATTGCCGAATCCGATTTCTTCAAGGATTTTGGTCAAGCTAAACAAATCGGTTATTGGGACCTTCCAACCATGATTGTTTCCCATAGCTTTTCAGTAAAACGATCTGCCTTAATTAAAGTTGGAGGCTTCCCCGAGCTAACCTTTAAGGGATGGGGTGTTGAGGATTTCGCACTTGGCGCAAGTCTAATTGCTAGCGGCCAATATGTTATACCAGTAACAAACTGCGTCTCTTATCATATCAATCATCAACGTCATTCTGGGTCGGTAGATAAGGAATGGTTGGAGTTCGAGAAAAATCTCCAGATTTATAAGCAATTTGTGAATAAAAATTCGGTGGACGAGCTGTCTTTCAAGCAGCGTAAAGTGAAATTTATTAAAAGTCTCAATGGGATTGATTACTATGAATTTTAATAATAAAAAATCAGCCCCGACATTGTTTGATCGCGACAAGAAAATGGCAGAGTTATTATCCATTGGTAAGAAAATCAGCGATGCATACAGTCGTCTACCGCAATTCCGCGGTTCGATCATTAGCGGTTCAGTTGCTCGAGGGTGTTGTGACGCTAAATCTGATATAGAAATGGAGATTTTTTATGAAGACGTTCTTCCGACGAAAAAACAAATTACGGGGATAATCACTGCTCTTGACGGCAAACTATCACGCTCGAAAAATGTTCATTGGTTTCATCCTGCGTGGGGTTACCACTCCTTTTTTGTCGTTGATAACATCAAAATCGAACTGGGCTACCGAGAGATAAATGAAACTTTTCAAAGGATGAAGGAGTTTTGCCATAAATTCAAATTGCCAATACACGGCATTCACGATACGCCCTTTGGTTATTATGAAAGTGGTCTTGCAAGTTATTTCGATGAAAGCCTAATTATAGAGGACACAGCCGGTAAAATTAAGAAAATAAAAGACTTAGTCAGTATTTATCCGGAAAAAATAAGAATTATCACCACCGCGTATTATTTCAAGGACGCAAAAATATTTACGACTGTGAAGTTGAGACAAGCCGTAGAACGCAATGATCTTTTTCAATTCAATTCTTGTTTAGCAAGGGTTATCCGCTCGCTCAATATTTGCTTGTTCGCTTTGAATAAAAAGTATTTTCCTGGTGATAAATGGAATCATTTATATATCGAGAAATTTTTGATAAAGCCGCAAGATTATGACGAAATACTGAAAATGGTATTCTCAAAATCAGATTATGAGTTGTTCAATAAAAAAGCAAAATATCAGTTAATCAAAAAATTGATTGCCGAAACTGAAATTTTGATAAAAAAAGAAGGAATCAATCTTCGAAAGAATTGGTATGAATAAAGCGAAAAATGAAAAAGTTAAGACTTGGCCCATTATCTCAAAAAGAGAGAAGACGGCTTTGATTTCTGTTCTAAAGTCAGCTGACCTGTCAAAGGAGAGAACGTTATTGTTTGAGCGACTAGGAAATGAATGGAAAAATTATATTGGAGTTGACTATGCCATACCGTGTTCAAGCGGTACAGCCGCTCTTTTTCTGGTATTGGCTGGAATAGATATTAAACCTGGCGACGAAGTGATTATTCCGGCTTTTACTTGGTGGGCAACGGCAGCAGCAATAATTCAACATCAAGCAATACCAATCTTTGTCGATATTGAAGAAAATTCATTTTGTCTTGATCCCAAAAAAGTACAAAAGGCAATTACGTTGCGAACCAAAGCAATTATCGCGGTACATCTTCATGGTTACCCGGCGGACATGAGGAGTCTTTCTGAAATTGCATTGGAACATGATCTTTTCCTCCTCGAAGATGCTGCGCAAGCACAGGGATCGATGTATTTTGGTAAAAAGACCGGAAGTTTGGGCGATGGGGCGGCTTTCAGTTTAGAGATGTCAAAACTGCTTACCTCAGGGAGTGTTGGCGGTATTATGGTAACGAATAGTAAGGTAATTCACGATAATGCCATGGCAGTTTGCGGATTTGAGAGAGGACTTGGGTGGGGTTTGCGTGGCGATGTTTTTGGTCAAGCGTTCGCCGTCTCACAATTTAAAAAATTCGAGACACGTCTTATACAAAGACAAAAAAACTGTGAGTATCTATCCAAGAAGATTGAAAAGATTCCCGGTGTAAAAATACAATCTCTTACAAAAGATATAGAACATAATTATTACAACTTTGTTGTGGAATTGGTCGCCAAAGATTTAAATGTACCATCTTCTGATTTACCATCAGTGCGCAAGAAGATTGTTCAAAAACTAAATTCTTCTGGTTTGCCAGCTGGTCTTTGGGAAGAAAAATCTCTTCCAAGATATTCAATGTTTAAAGATGACAATAGCTATTTGCATAAATTCATCATCGGAAAGCATAATCGACGAAAAATAGTTTATGATGCCAGTAAATATCCCGTTGCCGACAAATTTTCTAATAATCATTTTTATATAAACGGAGTAAATCCGCCAAATGGGTTTGCAATAATGAGAAGATATGCAGATACCCTTGCCAATATTTTGCTGGAGATACGGGGAATTAATAGAAAATGAAAAGCGAAACGATCGATAAGATACTTGCTAATTCGTGGAATCTCAGTGATTTTCGAAAAATCATTATTATGAATGGCGAGTCGACGCTTAACTATCTGGTTGAAACTAAAGAAGCTAAATATGTCTTTCGTAATGCTGGCAAGTACAGAAATTATGTTAATTTTCAGGTAGATCTTCTCAATCACTTGCGGTCAAATCATTTTCCGTATGAAACGCCAGTAATCATAAAAACGAATGAAAATATTCCATTTGTACAAATCGCGGGCAACATCTACTTGCTGTATCGTTATATAGAGGGCGTGACATTAAAACCGAGTGACTATTCAGTCTATGCTTTCGAAATTGGTCGGTGTATCGGATCTTTTCATCTCATAACTCAAGAAATGATTGGTTATGATCCAAAAGTTCGAAACAAGGACATCTTCAATTTTCATTACATTGAGGATTCTATTTCTAATAGCTTGTTAAGAATAAAAAACCAGAATAAAAAAGATGCGGTAGACAATCTTTTCATTAAAACTTTTTCTGATGGCATCAAACCATACTTTGATCAGATTGATAGTCTGGCTGTCGGATACTATCAAAGGGCCGATAGTATTCCTTGCCACGGCGATCTTAATGGCGGAAATTTTGTGATTAGAAATCAAAAATTAGTAGGGGTAATTGATTTTGGCGGTGTAATTATAGCCCCAAAGGTTTTCGATGTTCAGAATTGTTTGCAAAATGTTGCTTGCTCAAATGGAAAATTTGATTCAGATATAGCAGAGAAAATTGTCCGCGGTTACTGTAAAGAGATCAATTTAAGCCAGTCAGAATTGGCAGCGATACCATCAATTCTGAT
>ERZ1292623.5313-Hain-H51-01um-R1-5313-length-10312-cov-5_pt1 | contig 10312 bp, 12 predicted proteins | sample MGYA00564398_ERZ1292623 | MGnify/ENA primary metagenome ERZ1292623 (study PRJEB36523, sample SAMEA6512633) | groundwater metagenome | collected 2019-01-07 | study: AquaDiva: Metagenomics assemblies of 32 groundwater samples
GCTACACCAGTGCGCCAAGCGTTCTCGCAAACCCACGGTTGATTGTCTGTTGCGGGCCCGGCGGTGTAGCCACTTGTGCAGAAGTCTGGGTTTGCACTATCTTGCGTACAACCAGTGTTCCTCTCCCACCAATTGCCTCTTTCGGACGTGGTATTGAGTACGAATGACGTGCCGTCATTGAATATATCAGCGTCACTGTTTAGCTTGAAGTTGTTACGCGTAATCACAATTCCGTCTGTGGCAAAGCCATCAAACTGATCTACCAGAGAGACTCCGGTTTGGGCCACCACAATATCGTTATCAGTAATATAGAGATTAGAGACACCCTCATCCATGATATTGAGTATGTTGTCTGCAAGAGTTGTGCCATCAATCTGCCCGCCACTTGCAAGCGTAAATAGCGAATCAGAATAGACAATACCACGATCAAAGTGGTGAACCTCAATATTCGTTATGCGCACATCGCTCTCGTCGGCATAAATACCGTCGCCAGAATCAGATCCTCGCACCGATTTACCGTTGCCGTTTAGGGTAACACCGTTGTCTTCAATCGCTATGGTCTCAAATACGTCGCTTGAGAGAGTGCACGTTTTGCTGGTGGAATCCCAATTGCCGATGCTGTTGCAATCCCCGCCCGTGTCTGTGATGTGCTTGGTGGAAGGCCGCGATTTGATTATGAACTGATCCCCAGGCTCCGTGCGAAATGGTAAAATAAGAGTTCCGCGTGGTGTTGTGGTGGCGATCAAGTGGACGCGATAGCCCTGTTTGTAGATGTGCAGAAGAGTCGCCTTGGGCAGACCGGAAATTCTTACCGTGCTGGTGGCTGGCACGTCGCCCCAGAATTGCCACCAAGGTTCATACGTAGAGAGGCGCACGACAGACATGCCCGGGAACGATTCGAGTGTGGCTTCCACATGCGCGCTAGTCGAGATCGTCACGGGCCAACCCAGCGGTTCACTGATCGCTATCTCTTTGCCCTTGTCGCGCTCAAAACCCCTTAATTTGGGACTTTTGGCAGATACTAAAACAGGGCTAACAAGTAGCACCAGCGAGAGGACAAGTAGTGCCCGTCTCATAATAGGACTTACTCTACTACGTGTATCGAGCAAAGTCGAGCTATTTACGACGAGCACTGTCGAGTCACTCGGCCATGAATTCGAGATAGAAGGTAGAGCCAAGAGCACATTGTGCTACAATGTCGCACATGGAAACAGAATCGGGAAGCAGGGAGGGCCCTTCAAGGATTGAGGCTGTGGAGCAGGTCATTAAAATCATCGCTGGTCATTATCCTTAATATTCTGATACTTTAGTTGTTTCTGAAAGGCACGGTTTCTCGGTATTTACCAAAGGATCGACGATCGACTACCCACAGGTATTATTAATGGCATAACAATGTATGATAAAAGTCTTTTTAATTCACGGGATGAGCGGATTGCCTAATGGGGGCTGGAGGCCCTGGCTAATGGGCGAGCTGGAGAGAACTAAAACATATGCCTGCGCGCTTCCGATGCCCCATTCAACTGCTCCAGACGCGAAAGAATGGATTGAGGAGATTGCTCGTCAAATTGATATATTGGAGGATGATAAGTTATATCTGATAGGCCATAGCTTGGGTGCAACTGCTGTGCTTAGATATCTCGAGAGTGGGCTTTCGAGGAAAGTAGAAGGAATAATACTCGTCTCTGGTCCATATTGGAACAAAGGAATAGGGATGCTCGGATCTTTTCTAGACAAGACTTTTGATATCAAAAAAATCAAAGATACTTGCGCCAATATAGTTTTTATCCACGGGGATAATGATGAAACAGTTCCCGTGGAGCACAGTCAAATAATGTCAAAAAAATTAGGAGGGAAATTAATAATCGTGCCCAACGGTAGACATCTTAGTGGTGCTGATGGCTGGCGAACACTACCCCAATGTCTGGACGAGTTGCGTAGCATGATGGAGAAGATAGGAGCTACTCGGCTATGAATTCGAGGTAGAAGGTAGAGCCTTTGCCTATACCCAGACTATCCACCCATACGTTGCCCTTGTGGGCCTTCATCAGTTTTTTAACCACATAGAGACCTAGGCCGGTGCCTTGGGTATTGACTGTGTTTGCGCCTTTGGCACGGGTGAACTTCTGGAAGAGTGTGGGGAGCACGTCCGGGGCTATGCCTATACCAGTATCGGCTATCGAAATAAGTATCGTGCGTTTCTCTTTGTTGTGTTCTATCGAGACAGTAATGCCACCTTCTGGCGTGTACTTAACCGCATTGTCTATTATATTTGTGACCATCTGACGCACTTTGCCGAAATCTGCTTGAGTGAAAAATGGTCCCTCGCTCTTTTTATTAAAACTAATTTTAAGTTTAGCGCGAGTAATGTTTGGTTCTAGTTCCTTGATAACCCCATCTGTAAGTTCTTCCAGATTAACTGTACTGAAGTCGTATTGCATTCGGCCCTGCTCAATACGCGACACGTTCAAGAAATCCTCGATGATTATCACTAGCCGTTCACTGGACAAATAAATACGCTCAATGGCCTCCCTCATCTTCGCCTCAATCGCCCCAAAAGAGCCCTCCAGTATCATAGAAGAATAACCCTTAATAGCCGTAAGCGGCGAGCGTAATTGGTGCGAAGCAATTGATAGAAATTCCGACTTCTGCCGATCAAGCTCCCGCAGTTTATCATTGGCCACCCCCAATTCCTGCGCTAGCACCTCAACCTTCTCGCGAGTTTTAACTTCCTTGTTGACACTTCTGATCAGAAGCACACCCACAAGGATCATGGCAAGCAACAAAGATACATCTACAACTTGATCTGAAAAAGTTTCTGCAAGAAAAATTCTAGCAATAAGGAACACCCACAAAATCAGTACAAGCATCTCAGTTGCGACAGTTTTAATATTGAAGAGATGATGCTGTCTTATCGCGTATGCAAGACTAATTAAATAGAAAGGGACTAAGACAAGTAAAAATGGTTCAAGTTTAATTCCGTACACAAGTGGGACAACCGAGTTACCTCCAAAGAAACCCAATACAGAGGAAAAAATAACAAATTTTAATTGCTGCAACTGACTCCCCTCCCACTTCCTATAGGCCATCAACATTAACGCTAAGGCCAAGGAAGGGATAACTAAATAATTCAGCAGGTGTAATAGGTAAAGAGGTCCAGGAGTTTCATAATTTACAAACTGTAATTTTGAAATCATCGGCCCGAGAAAGTATGTTGTCCCAAAAATGTAATCATAAATATTAACAAGTAATAAAAATAGATTAAGCGAGTAAAAAAATATCAACAATTTCTTGAACCTGATGTTTACTCCAAGATATATAAAAATGAAATGTAAAAAAAATAAATGAACCAAAATAGAACCTATATAAAGGATATGCAACCACAAGTCGAGATTTTCTTGTGAGTTTGTTGACAACAATACAAAGCGTCCAGATCCCCAAATTAAGAAACTACCCATCAATAAGCCAAAAAATTTATCGATTGACTTCTTCTGTTCCTTCTTCAAATATACACCAGCAAGAATTGCTCCTGCCGCGAAAGTAGTAACGCCGAATATTATCTTATATATGATTAGGGGCAGCATAGAAGGCTCTTACGTACTTACTAATTCCAATTAAGCTCTGTTTTCGTCTTACTATTTCCCCTATATCGTTTTTATTAGGAAATGGCATGTAAAAACCTTCATTTAGTTGCTGTTTACTTTCTATGGAACCACTCTTTATGTTGTTGATAACTTTTACCATCAATTTAGCTGCTCGATACATTAATTCCTGTTCTGTGTTTAGCAACCCAATTTCGTAATTCAATGAGTAGGATTCTTGAACAAGAATATTTCCTGTATCTAATGTTTCATCTGCAATCAAGTGTATAGTAACGGTAGGCTCTATGTTATGTAAGTAACTGCAAAAAACAGGAAAGGCCCCTTTACACATAGGTAATTTCGCAGTGTGGGCATTAATGGCCCCAACATTAACAGAGCTAATTAATGGTTTACGCAAAATATGATCAAAGTAAAAAGTTATAACAAGATCTATATTTTGAGATTTTAGGTAATTTACAAAGATTGGATCGTTTGGCTCATACGTTCGAATAATATGTATGTTATTTTGCTTTGCTAGGAGCCTAATAGGCGTTATTGGGGCACTCCTTCGTAAAAATCTATTAATAAAATATGAGACGTAAGCAAGTGGCTTAAAATAAACTAAATTAAATGACTGATACATGACAAATCTTAATCCGGCTCTTTTATAATTCTTCAAGGCTTGCTTTAGAAAACTGCCGTACTTACCACCGAATCTTTTTGAAAGACAAATTAAGGCTAGATCGTCATGCAGGTTTTCAATCAGAAATTTTATGCCACGGGTAGATACGAAAGATTCGAGGTTTAGTAGTGCTATTTTCATATAATTCGTAATTTCTTGCCTATATCAGAACAGACGTCAAGCAACTTATCTATTTGTTTAGTAGTATGATTTGCCATTACAGAAAAACGTATTCTTTCTTGTCCAACTGGAACCGCTGGCTGTCTAATGCATGGGGCAAGAATTTTATTCTCAAAAAGTAGCCTATAGAATTCAATTGCTTTTTTCTCCTCGCATATCAGTATGGGAATTATAGGAGTAATATTCCCAGATACCTTAAATCCTAATGACGTAAGACCGTCTCTTAAATGTTCTGCATTAGCCAGAACTCTCATTCGCAGTCTGTCTCCATGCTCAATTATATTTAGCGCCTTAATCAAACCTGCTACCACAGATGGCAATATTGGATCAGAGAAAATATAACTTCGGGTAGTAACTCTCAAATAATCTGATATATTTTTATCTGCGCTAATAAAGCCACCAATACTTCCAAAGGCCTTAGTGAAGCTACCCATTAAGATGTCAACTTTATTCCCCACCCCAAGATGATGAGCAGTACCTTCTCCATGTGGCCCAAGTACACCTATGGCATGTGAGTCATCAACCATTAATAAGGCCTTGTATTTATTTGCCAATAAAGTAATCTCTTTTAGCTTGGCTAATTCTCCATCCATACTAAAGACCCCATCTGTTATTATGAGTTTTCTGTGACCTCCATGCTTGATTAAATGCTCTTCGAGAGAGTTCATGTCACTATGCTTATATATCACCTTCTCTGCCTTGGCCAAACGTATCCCATCAATTATACTTGCGTGGTTTAACTCATCACTTATTATAACGCCCTCTTCATGCTCAAATATAGGGTAGTATGGAAACTTATCTATAAGCATCCTTATGACACCAATGTTTGCCATGTATCCAGATGAAAAAGTAATTGAGTCTCTATATCCGAGAAATTTAGCGAGTTTATTTTCAAGCTCAATTTGCACATCTAGTGTCCCCGAAAGTAATCTTGTACTACCCGAACCGACACCGTATTTTCTTATTCCCTCAATTACTCTTTTCTTGATTGATTTGTCGTTAGCTAAACCGAGATAGTTGTTTGAGCTAAAGGTTAAATATTCTTTTCCATTTATTTTAACCAGGGGGCTAGTAGATGGCCCGTCAACTTGATGTATTGAAGGATAGAGCTTCTCTTTCTTAAGAAACGAGATGTGTTTAGCAAAATGCTCTTTCGGCATACCCTTATTATACAGGAATGTTGATAATTAAATGCATACACTAGGAGGAGAGGGGAGGAGGGTCTCCCTCCCAAAAAGAAATCGCCTTGCTCAAAAATACTTTTGGTATATAATCCCCAATGGAGGCTGGAAATCCGGCCGCCTAGACAATAGGAGATCTCAGAAATGAACCATGGATTGGCAGTGCAGACTCGAAGCGAACGATCTCACAAAGCGCTCACTTACACTAACCCGGAGATCGTTCACCGTATCGCACATGACAACGGTGTCAGCAACAACGAGGCGAAAGCAATCTTCCAGGATACACTCCGCTTCTTGGTTCTGTGCGGAGCCTGGAGCGGAGCGCTTAGGCCGACAGCGAGAATCGACATCGGTTGGCACGCCTTTCTGATCTTCACCAGGGAGTACCGACAGTACTGCCAGGAGCATTTCGGGCACTTCATCGACCACGTGCCGACGCCCAAGCTCACGGTCACTGATAATTCGTCTCGCAAGGAGAGTGCACACAACACTCTGGCGGGGGCTCGTGCACTGTTCGCGTCCGATATCGCCGACGCCTGGGCGCACGAATTCGGGGTTAACAGTAGCGACTGCGCTCCGGAACCCAGTTGCGACTCGGGCAGTTGTTGCCACGACGGCAACCCGGGCTAGGGGTCGGTGTACCAGGGGCTAGTTAACCACACGAGTCCCTTCTTTTTTAGCGACTCTAGTACTACATAAGTAGAACTACGGTTTATTCCAGCGTGTTTAGCTGTATCAAACGCAGTCGCTATCTCCAATTCTAGTAGAGCTAGGTATATTCGAGCTTCCTTGTCCGATAGCCCAAATTCCGTTAAATTTCTTATAAGTACTTCGTTCATACCCTATTTATAGTTATTAAATAGCAACAATTGCCAACTAAATTTGTGAAATGCCTACCCATGCTGTTATATTCTAACAACAGCAAAGTCAAATATCAAGCAATATCCCTATACTTAACGTTAGGAGTGATTAACATATTCCGAGCCTATGGGCGCTCCTCATGTGACTTACTGTTATAGGTTGACAACATTGTACTAAAATCTAAGATACAAACAGACTAGGAAATCCAAATAGGTCTCAAAAAGAAAGGAGGAGCTCGTGCCGGATAATTCCTGCATCACGGATTCACTAACCAAATGCGACGCAAAAGAGCTCACTATTAGAGGTTGTCCGGATCCGGATCGTCATCGTAGCGAAAGTGACGACGATTTACCGCTTGGTTAGCCTTACATGACCAATTCATGTGAGGTATCGTACAAAAAAAGGAGGTGAAAACAAGATGGCGCAGAACGGTCAAACGCCCGACGACGACACGGGCCCCGAGCACGACGACTATGGCGAGGACTCGGACGCTGATTCACCGCCCGTAAATGGCTAGATAGGGCCAACAAGACATACTATCAAAGGGACTCTGACACATAGAGTCCCTTCTTCTTTCTACTTTTTATCACCTGCTTTCCTGTACCACTTTTTGTAATCACTGATAAATTGTTTGTGATCTAGTTGGTTAATTATTTCCCATGCCACATAATAATCGTTCATGCTGGCCTGCGAAGAGCGCTTCAAGTTTTTTTTAAATCGATCTTGTTGTTCTAGTGTGTCAAGATAGATACATTTTAAGGTAGCATGGACAATGAGATGATCCTGTGTGAGCTTGGTTTCGTTTGGGTAAAGTGATTTAACAAAATCTACACATTCCCAACTAGCGATATTGTTGTTATCCTGCAAAAGTACATGAATTAATTCATGACTTAGCACATCAATAAACTCATCAACCGGATATCCACTTTTAATTATTATTGGGTTACTAAAATTTCGTGGGTTACCGGAAACAATGTGTACATCAATTATTGTTCTTTTAAAATTTAAACCAAGAACTTTTTGAATATCACCAACGATCTGCTCTTGCCAAATAGCCCATTCTTTATTGTAGTTCTCTGTTCTTTGAATAACCTCTTCGTGCGACGGAGAAACCCACTTGTCCCATCCCCCGTGTTTATATGATTTACAATACTCAATAAATATTGGATCAAGGGCTCTGGCGTATTTAATTATTATTTTAGGATAAGAACAAAAAAACATTTTAAATGCTCTTTCGGCATTCCCTCATTATATCAAAGATTTTTGACAATTATCTGCCGTGGATGTGTATTACCTACATTGTTGCTGACCGATTGAAGTATTGCGCATGCGTACCATTTGTTCTATAAATGAGTCAATCAATGATTTACATAGTTAACTCTGCAATGGTTAACCTTTGTTACCCCAATTCTGCCAGAATGTCACCCCATATGGTTAACTGTACGGATGATTTACTTATTTTTATATTCTGCTAAACTAGCTACTAGAGGCTCGTTGAAAGGAGACCTAAAATGGCGAAGATCGTGGTGGTTTCATACCCTGATGATAAACACGCGACCAGAGTGATGAAAAGGGCGCAAACATTAGGGAAGGAAGCGATACTGTGGGATATAAGCGAATATCCTAAAAACAGCGACATCACTTTCACCTACGCCGGAGGTAGCGGTAAAGAGTTGCTGATTGGGATAAACGGCAAGAGGCTAAGCGCAAGCCAGATCTCGGGAATCTACTGGCGAAGGCCTAGAGGGCAAAAGGGACCAAAAGAGAATTCAAGAATTGATGAATACATAAGACTTGAGAGCGAGGTGGCAATAAGGTCACTCTGTGATTTCTTACCCCAAGTCAACTGGATATCTCATCCAGAAAATGCTCGACTTGCCTGCCGTAAACCTGTTCAACTCAAATTGGCTAAGGAACTAGGAGCAAGAATACCGGCGACGTGTATAACAAATTCTCCCGAGGAGTTTAGAAAATTTCTTGAGACCTTAGGAAATCGCGCGCTGACAATGAAGCCGGCAGGAACGGCCTTCATTCCACTGGCGCGAAAGACTAATTTGGCTTCTCGGAAGAACAGGATTATCTTCACGCAAATCGTCAGGCCAAAACTGATTCTTGAGAATATTGACATGGTACGCAATTGCCCTGTCATTTTTCAAGAAGCTATCATCAAGGACTTTGACGTCAGGGTAACTGTCGTAGATAAAGAAGTTTTTGCCTCAAAGATTGAGCTAATGGGGTGTGAGGATCCGGTTAATCTCGACTGGCGAAACTATGCAGGTGCGCGAAACTACACCGCGCACAAGTTGCCAGGAGAGATCAGTGATTTGTGTGTAAATATTGTCGCTGGGCTCGGCCTACGATTTGGGTGCTTAGACTTCGCCTTCGCTGAGAGTGAAGGATACGTTTTCTTCGAGGTCAATCCACAGGGTCAGTGGTTGCCTTCTGAGCTAAAGGTGGGTTATGATATATCCGGGAGCCTAGTCAGGTCTTTGAGTGGTGGTGTAGAGGCTTCCCATGGTTGAGGAAGGAGGTGATAAGGTGAAGAACGCACGTACAAACGTAGAAGACCGGGAACGGAGGAAGGAGCAAATGCCGGTTACCTACCTGGTTTCTCGCACAGCCGCAACGATGCGGTGCGATGTCACAGATCCGGAAGCCTTGGACGAGAACGATACATTCTTTCAGGGAAGTGGAGATAGTGACACCATCTAAATAATCGTTCACAGGGGGTGCAGAAGTGCACCCCTGATTCGTAATACCAATAAAATGAAAAAAAATAAAATTCTTAGTCTTCACAAGCATGACCAAAACAATCTCAAGATGTTTGGAAGAGGGCTCATAACTCCGGATGAGTTAACAAATCGAAGTAGAATAATTTATAGAAATTTTTCGAAAATAGTTAAGCAGTACGGATTTCCTAAGCATAACGAGAGTATTAGTGAAGGTGAGATATACAAGGCTTCAGTAGTATTACTGTTGCATGTACCCGTCTCGAAAATGAGAGAAATCTATGAGTCTATTAAGGGATTTAAGGACAATGAGCTACTACCACAGGATAGAGCGTATATCGTTGATAAAATGCTGGTGATTTCAAAAAAGAGACAAATTTACGGGACCCAATTTAATCGAGTTGGCAATAAGATACTTTTCTTCCCAATAAGAGATGAAGAAAACGTAAATAAGCTTAGAAAAAAAATTAATCTATGTACCCTATCCCAATATATTAAGTTTATTAAAGGGAGGCGAAAATCAGTACTAAGAGAAAATATCCAATAAAATTTAAACCAAGAATTTCTTGAATACCACCAATGACCTGCTCTTGCCAAATAACCCATTCTTTTTTGTAACTCTCTGTTCGTTGAGTAACCTCTTCGTGCGACGGAGAAACCCACTTGTCCCACCCTCCGTGTTTATATGATTTACAATATTCAATAAATATTGGATCAAGAGCTCTGGCGTATTTAATTATTATTTTAGGATTGGGGTATGAAAACATGTTTAACATACCTTTCGGATATGTCTACATTATACAGGAATGTTGATAATTAAAATACATGCACTGTGTATTGCCAGTGTTATTAGTAACCTTCTAATTTTCATGCAACTAAATTCACTAGCTACCTTGATTTATTCTATAATATATGTACAATTATGTTTATGCTAAATCATCCACTCTATAATTACACGTGTAAGAAAATAGCATATTCATCAATATTCAAAGAGACTAAATTTGTTCCTGAAAATTTGCCCATCACTGCTGTATTATCTGTACCAATATTAAACAATAAAGCATTTCTTGTTAAACAACAAGAAAGCGGATGGTGGGATAC
>ERZ1292623.5314-Hain-H51-01um-R1-5314-length-10310-cov-14_pt1 | contig 10310 bp, 14 predicted proteins | sample MGYA00564398_ERZ1292623 | MGnify/ENA primary metagenome ERZ1292623 (study PRJEB36523, sample SAMEA6512633) | groundwater metagenome | collected 2019-01-07 | study: AquaDiva: Metagenomics assemblies of 32 groundwater samples
CTCTCAAAAAACCAGCATGCTCATTCATTGTTCCATCTTTATTAATAGCAATAACCGGTCTCAAATTCATCTCTCTAAAAAACTGAATATCTGATAAATCTCCAGCAGAGCACATCATTACCAACCCAGTTCCTTTGCCGATTTTTGCTAATGGATGTTCTCTGATTGGAACTTCTTTTCCAAAAATAGGAGTTATAGCTGTCTTTCCTTTTAGCTTTTTATATCTCTTGTCTTCTGGATTAAAAATAATCATACCACAAGTGCATATTAATTCTGGACGCGTAGTTCCAATAATAATTTCTTCTCCGCTCTCTTTAACTTTCCATTTAACATCATTAAAAGTAGATGGAATATCCCTGTATTCAATTTCTGAATCAGCAATAGTTGTCTGGAGTTTTGGGTCCCAGTTATTGATTCTTGAATCTTCATAAATCATACCCTTTTTAAAAAGTTCAATAAAAGTTAGCTGTGTCAGAGCCCTATATTCAGGAGAGTCTGTTTTATAAACCGCTCCAATATGTTTCCCCTCTTTGTAAGATGTAAAAGAAATTCCAAGTTTAGCAAAGCTTTCCTGTGTTCCAACAGAACCCTCATTGATTAACTTCTCGCAATATTTTAAGAATTCTTCTCTTCCAACATCAAAAGGAGAAACATTAAATTTCTTTTCTGCAGCCATTTCTATTGGCAGGCCATTCCTATCCAAACCAAGAGGGAATAAAACCTCATATCCTTTCATTCTTCTATAGCGTGCAAACATATCCATAAAACAATAAGTTATTGCCTGTGCTATATGAACCGGCGAATTAACATAAGGCGGGGGAGTATCAATTGAATAAATCATTTTTTTAGTATTTTTATTAAAATTGAATTGCTCTGATTTCATCCACTTTTCAGTGATTTCTTTCTCAATCTCAGGACCCCAATTTTTAATATCTTTAAGTTTTAACTCAATCATAACCAAAGATAAACAAGAAACTTTTAAAAACTATCTGTATCTATCTAAATCATGGCAGATAACAAGATTCACATGCCTGCTGGATTTGGCGGGCTTATGAGGTATGATGAAGAGTATAGCAGTATTTTCAATCTAAAACCAACTCACGTAGTTGTATTTGTAGTCTTGATAATTATACTTAGAGTTGTTTTGCCCTTAATATTTAGTTAAAATGTTTGGCGGATTAGACCCAAAAAAAATGCAGGCTATGATGAAGCAGTTAGGAATAGCCCAGCAGGAAATTGATGCTTCTAAAGTAATTATAGAAAAAACAGACGGCAATAAAATCGTAATTGAAGAGCCCTCTATAGTAAAAATAAAAATGCAGGGGCAGGAATCTTTTCAAATTTCTGGCGAAAGCAGAGAAGAGGCAGGAGAAAAATTCAGCAAAAATGATATAGAAACAATTATGGAAAAAACTGGAGCTTCAGAAAAAGAGGCACGAAAGGCTCTTGAAAAAACAGGAGACTTGGCTGAGGCGATTCTGGAGTTGAGCGGATAATTCGCTCTGAGCCAGACTTCGTCAAAGCTCTCTGCTAAGAAATCTGTTAATCCGATAAATTATTAGATCGCTACAACAAGCTTCAGATTTTATTCTATTAACAATTTCTTAGGAGTTGGATTGGAAAAGCATTCGAGCGAGCGATAGCGAGCGAGCATTCATCTTCCCACTACACAAAAACATATTAATTCTGAATACCTTTCTAAATCATGGAGAAATTCATTCAGAATATCCTTCAAGCAGAAAAAATAATAAAAACAGCAGACCACATGGCTTATGTTACATATCCTCTCATAAAAGACAAAAGACTTCTGTTAAAGATAATTAGAGAGACAAAAAATGCAGTTGCTATGTGTATAAACTCCATTTTACAGTACGAATATTTATACAAAAGAATACAGCTTTATCCAAATCCGAAATCCAATTTAGAAACATTCATGTCAAAGAGTGCTAAAAGATATAATATAGACAATCATGAATTAAAGAAAATCCTGGATCTTTTTGAAATCGCAGAAAGGCATAAACAAAGTTCAATGGAATTTATAAAAAACGGAAAGATAATAATTTTATCAGAAAATCTGAACCATATTGAAGTGGGTATTGAAAAAACAAAAGAATTTTTAACACTTTCAAAGGATATATTAAAAAAAACAAAAGATAATCTTTTGAGAAAAGTATAAAAACCTCAACATCCTTTAAAATCATACTTCTAAATTGAGTACAAAAGGGTAGGTGGAAGAGAAATAAAAGGTATGGAGAATATAATTCAAGAAAAAATCAGTGCAGACCATCTTCTGTATGTAAGCCTAAAATACACAAAAACCTGTGATGTTATTTTGAATCTTCTTCTGAGATGGAGAAAAATGATAGAAACAAGTATAGAAGCGATTCTCAGACAGGCAAAAAAGAAAAAGAAGATATCTTCTATACCGACAAACCCCATGGGACAAATAGATGCCGTGAAAAAGCTCTTCAAAAGAGATAAAAGTTTCATGGATGTTATTGAGTTTTATGAAATGTTAAGAAAGGTTGAAGAATTAAGAAAAGAGAGAATAGGGGAATTTAGAAAAAATGTTACTCTAAAAGTGTTTTATCAGGGAAAAGAAATAAACATAAATCTTGAAAGATTAAAGGAATATGCAGATATGCTGGAAAAGTTTATAAGCACAACAAAACAATTTCTTAGTAACTGAGAAGACCAAAACTTCTTATTTGGAGATTAGGATGCAAAAAATAATTGTGATAACTTCAGGAAAAGGGGGTGTGGGAAAAAGCACCACAGCAATAAATCTGGGTGCTGCTATAAATCATTTTGGAAAAGATGTTTTAGTCATCGATGGAAATTTAACCACTCCAAACATAGGAATTCTTTTAGGCTCTCCAGAAGTTCCAATAAACCTAAATCATGTAATTCTAAAAAAAGCAGACCCTTTTGAAGCGGTTTATGAACACGAATCTGGCTTAAAAATAATGCCTTCTTCATTATCATTAAAAGAATTAAAAAAAATAAACCCGGAAAAATTAAAAAATTTCAAAAAAGAGTTTGAAAAAATCTCTGATTATGTTCTTGTTGATTCTGCAGCAGGTTTGGGAAAAGAGGCTATGGGTGCAATTGAAATGGCTGATGAACTTATAGTTGTAACAAATCCAGAAATGCCTGCTGTTACAGATGCATTAAAAGTAATAAAATTGGCTAATGAGCTAAAAAAACCAATTTTAGGGGTAATAGTTACAAGAGTCAAAAAGAATATAATTGAAATGCAGCCAGAAACAGTAAAAGAAATGCTAGAAAGCCCAATTCTTGGAATGGTTCCTGAAGACATCGCAGTCCAAAAATCCATAAGTGAGAAAAATGCCCTTATCCATTTATATCCAAAATCAAAAGCTTCAAGAGCTTACAAAGAAATTGCAGCCAAGCTTTTAGATATAGATTATGATTCTGACAAAGACAAACCATCTCTCTGGGAGAGATTGTTTGGGGGATATTAAATTAGTTTAACTAATCGTAGAGCGAGAAACCCAAACGTTTAAATATACATATGTATACAATTGTATATGGAAACAACAATAAGAATAAATCCTGAAACAAAGATAAAACTTGATGAATTCAGACAATATAAAAATGAAAGCTATGACGAGCTAGTTAGAAAACTAATTGTTGTTGCAAAAACCTGTGAAAAAGAACCTAAATTAAGCCAAAAAACTATACAAGAAATTAAAGAAGCAAGAGAAAGAATAAAAAAAGGCGAGTTTTATACAGAAGAAGAAGCAAAAAAGATTCTTGGGTTATAAGAAGAATTATAAATTTATATTATCTATTCTGTTTATGTATAATCTTATTTTTGAAAAGAGTGCTTTAGAAAGTTTAAACAAATTTGAACCACAAATAAAAGAAAGAATTTGGAATAAGCTACAACAATGCAAAGAAAATCCTTTTAGGTTTCTTGAACATTTAGAAGAAATTGATGGGTTTAAATTAAGGGTGGGAGATTACAGGGCAATAGTTGATGTGGATAATTCTACAAAAACTATCAAAGTCTTAAAAGTAGGACATAGAAAGAATATTTACGATTAAATCGAGCAAAATGTTGGTTCAGCCCTGCTTATGTGCGTTTTATTTATTCCTAATTCTTTACTTAATCTACAAAAAGTTACAAGAAGGTAATGTTTTCTTTAATTTGTATTAAATATATTATAATGCATAAATTTAAATACTTTTGTGCACCATATATTACATGATTAAAGAGATACTTATATCTCAAAAACAAGAATTAGACAAGAAACTTAAGGAATCATATATAGAAAGAACAGCAGATTTAAAAAAATTAGAAGCACCTTTGATCAAAGTTATAATAGGCCCAAGAAGGGCTGGCAAGTCCTTTTTTGCATTTCATTTTCTTAATAAAAAGGGAAATTTTGGATATGTAAATTTTGATGACGAAAAATTAACTGAGACAAAAGATTATGACGCGATTGTAGAAGCAATGAACACAGTTTATAATAATCCTAAATTTGTTTTATTTGATGAAATTCAAAATCTCCCTAAATGGGAGTTATTCGTAAATAGATTGCACAGGCAAAACTTAAACCTAATTGTTACTGGAAGCAATTCTAAATTACTAAGTAAAGAACTTGCAACTCATTTGACAGGAAGACATTTTTTAATTACAATTTTTCCATTCTCTTTTAAAGAATATTTAGAAATAGAGAAAAAAGAATTAACCTCGCATCAAATAAAAGAAAAACTTTACAGCTATCTCATTTATGGAGGTTATCCCGAACCATTAATAAGAAATATAGATTACAAGGATTATCTAACAATTCTTTTTAATTCAATAGTCTACAAAGATATAGTGAAAAGATATAAAGTAAGATTCCCACAAAGAGTTGAAAATTTAGCATTTTATCTTATGTCAAACATAGCAAACGAATATTCTTACACAGCTTTAGCAAAAATGACGAAAATAAATAGTGTCAATACGATTCAGAAATATCTGGGTTATCTTGAAGAAGCATTCATTTTCTTTAGCTTAAATAAATTTTCTTATAAGGTTAAAGAACAAATAACTTCAAATAAAAAGATATATTGTATAGATAATGGATTTATTCATGCTAATGCTTTTAAAACAAGTCCTGATTTTGGAAAATTATATGAAAATGTTGTTGCTTTGGAATTAAAAAGAAAAGAGTTGAATAATGATATAAAACTTTACTATTGGAAAAATCAACAGCAAGAAGAAGTTGATTTTGTTGTAAAAGAAGGCTTGAAAATTAAACAATTAATTCAAGTTTGTTTTAATGTAAAAGATTTAGATACTAAAAACAGAGAAATAAGGGCGCTGATTAAAGCAGGTAAAGAACTAAAATGTAACAATCTTTTAATTATAACTGAAGATACAGAAAGTAAAGAAAAAGCAGAGTGGTTTGGAGATAAAGCAACTATAAAATTTGTTCCATTATGGAAATGGTTGCTAGAACAATCATAGTCGTGAGCAAAATGTTGGGGAGTTAATCCTAGGGATTAACTAATCGTGGGGCGCTTAACTAACTTTCCATCCACTCTCACTCTTTTTCTCAGGACTTAACAAAACAACCTCAGAATGAGAATCATTAACCGCAGCTAATAACATTCCATGACTCTCAATCCCCTTTAATTTTCTTGCTTCAAGATTAGCAATAATAATTATTTGTTTTCCTTTCAGCTCTTTCTTATCATAATTTTGTTTAATTCCAGCAACAAGGACTCTTTTCTCATCTCCTAAATCAACATTTAATTTGTAAAGCTTGTCAGCTCCTTCTATATCTTCAACTTTTAAAATAGTTGCAACTCTTAAATCAAGTTTTTCAAAATCATCTATAGTTATTTCAGGTTTCATGCTCCCACCTATAAACTACAGGTTTATCTGAAACATACTGATTGTCAACTCTAGCTACTATCTCTTTATCATCTCTAAATATAGAAATACCGCCTAATCCATAATCCACTCTCTCCTCGCCCTGTTCAACTCTCCTAACCATTTGCTCAGGATTTAAACCACATTTAAGAATCATCATTGAAATAAATTTATTTCTTTCACTAATAAACATAGGTTCCAAACTTCTCATAAAAAAATCAGAACTTAACTCCTTAAATATTTACCTAATGTTCTTCTCTGCGCTTAATATCACTCCAATCATGTCCGCAACCTTCACAATGGTAATTAAAAAGAAAATTTTCATTCATAATATAACCCCCCTTAAATTCAACAAAAGATTCGTGACCGCAATTTTTACATTCTACATCAGAAAAAATTATATTCCTAAAATAAAAGTTAGCATGATGTTGTAATCTTTCCATCCAATAATGAATTTCTTCAACTCTTTCAAAATAATTAATGTTCAAAGATTTCACTCTATCAAGAATTCCACTTGCCCCCTCTGTCAAAGTCAGGACATTATTGGCTTTATCCAAAGCAGAAACTGCCATATTAATTTCAAATTTTCTTAAAAAGGATCTCTCCTTTTCTAATATTATTAAGAACTTCTATCTTTAAAGGCTTTTGTATATTCTCAAATAGTATTTCAAATCCAAATTGCTTTGCAATCTTTTCGCTAGTAGATGGAATAAAAGGATAAAGTAAAATCGCAATTGCTTTAATCGAATCAGCCAATTCATACAACACTTTTCTATCTCCACTTTCCCATGGCTTTTTATCCTGGACATATTCATTGCAAACATCAATAAAAGCAAAAATTTCATTCAATGTCTTGTCTAATTCATAGTTATCAAAATGTTTCTCAATTTCTTTTAGTTTTAATTTTTTAATTAATTTATTTTTTGTCTTTTCAGGACAATTTTTCTCAATTAACGCAGAAACTCTTGAAACTAAATTTCCTAATTTATTCGCCAGTTCATTATTATGCCTGTCAATTAAATCTTTCTCAGAAAAATCTCCGTCTTCACCGAAAGGAGTAGATCTAATTAAGACATATCTCATAGAATCTGAAGGATATTTATTAATTAATTCTAAGGGGGCAACCACATTTCCCAAAGATTTCGACATTTTTCTTCCTCCAACAGTTAAAAAACCATGAACGAGAACTTTTTTAGGCAGTTCAATCCCGGCAGACAACAGCATTCCAGGCCATATTCCTGTGTGAAATCTTAACATATCCTTACCAACCACATGAATATCCACTGGCCAGAAATTCTTATATTTCTCATTAGGAAAACCTACCCCAGTGAGATAATTTGTAAGTGCATCTGGCCAAACATACATAACTTGACTTTCATCATGAGGAACAGGAATGCCCCAGGGTAAATGTTTCTTATCCCTAGAAAAACTAACATCAGTCAATCCATCTTTAATCAAACCTAAAAAATCATTTTTCCACTTTTCAGGAATAATTTCTATTACATTGCTTTTAATTAATTTCTTTATCTTGTCAGAATATTTGGATAGTTTAAAAAAATAATTTTCTTCAGAAATAAACTCTATATTTAAATTAGGGTGGTCCGGACATTTAGCATCGATTAATTCTTTTTCTGTAACAAACCTCTCACATCCAGTACAATAATATCCCTCATATTTCTTTTTGTATATATCTCCATTTTTTTCCATTTTTTTCCATATCTCAAAAACCCCGGGCCAATGAACTTTCTTATCACTAGTTCTTATGAAATAATTATTAGAGATATTCAACACCCCGGTAAGTTTTCTAAAAAATGCAGAATTCTTATCTACAAATTCTTGAGGGGTCAATCCTTGTTTTTTTGCTGTTGTATAGTTTTTAGCACCATGCTCGTCAGTCCCAGTAAGGAAAAAAACCTCCTTTCCAAGCAATTTATGCCATCTAGCTAAAACATCAGTCATTACTATTTCTAATGCAAAACCTATATGTGGAGGGGCATTCGCATAAGGAATTGTCGTAGTTATATAAAATTTGTTTTTCATAGGATAGACAGAAAAAACAGATATAAAAAAGTATCTAAAATCCTATATTAAATCTTCCTGTTCAAGAATGCTTAAAAGAGAAAGATTAGTTTTCCTTGTGTACAATCTCCTGTCGCGACACCACTTTCCCTTGTAAATTTTATCTCTTTCAATTTCTGATACAGGACTTTCTAAATAAAAAAGTTCAAATTGCAAACCATTTGTGCCTTGTATACATCTTGAATCAAATGTCTGAGGTTCTCCACTTGGTCTAAGAACTTCATAAATTCTTTGTTTAATTCTTTCAATCTCTCTTGGTTCATTAACAATTAAAAAATACCAGGAAAAAATATTCTCTGGAGCATGCTCAGTTAAACGATTATAATGAATTCTTCTTTCTTGCTTTGCATCAACTTTTCTAGACTCTGGCATTTTTTATCAACAGGAGGAGGGTATATAAAAATTTATCAACTTTATTACACATATTTATTATGAGCGCCACTAGTTTATCGGTAGAATTTTGCCTTCCCAAGGCAGAGAGTCGGGTTCAATTCCCGAGTGGCGCATATATCAGCCGTTAAGTTTAAAAAATCACTATCTTATACAAAAAGATGAAAATCTTGCATTTTTCAGACTTGCACGGAGATATTGAATCTCTAATAGATTTAAGAAAATACTCCCAAACAAAAAATGATTTAGAGTTAATTTTATTTAGCGGCGACCTTCTTGGACAATGTTTGGAAGAAAAACAAGCAAGAAAAATGTACGATGCATTTTATTTCATTAAAAACACAGTTAAAACACAAGAGCCAGTATCATTTGATAAAATCCTTGGTTTTTTAATGACAAGCATTCAAGCTAAACAGGACCATAGAAGTGCAGCAGAATTTTATATAGTGGCGCAAAAAGAATTTGATGAAAACGCGGAAATATCCTATAAGAGAATTTTGGATGAAATAAAACAATTTTCCCAGCAAATTCTCATGATTCCTGGAAATTGGGATTCATTGCACTTTCCGCATTTTTTTGGAGAATATGATTTGCATGAAAAGTCAATAAAAGATAAGCAGGAATTAAAAATTGCTGGTTATGGCTCAGCAGATGTTATTCCTATTTTTCTCCCGCCAACAAGAACAATTCCATTTTCACATGAGAGAGTATATGAATTTCTAAAACAAAGAGGTGCTGATATTGTTTTAACGCATATGCCTCCATATAGCATACTAGATTCAACTGAAAACGGCAGTAGAGGAAGTCTGGGTTGTTTAGCTTATCTTAGGACAAATCAGCCGGACTTATTATTATGCGGGCATTATCATTCATCTGTTGGAGATGAGTTAGATGAACCTTCTGGAACAGTAGTTATTAACTCTGGAAACCTTGGAAGATATGGAAATGACAATTACGGAAATTTTTCAGAAATGGATTATAATCAATCTGAAGGAAGAATCACTAATATAACTCATCATAAAATCAGGGATTCTATATTGTTCTCTACGCCATAAATCCCAAGAACTCTATCAAAATATTTATAAAGTTAGTTAATTCGATAATTCTATGTTCGGAAAGAATAAATGTAAAAGATGCGGAGAGAAAATCTCTGGGAAATTTGAATTCTGCCCTTATTGCGGAGAAAGAAATAATGATAAACATGAAGATTTTGATAATGAAGAGTGGGGTATGCTTGGAAAGAATGATTTTAGCACACCCCTTGAAGAAATAAGACTGCCAGCAGGAATAAACATGATATTTAACTCATTATTAAAAAACTTAGATAAAGAATTTGGAGAGATAAATAAAGAAATGTTTATGGAAGAGAAAGTAAAAATGCCCGAGATAAGAAAAAGCGGAATAAGCATAAATATTTCGACATCTGGAAATATGCCTCCAAGAATAATGGTGAAGTCTTTTGGAGACTCTCCAAAATTAAAACATCAGGGAGGACAGATAAAAAAACCATCCAAGAAATCTTATTTAATCAACTTTTCTGAAGAGCAATCAAAAAGATTTTCAAAACTTCCAAGAAAAGAGCCAAAAACAACCATGAAAAGACTCTCTAACAGAATTATTTATGAGATAGAAATGCCAGAACTAAAATCCGCGAAAGATGTTTCAATAACCAAATTAGAAAATAGTATTGAGATAAAAGGAATTGGAGAAGATAAAGCTTATTTCAAATTAATTCCGATAAACCTTCCAATAGTTGATTATAGTATTGAAAAAGGAAGATTAATTCTTGAGTTAGAAACCGGGGAGTGAAAAAATGAGGCTGCACAGCGTAAAAATTCTTTCAGAATTTTGGCGACATTCAATTCTCTTTAAAATCGAATTGAAGTATTTGAAAATCTGTGCTTATTTAAGAAAATGAGGCTGCACAGATTTGAACTGTGGACCCCTGCCT
>ERZ1292623.5315-Hain-H51-01um-R1-5315-length-10310-cov-6_pt1 | contig 10310 bp, 9 predicted proteins | sample MGYA00564398_ERZ1292623 | MGnify/ENA primary metagenome ERZ1292623 (study PRJEB36523, sample SAMEA6512633) | groundwater metagenome | collected 2019-01-07 | study: AquaDiva: Metagenomics assemblies of 32 groundwater samples
TCATAAACCTTAAGAAAGCTTTCTGGGGTGAATTTTGGTAATTTTGACATTTCTTCATAAGCTGGCCTAACCCAACTCTCAAAGTAGCCAGCACTACATAAATTACTAATATTTCTCCCCCTTAAACCATATCTACGACTGATTTCTTCTTTTAATCCGCGCGTTTCACCTCCATTCCTAAGAACAGACCTTAAATATAAAGAAGCCTTTAATATAGGAAAGTCTTCTAATGGAATTTTTTCTTTAAAATAATTCAAGAGCTCATCGTTGTCAGACTCTCCAATCTTTGCAACATAGTCATCAGCTTTACTATTAAAATCCTCCTCCAGAACAGGCATTCCCCTATTAACAAGCTTGGGTGCACGACGAAGAATTGTTTGTTTTTCTTTTTCTGTTAGTTGGTTCCAATTTACATTGAGCGTTCGGCTATCAACAATATATGTTGCTTTTGCGTTATTGGAAAAGAGAGACACACTAATATTATTAAGAAGACGTAAATTAACGCTTTTAAGAGCAGGAAAAAGCCCTTTTAGCCATTCCCAATTCATCTACCGCTCTCAACAAATTCAATTAAAGAAGGTATGTCAGACTTTAAATAAATCTTTGATCCTTTCGTAATACCAGCAAATTCTTTTATATTAACTTCCTCCCCATTACGAGATAAAATTCTTTCTCCAGTTTTATTATCTACTATTAATCCATCACCATCTATCCTCTTACCAAAAGCGCTGAGAATATTAAAGCCAATACTTTTATGAAATGTAAATACTTTTTTCATTTTATCTGAGTCAAATTTATTTATACACGATATAAAATTGTAAAGCAAGCATATATTTTATCTTCCCTGGCGGAGAAAGGCGGGGATGTCGAACTCGTCGCCGGGGTTGTCTTTGACTTCGGTTAGTTCCGGTTTGGCCAGCGGAGAGTTAGGGTCGGTACCCGGAGTAGTGGCCTGCACAATCGGCCGGGTGGATAAATCTTTTAAGCGCTGGCGGGTTTCATCAAAACCGGTGGCAATAACGGTAATTTTTATTTGATCAATTAAATCTTTATCAATCGAAGTCCCGAAAATAATATTGGCATCGGCGTCGGCCGAGCGGGCAATAATTTCCGAGGCTTGGTTAACCTCATTCATCGTTAAGTCAACGCCGCCGACGATGTTGTACAGCACGCCTTTAGCGCCTTCAATCGAGGCTTCCAAAAGTGGCGAGGCAATGGCCGACCGGGCGGCAGTCTGGGCGCGGTTTTCACCGACGCCGCTGCCAATACCCATCAAAGCCGTACCGGCATCTTTCATGATGGTTTTAACATCGGCAAAGTCAACGTTAATCAACCCGGTGCTGGTAATTAAATCAGCAATTCCCTGAACGCCCTGCATTAAAACGCCATCGGCCAGTTTAAAGGCTTCGATTAAAGTCAGGTTTTTATCGATCACATCCATCAAGCGCTGGTTGGGAACTACAATGAGGGTATCCACCTTGCCTTTTAAGTTCTCAATCCCCTCTTCAGCGGTAACCATGCGGCGGGTGCCTTCAAATAAAAACGGTTTCGTCACAACGGCGACAGTCAAAGCCCCGGATTCTTTGGCCACCTCGGCAATAATCGGCGTGGCGCCGGTACCGGTGCCGCCGCCCATACCGCAGGTAATGAAAATCATATCAGAATCGAATAAAAGTTCCTGAAGTTTTTCCTTGGACTCTTCGGCCGCTTGCTGGCCGATTTTGGGATCAGAACCGGAGCCTAAACCTTTGGTTAATTTGTCGCCGATTTGAAGTTTGGTATCGGCCTGGCAGGCCAGTAAAACCTGCGCATCAGTATTAATCGAAACAAACTCCACGCCTTTTATCTGGCGGGATTGAATCATGGTATTGACAGCATTGTTGCCGCCGCCGCCGACGCCTAAAACTTTGATTTTGGCAAAGGTTTTTAAATCAGGTTTAACTAAAGCCATAGTACAGATCCGGGCAGGGAGATTAAATAACAATACCCTATTTTTTAAATTAAGGCAAGAAGCTTTTAAAAAGCTTAAGGCCTTTGGAAAAAACGCCTTTGACGGGAATTTTACCCATAAAGTTACCTAAGGTTTTAAAGGCAGAATCGGACTTAATCCCTTTAAAATTTTTCACTCCATATTCAATCAATCCCCAGGCAGTGGCAAAAGCAGGAGATTTAATTTCATCAACTAATCCATTTAAACCTTTGGGGTAACCGACTCTTACCGGCAAGGATAACGTCCGTTTGCAGGCGCTGGTTAAACCGGCAGTTAAAGCGCCGCCGCCGGTAATCACAATGCCGGCCGGGGTGGCGCCGCCAAAACCGGATTGTTTTAATTGTTCACCGATCAGGCTGAAAATTTCGTTCAGGCGCGGACGAATAATGCCTTCAATCAAAGTTTTGCGGGAAAGTTTACCAACTTCTTCATTTAAATTTAATTTTTTAACATCCAATTCATCGGTAATTTCACCCTCAGGCAAACGACTATGGTCGGATAAAGCAATTTTAATTTTTTCCGCGGTTTCCAAACTAACCCGCAAACCAATCGCCAGGTCATTGGTAATATTTTTGGCGCCAACCGGCAAAACACAGGAATAAGACAGCGAACCCTCAACAAAAATGCCGATGGAAGTGCTGCCGCCGCCCAAGTCAACCAAAACCACTCCCAATTCTTTTTCCGTGGGGGACAAAACCGCTTCGGCGCTGGCTAACCCGGAAAAAACCAAACTATCCACTTCGACGCCAATTTCCGAAACACACTTACTGACATTTCTCATGGCGGTGGAACTTCCGGTGATTAGATGAGCTTCGGCCTCCAACCGAACGCCGCCCATTCCCACCGGATCTTTAACCCCTTCCTGAGAATCGACTTTAAAATCCCGGGGAATAACATGTAAAATATCCCGCGAAGACGGCAAAGAAACCGCCCGGGCGGCATCAATCACCCGGCTGACATCCTGATCGCTAATTTCTCCATCCGGTTCAGCCACAGCCACCACACCCTTGGAATTAATCGATTCAATGTGAGCGCCGGAAATGGAAGTTAAGCACGAAGATAAGGAATAGCCGGCCATGCGCTCGGCGGCTTCAACTGACTGGGTAATCGACTCAATAGTTTCTTCAATGTCGACAATCTGGCTTTTGCGCAACCCTTTAGCCGGCTCAACCGCTACGCCAATAACACTGATTTTTTCCCGGTTTTCACTTAAGCTCGCGATTAAAGTGGTCACTTTGGTAGTCCCGATATCAATGGCGGAGATAAGTTGATTTTTTGGCATATTATTCATAGCTTAAGACCGGCTTGTCAAAGCGTAAGTCAATTTTTGCCGGTAAAGCTTCATCTATTTTAAAGCCTGACAAGATGTATTGTAAAGCGGCAATACTAGCGGAAATATCTTTTTCCAAATTTATCACGGCTAAGGGGCCTTTGGCAGTTTGCAGTTCAATTATTTGCTGGGGCAGCCAAGTAATTTTTTGACTGACAATAAAATATTCATTTAAAGCGGTAATAAGCTTGAACAATGAATCAGAGAAATCTGACCGGCCTAAGCTTACAGGCTTATCAGCGGGAACGTTAATTACCGGCAGCTGGCTGCTGGTTTGCTGGCCGGTAAAAATTTCGCCCTTAGAGTCCATAAAATAAACCTTGGCGTCAGCGGACTCAATTCTGGCTAAAGCCAAACGGCGGGTTAATTTTAAATATATTTTATCCGGCAAGGTCCGGCGCAGATTAATTTCGGCAAGGCTTGGATCAAGCGCCTGCAATTGGCGGTTAATCGAAAGGCTCGAGATTTGTAAAATGTTCTGGTTATGCAAACCAACTAAAACCGGCTCGTAAATCAACGGACAAGGGTATTGGTCTAATTCGCACCCAATTGATTTAATTTTAAAAAAATCGCTGCGCATTAAAAAAAAGCCGACCGCAATAATTACGATGGCTAAAAATAAAGGGAAAAAACGCTTAATTTTCCGCTTCATAGCTTAGTTCTTTGACAAGGATAAATAATTTGGCGGTTGCCTGTCTGATCAGAGAACGGTCAAGACGGCGCTGACTTGACTGAGGTAAAATTTTAAAGGCCACACGAATAGCTTTTTGGAGAGAGTTTGAAGTTAATTTAGGCTGGGGCAAAATTAAGGCTAAACCTAAGGAACGTAAAAATTTGGCATTAGTCAGCTGTTCATTTGGTTGCGCGGTGGTTAACGGAATTAAAATTGCCCGCTGGTTTAACCAGGCCAATTCGGTAACAATATTAATGCCGCTGCGGCTGATCACCAAGCAGTTAGGAGTTAAAATTTGGGCCAGTTCTTGGGGTTCAAACCAGGGCTTAACAACATAATTTTGGTGGGTAAATTCAGGCCAAGTGGTTTGATCCTGAGCCAAACCAAACTGATGATAGACCTGATAGCGCTTGACTAAATCAGGCAGAATCAAAGCGATAGCCCTATTAATTACCAATGAACCCTGATGGCCGCCGGTAATATAGATGGCCTGACGAGAGGAGGGTGACCGAAAGTGTAATTTTAAAAATTCCTGACGAATAGGATTACCGGTTAAAACAGTTTTACGGCGGGGGAAATATACCAGGCTTTCCGGCCAAGAAACGGCAATTTTATTTGCCAGAATTGACGTTAAGCGGGAAGTCAGGCCGCTAGCAAAAGTCTGTTCATGAATCAGCAACGGCACTCGTTTAATTTTAGCGGCCAAACAGACCGGCAAAGCCGCATAACCGCCAAAACTGACTATCACCGAGGGCTGCAGCTGCTTTATTTTCTGCAGTGAAAGAAAAATAAAATAGGGTAATTTGAAGAACGAGAGAAAGGATTTAATTGGTTTGTGGCGGTTAAATTTCGGCGAGTTTAAAGTTAAAAACTCCACCTGGAAATGATGTTTTTCCAGCTCTGATTGCAAAGCTAAAGCCGGAGTCAAATGAGCGCCGGTAAGTAAAATTTTAGGCTGAGTCATGCTTTTTTTTCGGATTAACGCAGAGGCGCGAAATATTTAATAAGATACCGACTGCGGCCAAATTAACTACCAGGGAAGAGCCGCCGTAAGAAATAAACGGCAAAGGCACGCCGGTTAACGGCAATAAAGCCAGCATAGCAGACAGATTGATGACAGTTTGAATCCCCAACCAACCGGCAATCGCTGAAGCTAAAAGCCGACTGAATTCATCCGGAGCGAAACGGGCAATGGTAATCGCCCGGAAAACTAAATAAAATAAGGCGGCAATTAAAATGGCGGCGCCGATAAAACCGACTTCTTCGGCAATAATGGCAAAAATCGAATCAGTGGATACCTGAGGCAAAAACTCATATTTTTGCCGCGATTGGCCAAGCCCCAACCCCCACCAGCCGCCGGAACCAATAGCAATTAACGCCTGCTGGATATGGTAAGAACTGCCTAAAGGATCGCGGCCGGGGTCAAAAAAAGTCAACAGCCTGGCCCGACGGTAATCTGAAAGCCAAATCAGGCCGCCACCGCTAGCTAAACCTAAAATTATTAAGCCAAATAAATGAAATAAATTAGCCCCGGAAATAAAATAAGTTAACACGGCCGTGAAAATTACGACAATGGCAGTTCCTAAATCCGGCTGCAGCATAATTAAACCTAAAATTAAAGCAATTAAAGCCAAAAACGGCAATAAATGACGTTTTTTGGCCATCCAGGCAGCTAAGTAAAGGCTTAAAGTCAGTTTAACCAATTCAGTCGGCTGCAAGGTAAAACCAAAAAGGTTTAACCAGCGGCGGGCGCCTAAAGTGCTTTGGCCAAAACCGGGAATTAAAACCGCAACCAATAATATTAAGCTAAAAATGAGGCCGGGAAGGGCCAGTTTTGCCAGCCAGGTTAAAGGAAGCCGCGACAAAACCAGCAAACTAATAAAACCAAATATTGCCCACAGGCTTTGCTGGCGGACAAAATGATACTTGTCAGCAAACAAGCGGTTAGCCTCAATAATTGAGGCGTCATAAACCATTAATAAGCCAAATAAAGTAATAACGACTGTCAAAACTAATAAAATTCTATCGACAGGTTTAGTTTTGGGTTTGAAGCTGGTTAACGGCATATTTAAACTGATCGCCCCGGTCTTTGTAATTTATAAACATATCAAAGCTGGCGCAAGCCGGCGACAAAACCACGGCACTAACCGGCGGGGCTAATTTAACGGCGGCGCTAACAATGGATTTCATGTCAGTCAGGCCCTCAATTACCGGCGCTTGAAGCCGGCCGGCAGCGGCAATCGAGGCTTTAATTTTCCCAGCCATCTGGCCGATTAAAATCACTCCGGCCAAACGATGACAACTATGCAAGGTGGCACCCAAATGAGAATAATCGGAACCTTTATCCGAGCCGCCTAAAATGATGACAATGGGTTCGTGAAAAGACTGCAGGGCGGCAATGGCGGTTTCCGGAATCGTCGAAAAAGAATCGTTATAGAATTTCACCTGATTTACCTCTTTGACTAATTCCAAACGGTGTTCCAAACCTTTAAATTCAAAAACCGCTTTTTTAATCCCCACAATCGAGGCCCGGGCCAAACGGCCGGCAACTATCGCGGCAGTCACATTTTCCCAGTTATGCTCCCCCCGCAATAATAATTTATCAACTGAACCGACCAAGAGCGGCTGACCCATGGTTTTTAAATACAAGCGGCGCTGGTAGACATAACTGCCAGTCACCCGCTGATACCGGCTAAACCAATAAATTTGCGCTTTGGTGGAGTGAGCCAAAGACCGGCTAAACTGATAATCAGAGTTTAAAACCGCAAAATCAGCTTTTGATTGCCAACGGACAAGATTAGTTTTGGCTAGGCGGTACTCCCGGGTATGCCGGTGAACATCAAGATGCTCGCTGGTAATGTTAAGCACAACGCTAATATGAGGACTAACAGTTAAATCCTGGAGTTGAAAGCTGGAAAGTTCCAAACAGACCCAGTCTTTGGGCTTTAAAACGCTTAATAATTTAAGCATGGGCTTACCGATGTTGCCGGCCAAAAAAACATTGATCCCGGATGCGCGCAAAATAGCAGCGATCAAAGAGGCGGTCGTTCCTTTACCCTTGGTGCCGGTGACGCCGATAATCTTAGCGGGGCAAAATTCAAAAAAAAGCTTAGTCGGGCTGGTAATTTTGACCCGGTGTTTCTGGGCCGCTAATAAGACAGGATGAAGGCGGTAAAAGCCGGGCGAGCGGACAATAATTTGGAATTCGTTTAAACCGGCAGCTAAATAGTCCGGACCAAAAAAAGTTTTTACAGCCAAGTCTGCAGGTAATTGTTTGATTAGCGGCGCAAGTTCAACTTCTGTTTGGCGATCAAATACCGTCACTGAACAGGTAGTTTTTAAACCGTCCAACCAACGGAGAAAATCAAGAGTTTCTAAGCCCAAACCGAGAACGGCCACCGACTGATTTACAAAGCGCATGATGTGAATATTATACTATTTTTGATTTTGGCCGGGTCACCAGTGGTAAAAAATTCATGAGTCGGATGAAGAGAATTACTTAATAAATTTTTTTGCGTTAATATTTTCCGGGTTTGGCAGGCAATGGCACGACTGGGTTCAATCAACGCAACCTGGCTGCCGACAATTTTTTGAATCTGGTCTTTTACCAAAATATAGTGAGTACAACCCAAAGCGATGGTTTTTGTTCCTGATGGGATCGGCGGGAAAAAATCGGTAATATTTGCTCCAGCTTCAATTGCTTCCGCTAAACCCGGGCAAGCAATCGTGGTCACCGGATATTGGCTCGATAATTTACGATAACCCCGGCTTTTAGCGGTGGACGGGGTTACCAAAACCACGCCGCCTTGTTTAACTGCCGGCTCAGTGCCAATAATCGGCAAGGAATAATGTTGGCGTAAAGGACTGATGGTATTGGTAGTAATGGTGTTGCAGGCAATCACTAAAGCTTTGCAATTATTAACCAGAAAAAAATTCATTATTTTTAATAAACGGCGGTTGATTGTGCCAGGATTTTTGGCACCGTAGGGAAAAAAGGCATGGTCGGCCAAATAAAGGATGTTTTCCTGAGGCAGTTCGGTTAAGATGGCTTGGTAAATCGCTAAGCCGCCCAAACCGGAATCCAGAATTGCTAAAGGACGGCGATCCATATTCCAAATAAAGCCAGCATGATGCTGGCCAAAATCGCCCGGGTAACAATTTTCGGTTCTTCCCAGCCTTTAAGCTGCAACCATAAATGAAAGGGTGAAACCGGAAAAATTTTGCGACGACGGAATCTTTTAGACAATAACTGCAATAAGCTGGAGAGGATTTCGGCAATAAAAATGCCGCCGATAATAATTAAGGCCATGACTTTCCCGAGCAATAAACCAACCACGGCAAAAGTAGCGCCAAAAGCCAAGGAACCGACGTCGCCCAGCCAAATTCTGGCCGGGTAAACATTAAAGTAAAGAAAAGCAATCAAACTTCCCAGCCACAGGGCGAGAAAAAAAGATAACGGCGTATCTAAAATCGAGGCGGATAAAAACCAAAAAGCAAACAAAGCGATCATTAAGACTCCGGAAGCCAAACCGTCCAGGCCGTCAGTAATATTAACCGCATTGGCAAAACTTACCACCACGGTGGCGGCAAAAGGGATAAACAACCAACCAAGCTTCAAGGTGGAGATAAAGGGAATATAAAGAATGTCGATGCCTAAATTAAAGTAAAACATACAGGCAATAATCAAGGCCAAAATCCACTGGATAATAAATTTGTGGCGCATTCTTAAGCCAAAAAAGCCGGTGTGGTCAAAATGGAAAAACTTCATGATGTCGTCGTAAAGGCCTAAAAGCCCGAAAGAAATAAAAGTAAAAAAGATGACGTGGATTTCCGCTTTGATCGGGTAAACATTGGTAATAAAAACCCCGGCGTACTTAGCTAGAGGAAAAAGCAAAAAGAAAAGCAAGGTCACAACACTAATAACTAAAAACCCGCCGCCGACCGGAGTGCCTTTTTTATGGGCGTGAAAGCGGTCAAAAATCGGCGTGGGCCGATTAAAAGCGTCTTTGGTTTTTTGGGCCTGGCGGGTAAAACGCCAGCGGTAAAGCAAGTGAATAAAAGGCACCAGGCTAACTGCGGTAGCGGTAAAAGAAAAAATAAGTAAGCTTAAAAGCAAAGCCATAAAGATATTATATTAGCTATTCTCCTTAGATGCATCTCTTTCGTAACGCTCAGCCTGAAGCCGGTACAGTTTGGCATATTTAGTGTTGGCTTTCATTAAAGAATTATGATTCCCCTCTTCGATCACTTTTCCCTGATCTAAAACGATAATTCTTTGGGCATCCTTAATCGTGGAAAAACGATGAGAAATAAAAATCAACGTCTTATTTTTAGTTTCTTTGTTTAAGCGGTCGAAAATTTCCGTTTCGCTTTTAGCATCAATTGAAGAAGTCGGTTCGTCAAGAATTAAAACCGGGGTCTGCCGGACCAAAGCCCGGGCAATAGCTAATAATTGCCATTGGCCGCCGGAAAGATCAGTGCCGTCGGTATAATTAGCGCCTAATTGCTGATTGATTCCTTTGGGAAAGTCTTTGATAAAATTCCAGGCGTTAGATAATTTTAAGGCTTTTTCATAATCACTGTCCGGCAGAGACTGGCCGGCGGCCAGATCCATATTTTCTTTAATGGTCAGGTAAAACTTGCCAAAATTTTGGAAAAGAGTTGAGTATAAACTAAAAAGAACTGATTCGGGAATGGTTTTTAAATTATGGCCATTAATTAAAATTTTGCCTTCAGTCGGGTCGTAAATGCGAAGCAGTAATTTTACTAAAGTTGTTTTGCCGGCACCGTTTTTGCCATTCAGAGCTAAGTTTTGCCCGTAGGGAATAGTTAAATTTATGTGGTTTAAAGCGTTGATTTGGCTGTTGGGATAAGCAAAGGAAACATCTTGAAACGTGATCTCCGGTTTTTGGAGTTTTTTGAGTAACTCGATTTCTTTTTGGTGATTAACTTTCGGGAAAGTAATTGAAGGCTTTACCTGATAAAACTCAATGGCGTCATGAATAAACGGGGCATCAGTGATCAACATGCCTAAAGAGTTAGTTAATTGCTCTAAGGCGCCAAAAAAGATAAAAATATTGGTGAATAGAAACACAAAAGTGCCCGGAGTAATTGTTTGGCTGCTTAACTTAGAGGCAATACTTAAAAGAAAAAGAAAAATGGCAATTGAAGGCAAGATGCCAACTAAGGTTAAATACTGCCAAGATTTTTTAAAGAGCAATGCCTGCTTGGAAGCAAAACTATCATACAGAGACAAAAGGATTTTTTTGATAAAAGGAAAGCCTTGGTATTGTTTAATTTCAACTAAAGATTCACGG
>ERZ1292623.5316-Hain-H51-01um-R1-5316-length-10310-cov-6_pt1 | contig 10310 bp, 6 predicted proteins | sample MGYA00564398_ERZ1292623 | MGnify/ENA primary metagenome ERZ1292623 (study PRJEB36523, sample SAMEA6512633) | groundwater metagenome | collected 2019-01-07 | study: AquaDiva: Metagenomics assemblies of 32 groundwater samples
GCAGGCGTAGGAATCTCCAAAGGCGCTGACGCGTACCAGGCGGGGTATGCGGCGGCGCGTACCGCGGCGGATCGCGCGGGCGGTACTCCCAATTTCCTCTTTGTATTCGCGTCGCCGGCCCTCCAGCAAGAAGAGGTTATTCGCGGCATCCGCGACGCGGCCGGGGCGGCTCCCCTTATCGGCTGCAGCACTGCGGGCGAGATTACGAATGAAGGTCCGAGCCAGAAGTCGGTCGGCGTCATGGCGATTCGTTCGGACACCCTGTCGTTTTATACGGGCGTGGGAGCGGATATAAAATCGGGCGCCCGGGAAGCGGGACAGGCCGTAGCGCGCGAGGTGCAGGAGAAAGCTGACAAGCCGTTGCGCACGTTCATCATGCTGCCCGACGTCCTCACCGGCAACGGCGCTGATGCGGTGCGGGGCGTCTTGGATGTCCTGGGGCCGCACTTTCCGGTGGTGGGAGGGGCCGCTGGGGACGATTTTATTTTTGAGAAAACGTATCAATACCGTGACGGCGACGTCGTATCCGGGGCGGTCGCGGGCGTGGGGATTGCGGGGGCGCGTACCATCGGCATTGGCGTCCGGCACGGATGGGTGCCCATCGGGATGCCCATGAAAGTGACGCGCGCCCAGGGCGCGGTGCTCCATGAGCTGGACGGCAAGCCCGCGATCTCCATTTATGAGGACTACTTCGGGGAGCGCGCCGAGGAATTGCGCAAAGAGGCGCTGGCGCGCCTTGCCATCACCTATCCTTTGGGCCTGAAAATCCCGGAATATCAGGAAGAATATCTCATCCGCGACCCCATCACGGTGGATGAGAAGGGATCCATCACCTGCGCCGCGGAAATACCAGAGGGAGCCGAGGTACGCCTTATGATCGGCTCCAAAGAGAAAGCGGTGGAGGCGGCGGAGGACGCGGCCAGGCATCTGATGCAGGAGTTTGAGATGGACAAGACAAAGCCGAAGTTCGTGCTCATGTTCAACTGTATCGCGCGCGAGAAATTGTTCGCGCAGAAAGCAAACGACGAGATCCAGGCGGTGATGAATATCATCGGCCATAGCGTACCACTCCTCGGATTTTATACCTACGGCGAGCAAGCGCCCCTGGGCGGGGAAGCGCGTAATCTGGAGAAATGCGACCCGAGATTCCATAACGAGACCGCGGTGTTGTTTGCGATTGGGGAGTAGCAGAGCAAAAATCAAAAATAAATGGCCTCATGATCCCAAAGGGACATGAGGCCGACAAGGAGGGATGCGTGCCGTTCAGTGAACAGGAGAGACCCCCGACGGCGAGATCCGGAGCCGGAGACGTGAGCGCGCGGCAACAAGCAGCCGCCGCAGGTATTTCTCCGATCCATTCTGGCCGAAGAAGAAGGCCGGAATATAGAGTGATATCCCCAGCAATTTTTCTCCCAGGCGCGGCTCGCCCAAGGCGACGAGCCCGATGAGCGTGCTCGTGAGCAACGCCATCCCGATGGCCGGGAAACGCCGGATAGAGACCGGCGCCCCGCCTTGGTACGCGGTGAGTCGGCACGTCCACCATGCCACGTTGCAAATCCCTGCGCCGATGCCGTACAACCCGAGCTTTCCTATTCCGGTCGTCGCGACCTGCGCCGGATCGTCTGCGAGGATAAAAAATCCGGCAGACGCAGCAACAATCATCATGACGCCGCCCCAGAACTGGAGCACCCATTTATTCAGCTTGGGCTTGCCGTTGCGCGTCTCCCACAGGGCCATCTCTTTTGAGATGAACTCGTTGGTCGTCGCAAACACCGCTGTCCCGAGAGAAAACCAGGCCCAGATTCCCCACCGGACTGAGAATCCGACTGAGAATCCGATAGTGAGATATGCTCCCACTATCGCGAACAAAACGCCGATTACTTGACGCAGGCCAAACGGCTCTTTCTCCCGTCCATACTTGATACGTCCAAAGACAGCGCTCAAAAGGATAACGGGCACGGTGGCAAGGAACGTACTTGCCGCCATCTCCGCGCGGGAGCTTGCTTGAAATGCCGCAAACGCGCACGTGTTTGCCGCGAGTCCCCCGAGTCCGAGCGCAATAGGGCCGATGATGTGCCACAGTTCCGATGCTATCAGACGCGCTTTACTCACCCGCGTCATCACCAGACCAATGAGCATCTGGCACAGTCCGGCACACACCAGGGCAAAGAGGATGTACGCCAGTGCGGGGCTTATGGCCCCGCCCAGTGAAAAAAAGTAGCGTGACACCCCTAGACCAATACCCTCCAGCATCGTCAATGTAACCCAATCCATGGCTTATACCTCCGTCCTATGGACTACAAAATACGAACGGCACATTCGCGTGCCACAATAAACATAAAACATAAAAAGGACTTACCCGTTTACCAAATTTAGTATACATGGAAGAATGACGCCTTGTCAAGGCCCCGTGGATAACTCCTATTGTCGCCTCCCGGCGATACGGCTATGATACAATGAGACCATTACAAAATCCTGCGCGTGCAGTAGAATAAAGGGTTTTGTAATGGTCTCAAAGCATATGCGCAGGCGAACGAGTGTGATCGTAGTCCTCGCGGCGGCGCTCGCCGTGAGCACCGGCTATTATTTTCTCCGTTTTTTCCGTGCGGTTCCAGTTCCGCCTGCGGTTCCGCAGCGGGTATTTACCGTCGGCGTTGTTACGAATCCGCCTTCGCTGGATCCCGCATGGCAAGGATTTCGACAGGGCATGCAGGCACGGGGATATGAGGAAGGGAAGAACATCCGCTATATTGTGGCACCCGGAGGCAAAGATCTTGCCGCGGCAAAGGAGACCGTGGGGCGCATGGTGGAGCAAGGCGTTGACGCATTCTATGTGATGGGGAGCATTGGCGGCCGGGCAGCCAAAGAAGTGACCGCGGGGAATACGTCTCCGCCCCCGGTCATATTCGGCGTCGTATCCAATCCGGTAGGCGGGAAGCTGGTCGCCAGCATGCAAAGTTCCGGGAATAACCTGACTGGTGTCACCCCGCACAACGAAGTGGTGGTCTCAAAACGGCTGGAGATTTTTCTGGAGATAGTTCCCGAGACGAAGCGCATCATCTACCCCTGGTCGGATCCGAATACCACGGGCGTGCAGAATGTACGCGCGAGCGCCAAAGCGCTGGGGGTGGAGCTCGTGGAAAAGCGCGTGGCGGATCCCGCGGAACTCACGTCATTCCTTGCTTCGTTTCCGTTTCGGCGCGGAGACGCGATTTTGCGCGCTGCCGACAGCGTGAGCGGCATTGCCATCAAAGACATCATAGCGCTCTCGCTGGAGAAGAAGATACCGGTCTCCGGCACCAACGTCCAAGATACGCAGTTCGGCGCGCTCATGAGCTACGGCGCCAACTTCTTTAAAATCGGCGTGCAGGCGGCGCGCCTCGCGGACTTGGTGCTCAAGGGCGCCAAGCCGGCGGATATTCCCATAGAACTGCCCGATGCGTTGGAGCTGGTGATTAATCTCAAGACGGCGGAAGCCCTTGGCATCACCATCGCCACTGATGTCATGTCCAAAGCAAATGAGATCGTGCGCTAGTACTCCCTTAATTTAATTCTGGCACCGCTTTCTTCTTGAATTGATTAGAACGTATTGCTTTTTCGGGAACTTTTTGAGCGTCAGAATTAAATTAAAGGAGTACTGGCCTATGAAAATCGCGCGCGCGTTGGTACTCTTCCTGTTCGTCACCGCGGGACTGGCGGCGCTCAACCTCACGTGGCTTGCCCCGGTGCTGCACAATATTGAGGCGTCGGCATCGCTGCTGGCGCTGGAGGTGTTGGAACGCGCGCGCAGCGACGTGCACGTGTCGCTGGCAACCCTTGAGCGCGACGTGGAGCGCGCGGCTGACGATATCGCCTTTGAGCCGGGCCGCGCAAAGAGCGTCCTGGAAATCCTGCTGAAGCGCAACCCCGCCATCAGGAGTATCGGGTTGGCAGGCCGCAACGGCAAGGAGATGTTCCTCGTTGACCGCTTTCGTTTCGTGTTGCCCGGCGACCTGCACGACTACGGCGCCGCCGCTTTTTTTATCCGCGCGCGCGACGGCGGAGCGGCACAGTTCGGAGATATCTTCGTCTCTCCGGAGCTGGAGCCGCACATCATGCTCGCCGTTCCGGTGCAGAGCGGCGGGGGTGTCAGCGAAGTGCTGGTGGCTGATCTGAACGTGCGTAACCTCATTTCCGTCATCTACCGTCCGAAAATCCCCGAGGGCCACATTTATGTGGTGGACAGCGAGGGCTACCAGATTATCCATCCTGATTTGAGCGAGTTGTTGCGCCGTCCCTATTTCGGCGATCGCATTATCGTGCGAAAGGTGGCGGACGATCATGCCATTGCCGACGGCATACAGCCCGAAGATGCGTACCGTAATGAGAAGGGGGTGGCGGTATTTGCCGTGGGTATGCCGGTGGGCATTGCGGATATGAGTATCTTTTTTGAGCAGCCCCGCCGTGCGGCGCTCGCCGGCCAGCGGCAGATGATGATTCTTGCCGGTATCACGGTGCTCCTCGGCGCGTTGCTTGCCGCGTTCGTCATACGGGCGAATGTGCGCCTTGCGCGGCTCAACGCCGTACTGGAGGAGCGCAATCAGGAAAGCGTGGTGAGCGCCAAAATACTCCTCCGCCGCGACCGTGAGCTCGTGACGACCAACAACCGCCTGCGCGAACTCCTGCTGGAGTTAGAGAGCGTGGGCAAGATGCTGGTGCGCCGCGACCTGGAGCTCACCCGCGCCAACGCCCGGCTGGAAGATCTGGATCAGGTGAAATCAGAGTTTGTCTCCATAGCGGCGCACCAACTCCGCACGCCGCTGACCGGCATCCGCTGGTCGTACCAGACGCTTTTGGACCGCGACGGCGCCGTACTCACTCAGGATCAGCGCCGGCTCCTGGAATCCGGCCTGGGCGCGTCGCTGCGCATGATTGATCTGGTGAATGATCTCTTGAGTGTGGCACGCATTGAGGAGGGAAGGTTCGGCGTACGGCTGCGCCGGCAATCCCTGACGCCGCTCTTGGAGCAGCTTGTTTTCCGCTACGCCGCGTTTGGCAAGGAAAAGGGCATTGCATTTTCGTTAGAACTTCCCCCGGGTCCCGCCCTGCCGGACCTCGCGTTTGACGAAGAGCGGATCGCGCTGGTGCTGGACAATCTGTTGGATAACAGCCTGAAGTATACCGAGCCCGGGGGTCGCGTCGTCCTCCGCGCGGTAGGGCTCCCGGATCGCGTACGGATTGAAGTGGAAGATACCGGCGTTGGCATCACGCCGCCGCAGGTTCACCGCGTCTTCACCAAATTTTTCCGCGCGGACAACGCGATCCGGCTCCACACCTCCGGCACTGGGCTCGGCCTCTATGTGGCGAAAAACATCATCGAGAGTCACGGCGGGGAGATTGCGGTGAAAAGCGAGGAGGGGAAAGGGAGTACGTTTTCATTCACGCTCCCGATCGCATAATGAGACCATTCTAAGACCCCGTCGGTTATGAGGGATTTTGAATTTGTTGAAAATGATCTCCGGAGCTGATATGTCGGCGCCCCAAACTAATCCCCGCGTACGCGAGGATTAGTTTGGGGCGCCGATAAACCTCATTATTCAGCAAACTCCTTTTTGGTTTTTTGACATGCGTGGTATAATACAAAAATGGCACTGCTCAATGACCAGAAAACCACGTTTCTCGGGCGCACCAATTTTCGGGGCTCGGATAAGATATTCGGCATCAAGCAGCGCGATCGCCGGCAGCACCTCTACGTCATTGGCAAGACCGGAGTGGGGAAGACCGTGCTCCTCAAAAACATGGCGCTCCAGGACATCCGCGCGGGGTACGGGGTGGGCATCATTGACCCGCACGGCGAGTTTGTGGAGGAGGTGCTCGCCCAGATCCCGCCGGAGCGGATTGAGGACGTGATGTACTTCAATCCGGTGGACGTGGACTACCCCATCGGCTTCAACGTGCTGGACGTGCCGGACATCAGGTACAAACACCTCGTGGTATCCGATCTCTTGGGCATCTTCACCAAAATTTGGGCCAATGTCTGGTCTGCGCGGATGGAGTACATTCTCCAGAATTGCATTCTGGCGCTCTTGGACACGCCGGGGACCACGCTCTTGGGTATCCCGCGCATCCTCGTGGACAAGGAGTACCGGGAAAAAATCATTGCCAACGTAAAAGACCCTGTGGTCAGGTCATTCTGGATACACGAGTACGAGACGTGGCGGGATCAATTCCGCAACGAGGCGATCGTGCCGATTCAAAACAAAGTCGGGCAGTTTTTGAATACCTCGTTCATCCGCAACATCGTGGGCCAGCCCGCGTCCACGCTCAACATTCCGCAGATCATGAATGAGGGGAAGATCCTCCTCGTCAACGTGTCCAAAGGAAAAATCGGCGAGGACAACTCCGGGCTCTTGGGCGCCATGATCATTACGAAGATACAGTTGGCCGCGATGGAGCGCGTGCGGATCCCCGAGGAGGATCGGCGCGACTTTTACATGTATGTGGATGAGTTTCAAAACTTTGCCACGGACTCGTTTGCGAGCATTCTCTCGGAAGCCCGCAAGTACCGGTTGGACCTCATCGTGGCGCACCAGTACATCGGGCAGCTCGTGACGGATACGTCCACCAAGGTGCGCGACGCGGTATTCGGCAACGTGGGCACCATGCTTGTCTTTCGGGTGGGCGCGGATGATGCGGAATATCTGGAGAAGGAATTTGATCCAGAGTTCACGCCGCAGGATCTCGTGAACCTCCCCAATCATCATATTTATTTGAAACTCATGGTCAACGGCATGACCTCTCGTCCGTTTTCGGCGACCACGCTGCCGCCGCTGGAGTTTACGACCGATCCTTCCGTCAAAGATCGGGTGATGGCGTATTCCCGCGCCCGGTACGCGCGGCCGCGGGAAGAGGTGGAGGCGCGGATCACGCGATGGAGCGGAAGTGTCGGGGAGGACGGCGCCCCGGCGGCTACTGGAGACACGGACAAGGGAAAAATGTTTGAAACCGTCTGTTCCAATTGCAGCAAGCAGACCACGGTGCCGTTTCGGCCCGACGGCAGGCGGCCCGCCTATTGCCTCTCCTGTCTTCGGAAGATAGAAGATGGCACGCTTATCCCGCTGCCGGAGCGGATGCCGCAGTTGGGGCGGACGCGATTTGGGGATACCCTGGGGGGATTGGGGATAGAATTTTCCATGCCGGGTGGCGCAAATCCGCCGCCGAGATCGCCCGCCGCTGAGCGCCACACTGCATCAGAGCCGCGTGCCGCTCCGGCGAGTGAAAGACCCTATCGGGAGCGGCCGGCGCAGCCCTGGCGATCCGACATGCGTCCTTCCGGGAGACCCATGCCTCCGACTGATAACAGGAATATCCGTGGCCAGCCGGTGGTGCGCGCGTCTCCTGGAACGAAACCTCTCTCTTTGTCGGCGCTCAAGCCGCGTGAGCCGGCAAAAAACATTCCGTCCCGGCCGCCGGATGCCGGCGGGGCGCCGGGAAAATCATCCGGTGGGCATCCGGATGTCAACATTGCGGCACTGCGCAAGACGTTGGAAGAGGCGTTGCAGGGAGAACCAACTGGAAAGCAAAAGGCGCCGCGCGCGGAGGAGAACGCGTCCGTGGCGGAGAACAAAAACGTCATCCGGCCCGGAGACGCGATCAAATTCTGAAATGTCCAATGTCCAAATCCTAATGACCAATGAAACCCAAAACCCCAATGTCAAAAAATGGATATGGACGGCTTGAGGCATTGCGTCATTTGGTCATTCATTTGGCATTGGGGATTGGTCATTGGGATTTTTTTACGCGCTCCGTATATTCTCCGGTCTCGGTATTGACGCGGACGACATCACCCTCGTTGATGAAGAGCGGCACCTGGATGGTGGCACCGGTTTCCAGCGTGACTGCTTTGGTACCGCCTTGGCTGCGGTCGCCCTGGATGCCCGGGGGCGCCTCAGAGACCACCAGATCCATCTTGATAGGCAGCGTAAGTGTGAGTAATTTCTCGCGGAAGAAGAGGGCCGTGACGGCCGTATCTTTTTTCAGCCACCGCTTTTTGTCGCCGACGGCATCCTCGGCCAGCGGAAAGCGCTCTCTGGGGTTTTCCGAATGTGAGAACAGGTATTCCCCGCGATGGTGGTAGCGGAAGACGAGCGTGCGTTTTTCAGTCACCGCTTCTACAAACTGGTTGCTCGGCTGGAAGCTCATCTCCAAGATTTTGCCGGTGGCGAGGTCGCGGATCTTTGCCTGCACCACGGCTTTCCGCTGCTGCATGCGGGAGAAACTGGACTCTATCACTTCGTAGGGTTTGTCGTTCCATAGGAAGGTAACGCCTTTTTTGAGATCGGTGTAGCTCAGCATTCAGATTTCAGACATCAGATTTCAGAAAGATGTCCGCTGACATCTGATTTCCGATTTCTGACATCTGGGGGTGTGGATAACTCGCTTTTTTTCTTATCCGCATACCGTATACTAATAGATGGAGCTCAAAAAGCAAATCCTTTGGTCGGAAGCGATTTGCGCATCTATCTTTTTACTTTTATCTTTATTTATTATGATATTACAAACATGGGGTGATGTGATCGTGGCGTCCTTGCAGCAGGTGTGGGTATCGTTGGCTGCATTTATCCCGCTGTTGGTGGGCGCTCTCGTTGTATTTCTCATCGGCTGGGTGGTGGCGGTAGCGCTCGGAAAAGCGGTGGAGCAACTCGTGCGGGCGTTGCGCGTGGACATGCTGCTGGTCAAGCTTGATATGGGCAAGGCCGTGGAGCGCGCAGGATGGCGGCTCAACTCAGGCGCCTTTATCGGATGGCTCGTCAAGTGGTCGCTGGTGATTGCGTTCTTGCTGGCATCGGTCAATATCCTGGGGCTCACGGCAGTGTCCGATTTCCTCAAGGACATCCTGCTCTATGTCCCGAATGTCGTGGTCGCGGCACTCATCATCATCATTGCCGCGCTCGTGGCGGACGTCGTAGAGCGGGCGGTGCGCGGGTCAGTGGAGGCGGCCGGATATCGCGGGTCCCTGGTGGGCATTACGGCCCGATGGGCTATCTGGCTCTTCGCGTTCTTTGCGATCTTGCCGCAATTGGGGATTGCGACAGCGCTCGTGCAGACGCTGGTGACCGGACTCGTGGCGGCGCTTGCCATTGCTTTTGGACTGGCGTTTGGCCTGGGCGGCAAGGAGACCGCGAGCGCCTTCCTGGATCGGGTGCGCAGCGAACTGCGGCGATAGTATCACTGACAATCAGTGAACAATCATCGGCGGGTTTGCCCAGCCCCTCGCAAGCGAGGGGCTGGGCGGGGCTTGACATCATTTTGTCCACATATATACTGTTAAGTAGGCATGAAGATATACACACATTTCAGCAAAGTAGCGGCTCTCGGAGGAACATAGCGCGCAGCCCGGATCTGGGTTACGTCAATGCGAGCCGCGTACCTACGCGGTTTTTTGTTTCTCTTTATCAGTCGTCCCCGTGGTCCCGCGCGGCGGGAGTACCGGACGGAGGATAATGACGGCAGCTTGAAAACTGAATATAGTCAAAGTTGATATACTGGGTGAGAAATAAGCGCATATGGTGGATGCCTAGGGTTCGGATGGCGATGAAGGACGCGGCGTGCCGGCGATACGCCTCGGGGAGGTGGCGAGCAACCTATGATCCGGGGATGTCCGAATGGGGAAACCCCGCCGTGCAAAACACGGCGAGCCGTGCTTTGCACGGAAATCCAAATGACAAAATCCAAATGACAAATTAATGACTCAAATCCAGATGACCGCTCTGCGGTCATCCCCGCGCACGCGGGGATCCAGTATCTCTGGATCCCGCATCATCAAGCTTGCCCCCGACCCGATCGGGGGTGCGGGATGACCCGACGGGTCATTTTGAGCTTTGGATTTGATTTGACATTGGAACTTGGACATTTGAACTTCCGCGCAGAGCGCGGCGGCGTACCCGCTGAAGTGAAACATCTCAGTAAGCGGAGGAAAAGAAATCAATGTCAGTTTACTGGTTTTCTGGTTTCGGTCGCTTCGCGACCTGTTGGTTTTTTGGTTTTCTAACCAGTCAACCAGCAAACCAGTCAACCAATGAACTGATCCATTCCCTGAGTAGCGGCGAGTGAAAAGGGATCAGCCCAGAGCAATCCAGTTTTCTAGTTTACTAGTTGGCTGGGTTGCAGTTGTAAGTTGAGTCCGTAGGGGGCAAGACGCGAGGCGCATTTTGCGCAAGCAAAATCGCCCCGTATCAACGATCCCTTGGAGAGTTCAAAAATTAGGACTTCGTTAGGAGAACGGCCCTGGAACGGCCGGCCATAGAGGGTGACAGCCCCGTACACGAAAA
>ERZ1292623.962-Hain-H51-01um-R1-962-length-28804-cov-4_pt2 | contig 10310 bp, 9 predicted proteins | sample MGYA00564398_ERZ1292623 | MGnify/ENA primary metagenome ERZ1292623 (study PRJEB36523, sample SAMEA6512633) | groundwater metagenome | collected 2019-01-07 | study: AquaDiva: Metagenomics assemblies of 32 groundwater samples
TAGATCGGCTTCCCCGTCAGGGACGGTATTACGGGCCGGCCCTGAATCTGAACGCCGCCATCGGCGCTGATGTCGACTATCCCGACGGCGAAGATGTTGAGGCTCGCGGTTGCCGTGATCGTTACGCTGTTGTCGAGCGCGTTGATCTCAATCTTATCGCCGGTACGGCGTGTGCGTAAGACGAGCTTCCTCTCCGTCGGTGTGTCGTAGATGACAATCTCAAAGGTCTCGGTCTCGAGGCTCCGAACACTAGGTGCGTTGTCGACCGTCTGCTCCAGAACGGCAGAGGGAACAGATCCTACTGGCCAAGGGCCAGGCCAATAGATCGGCTCGTCGATGTCTCCCCGGACGAAGCCGATGAGAACCGTTGAGCCGGTTTCGGGTACGGCGAAGAGCCCGCGACGTAGCTTCCCGGCGCCAGGGGACCCGACCGGCATTGCCCACGCGGTCTCGCCGACAAGGCCAGGAACCTGTGCCCGGACGCGGCCAAGCTTCTCCGGGTCCTTGTTGTGAAGGACGAGGCCCCAGTACATGCCGTGGTAGACGGGCTCGCCAGATCCTTCGTCAGGGAAGGCCATTAGGGGATTACCGCCAAGATCCCAGCTATCTCGGTTTGCCCCGAAGCGGTCTCGGTTCTCTCGGCCACTTTCACTTCAGGCTTGCTCTTACCTACCCCAGAGCTGGGCTGCCGCCGTGTTGCCGGCTTTACGGTCGTTGTGTAACCGCTAACATCCCAGTGATGGGTAACCCCCCGAACAAACCACTGTCCGTCGATCCACGGACCGAAACCCTCTAGCGTAAGCTTCCTACCAGCTAGGATCCTCGGGTTGCCGACGAGTTTCAGCTCTAGCTTCCAGCGGCGCTCGGCCAAGCTCTGTAGACGGCGGACCGCTTGCTGTCGAGCTTTGTTCGGCACGTTTGACGCCGGCACAATGTCGGTGGCAACGAGGTTTGCGCGTGACTGTGTACCTGCCGAAGCAGCGTCGGCGAAGGGCCCGAGGTCCCGTATCGCCAGAATTCCAGCCGTCTCGGTAACGCCCTCTACCGTGGTCGTCTCGACGACATTGACTCGCGGGTTCGCCCTGGTGGCCGCGACTCGTCCCGGAGCTGGAATTCGGAAGTCGGCGTCGAGCTCGAACTCCAGCACGTCTGCCCCCCCACGGTACCGAATCGGAGGTAGGGGCGGCTCTTCAAAGCCCGGCGAGTGGAAGCGAAACTTGTCGCCCTCGATCTTCCAAACGTAGTCCAGTGCTCGCGCCTGTCGCGACAGGAACTGTGCTGCAGTCTCGGATTCGAGGAAGGTGACAGTCGTAGCGGATACAACATCGGGTTCGCCCGGCCAGTTTTCTTCCTCGATGACCATTGAGCCGTCGAGGAAGCCTAGCGCGTGAGCGAGGAATCGAACCGCATCGGTAACCTTCATCTCCGTAAACTTGGGAAGGGGGAAGAAGGTTGGCCCCGCGTGACGGTGGATCTTGTCAATCTCACTGGAACGCCCCTCTAACGTAAGCGTTCCTTTGCGCTGCCTCGTGTACAGTGCCTTCACCCGTCGTATGACAAAGTCGCGGACGAAGCTATCGCCTGGATAGCCGAGGGTGACCCGAAACTCCCCACCGATCGCGATGGATTCCAAGCGGAAGAAAGTTTCGTCTGGATCCGCGAACTCCATTTCCAGGCTAGGCGGCTCTCCCGCCTTGTCGGTGTCGGTAAAGTTGAGAGAGATGAGACGTTCGCGGAGAAGCTCCTCGGTCACGCCGGGCATGTCCGTAAGCGGGAAGATCCGTACCAGCGGGTTGTGGCGGTCAGGATAAGGTCCCTCGGCGAATGGGGACGGCTCGGCTCTGATCGCCATCTTAGGCGACCCCGCGGTCCTGAAGCCGCTCATCGGACAGGGCTTCGGACATCACGACAGACTCGGAAGGGATGCGGAGCACCCTCCCGATCTCCAGGGCCAGGGTGGGGTCGAGAATCGGGTTCGGCTGGAAGTCCGCGATGACCCACCAAAGCCGCTCCGGGTTACGCGCGTTGGGGAAGAACCGGACCGCCAGATTGTGGAGGGTGTCTCCGCTCCGAACGACGTGGCGTCGCGTGTCGTTTCGCTCAGTGTAGACGAACCTCTCGGAGGGTTCTGTGGAGATCGTTCCGGCGGACCGGACGATCTGACTGGGGAAATAGCGGCTCGGCTGAATGGTCATGACACGTCTCTAGGACCGAAGCCTAGACCGATAAATCCTTCGGATCTGGCGAGCGCCTCCGTGCGGAACGTGAGCCGGTCCTCGACAAAACGAACTGAGGCCTCCCACTGAAGCGGAGCCCCGTTTTTGGCAAACTGTATGAAACGGAAGTCCGCGGACTCAATATGGCCGCGAAGCGCCAACATGCGCGGCCAAACGAGGCTGACTATTCTGGGAGAGGCTCCCGGGAAGGCCGGGACTGTGAGGGCCAGGAGCTTGTTGTGGAGGTCGTTGATTTGCCCAGAGCCGGCTCCCGACGGCCGCGTAAGGCTGTCATCGGGATTTCGTGTAAGTCCCAGGGCACCGCTCGACTGCAGAGCATCGCTGAAGTTGTGAACCTTCACGTCGAACTCCACTGTCAAGCTCTTCGTCCGGCTGTACTGCTGAATCGCGTGCGATAGACCTAGCGGCCCAAGAGACGCCCACTCTGACCCAGCGCTAATCCTCACAGACTCGGGGTTGTAGGGTAGTGAGATATTGAACGGCGGTGAGCCCTCGCCTACGAGGTGAACTCTGTAGGCAGACCGTAGGGCTGTCCAGGTCACGGCTGCCCGTGGCTAGACAAGGGCGACCCGTCTCCCGTCGAGGCCGACAGAAGCCCCTTGGACGCCGCGTAGTCGGTGGTTACATCGGTAACGACGCCGGTCAGTTCGCGCTTTCCGACTGTGACCGTCACGACGACGCCGCGGAGGCCTTTGACAACGGCGTTGGTTACATTGTCCGCGGAGTACCGACGGTCCTGTCCGTCGAGAAAGTCGTAGAGGCGCTTCATCGCCGGTGTCTCACCGCGAATTCTGGTTGTGAGTGTCTCGGTGGCGGACAGATTGGACGTCCGGTCGACGGTGCCGCCTTTAGCGACAATGGCGACGCGTTCCTCAGCCCGGACGTAAGCTTGCGCTAGCTTGATGGCCGGGGGCAGCATCGACGCGCCTATCGCCTCGCCGGTCTTGGCGAGGAGGCTTGAGGGAGACTTATCTCCCGAACCGCTAATTCCCGTCGCTTCCATGCGGAGGCGCACGAAGTCAAGAGAATCCTCGACTGCGCGGAGACTGTCGGCGTCAAACTTGCCGGGGCGGGTCAAGATCTTAAGGGCGCCCTCCAGCTCTCCGAGCTGGGTGCCGGCCTCGGCCTCTGTAATGCTTCCGGCAGCGAAGGCCCTTCCGATTGTACGCCTGGCCCCTCGAATCGCGGACAGGTCGACGACAGGTATCTTCGTCTTGAACCGCTCGTCCAGCTCATTTAGCGTCTTCCGCATGTTCGCGAGTGGATCCTTCCACTTCTCGGCCGCCTCTCCTATCTCTTCGCCAAATTCGGCGCCGGCTTCTATGAACCCTCTGCCGACAGAGTGCTCCATCTTAAGCTTTATCGGGTCCTTGGGGGAGAAGGCCTCCTTGAGGGCCTTGACGATGTCTATGATCAGCGTGAGTACCGTGACCCACATGAAGAGCTTGCCGATCGCCATACCGAGGATTTTTATCCCGATGCCGACTTTGCCGAAGAACCCCGCCGCCTGCCAGCCGGCGGTGCTGAATGACGCCCCAAGACGGCCTATACCTAGTGAGGCGACGGAGCTCTTAAACGCGGTCCACGTAAGCAGCGGTACGATGAGCGCGAGCTCCTTCGCCACGAACGAAAACGCCACTCGTACAAGTCGGAGGGCACCGGTCAGTAGGAAGACCCCCCCTAGGCTGGCAACGAGTGTTGTTACGATCCCAGCGCCGTAAGACAAAAACTTTGCCGTTGCGCTGTTGGCGCCGTTGATGGCGCCGACTAGCCATGTCAGTCCGGACACGAGCCGGCCAAGAACGCCGAGGGTAGGTTCACCGACCCGGATAAGGAGGTTATCCCAGTTCTCTCGGAGCCGCTCAAGGCGGGCGTTGAATGACTTCATCTGTTCCGCGGAGAATCGTTCGATCTCGTTCGCGCTCTCCAGCGCCTTGACGTAGTCACGAATACCCGTCTCCCCCTTTACGAACATCCCGTTGGCCAAGACGAGTCCGTCCGAGAGTTTCTTTACGGCGGTGACGACACCGGGTACAGCGGCCACGGCAGCCAGACCGCCGGCACCGAAGATTGTCTGCATCTTGGTCCGAAGCGCTACGTCGCCCATCTTCCGGTAGGCGAGCATGAGCTTGGTGATGACCTCTTCGCCGAGTCGGCCCGACTTTATAGTCGCGTCGATACCGAGTGGAGTGAAGAGCGCTTTGCGTACACTTAGCTTTGCCATCTGGCGAAGCATCGAGATGACGCCTTGACCAGTTGAGGCGACAGATCGGTTGGCGCCAGCGGTAAGCCCGAAGACGGCCAGGAGATCTGTCATATTGTGCGCGCCGAGGGCTGAGGCCTGCGCCAGTCGTCTGTACTCCGGAACCATATCCTTCATCGCGGCGCCAGCCGATAGAGAGACGAAGAAGAGTTGGTTCATCGTGTTGATTAGATCTGCGCCCCGCTTGCCGAACTCTCGGTAGGCCGTACCGGCGAGGTTCGCCGCCTCCGCAACGGACAGTTTCCCACCGGTGGCCTGGGCCAGCTTGAGAACTGTCGGTAGCAGGTCTTTCAGAGCCTGCTCGGTGGAGACTCCACCCTCTTTCAGCGCGATCAGGCCCTCAACGGCTTCGGTGGGTGAGAATATAGTTTCGGCAGCGGCCTTCATGGCGGCTTCTCGGAGGTTGTCGAAGCCGAGCCTCGCCATATTGGCGTGGGCCCGTAGAGTAGCTAGCGCGCTGTCCAGCTCGCGCCCGGGCGCCAGAAAACCGAGGATGCCGCGGAACATCTGCATCCCCGCCATCATCGCGACGAAACCACCCGTGACGCCCCGGAAGCTCTCCTTCGCCTTGTCCCCCGCATCTCCAGCACCGCCGAGTTCACCACTAGTCTTCCGGATCTCCGTCGAGACGGCCTGCCAGCCCTCGGCTGTGGCCAGGAAGATCAGGTTCATCGTAGCAGTGCTGCGGGCCATGGAAAAATCTAGTGAGCGCTCCTATACCTTATGCATAGCGGCTTCCTCGGCATCGCGGCGCTCGAGGATGAGACCGATGAGGAAGTTCCGGTCTTCGAGTCCGATCTCCATCAACCCATCCCACGAGAGTCCGTGGAGGTAGCTTCCACCACCGGCGGACTCCCATAGAAAGTTGAACATCATGCGGAGCCAGCCCTCGCGGTCGAGTTGGCCGAAAATCGTCTCCGGCTCGAAAAGAAACCCGGCTCTAAAGGGAGGACCGTCCGGACCAACGCCCCGCAGGACTCGCATTCCAGGTCGAAGTCAGTCTTGTAGCCGCCCTCCAAGGTCTCGATGTGGTCACGGAGATCGTCCGCTTCGGGGCCGTCTAGGTTCTCGAAGGCGTCCTTGATGGCGCCAGGGTGCGGTCCTACGCCCTCGATCTCGACGATGCGGCGGAGGAGCGCGCTCGTCATCAGGTCCTGCGGGTTCTGCCGCTGGATCGCCGTGAGCGCTTTATCGTCCACCCCCGTCATGGCCCGGAAGCGGACTTGGCGGCCGTCACGCAGCCTGGTCGTGCAGGTCCCGCCAGACCGCAGCGTCTCCCGCATCTCCTCCGCCATCGGTAGCAGGTCCATCGCTTCTAGCTCGACGTTGTGCAGGATGACGTGCCGGCAGGTGTCCTGCGGACACGGGAGCCGAAACTCGTAGGTGGAGCCGTGGGTCGCGATGCGCGCCTGGATGAGGACGTAGAACCGGTCGGCCGCAGCGGCCTTCTCCCAGTCAAGACGGCCACCAGCCGGAGTCTCGTAGGGTCCCGGGTCGGTCGTCTCGAGCCAGACGCTCCTCAGGAGCGTGGAGAAGAGCTGTCCGGACCGGACGAGGCGGGCATCCGTGATGGTCGACTCATCCTTGACCTTAAAACCTCGAATCCTACCGGAGAGGCCGGATGGGCAGGTGATGAGGGTTCCGAGCTGTGGAGTTGGTGAGGTGGAGGTGGCTGAAGCGTCTTGCGTCATCGGGTCTTGACCTCCTCGTCCCCCGAGGGTGACGAAGCTAGAGAACGAGCGCGGTTTTAAGAGACGACGACGCGCTCAAAGAAGTCGAACGTGAGGGTAAGCATTTCGATGACGACTTCGGACGCCGAGTTGTCCCACTCACCGGCCACGAACTTGATCGGGAAGGCGAGGAACAGATCGTGGCGCATCGCAGTTGTGTTATCGCGTCGTCGTTGGTTGATGGAGAGGTTACGCTTGAACCCAGGGGGTACGAGCCCGGTTCCGCCCGCGCCACCAGCAGCGTTTCCTACGTCGAGCATCCAGGCGTAGAGGTCCGCATTCGAGGCGGAGCCGCGCTCCAGAGTGACGTCGGAGAACTTGATGAGGCCGGGAATCTTGTACGGGATGAGCGAACCCCCCTCCCGATATTCGATCTTGTCGACTTCGACCTCCAGAGTCGAGCACTTGGCGAAGGAGGCCGAGGTGAGACCCCCATCCTCGACGGTGAACTTCGCCTTCTCGAAAAGTTCTCGCGGATCTCGCAGTCCAGGCATTTTCTCGTTCTCCTCTTATCTTCCTACGGCGAGAGGGCTTCGGACTCGAGAGCCCGGGTGTCCTGGGTGACGAGGATCCAGATGAACTCGGCCGGACGGTTGGTCGCCAAGCCGATGCGCACGCGCAGGATGCCCTGCGCCCGAGTCGACGGCGGGTTCAAAGCCTCGGACACGTCCACGTAGAACGCGGTCGCGGGGTCGGTCGAGGCGAAACAGCCGTCTCGCATCTTGCCGATGAGGTAGACTCGAATCGTCCGCTCTACCGTGGCGCGAAGCTCCGGCGTGTTGTTCTGGTTCTTGGCGAAGAGGACCCCGGCACGGATCACCGTTTCGACGTCGGAGACACCGCGCCGTTCACCGACGCTCGGAAAGTTCGAGTCCCCGCGCAATGTCCTGGCCCCGTCGATGAAGACCCCCCGGCCCGGCAAAGACATGATCGGGTTGATCCGCTGCGGGAAGATGAGGTCTCGGATCGCCTCGCGGTTCACGTCGTCGGTTTCCAGGCCGACAACGCCAACGAGAGCCCCGCTCTCGATCCCCGCGGGCTGGCGGAAGGCCCCTTCACGGGCTTCGGAGTCGTTCTGGGCCATCCTGCCAGCGACGGCTCCGCTCACCGGAACGATGATCGTCGCGGCGGTTCCGTAGACGGCCACCGACGGGTTCGGGATCCGAATCCGGGGCCAGTACGAGACACCGAACTCCGAGGCCGTCAGGGTCGCGCGGTACGTGACCATGCCCGCCGCCGTGAGGGCCGCCGGGGGGTCGAGGATCGTCACGGTCTCGAGCCCGCGTGTGACCTCGCCGTAGGTCGTCATGGCGTTCTGGACGGCCGCTGTTGCGCGGTCTGGACAGATAAGCAACCGGATCCCGGAGATGGCATCGAAGGCGCGCAGCCCATTCTGTCCCGTCACGTCACCCGAGAAGTCCGTGTCGGCGAGAAGGGCGAGTCCGTCGTTTCCGGTGCCGAGGGTCGGTGCGGCCGGCATCAACGCTGTGTTGGCCGGTCTGCGCTGGGTCGGGGTCCCGATGGCCGCGAGGTCGTTGGCCCGGATGACCTCGGTCACGCCAACCCGAACGGTCCCGGTCCCGATGACGGTCTGGACGTACCGCGCTGCCGCGGCGTCCATCGTGAGGTTCGCGAAGGTGTCGAGCAGGAGCCCGCTCCGGTAGAGCCGAAGGTTGAACTCGGACGCGATGCCTGACGTTGCCGGCAGGATCTCAACCTGGAGGAGTCCCGAGAACGAGCCTTCGTACTTGCCGCTGACGCGCAGCGTCGCAACCGCAGCACCCGAGGTTCCGAGAACCGCGCCGTTGGCGAGGCCGAAGATGGTATCGGTCGTGGAGGCGGCCAAGACGTTGATGTTCGCACCAACACCAGTGTCGTCTCCGACGTTGCGGAGCTCCACCCGACCGCCGTTGGCGACGACGTTGATACCGTCGTTGCCGAGGATTGGGAGCCCAGCGTTCATCGCGGCCTCGACAACGGTCTCGACCTCGGCGAACTGAACCGCGCGCAGGTTGGAGACGTTGCCTGTACCGAAGATGAGCCCGACCGTGAAGCGAAGGTCGGCGTTGAGCGCGCCGGCCGGTGTCACGTCGATGCTGCCACCGGTTCCACGACGGTCAGATGTGATCCTGACCGCGCCGGCCACGACGGATGCCGACGCCCCCGTGATCCTCCCGTTGAGGGCGGTAACGACCTCAGCGGCGGTGGCCGTGCCGATCACGGGGAAGTCCGCGCCGGTGAAGACGATCGTCTGTACCGGTCCGCCGTCGACGGCGACGGTCAGCGTGTTGGCGGGAAGGTCGCCGGTGAAGTTGAACGGTCCAACTGCGCTGTCGCGGAACGGCGCGACAGCCGTAAAGGTCGCGGTGCGGGTCAAGGCAGCCGCGCCGCCCACACCATCCGGGCCGAACGTGATCTGAAGATCGATCGGCGCACCGATCGTGAGATCCCACGGGCCGACCACGGAACCCGTCACAATCGCCGGTGCTGCGGCCGTTGCGGCGGTGTTCAAGGTCGTGTCGCCGCGAGTCGCAGACAGCGGCACACTGCTCGTGATGGGATCGTAGTGAACCACCCTGGAGATCCACGCCTGCCTTCCTCCACCGAGGAAGAACTGGCGGACCTGGAGCGCGAGCTCACCCGCGGCGATGAAGCCGCCGTAGATGTTCACGAACTCGTCGAAGCTTGTGACCAGCGTGGGGACGCGAACCGGGCCGCGCTCCGTGATTCCGACGGCGGCCAAGACCGCGGTTGGAAGCGAAGGAAGGCTGCGGAGCCTCGGAGGCTCTTCTTGAATCAAGATCCGAGATGAAAGGAACTCCGGCATCTTGGGGGCTCGCTAGCTAACCAGCAGCCTCGATACGCCGCGGGCGCGTTCGAGTCTCCGGGGGTGACTCCTTGACCTGCGGGGCGACGGCCTCTTCTGCCTCCACCTCATCGCGCGCAATCAGGATACCACGAGCCAGGGCTCCGTCTACACCCGGAAGCCGGACGATGCAGGGATGGAAGCCGCCGAGCTCTTCGCCCGCCCAGACGGTGAAGCTGCTGGGGGCCGTGCGCGTACCAGAGCGGTTACGGAGGGCTCCGTCGTCGCCACGGTCCGTCGAGGTGTAGCGCTCGATTCGGCAACCGCACTTCCCGCCGCAGTCGCAGTACAGCCCGTGGATGAGCGTGGCCGTGAACGGCTGCCGCGAGATGTTCCGTAGAGCTACCGTCGGTCCAGCCATCGTCTGGGAATCCTTACTCGCCCTTGGGGGAGAGGTCAAGGGCTCTTCTTCCTAGAAGGAGACCGTCTCAGTCAAGATGGTTCCGACCTGGTTCAGCGTCGACTGGATAACCGTGATGGCCGCCTCGCGCTCGTAGGCGTCGGAGAGCTCGACCGCCACGTCGAGGACTCGTAGCTCAGCCACGAAGGTCTTCAAGTTCCCCGTGGATACGGGAAGCCCGAAGACCGGCAGAGAGACGAACTCCCAGGGGTAGGAGACGCGGCCGAACGCCGTCCCCGACTCGACGATCAGGTAGGGCATCCGCTCCACGGTGTCGATCAGCGAGAATGCGAGCTGCTCCACCTCCAGGAAGTTGTCGGAGACCCCGGTGACCTGATAGTTCAGACGGAGGGTCAGCGCCGGCCAGCGCCGTTCACGAAGCCCGGCGACGACCACCCCGCGGAAGTCGTTCTTGCGCGATCGGACCGAGTCCTCATCCTCGATCGTGAAGCTGCCGACGATCAGTGCTGGAAGCTGTGCCAGCAAGGTTCCAGTGGCGCCTGCGAGACCGAAGTCCGTATGGGTCGAGAAGTTCGTGTTGACGTGAACCGATCTCTTAAGGACTCGAGATATCTCCCGCACCACGGCAATCGGGGCCTGCTCCACGGCGGGGGCGCGCAGGCCGAGCCTTGCGTAGGTAAAAGCCGCCGCGGAGGTTACAGTTTCACCCGGGATAGCAACCCCGAGGTCGTCCAAGTTCGTCACGGCGACGCTGACCGCTGGAATTGGGTCCGCGTCGGAGGCGCCTCTGTAGGATGGGACAACCACGTAGAGCGTAGTCTCGGAGACGACGTCGACACGGATGGCGGCCTCG
>ERZ1292623.5317-Hain-H51-01um-R1-5317-length-10308-cov-7_pt1 | contig 10308 bp, 16 predicted proteins | sample MGYA00564398_ERZ1292623 | MGnify/ENA primary metagenome ERZ1292623 (study PRJEB36523, sample SAMEA6512633) | groundwater metagenome | collected 2019-01-07 | study: AquaDiva: Metagenomics assemblies of 32 groundwater samples
GTTCTTTCACTCATCTATCCTCCTAGTACCTGTTCTGTCCAATAGTCATATGCATCTTGCAATTGCTCATTATACCACAGATCAGAGTTACTGTCAAGTAACCCTAATTCTTGTAATTGAAATTCATTGAGGCCGAGTATTTCGGCCTCTTCCTTAGTAATGGTAGGCATTACCGACACCACGCTTGAATCATATTTTGTCCATTCCCCTTCCATCGCTTTAACGGAATCCATCCAGTAGCACTAAGAGCTTCATTAAATTTATTCCAGGAATCATCTTTTTCTAATGAGTAAATAATTTGAAACTTGGATGATTCTTGAAGAGAATGACGGACTACTTCATTAGCAATTTTCTGAGGAAGATTTCCCCAAAGATTAGAAAATCCAATTTCCCCGAATTCCTCTGTGCCGCAACAAGTGTGTGATGGATCTTTGCAAAAGTAAATAGCACATTCGTTAGATTCGTAATCGTCTATAATTTCAACTTTACAAGATCCAGATACAACTTTCATTTTATAAGGTTTCAACAGAGAATTAAGTTTTCTTAGATTCATTAGGTTTCTCCCAGCGATATTGAATAACATTACGCAAAGTATTTGGATTAAAAAAGGTATAAATAGGTTTAAATCCAAGTTCATTAATTAAATATCTATAATTGATATAAGACCTGGGGTCTTCTGGTAGATATGCGAATACTACATTCACATTAACTGCCGTATTAAATATTATTTTCCATAAACGAATGAATTCATTAATAATATTTTGATCGATCGGATCGCGGAAAGGTTCATAAAACATTCCTAACTCTGCAATTCCACAGCACGTGTTACTTATTTTGAGATTAGCTTCAAAAATCAGAGGTTGGTCCTTATTTTTTTCTAAAACCCCAAAACCGAAAGTATCTCCAGTAAGTTTGTAATTTTTCCCTAAATTAGGAGACGCACTTAGGGCAACCTCGACTACTCGTTTGTTGATAATCATTTTGTATCTTCGTAATTTGCAATATCTGGTTTAATAATTACTGCCCATCGATCATGTCGGAGAGACGGATTAGTTTCTGCGTCACCCAACAATTTATTCTTACACAGATGGAAATAACGCGCGTATTCCATACCCTCATCATGTGTTTGACCGATTCCCAGAATCCAATCCGCCGTAGCCTGCTTGGCTGTTTTGGCATTGTCCATGTGTTCCATTGTGAGCCATTTAGTGCCCTCAGCAGAGCCGTCCGCGTGGCATACCCCAATGAATGGGGCGAATACCTTGGCGAGATCTCTCGCCCATCGGTAGATGGTTTCAAGTTCTAGATCCTTTCGTTCAGCAGCAAAACCTTTGATATGATCTAATTTGTCAAAGACAATTAATGCAGGACGTAATTTATCACAAATACGCTCAACAAAATCATAAGTAATGCTATTAGAGTCTAGAAGTTTAACGCGTCCTCCAGTTGATGCCAAAAAGTTTTTAGATGCTTCATCTTTATTGGCTATGATCCAAGCAATGTCTCGTCCGAGCGCGGCTTGGTAGATTCGTAGTTTAACTTTCTCTCCTCGTTCCTCATTATTGAACCATATAATTGGTGCTTCGTCCTTGATTTGCGTCGCCATGTGCGCGACCGTTTGCGCGAGGAAGGTGGTTTTTCCCACTTCTGGTCGAGCGAAAACGACACCCATATCACCGCTACGAAGAGGACCAAGCCGAACATTAAGACTCTTAAGAGGCCAACTAAGACCTCCGCTACCCACTGTCCGATTGAGGAGATCATCTAGATTATCCGTGACGAATCCAACTTCCTCGCCGGTAGCTGATTCTGTCTTAGTTGTCTTAATAGCTGTGACAAGGTCTTCAAAGGAACCTTTACCAATTGAAACGTCGAACGCTTGCAGAGCAATCTTACTGGCTTGCGCCCTTTCATAGATCTCTTGAAGCAGTTGTTGAACCATCGATGTATTTGTTCCATTGCGTATCTTTCTCCAGATATTTTCTTGAATTTCTTCGCGTTCATCTTTCTTTGCCATTGGGTATTGTAACCAGTAATACGCTTCAAAGTCGTCTACAGAAAACCGTTCCGAATCAACGGTTTCCATGAGTTTATCTAAAGTTAGGTACACCCCATACAAGTTCTTCATGTTGTTCTTCACATTCGCCAGATTAACGCTCCGGCGGTATTGCTTGTAAGAGTTACGATCCAGTAACTCTGGAAGAATAGCTAGTTCAGGAATCAAATTTCGGCCACTTCATTATGCAAGTTGCACTTCTCTCCACATTCATTCACACTTTTATCGTCTTCTTTAATTTCTTCTACTTCCTCACAACAAAGAACTACAGTACCATCTTGATCCTCCCAAATAAATTCTAAAGCAAAAATTCCACCGTCTACATCTACGCCTACGCTGGCATCCGGATCGCATTTATTCAATATGTCTAGTACTTCTGAAACCTTCATGATTCTACCAACTAAATGCTTCGCCGCATTCAATCATAAAAGAAGCACTTGATATACTACTAGTTTTCCAAACTGAGGCTTTCTTTACCTTAGTCGCGTCATTATCACAAATGTCAGGACGATGAAGGAGAATTTCCACTGGTAGATTCCCATCTACACCATCTAAAATACCACGAAGTTGATTTACGGTCATGAGTCGAGTACTCCTTGTACGGTTGCTCTAATACGAGTTGCATCATAGAACTTAGGATCTGAAATAGTATGCACAATAGCAGCATCAAAACCTGCCATGATTGCTGCTGCAGCGTATTTCATGGAGTCATTGAGTTTATCCTGATCAAGCCAGAATGTTAAGTGTGGTTCACCTTCCCCCCACGCTCCTAGTAGACGTTTAAGACGCGATAGAAATAACTTGTCCATACTGGACCCAAACAGACATAAACATGGATAACACCGTCCAACCTTAATCGCGGAAATAACATCTTCGACAATTACGATAGTCTTCTCTATAGAAAGTTTCTCATAACTGATTATATGTAACAAATCTTTTTTGTTCCCAAAAAACAAGGTCTTAGGCCCGGCAGTAGCGAAGTTACGAGCTTCCCATGCGATGATAGTATCCTCGGCATCATCGCCGTAGATAGGAAAGATTAGCCACTGGTGCATACCCGACCAGCTAATATCGTTACGATGAATTTCATCGTCAGTGATTCCATATTGGCGTAGCCATTTTAGAACATTCCACGGCATTGCTTTAGTAACATCATTAGGAATTTCACGTACGCCGACAAGTGGTTCGGCAGTCGTAAGATTATCAGTATTACCCAAAAGTTTCTCCAGAGAAGGGACTATCCGAGTCCAATTCTTACAGGAAAAACAATAAGTCCCATTATCATACTCAGAGAGAGCATCACTGCTACCGCAGTTATCACAAGGAAGACCAGACTTGAGTAGAGACATTTCATTTGCCTTTATCCCTGTAGATAAACTCAAATATTGGCTGGTGTTCATACTCATTCTCGACAACTTCTTTCTTTGTTTCAATTTGTATAGGCGCTTCTATATGGTCAGAGCCAATAATTAGTTTAGCCCAATCAATAGGCTTGCCTATATGAGCACAATCTCTACGCTCGCAACGAGCAATCATATTTATAAAAGCCGTGCCCTGTGCTTTACGCTTACATATTTTACACATTAAATGGCCATCGATCAATTGTTTATCCTCTAATTCTTTTCTAATACGCTTCTTAAGTGCCTTACGTTTACCCACTTCGTTCTCGAAGGGGCACATCCAAAGCAAGTTCCATAACCAAAGCATTTACGTATTGTTCCAAAGTACGGCCTTTAATTCCTGGGGCGGTATTAACTTCGAGTACATAACAGTTTCCTCTTTCGGACACAATATCCACGCAGCCGAAGTCAAGTGCCAAACATGACACGGTCTCCACGGCAAGACCCCGAAGGGAATCGGGTTCATCAATGTTGTCTCGACAAAACACCCATCCGTTATCATGATTACGGATAAGTTTCTGATCGTCAGATTGTTTAAATTCCCTAATACGGCGTTTTTCTGAAACATCTATTATTTCTCCTCTAAATACATGGACTCTAAATTCTTGATCTTTTCTTTGATAAAGTGTATACAACGGAGCTTCTGGGATTCCCTCTCCAAATCCGGGTAGTAAGACACGAATTCCTCGGCCCCCAGAACCAGAGACCATACTTCTTGAGAAAACAATTCGTCCTTGTCCAAGCCAGTTTTGGACAACGGCTTGATTTTGGGTATATTGCACATGACTTATTCCTTTCTCCGCCAACGTATTGAAAGTAGAGATTTTATTCGTCGCTCTTGCCACGGCATTCGGGGCATTGAGAATTCTCGTATGGCTAGATAACCGATCATCGTTTGAGCTATTACCCCAATTAAGAATCCAATCATTAGCCCTAGGGACAAAACGTCCACCAGAGCGGACCCGTAACACGCGCTTTCCAAGGCGTTCTCCTAAGTTACTAGCAAGTAATCGTGCTGATTCAGAGCCGGAATTATAGGGCCAAATGACAAGAGGAGCTCTACGCGAGACCAAGCTCTTGGGCAATCTTCTCAACATGAATCGGGGACCATTTATCGATCCTCTTCTTAGTCTCGTCATCGTTCTTCCTGTAAGCGTCTAATACGCATTTTGCACAGAATATACGTTTCACATGTTCATTCACTAAAGATAGAGATACTAATAGTACGTCTTTTGGAATGATAATACCTCCGCATCGCTGGCATTTATGGTAATTACAGATAGTTACCCATACCGACCGAGGTAGCGTAGTATTATTATATGTCGTACGGTAATGGCTGGCGCTAGAGAACTCATCCAGCAAGTAATCTTTTTAGAAGTCATAACTACACTATTAATATTACCAGTTACATATTCTGCTTGTTGAAGAAGTTCTCTTCTCTCTACACTTAGCACATTTTCTTTATACTCAACATCTAATCCATCCCATTCGTCTTTGCCGTAAACCCTCATACCTGTAATGCCACTAGAAGTCCAAATTTCGACAGGTTCTTTTTTAAATGTAACCTGTCTTCCAGCAAAGAACCTTTGTTTAAATCTCTCGGCAAAATCTGTACTAATTGTATCTATGCCAACGCGGTTGTCTGGTAATCGTAGAGGGATCTCCTTAGACACAATGTTAGGGAGAGGTATTTTATCCTCATTGCTTAGAAAGCTAGGAAATACCTTTGAAGTGTATGTATATTTCCCAACCTTTTTGATTGTAATATTACGAGTGTTAATATCCCAAGTATATAATTCATGTGGAGGAATGATAGTTCGTTCTTGAATGATCTGGCTTGGGTTGCGAGCACATACCCACTGAACATTTCCCATTTCACTAGACACTATCCAAAAGTCTTTAGTTTGAATAATACACAAAGGTCTATCTTCATTTCGAACAAAGTGAACTTTCTTCTCTTTCATGTCATACCAAATCATAGCAAAAGCTCCTTGAATTTTAGGGATGGCTTCTTCAATTGGTGTGGTAGCAAATAAATGAGCTAGAGCGTGAGAATCTACTTCTGTATTTTCAAACTCTCGGAAGTTAGTAATCTGGCCATTATGAGAAAGGATAATATGCTTTTCGTGGAAAGGGTGCGATGTTTCGTTTGAGATCTTGCCAACGGTAGCTTTGCGGTTATGCCCAATAATGGCTGCACTATTCCTATACATCCGGCTTCTAATAGACGGCCAATCTGGATGTGTAATAAGAGCATAAGGATGCGATCCTACCTTGTAGATAAAAGCATTCCCAGAATTATAAACACCTGTAATACCTGTACCATCTGATCCTCGTAACGAATTTACAATAAGAAGTTCTTGAAAAACATCTACATCGGCGGAATAGAAATTATTATTAGTTCTTGCTAAGAGCGCTACGATTCCACACATTACCTTGAGTCCCAAAGTATTATATTTTGTGGTTCATCTTGTGGTTCATTTTGTGAATGCTCTAGCCATTCGTGATATATAACATCTAAAAATTGATTAACTTGGTCTTCATTCCAATTAGGGTGTTGATGACTAATCGTCTGCCAGCGGCTCGCAAAATCAAAGTCATCACTTAGAGAGGGCGTCGCTGGAGTAGTTCCTGCTTGCGACAGATCAACAAAAATATTTTGTATTAGCGTATCATTTAATTTAGCAATATTTTTCTTCAGTATACCTTGACGTGCTTTAATCTTTTTATAAATAGGCGACTTATCAGTTAAATTTATCCATAATTCCTTACTAAAACTATTGTTACTTAAACTATATTTAATCTGCATAACATTATATTCCATATCGTCTTTTAAATTATCCGAGTTAAGTAGATGGAAATGCTCTCGAAAAATATCTCGTACAAAATAATTATACATACTATTTGTGTTTAATGCTGTTACTCGTTCCAGCATTTCTTTGGAAGGTGTTGTTCTCGCATACATTTCTAAACGCTGAATTAGTGCAATCCAATCCATGATTTTCTTAACATCTTTTGTTCCATGCATATGACGGAATTCAATTGTACCAAATGATGTAATCGGACACAAATTAAAAGCTGTGTATTTCATCCAATATTCCACCAGAAATCTTTGCTCTACGTAGGTATTTAAAGTGTCCAACAAACTACATTCCTCTAATGGGACACAGAAGATACTTTTATAGCGTCCGGTTCCCTCAAACTTAAACATTAATTTCTCTACTGCCATATATACAATAATTAGAGAAAGTATTTGATCTAATGTCATGTTTCTTACATTTAAATGAATATGAATACTAGTACGCACAGAAAAGTCTACTTTGCTATGTAACACACACCTATACAACCACATTAATGACTTTTCTATCTGATTAGTAGGTAATGGATATGACACCCACTCAGTGCCGTGGTTTCTTAAGGAACCGTCTTGTTTTTGATACCATACATATGGCTCCACGATCGCGCGTCCAGCATTTTCTACTTCTACTTCAATTCCAACCCACCCATCAGGATTAGGAAATTGATATGTAGGATCAGATAAAATACCTTTAACAGCTACATCCAACGATTCAAATGGTGCTAAAGCTAAAGCTTTATACGACTGCAATTGCTCCAAAGTTTTAGATGACATGCCAATCCTCCTGTTTACTACGAAATAAATAATCCTGCACCTCCTGCGCTAGAACAGCAAACCTAATTTCGATTTCCCTTTTCTTTGTATTAACATATCCAATCGCTCCTGAATTATACCACAATAGAATATTTACATCTTTAATTCCTTCGGAAATCCAAAAGTGATTTGTTAATGTAACTCCAATTTGTATTGGATCAGCAAGCTTGGCGACAGCATTGATGATAGTTGGTGTATGAGCATGATCCCATGCGGACTGTAAAATAGAGAAATCATGTGAAATATGGGGTATACCAGCCTTTCCTAATGGAGAATAAATGCGACTATTTTTTGAACAACACCCGCGCGACCACTGTCTATTTGGCAAACGGTCGAATATATATATTAGTCCTTCATGTTCAAACATACGAACAGAAGGCATAACAAAATCCGTAATAAGAGCCGTATCAAATTTAAGAATTAAGTCTTTCATTTTTTCTGTTTTAGCAACAAATGATCTACTTCTACCTTCATTCACTACTTCTGAAAAGTATACCACCATTTTCATCTTGAGATTAGGCAGCGCGATACGAAAGTAAGTATCTTTATAATGCTGCTGAAAATCTTCCCAAGTCAAATTGGAGGACATTGAAGGTCAAACTTACTGGCCAGTAACTCGTATGCTTTCATATCACCCTGGTTGACACAGGCATTGATAGGATGTTTGAATTCCTCTAGATCGTATTCTGGTATTGCATCGTAGGCATTTACTGCTTTCGTCGCTTGGGCGTACAACCACCGCATTAGATCTGGACTTGATAGCCAATAATTGGATAGAGTTCGATATTCGACGCCGTAAGGTTTTTCTCGAAATGCTCCGGCTTTTCCGTACAATTTTCTTCGTTTTGAATCCTTGTCTACTAGAATCATTGGACACGCTTGATAAAGATCTAACCAGCGGACAAATAACCACGGGTTTCTTGGTTTGTCTAGCCATCCAAAGTGTTCGTGCCCACCACAACTACGTAAATAAAAATCATCATGATTAGGGCGGGGATTACGCCCCATAGTCCAAGCGTTATAATCAGGATCACAACCAAAGTAGCAAGAAGCACGACTACGCAACTGCGTAGGAGTAAAAGAAGCACTGGCTGTAATCGAGAGAAAAAGATTTTTAGCTTTTGCACGGTGTTCTAGCTCCTTTAATGCAATAGAAATATTACGTACAAAATCTTCATCAGACGCGGCAGGAGGAATATTAAATTCAACCGCCACATTATCCTCTTGTACAAAGAAACCTTTAGTTTTCATAGGTTTAGGTTTCTCCTTAGTACCTCCAAACTTACCTACGGCACTAATATAGTCTCCATTTTTATTTACACAGAATAATTCAGGATCGGCCCCTAATAAGAATCTAGGGTCGCTCTTCATGGATATGCTTCCTAACTAGTTGGTTACAGAATTCATTAAATTCAGATGAATCGGGCATATATTCAGGGTGCCCCTGAATAGCCAAACCACGAATTGTTGGAAACCACACAATTTCAGGCTCGTGCGGCGGGGTTTTCATTAGCTTTGTTTCTTCAGGAAACGCATATTCTTTTGAGAGAGGCGTAGCAGTAATAGCAATTAATTCATGTGGGATACCCCACGGATACATCATTTGATGATGAATAGAATTACCAATCATGAACGTATGTTCTTTATAATTATGTCCATCTAATAGTTGAATCATATGATGAGCGAAATGATTAGTAACATGCTGGTATAGATGACCTCCAGCAAATGCACACAATAATTGAGCACCGCGGCACACCCCAATAAGAGGAATATTATGTTCTAGAGCATATTTGCAAAATGATAGTTCTAATTTATCTCTCCCACTTAAACCAGGACCGGTGCCGCTACGTATATTACGCTGATTATAAATGCTGGGATGAATATCACTCCCGCCCCAAATAACAATAGCACTTGCATCGGTGTCCACGTCATTAATATTAATTGTAGTTTTAACTTTATCAAATGATGGACGGAATGGATCTCGGTCTTCCCCTGGACAAGTACCCTCATTAACAGAGTAAAGAACTTTTTTATCTGCCAAGGAAGACCTCCGTAGGAATTAACTCACCTTTTTCGTTAAATGTTTTAACAACATGAGGACACACACCCGTAGACTCAACTACTCGTATACAACGAAAGATACCAACAGGATCATCAGGGAAAAGAGCAACAAGTTTTTTGGCTTGAGATATAGCCATGTCATCAGTAGTACATAAAAACACTTGATCCTGATCTTGATAATTTGGCACAGAAGCGAGAATTACAGAATTAGAAAGAGGGATAGCTTTTTTCATCAAAATGGGCATTACAAGAAAATATTCTTCAATAGAACGGATGGCCATAGTCCGTAGAGTCCTCTTCTTTTTTAATAGGATCGTATAACACTAAATCTTTAATATGATATCCAAATTCAGTGACACGATTATCTTTTTCAATAAAACGAATAAGGATAGGATACCACACAAATTCATTAGGCTGAATATCAATTTGGTATTTAACAATAGTACCAATATTTTCAGGTTGAAGATATTTGCCATGAGAAGCGTGGTGTGTGCGAATAACTTTCGCATCAGGAATAAGTCCTCTTTTACGAGCTTCTTCAAAAATAGCAAACTTATCCTGTTTACTAGGAAAACACGAATCATTATTCTGATATTGAGTAGTATTAGTATTAATAACAGGCTTATATATCTCGATTTCTTCAAAGGTTAAGGAATAAGCTTTAGGCATTCGATGATAGTTTTCGTGTCTAGAAAATTTCGATAAATCCCGTCTACGGTAATTACAGGCACCTTAACTTTAGGGATTTCTATTTTATGAATATCAAAGAACATAATAATCAAAGGGTCAGAGTTGTAAGAGGTCTCACCAATTATGGTACGATACGATAGATTAGGGTAAGACTCACTAAATTTTTTCACATGTATTTTATTGCCACTTGCCATTATTAGTTTGGGTTTTAAATATTTATTCGCAGGATAATCATATTGAGTACGCATAAATTGACATAATACATCATAAGAAGGCCGAACTACAAAATAAGCTATTCCATGAAGATGCGTTAAACCACAGCAAGACTCATCATTCTTAATATAGAGATAACTTTTGTAAGCTGAACCAGAAAGATAATTGCAGGAATAATACAGACCATAGCCCTGATTGTTTTGCACAATCAGCCAAGG
>ERZ1292623.3420-Hain-H51-01um-R1-3420-length-13531-cov-20_pt1 | contig 10304 bp, 10 predicted proteins | sample MGYA00564398_ERZ1292623 | MGnify/ENA primary metagenome ERZ1292623 (study PRJEB36523, sample SAMEA6512633) | groundwater metagenome | collected 2019-01-07 | study: AquaDiva: Metagenomics assemblies of 32 groundwater samples
AACAATCCCAGACAAATTTCTGTATTTGCCAGCAATAATAGTTGGGGTTTATTTTTTATTTAGATTAATAAATCAAGCTAAGATAATGTGGATTTTTCCTTTAGATAAATATAATGACTGGTCTTCTTATATGGCACAGCTTTATTTTTTAAAAACATGCGGATTTCATAATTTATGCCAATATTGGTATAATGGTTTTATAAATTTTCAGATAAATCAACCCGGTTGGTATTTTTTTGCTTATCCAATTTATTTAATAACAAATAATGTACAGTTAACTGCTTATATTTCATTAATATTAATTCTTATCTTATCTTTTATAGTAATTTATATTTGGGGTAAAAAATTAGGCTTATCAAAAACCAAGATTATTACATTCTTTTTATTCTTTTTTGGCAACGCAGTAGCAATTGGTAATTATATTAGGGTTGGAAAGGTACATGAATTATTTGGTTGGTTTAACTCAATAGTTATATTCTTATTTTTACTTGTTTATAAGGATAAAAAATTAGATAAAAATTTCTTTTTTATTATTCCATTTTACTTTTTTGCAATCTTATCACATCAAAATTCTGCTATAATCTCTTCTTTAGCAATTTTAGGCTTATTTTTAATAAAAAATTTTAAAGAAAAGTTATTAATAATCTACTCTGTATTAATAACAATTATTTTAACATCTTTTTGGTGGATTGATTATATAAAAAATTTCTTTAATACAACCTCTGCAACAATAATTGTAGCAAATACTTTAAGAACAATAAATAGAGCAACATTAAATGATAATATTGTTGCTTTTTTAGTTCCATTAGCATTTTTTATAGTTTTTTATTTCTATCTTAAATCTAGCCAAAACAGAAAAAAAGAATTTATTTTCTTTTTACCAATGAATATTATAGCATTTCTTATTTTAACAAGGCTAATTTTATTTATTCCAATAATAAATCATGTTTTCCCAGATTCTTACAGTTTGTTTTTATTCTTCTTCACATTATTTATGTTATTTAAATTAGATCTTAAATTAATTAAAAATTATAAAGTTTTTATTATAATTGGATTGTTATTATTTAGTATAGCTAGCGTAACATTAAATATAATTTTTACACCTTTATTTATAGAGCATACTGAACTGGAAAAAGAAACTTTAAGTTTGTTTTCCAATGTAGAAGGTAAATTTGTTCTCTTAGCAACACCATTAAGGAGAACTTCCTACCCAAATGCATATTATTCCTATGCCCCAATATATTATAATTTATCAACTGCTGGAGGTTGGTATCCTTCTATGACTGATCAAAATTACTTAAATAAAGTAGACAACTTGGACAATTTAATTAAAGTAAGAAATTGTGAATTATTAAAAAAAGAAATTCATGAGCTTAATGTTAGCGAAATTATAACTTATGATAGTAATTGTGAATTTTTAAATAAATGTGGATTTAATAAAAAGGTTAATAAATCACGTGTCTGCTTATATTCTACATGAAAAGATTTATTTATTCATTAACTAATTTGATATTTAGCAACAGTAAAATATTTAATAAATTCAGAAATTTAGTTCACAATAATTTTAAAGATGAAAAAAGTATTATAAAAAGATATTTTAATTATAACAAATTAACATTAGATTTTGGTTGTGGGGCAGGACAATTCGCACCATTGTTCACTCAAAAAAGTTATTATGGTATTGATACAGATAAAAAATATATCAATTTCTGCAAAAATAATTATAAAGGTCGTTTCTCTATCATCAAAACATCTCCACCATATGATTTTAAAAGAGATTATTTTAACCAAATATTAGTTTCTGCAGTTATACATCATTTAGATGATAAAAAATTCATTGAAATATTTAAAGAATTGAGTAGAATTTTAAATAATAAAGGAGAATTGATGATTATAGACCATTTTACTAAAAAGAATCAGAAAAAATTATTATGTAAAATATTAATAAATCTTGATAGGGGAAAATATTTTAGAAACCCTCAAGAGGTAATAAGTTTATTAGGTAATTATTTTAAAATTAAAAAAACAGGGTATTTTAAAAACGGACCTTACAAAGATTATATATTAATATTATCCAAAAAATAACAAAAGGTTTTAAAGACTTTTTTCTTTATTAATATTATGAAAAGGCTATTAATAACTGGGTGTAATGGTTATTTAGGTTCAAATCTGGTTAATTATTTAAGTAATAAAAATAAATATAAAATAATTTGTATTAGTAGGAAGAACAAGATAAATTTTAATAATAAAGGAGAAATAATTAAATCAATTAAAAATGCCGATATAATAATTCATCTAGCTGCTATAATTAATCCATTTGATAAGGATATTTTTAAAGTTAATAGAGATTATACAAAATTTCTAGTTCAAGAAGCTAAAAAATTGAATAAAAGATTTATTTATATTAGTACACAAAATGTCCTATTTGGTAAGGATAATTATTCAGAAAGCAAAAGACAAGCTGAAATTATTGTTATGAGATTAAAAAATTATGTTATATTAAGGCCTACAATAATATATGGCGGAAATGATTTGAGATATATTGGAAGATTGATAAAAATAGTTAAAATAAGTCCCATAGTTCCAATCTTGGGTGATGGGAATAATGAATTACAACCAATTTATATTTCTGATCTAATAAAAGTAATAGAAAAATGCATTAATAAAAATGTTAGGGGTACTTTTTTGATTGCCGGAAGTTCTTGTATAACTTATAATAAATTAATGGATATAATTATAAAAAAATTAAAAGTAAGAAGGATAAAAATACATCTTCCATTATTCTTAGTTAAACCATTTGCTTATATATTTGAAAGAATATTAAAGAATCCTCCAATAACGACAGTCCAATTATACAACCTTGATATAACAAAAAAGTATAATATTAATAATATAAAGAAAGTATTTAATATAAAACCTAAAACAATTGAACGGGGGATAAACGAAACAATAGAATGAAAAAGATATCTGTTGATATTATACTACCTGTTTATTATGGTAATATAAATGAATTAGAAGAAAGTATTAAGAAACAAATTAGTGTATATCCCATATTACTAAAAGATTATAATTGGAGGATTATTATTTCTATTAATGGTCAAAATGCCGATGATATAATTAAATTATCAAGAAAGTTATGTAAAAAATATAAGAATTTAAAACATTTCTATACTAACATTCCTGGAAAAGGTTCTGGGGTAATAAATGGGTGGTTAAAAAGTAAAGCAGAGATTAGAGCTTATATGGATATAGATTTATCAGTTGATTTAAGATGTTTGCCAAGTTTAATAAAGAAAATTCAAGACGGTTATGATGTAAGTATTGGTTCTAGGTATTTAAAAGAATCAAAGGTAAATAGATCATTTAAAAGGAAAATAATTTCAATATTTTATCACTTATTTTTACAGCAAATCATTCTAGGTACAAAGTATAAAGATGCTCAGTGCGGATTTAAAGCGATTAATAAAAAAGTTGTAAATCAAATACTTCCTTTAATTCGAGATAGAAAATGGTTTTTTGAATCTGAAATGTTGTATTTAGCGCAAAGAAAAGGAATGAAAATAATTGAAATACCAGTAATATGGAAAGAAGGAAGATTTTCGAGTCTTAATCTATTAAAAGTAATTCCAGAATTTTTTAGCAAAATGATTGAAGTAAGATTTAGAAGAATATAGTTATTTATTCACTATATAAATCTCTGTTGTCTTATTATTTGATTCAAATTTTTTTATTAATGTTAAATTTAGTTGATCAGCAATATCATAAACCTCTTTAGTTGGAAATTCTTGTGGTGAATAATAGTATAAATCTATTTCACTCAGATTTATTTCTTTTTTTGGTATTTTTTCCGGATATAAAAACTGAGTATAATTCTTATTTATTAACCCACCATAATGATCTATTGTTATAACGTCTAGTTCTTTTGTTATATATTTGCCATAAGGGTATTTCAAATCTAAAAATAATGGGAAAGTTGTTAATATCGTTGCATTCGGATAATTTAATTCTATATAATGAGCTCCAAGTTCTCTAACTCTTATAAAATCTTGGTACTCCAGATTATTCTCCAATGTAAAACCAACTGCATTACTATTACCATAAAACTGAGTTATGGAGATTAAAATAAATAATAAAGCAATAATATAACTTTTATTTTTAAACAAATTTGACATAGAATTAGCAAAAATTAATATAATTAAAGGAAATATAGGTAACAAATATCTTGGAGTTACTGGAATTACCAAAGAATGCATGAATATAAATGAAATAGTTAGAATAAATATTTCCAAAAGATTCTTAGTCAATATAAAATTCTTTATTTCTCTTAAACCAATTAATATTAAGAATACAATTAAAGAAAATAATATACTAAATCTTCTTACTAAATCTAAATAAATTTCTATATTTGGAAAATAAATCTTATAATTAATCAAAATATTTGGGGTATAATAAAATAAAAAGAAAGAGAGCATTGCAATTATGGTAGGAATTAATATTTTTCTTAAATTTTTTAATTTATTCAAATAAACGAACTGTATAAAGAAAATTGAAGTTAATATCCATCTAAAATCATCAAAAAATATCAATTTTAAGATAAATATCAGATTAAACAGATTTTTTATGGGGTTTAATATAACAATTGATGTGGTTATTGGAAATAAATAATGACCATAATAAATTCTATTTGAGATCATCCAAATAAAGAAAATTAATAGTGGTATTGAGTATATAAAAAAAGTTTTTAATTTATTTTTTTCTTTTAATATCTTTACAAATAATATTGCTGCTACAGCACCAATTGCCGTCTCTTTGGTTAATATGGCTAATGAACCAAATAAAACATAAAGAAAATTTTTATTTATAATTGCAAAATATAATGCCATGATGATAAGTGCTGTTAAGGGCATTTCTAAGTTAAATAAACCTGAAAAAGAAAAGAACATTGGTGTAAATAATAATATTAAAGATGCGATTATTCCTACTCTTTTGCTAAATAATTTTTTTCCAATCAAATATGTAAAATAGATTGATAAAAATGAGAATATAATAATAATTAAATGCGAAACAATTAAAGAATCTCCAAATATTTTAAATATTACTCCACCAAATATATAAAATAAGGGTGGATGCCCCAAACCATATTCCCATAAAAATGGGGTTATTTGTGATATAAATATATGATTTACAGCAGGAATAACATAGTTAAAATCATCCCAATAATAAGGTAAATTGAATGATGGTACCTTTGTTATTAAAACTAATAAAAATAAAAAAACTGGCAATATTATATTAAATATTCTCTTAGACATAATAATTATATTAATAGTTAAATAAATAAGAGTTTCTATCCTTAATCTGTTTGTAGAAAGGTTTTTAAAAACTTTAATTATGATTGTGGTAATGAAAAGAAATAATTTACTTTCAATAATAATTCCGGTGTATAACGAAGCCAAAACAATTAAATCGGTTCTAAATCTTGTTTTAAAATCAAAATTAAGTATTAAAAAAGAGATAATCATTATTAATGATGGTTCTACAGATGATACTCAAGAAATTGTTGATAAATTTATTCAGAATAATCATAAGATAAACATAAGGTTATTAAATAAAAAAAATGAGGGAAAGGGTTCTGCTGTTAAATTAGGGATAATGAAAGCAACGGGTCAGATAATTATAATACAGGATGCTGACTTGGAATATAACCCCGAGGATTATGAAAGATGCATTCAACCAATAATAAACGGAAAATATAAGGTGGTTTATGGTTCTAGAGTTATTGATAGAGGTAATATAAAGTATCGTCATTTATCTTATTTGATTGGAGGTAGAACAATAACATTATTTACAAATATATTATTCGGATCAAGACTTACAGATGAACCCACATGTTATAAAACATTTGATTCAGATTTAATTAAATCAATTAATATAAATGGTAAAAAGTTTGATTGGGAACCAGAGATTACAGCTAAAATATTAAGAATGGGAATTAAGATTAAAGAAGTTCCAATAAGATATTATCCTAGAAGCATAAAAGAGGGTAAAAAAATAAGATGGAAAGATGGTTTAGATGCAATAATAACCCTAATTAAGTATAGATTAATATAATCATAATATGAAAAAAGAAATAAATGACAAAAATCAGCATATAAAAATACCATTACAAGAGATTGTCCCAGAGTATAAATCTAAAAATAAATTAGTAAGATGGCTTTTTAATAAAAGACAACAAGTAGCTTCTCATTATATATATAAAATCAAACCAAATAAACTACTCGATATTGGTTGTGGGGATGGAAGTTTTATAAGAAGAATTAAAAATAAATTTCCCAATATAAAAGTATTTGGAGTAGATGCAAATCCTAATATAAAATATTTAAATTCAGTATTTAAAGAAAAAATTTTTAGTCAGCAAGATTTGCTTAATTTATCTTTTAAAAAAAATAGTTTTGATGCTATTATATGCTTAGATGTACTTGAACATATCAAAAATTTAAATTTAGCATTAAATGAAATTAAAAGAGTTCTTAATAAAGATGGGTACCTAATAACAAGCGAGCCTACTGAAAACTTTTTGTATAAAAGCCTTAGATTTTTATATAAAGGAACATATTCTGAAAAATATGGACCTGGTGCAGGTGCTCATTATTGGAATGCTAAAAAAATTGATAGATTTATCAAGAATAATGGATTTACAAAGATATCGAGTAAAAAAATACCATTTTTCTTACCTTTATTAGATTTATTCCATGTAAATTTATATCTTAAAAAATAAGATTTCGAAACCTTTTTATAAGCTCTTAGAGATTTTTTCCTTATGACATATATTCCTTTTTTAGCTGCAATATTAGCATTTTTTGTTACTTACATTGCTACAAACTGGTTAATTCGTTATTTAAAAAGAATTAATTTAGTTGTAAAAGATATGAATAAAAAAAATACACCATTAATTCCAATCTCTGGTGGTTTAGCTGTAATGTCTGGTATTTTTATCGGATTAATGTTTTATATTTTTTTTCAAACTTTTTATTTTAAATATACAGAAACTTTATTATATATTTTTGCTGGTTTAACTTCAATAATAATGATCACATTTATTGGATTCTTGGATGATTTAATAATAAAAAAATCTAAGGAAAGTTCTGTAGGATTAAAACAATGGCAAAAGCCTTTACTTACATTAAGTGCTGCTGTTCCCTTGATGGTTGTGAATGCTGGTGTAACAACATTATGGTTACCCATCTTTGGTAGAATAGATTTAGGGTTAATTTATCCTTTAATATTTATTCCAATAGGTGTTGTAGGTGCAGCAAACATGATTAACATGCTAGCAGGGTTTAATGGTTTAGAAGTCGGAATGGGAATTATTTATATAGGAATGCTAGGATTATATTCTTTTATTAATGGAAGAGAGGTAGCAGCTGTTATAGCATTAATAACTTTGTTAGCTTTAATTGCGTTCTACTTTTATAATAAGTATCCTGCTAAAATCTTGCCTGGAGATTCATTAACATACTTACTTGGAGGAGTAATTGCAGTAATTGCTATTTTAGGTAATATAGAAAAAGCAGCTGTTGTTGCGAGCATTCCTTTTTTTATTGAGTTCTTTTTAAAAGCAAGGAGTAAATTTAAGGCAAAGAGTTATGGTTATTATAAAGATGGGAAAATCAAATCTTATCATAATCATAAAATTTATTCTATCCCCCATTTATTAACTAGAACTGGAAAATATACTGAAAAACAAGTATTCTGGTTTATGATGATTGTTGAATTAATCTTTTCTAGTTTAATTTGGGTGATTTAATATGAATTTGATTAATTACATTAAAAGAAGCAGATTATTTACAGATAATTTGATTCTATTCTCTGGAAATGCATTTGGTGCCTTTTTTACATTTTTATTTCACTTTTATATGGGTAGAAAGTTAGGACCAGAAGAATATGGTGCATTAGGTGCAATATTGGCACTGATTTATTTATTTACAATACCACTAACAACAATCCAAACAAGTATAGCGAACTTTACATCTCATTTTAAATCTGAGAGAAGATATGGAGAAATTAAATATTTATATAAAGCTTCAACAAAAAAGTTATTATTAATTGGATTAATTTCAACTTTGATTTTTTTGTTTTTAAGTAAATTTATTGCAAATTATTTACATATGGCAATAACACCTATTTTTATTTTAAGTTTGTATATGATTTTCTCATTCGTGCTTTACATTAACCGTGGTTTATTGCAGGGTCTTGAAAAATTTAATAGGTTTAGCATCAATCTAATAATTGAAGGACTAATAAAACTAATTATGGGTTTTATATTTATTTTATTGGGATTTAAATTAAATGGAGCAGTAGGAGCAATAGTTTTTGCATTAATATTTGCTTTTATTATTAGTATATCACAATTAAAAGAATTATTAAAATATAAAATTAAAAGATTTGATACTAGTAAAGTTTACAAATATACAATTCCTGTTTTAATAATGTTAACAATGTTGACTGCATTTTATAGTATAGATATATTATTAATTAAACATTTTTTTGCTAATGAGAAATCAGGCTATTATACAGCAATCTCATTACTGGGAAAAGTATTGTTCTTTGGTTCTATGCCAATAACACAGGTTATGTTTCCAAAGGTTGCTGCATTGTATAATAAGAAAAAACCTACAAAACATATTTTATATAAATCAGTTTTAATGATTTTAATGTTTAGTATCCCAATTATAACAATTTATTTTTTGTTCTCTAAATTTATAGTGAGTTTTTTATATGGGAATTTATATCTAGAAGCTTCTAATTTATTAGGTTGGTTTGGAATATTAATGAGTTTATTCTCATTTGTTTATTTAATTTCATTTTATAATTTATCAATACATAAAAAGAATTTCCTTTATATTGTTGGGTTATTTAATATACTAGAAATAGCGTTGATTTATACATTTCATAATACCTTGGCTCAAGTAGTAAGTATTTTAACTGTACTAATGTTTGTGTTAGCATGTATAATGTTATTAAAAGTAATCTTAACAAAAGATGGTAAATCTCTCAATAATAATTCCAGCGTATAATGAAGAGAAAAGAATATCTAGAACTTTAAACAATTATTCTAAATTCTTTTCAAAAAAAATCAAGGATTTTGAGATTATTGTTGTTTTAAATGGTTGTAAAGATAATACATTAAAGATTGTAAAATCATTTAGAAATAAAAAAATTAAATATTTAAATTTTAAAGAAGCGATTGGCAAAGGAGGAGCTATTGCTGAAGGTTTTAAGAGAGCCAAAGGAGATCTAATTGGATTTGTAGATGCAGATATGGCTACTCCACCAAATTCATTTTATAATTTAATAAAAAATGTAGACAATTATGATGGAGTTATTGCTTCTAGATGGATGAAAGAAAGTAAAATTAAGATTAAACAACCATTATTAAAAAGAATCGGAAGTAGAGGTTTTAATATTTTAGTAAGATTATTATTTAATTTAAAATTTAAAGATACACAATGCGGAGCTAAATTATTTAAAAAGTATGTAATTAAAAACATTCTAAATGATTTGAAAATTACTAAATGGGCTTTTGATATTAATTTACTTTATTCAATAAAAAGAAAAAAATATAATATTAAAGAAATACCAACAGAATGGAACGCTGTTAAAGCATCTCATTTTAATCTGTTTAAAGCGATTCCAGAAATGTTTATTGGTTTATTAAGATTAAGATTATTATACTCAAGATTTAAATTTATTATTAAAATGTATGATCAGTTGCCAGAAGGTTTAAAAATTCATCATAGGTTAAAATAATATGGAAGAAAATAAATTTGTTGATAAATTTGTAGATTTATTGTTTGCTAAGAATAATATAAAATATTTAATAATTCTATTTCTAATTGCTTTTATTTTAAGGGGAATAACTGCGAATAATCTTCCACCAAATGCTGATGAGATGTTACATGCCCCGCACGCTATCAATTTTATTAATAGCGGAAAACTCCAGATAATGGATCAAGATCCGGTGTGGTTTTTTTTAACTGACTTATCCTACAAAATTTTCGGAGTGAATATGTTTGCTGCAAGATTTCTGGCAGTATTATTTGGTGCTTTATCTATCCTATTGATTTATCTGATTGTTAAAGAATTATATAATGAAAATCTAGCATTAATCTCTTCAGTATTATTAACATTTTCTTCATTTCATATTTTAATGAGTCTAGCTGAAATGGATGTAGCAATGATGTTCTTTATCTTATTAAGCATGTTCTTCCTAATAAAATCTTTAAAAGAAAATAAAAATTCTTATT
>ERZ1292623.3007-Hain-H51-01um-R1-3007-length-14690-cov-9_pt1 | contig 10303 bp, 7 predicted proteins | sample MGYA00564398_ERZ1292623 | MGnify/ENA primary metagenome ERZ1292623 (study PRJEB36523, sample SAMEA6512633) | groundwater metagenome | collected 2019-01-07 | study: AquaDiva: Metagenomics assemblies of 32 groundwater samples
GGTCACTCGCGCATTTCAGGCGCTCTTGTGTCGCCGCCGTACCGCGCCCGACCCGAAATACTCGCGCGTGCAGTTCCCACTGCTGAACGGCAGGTGCGGACTGTATCCCAGTCCACCAAACCCTCCGTATCAGTGTCCAAGGCAACCGCGGCGAAGGGGACTACGCGACCGCGGCGATCTCCTGATCGACTTGGGCCCCCTTCATCCGCACCGAAACCACCGACGAAACGCCGGGCTCCTGCATCGTCACGCCGTACACCGCATCCGCTGCTTCAGTCGTCGTGCGCGGGTTGTGCGTGATCACGATGAACTGGGTCTTCTGCTTGAACTGGTTCAGCATGCGCACGAAACGCCCAATGTTGGCGTCGTCCAGCGGAGCGTCCACCTCGTCCAGCACGCAGAACGGGCTGGGCTTGGTGAGGAAGATTCCGAACAGCAGCGACAGCGCCACGAGCGCGCGCTCGCCGCTCGACAACAGGTGGATGCGCTGCGTGCGCTTGCCGCGCGGCGAGGCGTGAATCTCGATGTCGCAGTCCAGCGGCAGGTCCGGATTCTCGAGCTTGAGGTCGCACTCGCCGCCGCCGAACAGGGTCATGAAGATCTCGCGGAAGTGCTCGCGCACACGCGCGAACGTCGTCAGGAACATCTCGCGCGCGGTGCTGTCGATTTCGGTGATCGCCTGCTGCAGGGAGCGGCGCGCGTCAGCGAGGTCGGCGCGCTGCGTGGTGAGGAACTCGAGACGCTTCACGGTCTCCTCGTGTTCTTCCACCGCCAACACGTTCACCGCGCCAAGCTGGTCGATCTGGTCCCGCAGCGATTCGGCCTCGGCACGGAGCGCTGCATTGTCCTCCACCATCTCCGTGGCGGACGCCAGCATCTCCTCCAGCGGCTTCTTCCACTCGGTCTCGAGGCGGCCACGAATCAGCTCGCGTCGGCCGGAGAGTTCTGTGAACGCAACCTCCGCTTCGTGCAGCTCCAGCATACGGGTCGCAGATGTGCGGCGGGTCTCGTCCAAGGCGTGGTCGGCGGCTGTGAGGTGCTCATCAGACGCGCGCACATCGCGCTCGGCGGCCGCGAGCCGGGTCTCGCCGTCGGACGACGCCGACTCGCGCGTCGCCATTTCGGCCCGCCAGCCATCCAGTGCCTCGTGCATCGTGCGGTCCGCGTCTGACAGCTCCGTGAGTTCGGAGCGGAGCTGCTCCAGCCGAGCGGTGGCGCTTTCGGACTCCTCTGCCAGCCGCCTGGCGCGGTCCGACGCCACCTGCATGCGGGCTTCTACCTGCGCCCGTTCCACCTGCGCGCGGGTGTGCGCTTCGCGCGCTTCGTCGTGTACCCGAACGGCGATCGCAAGCCGTTCGCGGGCCTGGGCCAATTGCGACTCGCGTTCCTCGGCGTGTTCGGCCACGTGGGCATGCTCTCGCGCCAAGTTGTCCAACTGCGAGCGCAGAACGTCGCAGCGTTCGCGGAGGCGCGCGCCGAGCGTCGTGGCTTCGGTCAGCTCGATGTCGAGCCGTTCGGTCGTGCGCGCCTGCTGCGCCTGCTTCTCGGACGCGTCATGCGCAGCGCGCTGCGCCTGGATCACGCGCTCGTTCGACGCCGTCTGCTCCTGCTCGGCGGTCACCAGCACCTCGCGCGCCGCGGTGGCCGCGGCGTTGGTGGCATCACGCGCAGCCGCGGCGGCCGACAGCTCGGTCTTGAGGCCGAACAGCTCGGCGCGGCGACGCAGCGGGCCAGCGCCGACCGTCTCGCCCGGCAGCCACACGGCGCCGCGGGCATCGACAAACGCGGCGCCGTCACCCATCGCGCGCACGCGGCCCAGCATCGCCTGAATCCACGCGCGCGCGGCCGGCGCCGCTTCCACGCGGACGGAGAGCGCGTCGGCGGCCGGCGCGTCGGTGGATGCCACCGCATCGAGCGGCAGCAGCAGCAACGGGCCGGGGTTGGTGCGACGATGCCATTCACGCACGGCATCCGCCGCGGTCGCGTCCTTCACCAGGACGGCATGCACGGACGCGCCCATGAAGCGCTCGACCAGAACGGCCGCGTCGGGATCGGTGGAAATGAAGTCGCTCAGCGGGCCCAGAACGGCGCCAACGCCAAAGCGCTCGCGGTCCTGCAACAACCGGGCGGCCGCCGGCGCCATGCCGACGCGCTCGCGCTCCAACGTTTCCAGGCCGCTCACGCGGCTCTCCAGCGCGGTGAATGTCTCGCCGGCCGCGAGCATCGCGGCACGGGCGGCGATGTCGGCTTCACGCGCCGCGCGCTCGGTTTCGCGGGCTTTCTCGCCCAGCGCCAGACGTTGCGTGGTATTGGCGTCGGCCCATTCGCGCGCGCTGGTCGCCTCGGCGTACGCCGTCCTCGCCTGCGCGGTTGCCTCGGCGAGCTTGGCGCGCTCGCGCTCGAGCAGGGTGGAACGCTCCTCGGTCTCATCCAGTTCACGCTGGGCGCGTTCCCGCGCGAGATCGGTGTCGTGCACGCGGTCCTGGAACTCGCGCAGCGCGCGCTCTGCCACCTCGAGCGCCGTGCGCGCAACGGATACCGCTTCGCGGCCGGCATCCTCAGCCACGCGCCGGGCGTCCATCGTGCGCTGGGCCTGGGCCAACTGTTCCTCGTACCTGGCGAGTTCGGTGGATGCACCGGTGCGGTCGGTCGTGAGTTGCTCACCGCGATCCGCTCCCTGAGCGGCTTCCGCCTCGGCGCGCTGGCGGCGCACGAGCGCATTGCGCTGGCGCTCCTCTGCCACCGCGATCTCGGCACGCAGGTGCTGCACCTGATCGCGTTGCGTGGTAACGAGCTGAGACAGTTCGGCGCGGCTGGCTTCGGCCGCGGCGCGCGCGGTGTGCGCCGCATCGCGTGCGCGTTCGTGCTTCGCCACGGACTCGTCGGTCTGCGGCACCTGTGTCTTGAGTTCCAGCACCCGCGCCTCGAGGCGGGTGAGCTCGTCACGCCACGTGCCCATCTCGCGCGCCGCGAGCGCGATTTCAACGAGGTACTTCCGATTCCGAAGCTCGACGTAGCGCTCCGAACGGCGGCGCTGGCGCGACAATGAACGCACCTGGGTCTGCACTTCGGAGATCAGGTCGTCGAGTCGCTGCAGGTCCCCGGTGGTTTCTTCGAGACGACGTTCGGTGGAACGGCGGCGGTCTCGATACAGCCCGATGCCGGCGGCTTCCTCGAACAGTTCGCGACGGTCGTCCGGACGGTCTGAGAGCAGCGCATCGATCATCCTGGCTTCGATGACCACGCCGGTGTCGGCGCCGAGGCCTGTTCCGCGTAGCAGGTCCGAGATGTCGCGCAGCCGACACGGCGCGCGATTCAGGAGGTAATCGCTTTCACCCGACCGCGACAACCGCCGCGTGATGACGACTTCGCGGAACGCGACCGGCAGTTCGCCATCGTCGTTCTCGAAGTGGAGCGAGACTTCGGAGATGTTGACCGGCTTGCGGGAAGTGGATCCCTGGAAGATGACTTCCTCCATCTTGGACCCGCGCAGCAGGCGCGCCCGCTGCTCGCCCAGCACCCACCGCACCGCATCCGACACGTTGGATTTGCCGCAACCGTTGGGTCCGACGATGGCGGTGACCCCCGCCTCGAAGGTCATGGACGTGTTGTCGGCGAATGACTTGAAGCCGTTGAGTTCGAGCTTGGTCAAACGCACTAGTACACTCTCCCGGTTCGGAACACGACCACCGTCTGAATGCCGGCCGCGCGCAACAACTCGGCGAGCGGGCCAGTCTCGTCCTTGTTCTTGAATGCACCGGCGAAGAGCCGGGCGGTGCCGTTGGACTGCAGCAGCGCGTACACGGGCAACTGTCGCGCCTTGTACATCGCCACGCGGTTCGCCACGCCAGTGTCGGGCACCGCACGCTCCACCTGGAGGGCATACGGACGTCTCTCAATGACGACCGGACCCGCGTCGCTCATGCCCTTCGAGCGCAGCGAATCCAAGAGCGCAGCCGCGGATGCACTATCCGCGTAGGCTCCGGCAACCACTCGAAACCACGGCGTTTCTCGAATGAGAACGGGGGTGAAGGTGCCGGCTCGCAAATTAGCGCCGTTGCGCTGTAGCTCCAATAGCGCGCCGGCCTGGGTGTTGAAAGTGACCAGTGACAAGGCAAAGGGGGCTTGGGACTCCGAGTCCGCCTTTGTGAGCAGGCCCATGTGAACGGCGGCGGCGCTGGCGGAGTCGTCCGGCGTGGCCATGGGGAGCACCAGACCCCGCAGGGTGTCGTCACCGCGCAGCCACATTGGCGCCCAAGCGCTCCTCGCAAACGGGCGATATACCAGCCACCCGACGAACAGGGCGGCCAGCAGGGAGATGGTGATTCCTGCCAGGGCGGTGGTCCGCCAGGGCGAATGCCCGGTGAAAATGACGTATCCCATGCTGGGGCGAGGACGGGTCCTGGTCTCGCGCGGCGGCAGGGCGGGGCCCGTCACCGTTCCCAGGACCCGCGACACCGGCAGGCGCGGGGGCGCGCGGTGGCCCACGACTACGGCCCCATCCAACTGCACGACCAAGGCTTCGATGTCGGGGGCATCCACGCTGGCCACCAGGATCAGCAAGCCCTGCTCCTCGCGGAAACCGGCCGCCAAACGCGACCAGCGCCGATTGGAGAGGATCTCCGACTGGTTCGTGACGAAGACGCCGGTGGGCAGCACGAAGAGGTTTTTGACCCCAGCCACCTTGCGCGCGACGCGGTCCATGGACACGCCGTACTCGAAGACGTCCGCCAGCCCATGGGGATCGTCGGAGGGGGCCAGCGACTGGATCGGTTCGGCATCCCCGAGCAGGTCTCCAAGCGCGACCGGGCGCCGTTTGGCCTGCTGGCGAGCGATGCCCAGGGCGGCGCGGGCGGTGTCATTCTCGTCCGAGCCTACGACGACGATCGAGTTGAGACGGTCCAAGGACCCGCTCAGCGCTCGGCCGGCGGCTTCCCAGTCAAAACCGGCCGAGTGCTGGTCGGTCACGGTTCTCCCTCAAACACCCAGTACGATTGGCGGGACTCGCGACCGGCGCGATCGGCTTCCTCGCGCGTCAAGAACGGCCCCAGGACCACCCTATAGATGGTCTGTCCATTGCGCGACGAACTCACCACCCGCGCATTCTCGCCGCCCACGTGGATCTTTGCTGCCAAGTCGTCGGCACGCTCCTCCACTATGTAAGCCGCGAAGGAAACTATAAACCCTTTGGGGCCAACGGTATCCGCTGGAATCCCAACGCCGGCGCTGGCGACGATCGTCGAGTCCAACTGCGTGGAATCCACCGCCACGCTGTCGAAGTTGACTGGCTCATCGAGCAGTGCCGCACGCGGCCGGAAGCCATCCCAGAGGAACGGGAACCAGAAGTCCGCGGTGCCACCGCGCACGCGGCTCTTTGGCTTGAGGGTCTCGCCGTCAACAATGACGACATCGTCGCCAATCGGGAGTGCCACGCCGCCGTCGTAGCCGACGAAGGGCAGATCTGCCCGCCAGCCGCTACGCACACCGCCGATCACCCGTTCGGTTCCTATGGCGACGACCCACACGGAGTCGTGGTCCGCGGATTTGGCCAGGACGTAGCGTCCGAACGGATCGACCCTCAGGTCCTTGGCCTTGCCTGGCAGTTCGAGTCTTGCCGTGACGGCCTCGCGGAACCGGTCTATGATCGCGATCTCGCTTCGCGAAGCGGTGAGCGCAAAGACGCGATCGCCGCTGGGTGACGACGCCATCGCCACGATCGGTTCGGACAGGCGAATGACTGCGCCCCAGTCCATGGTCCGGGTGCGGAGCACGGCGAGGCCGGAGTCCACCGCGAGATAGAGGCGGTCGCCCAGGTCGGTGCGCACCGTGAGCGACGCGACCGGGAACGGAAGGTCCTCCAGCACTTTCCGGTCCGGCGGAAAGACCTTCACAAGTCTGGTCCTGGCGCCTGTGCCGATGGCGATGAGCAACTCGCCGTCTGGCTCTGGGAAAAGCGCCACGGCGGGCAGGGGTGGCTTGTACAGCCATTCGCCGGTAGGCGTCGTTCGGATGACGCTGCCGTCCGGCTTGATGCCGAAGATTGCGCTGCCGTTGGCGGAAGCCAGGCTCGTGATCTTCGGATTGGAGTCGACCGTGATGGTGCCGAGCCGCAGCTCGAGCAGGATCGCACGACCGAGAACGTCCTTGTACGCGAGGCTGCCGCTCTCGTCATCGAATGCCAGGACTTCGGCGGGCGTAGGCGCAGGGTCGCCGGTCCACACGACGGAGTCGGTACGCGGGTAGGCGTGGGCGCGCGGCGCCCCGCCTCCGCGCGGGATTCGCAGCACCAGGGCCTGCGGTCCGGCGTACGCTGAAACCTGTTGTCCCGACTGGGTCCCCGAGGCGATGGTGCGGTCGGAGCGGCCGCATGTGGCCAGCGCCAACGGCAGCAACACCCAAGCCCGGCCGCGTGCTAGAACGAGGGCCACAGCGACCACGTCCAGAACCCGCGCCGTCCGCCCTGGCGGTCCAGGGGAACCGCGAAGTCCCATCGGAGCATCGCGTAGTTGTAGAGGTTCATTCGCACCCCGAAACCATAACTGCGCAGGGGGTAGCGCTGAGTGGCGGCATCGTAGGTGCCTGGGCGAACGCCATAGACGGTCTGCCCGCGCGACCATGCGACGCCGGCGTCAAAGAAGAAGAGTCCGTCCACCGGTGGCAGCGTTATGGGCAGCACGCCGAGTTCAAGCCGCCGGACGAGCGGGAACCGGAGTTCGGCGTTGGCCACAGCCACCCGGCTGCCGAGCAACTGCGTGGCACTGCAGTTGACACTCGAGGCGCCAACGACCGGACACGTCTGAAAGAGCAGGTTGTTGCGGTCGTAGCCGCGTACATAGTCGGGGCGGGCCACGTACTTCATGAACTGCGTCTCGTCGGGACCGTCGGAAACGCTCGCGAACACGCGTGTGGCGAAAGTGAGGTAGTTGAAGATCACGGCGTCGTAGCGCCGGTAGTCGGCGACGTACTCCACCCACTGCAAACCGCCGATCACCGGACTGATTTGTGCGCGGTAGCGGCGACCGAGCAGCGGCCCGTTGTCGCCCTGGAGCGTGTTGTCCGAGACCCACGCGAGCGTCGCCTCCGCGTAGTTGAGCCCCGGGTCGCGGCGCGTGCTGTCGATCGTGAACTGCGACGCGAGCGAGAAGTTCCGGATGGCGCGCTGCAGGAAGAGCCGCTGACGCGCGATGACGTTCACGCCGGCGCCGAGCTCAACGCGGGTGTGGCGGTTGAGCGGGTACGCCGCCGTCGAGAAGAACTGCCGCGCCACGTACGTCGTGATTTCCTGCTTTTCGATATTGACCTGCGGATCGCCGGTGGGAATGAGCGAATCGTTGGACAAGAAGTAGAGCGGCGTCTGCGCGAAAGCGGTGGTGTGCTGCAGGCGCCGGCTCAGGTTGGAGTAGCCGAAGAAGAGGAGGGCTTCTCCAACGCGGCCGTTGATCTCGCCGGCGATCGCCAGGCGATGGTTGCCGAGCATATCGCTCAGGATGACCGTCGTGCCGCCAAAGACGCTGCCCCGGTAACTGTCCGGTGCGTAGCCGATGCTCGGGCGCGCGACATAGTCCGGCTGAAAGCGGACGCGGTACGAGTAGTCCTCAAAGCGCGACGGATCCGGCAGCGCGAGGTCGGCGCTGTCGAGCAGCGCGGCGATGGACACGGTGGATCGGGTTGCCGCGAGCACGACGCTGGAGTCGAGAGCACTCTGCGCGGTGACGGTGACCACGGTGTCGCGATACGGAGACCGCTTGAGCGACCGGGGGTTGTTCACCTGCCAGATCGTGTAGTCGCCGTTTTCGAAGTACGTGAAGGCGAGGCGATCGGCGCCGCGCGCCCACGAAATGGACGGGCTGTATTCCGTGATGGCCGAGATGGCGCCGACGACGTTCGTGAGGCGGAAGTGGTCGCGCTGGTCCGCGTCCCAGAGGAACACGTTGGCGGTTCCGGAGCGATCCGAGACGTATGCAAGGGACTTGCCATCCGGCGACCACTGCGGATTCGTGTTGAGGCCGCGCTGTCCCGGGAGCACGGTGACGGTGCCGGTGGTGACATCCACCGTCGCGATGCTCCAGCGACTGAACCGCAGCCGCGTCGTATCGGCGCCGGAGCGGTCCGTGGCGAACGCGATGTTTTGGCCGTCGGGCGACCACTGCGGTTGCAGGTCGCCGAAGGGATCGTTGGTGAGGCGGCGAAGGTTGCGGCCGTCCACATCAAGCACGTACAGGTCCGTGATGCCGCCGGAGTTGCCACTCACCGCCAGACGTTTGCCGTCCGGCGACCACGTGGGCCCGGTGATGCCTTCCAGCCGCAGCGTGTAGCGCCTGATGACCTTGCGTGAGCGGAGCTCCATCAGGTACAACACGTCGCCGCCTTCGTTCTGTGCCGTGAAGGCCAGGAACCGTCCGTCGGGCGAAAAGGCGCTCTGTGAATACAGGAGCCGCAGCTCCTCGAACGATGGGTCCGTGCTCTTGACCAAGCGGCGGATGCGTTGACCGGTTTCCGCGTCGGCCAGCCAGAGGTCGATGAACACCTCGCCGCGGGCGACACTGCCGTTGGAGAGGAACGCAATCTGCTTGCCATCGCTGGACAGCGACGGCGCCAGGAAGATCTCGCCACCGCTGCGCTTCTTCGTGAGCAGGGGCTGCGCGAATTTCCTCGGGCGATCGTACGTTGCCACAGCCGGCAGGTGGGTCGTCTGCATCGTTTCCCGCCATTCCTCGCCCAGGTCGTCGAGATCCGTGCCGATCTCCCGCCGGAATGCGCGCTCCACACCCACACTTGGCACGGCGTTCATGATCTGGCCGATGGCTTCGTCGCCCCACTTCTGGCCGATGAACGCCCAGAACGCATGGCCGTAGCGGTACGGGAAAAACTGGTTCGGCGAGTCCGTCATCTGCTCGATCGTGGGCAGCTTGCCGTTCAACGCCGCGTCTCGCATCCAGGCGTCCGTCAGCGGCGCGGATGGGCCGAGCGACAGGTACTCGGCCATGCCCTCGGCGAACCACAACGGCGGCAGGTTCCGCGCCAGGTTCTGGAGCCCGCTGCCGGCCTTGCCGCGCGCGAAGATGTCGTACTGAAATGCGTGCACCATCTCGTGCATGAGCACGTGCTCGAAACTGCGGAAGTCGCCCGTGAAGTTGAGCAGCATGCGATGCCGCATCGCTTCCGTGACGCCCCCCGTGCCTTCGCCCAGGTCGCCGGTGACGTTGTTCTGCCCGAAGTCTGTTCGCGACGCAAACAGCATGATGGGCTTCTTCTCGCGGAACTGATGGTCGAGCACGCGCGACAGGCGCGCGTAGGCGCGCTCGGCCATGCTGGTGGCGACCACGGCGGCGCGTTCTTCCTCGGGGTAGTAGAAGACCAGAAAGTGGTCGCTTTCCTTGACGCGCCACCGGAACCGGTCGTACTGCACCTGGTTTTGCCCGAAATAGTTCTGCGCGGCCACTGGCGCCGCCCAGAGCAGCAGGGCGGCGACCGCCGCCCGCACCGCGGCGGACCAGCCGCGCATCGGAGAGCGTCGGCGGCCGCGTGACACGCTACGGACTCCGGCCCGGAGAGGCCGAACTCCACACGACCTTGGCGTCACTCCACAAACGCTCCAGCCGGTAGAAGTCGCGCAGCGTGGGATGGAAGATGTGGACCACAAAATCAAAATAATCGAGCAGGACCCAGCGTCCCTGCGTCGTTCCCTCGACGTGGCTCGTCCTTGCGCCGACGGCGCGCAACTCGTCCTGCACGTGCTCACCCAGTGCGCGCACGTGCGTGTCCGATGTTCCGCTGGCGATCACGAAGTAGTCCGTCATATCGGAGACACCCTTCAATCCGAGTACCACGACGTCGTTCGCTTTGTTGTCGACGAGGACAGCCGCCGCCCGTATGGCGAGCGCCGTGATATCCGCCGCGGCGTCCGAATGCTTCGATGCGGACGCCACTACTGCTTGATAACCCAGATGCGGATTTCGGGTTTCACGTCGGCGTGCAGCCGAACCGGCACGCGGAAGACCCCCAGGGTCTTGAGCGGCTCGTGCAGGTCGATCTGCCGTTTTTCGATGTGAAAGCCCTGCGTCTCGAGCTGGTGCACGATGTCTGCCGGCGTCACCGACCCGAAGAGCTTGCCCTCTTCACCGACGCGCGCGGAGAACGTGAGCGACACCTGTTCGAGCTTGGCAGCCAGCGCCTGTGCCTCTGTGCGCCGCTCGTTTTCGGCGGCCTCGAGGCGGTCCTTTTCCTGCGCGATGCGCTTGAGGTTGCCGGCCGTGGCTTCGAACGCTACGCCGCGGGGCAGCAGGAAATTGCGGGCGAAGCC
>ERZ1292623.3739-Hain-H51-01um-R1-3739-length-12838-cov-66_pt1 | contig 10303 bp, 11 predicted proteins | sample MGYA00564398_ERZ1292623 | MGnify/ENA primary metagenome ERZ1292623 (study PRJEB36523, sample SAMEA6512633) | groundwater metagenome | collected 2019-01-07 | study: AquaDiva: Metagenomics assemblies of 32 groundwater samples
TGTGCCAAAAAGTATTATAAAGTTCTTCAGTGGCTAAACCAATTTTATATTTTTCTAAAAGTAACGTTATTTTCTTTGGAAATTTTTTTTGGTAATAATCATTAAATTCCTTGTTATCATCTATTTTGTTATTAAAATCTTTTATAAATCTACCAGCATTCCATATTTTATTAGAAAAGTTTCTCATTCCTTTAAAACTATTTTCTCCTACGTTTTTATCTTGTGCAGGAGTAGAGCTCATAACTAAAGCAAAACGGAGAGCATCGGTTCCATATTTTTCTACAATTTCTAGTGGATTTATTACATTTCCAACAGATTTAGCCATTTTTTTACCTTTTTCATCTCGTACTAAACCATGTAAATATACAGTTTTAAATGGTGACTTGCCTGTGACATAGATCCCCAAAAGCATCATTCTCATCACCCAAAAAGGTAAAATATCATAGCCAGTTTCCATGACTGATGTTGGATAATACTTATTAAACATTTTTTCACCGTTTGTTTTAAGTGTTACAACGGGCCATTGGCCCGACGAAAACCATGTGTCAAAGGTATCTGTTTCTTGTTTCCAGTTACCTTTTGGTTTTTCTATACTAATTACATACTTACCATCGGCAGAGTACCAAGCGGGAATTTGAATACCCCAAACAATGTTTCTGGAGATATTCCAATCTTTTAAATTATTTAACCAGTGTCGAAGTATTTTTTCTTGACCAGCACCAAGTACAACGGTTTCTTTGTTGTCGAGAGCCTTTAAGGCCTTATCAGCTAAAGGTTTAACTTTAATAAAAAACTGTTCAAGTGGAATTGGCTCTAAAGTGCTGTGACATCTGTAACATGTTCCAACATTGTTTATGTATTCGTTATCAATTTTTTCTATGTGTCCTGATTCTGTCAAAATTTTAACAACTTCTTCTCTGGCAGTAAAAACTCTTTTATTAGCCGATGGTCCAGCAATCATTTTTCCTTGTATGTTTATGGCTTCTATAATTGGCAACCCCAAATTTTGTGCAACATCAAAATCTGCTTGATCGTGGGCAGGAGTAAGTTTTACTATTCCAGTGCCAAATTTTGGATCAACAAATAAGTCTTCCACTATCTCCATAACAGTTCCTGTTAATGGGTTTAATAATTTTTGATTTTTTAGGTGTTTAGTCTTTTTATTTTTTGGATTAATAGCAAGGTGAGTGTCAACATATATTGGTTCAGGCCTTGTTGTTGCTACTGTTACAAATTTAGTTGGATCATCTGCAAAATAATATTTTACATAATAAAGAGGGCTTGTTTTTTGTTCGTGAACAACTTCAAGGTCTGAATAACCAGTTCCACATTTAGTACAGTAGTTAATTAATTTTTTACCTCGATATATTAATCCATCTTCATTTAATTTTATAAAAGTTTCTTTAACTAACTTTACAATATCAGGGTCAAGTGTAAATTTATATTTACTCCAATCGGCGGAGGCACCCAATTTTTTCATTTGGTTAATAACAACTTTTGAATTTTCTTGAACATAATCCCAAATCATTTTATAAAGAGTATCTCTATCAAAATCAAAACGTGACTTCCCAGTTTTCACCAATTTTTTTTCAAAAACAAATTGAGTTTCAATTCCAGCATGGTCAGTTCCCGGAAGCCATAAAGTAGATTCACCAAGCATTCTGTGGAATCTAATTAGTATATCTTCAATGGTAATAAACATAGCGTGCCCTATGTGAAGAGGATCATTAGCATTTGGAGGAGGCATAATGATAGTAAAAGTTTTCTTTGAAGAATTTGGTTTAAATGTTTCAGACTCTTCCCACTCTTTATAAATCTTATCCTCATATAATTTGTGATCATACTTTATATCCATGCCTATTATTGTATCACGAACTTAAAGTTTTAGTTTTGGGTTGCGGTCGATTGATTTATAACTACATTTCTTGTATAAAGTCATTATGCTTGCTGAAATTGAAGAAAATAAAGTTTTCGCCGGTTTCTTTGCTGACAATTTAGGTAAGATTGGAGAATTTGGAATAAAGTCTCAAACTCCTTCTACTATAGACACAGCTTTTGGAATAAAAGGGCTAAGTGATGTAATCTGGTCTACGTATCATCTTGCAGAATGGAAAATGGTTGTTATTGAAAACCGCCTTGCTAGTGGAGATGTTAAAAAAGAATTTGCCATCGATTTAGTAATAGGTTTTCCTGGAGAGGAATTAAAATTTAGATATTTTCCTGAAATTACTGTAAACAAAAAGGAATTCTATCCGAAACAATACGCAAGACTTTATCTTTACTCCAGTTTTACAGCAACAAATTTATTTATGTCGCTTTGATATTCTATAAACCCCAAGTTCAGAAATTTAGTAATAAGATCAATCCCGTCAATTCCTGTTCCAAAATCAATTTTTGGAACCATTTCTAGAGCTTGAATTATCGTCACACCCCCACTTTCCTTAACCTCTCTTAGGAAACGAACCTCAGATTCTAGGTGTTTCTGTAATCCGCCAGAATACACTCTTTCTACGTTATTTGACATATATTAATTCACAAAATATCGCAAAAATCAGTTGTTGTCAATAGCAACAGGAGCAACTCAAACAAATTTTGAGCAAGAAAAATTAACAGATGAAATTTAAATTTTTAGTTTTGGATTTCGATCTACAGAATTATAGTCAAAAAAATCCTTTAAATTACTGTCTTTGTATTTAAGATATGCACAAACTCCAACCATTGCAGCATTATCCCCATTAAGCTTTTTTGTGTATGGAACAAGAAGTTTAATACCATATTTTTTACAAAGTTTTCTTAAGCGTTTTTTTAATTCAATATTGTTTGCAACACCACCTCCAAAGAGCAAATTATGAGTTAAGAAAGAAGAATTAATAATTTGAAATTCCAAAACCTTAAGAATATGATCAAAGGCTGTTGATTGAAAGCTTGCTGCTAAATCTGCAATATCTTGTTTATTTGGATCCTTAATAGACTCAAAAAGTCTAACAAAAGCCGTTTTTAATCCTGAATAACTAAATCTATTTTTAATTAGATCATTTTGCAAGGGTAGAGGGAGCTTATATTTTTTTGGATCACCAGTTTTTGCAAATTTTTCTAAAATTGCTCCTCCAGGATAACCTAGTCCCAAAAGTCTTGCAGCCTTATCAAGAGCTTCACCTAAAGCATCATCTACTGTTTCAGCTAGTATTTCATAATCTCCAATAGCTTTTACTAAACATAAAACAGTTGTCCCACCCGAAAGTATTAACCCAAAGCATGGAAACTTCATAGATCTAAGATCCAAGATCCTAGATCTAGGAACTGCGAGTGGACTGAGCAAGTGTGCTTCAACATGGTTAACAGGAATTAGAGGTTTTTTGTATTTAACTGCTAATTCTTTAGCTTTATTTATGCCTACTTCTAAAGCAATTGCCAAGCCTGGACCAATGGTAACTGCGATACAGTCACAATTTTCAATTTTCAATTTACAATTTACAAGTGCTTTGTTTACAATCCAATCGATTCGAGCTTGATGTTGTCTTTGAGCGAGGCTGGGTAATACTCCTCCGAAGCTGGCATGGAGCGCGGACTGCGACCAAACCGCACTCGAAAGTATTTGAATATTTGAGTTTATAGCCACAGCAGTCTCATCACATGACGTATCTATGGCTAAAATAAGCATAATTATATATTTCCCCAACTAATTAACCTATAGTTCTCGTTTGCTTGTGCTGAGTTATCCGAAGGATACTTAATTTTTATCCAAATAATTATTGCTTCCTCAGAATATTTTCTGATTTCAGTAACTGTTCTATCAGCCCATTCAATTGCAAGAACAGATTTGTCATGAATTAGATCTTTCATACCTATATCCTCTAATTCTTTATTTGGGTTTAACATCCTCCATGTGTCAATGTGTGTTAATAAATCATATGAATTTAATAAATCATATGATGGTGAAGTAACTTCTTCTTTAATTCCCATTGCTTTAGCTAACCCTTTTACAAATTGAGTTTTGCCCACGCCCATTTTACCCTCTAGGGCAAAGATTATTGCGCGTTTACCCACAAAACTATCATATTTTTGCCAGAGTTCTTTAGCTATATTTTGTGTATTTTCTTCACTTCTTGAAAGTACTTCATTTTTCTTTTTTAATTTTATTTCTCCCTGCCTTAAAATTACAGGTTGATCGTCAAGAGTAGTATCGATTACTGTTGATGGTTCATTGTGCGGGAGTTCTCCTGCATCAATCATTAAATCAACTAATTTTTTTTGTTTTTCTGAAATATTGTCTAAAATATCAGCAAGTTTATATGGCCTTTTTTGATAACTAGCATTTGCAGAAGTGGCTGTTATAGGTTTATCTAATTTTTTGCATACTTCTTGAAAAAAATGATAATCAGGAATTCTAATACCTAAGGTTCCATTTTCTGCTTCAACCCCTTTTGCTAAATTATGTTTTCCTGTTGAAATAACAGTTACTGGACCAGGGAGAAATCTTTTATACAAATTTCTTGCAGTTTCATTTAATATTACATATTTCTCTGCCATTTTAATATCAGTTACTCCAACAGAAAAAGGTTTCCCAAAGGGGCGATTCTTAAATGCTACAAGTTTCTTAACTGCATTTTTATTTGTTGCATCAACAGCTGCAATGTAAACAGTTTCAGTTGCCATAAAAACAAGTTGGCCTGAATCTAAGGCTTTAACTGCAACATCAATTACTTTACTGGATTCTTTAGTGGATTTCATCTTCTACAAAATGTTTATATTCTTTTCTAATAGATTTATAAATTATAAAAATAGCTATAATTAAAAATATCCAAGCCAGTACACCAACACCATTTACTATTGTTTTAAAATTTTCTTTTTCAAAACCTGCAAAAAAACCAATTAATGTCATTAGTGATACCCAACTTAATGATGCAACAAATGCGTATAGGTTAAATTTAAAAAAACTGTATTTGTCTACACCAGCAATGTAACTTATCCAGAACCGCGTCAAATTGGCAAGCATGGAAGTTGTTAAAATTGCTCCACCATTTTTTTGAAGCAACGATTTTGCAAATCTAGCATTTTTTTGTTGTTTTAGTTTTTCAACTAGCCACATACCAGTTTTGCTTCCTAAAAGATAGGCAAGTAAAAACGCAACCCAAGTTCCAAGTGTACCCCAAATAATTACTGAGATAAGGGGTAGGTTTAGATTACCATTTGAAAGATATCCAGCTATAACTAAAATTGCCCCACCAGGAACAGCCCAACCCAGTGGAGTTATTTCAACTAAACTTGTAAAAAAAATAATTGGGTAACCCCACTCTTCAAACAATATTCTAATCAAATCAAGTGTTTTTATTATGTCCATTTATTAGTATTATATATTATGGTAGAGATTTTGTCCCAAGGTACACATGAATTATATAAATTTTTTAATATTCAATTACCAAAAGAATTAGACATAAATAAAATTAGAATAAGTTGCTCAGATGATTTTACTGACAGTGAACTGATAGCCTTTTTGAAAGGTGACATTGAAATTATTGACCTGATCCACGAAGATAAACTGCTTGCCAAGGACGATAGTTAGATGAAAATTTTTGATCAATTAAAACTTGTCCATCGCGCTCGACATGATAGTTAAATGATACTTTTGCACCCCAAGCTTTATGTTCAGTTTGTTTTACATTGCCCAGGGGCAATGTTGGATCATCTATATATAAATCGTCAGCTGGTGCAATTTGGGAACTAATAATGGGTTTTGTTGTGGTTGCAACACGTCCATCACTTGTTCCATAAATTTCAAAGATAAGTGAATAATTATTATTATCGATTGTAGGCTGGATGAGTAAATAGTTTGCTGTGTCGTTTTTGAATTTAAAATCAGTAGTTGGGGAATAGACTGTTGCATCTAAACCCACAGATGAACCTTGTTCATAATAACCAACCCTATAGGCATGGGCCCTTCTTTCCATAATTGGCAAGCCAGCAGAAAGAACTGCTCTAAAAAGAGTTGTTGATACCTGGCAAACTCCTCCACCATCTCCAAGAACTGTTTTACCCTCCATAATGACATAAGCTGCTTTATAACCAGTGTAAGAAGAAACATCTCCCAAAACCTCATTAAAAGAAAAGATTTCATTTGGTGGAACCAAAACACCCTTAAATTTTGATTGAGCTAAATTAATATTGTAGATTCTGTTTTGTATTGATCCTTTGAAATATGAGACTCCTTTTCCAAGAAGAGTGTTAATACCTAAATCATTTACATCCTCATTCTTGATTTTGGCAGCCGATTTAATAACGGGGATGTTAAAAGTAAATGTTTTTTGATCTTCATTTGAAAGTTTAATAACATAATTTTTTATTTCTTCTACTAATTTATCTTCATCAACAGTTATACCATCTTGAGATGGAGTAAATTCAGTAACATTACCATTTTCTATGATAAAAACTGAATTTTGGGGATTTCTATTAATTTTTCTTGAAACATCTGCGATCTTTAGTTTTATTTGAGTTTCATTAAAATCATTTCTTGAATCAAAAAAAAGTGCTAATTGTTTGTCATTTATCTCTATTGTGTCAAAATCTAATTTAAGTTCTAATTTTTTATTAATAATTTTTTCAACCTTAGATTTGTAAACTATTACTTGGTCTTTACTCAATTCATCTTTTGTTTCAATTAAATTAATATCAATTTTATTATTATCAAGAAAGATAATAGAAGATTTAATTTTAGTGGAAATATCATCAATATCTATTTGAACTCCGTTTTTTCCTGAATCAACTATCGCTTCACTATTTATAATTTTTACAGAGGGACTTATGGGGACTGACCCCTCCTTTGAAGACAGAATAAGCAATAATTCTTCAAGTTTTACTTGATCAAATTCTATCTCTAGACCAACTTTTAAGGGTTTAAAGATAAGTTTTATCTTTGTATAGAAATCTAGAACAAAATTTCCTGTATGGGTGTATGTATATGCCCTGTTTACGCTTTTTTCATAATCAATTTTTTTGACTATTTCTGATGATAATATCTCTTTTTCAACACCCTTTATATTTAAAGTTATTTTTGAGGGGATTGAGGTATTGGAAATTAAATTAATGGCAGAAGTTTTATCTTTATCTCCGACGTAAAGATTGGCAATGTAAATATTTGGGTAGATTTTACCCAAGAATGGAAGATTGATTATTATTATAAAAAATAATATCACTATAACTGCTATTAAAACTTGTTTCACCATTATTTATTATATGATATCATTTATGTATGGAAACAAACCAGACAGTGATTCAAAATCCAATCCAATCGCAAACATCAACAGCAACAGCAGCAATAACAAAAAAACAGATTCCATTTAAAATAATAGGAATTGTGGTGGGTATAGTAGTTTTATTATTAATAGTCTTTTTTGCTTTTAGATTTTTTTCAAATGGATCAAAACCAAGCACTACATCTGAAATTGTTTGGTGGGGTTTGTGGGAAGATGAAAATATTGTTTCATCTGCGATTTCAGAATATGAAGCAAATAATCCTAAAGTAAAAATAAAATATGTTAGACAGTCAAAAGAGGATTATAGAGAAAGATTAACAAGCGCTCTAGCCAAAGGAACAGGACCTGATATTTTTAGATTTCATAATACATGGGTTCCAATGTTTAAATCTGAACTTGATAAAGTTCCTGCAAATATATTTACAGTTTCAGATTTTTCAATTGCATTTTATCCTGTAGCAGTATCTGATTTAACAGTTGGTGCAAATTTGGTTGGAGTACCTCTTGAATATGATGGTTTATCCTTATATATAAATGAGGAAATTTTTGAAAAAACTGGGAAAGAGATGCCAACAACTTGGAACGAATTAAGACAAATTGCCAGAGAATTAACAATTACTGATGAAACAGGGGCAATTACACAAGCTGGTGTAGCCCTTGGCGTTACTTCCAATGTTGATCATTGGCCAGAAATTTTAGCTCTCATGATGCTTCAAAACGGAGTTGATTTAACTCATCCAACTGGAAAATTAGCAGAGGACGCCTTAGATTTTTATACAATATTTTCAATTAATGATGGAGTTTGGGATGCAACTCTTCCTTCTTCAACAGTTGCCTTTGCTGGAGGAAAATTGGCAATGTATTTTGGGCCCAGCTGGCGTGCTTTTGAGATAAGATTGCAAAATCCAAACCTAAGATTTAGAACTATTCCAGTACCACAACTGCCTAAAACTGAAGCCAACGAGAGAGATGTAACGTACGCAACGTACTGGGCTGAGGGTGTTTGGGCAAGATCTAAAAATAAAGAAGAGGCTTGGAATTTTTTGAAGTATTTATCAAACAAAGAGGTTTTAGAAAAACTATATAATCAAGCATCAAAGACCAGAATGTTTGGTGAGCCATATCCTAGGCAAGAAATGGAAATTTTATTAAAAGACCATCCAATTATAGGTACAACTATCTATGGTGCAAAAACTGCACAAACTTGGTTTTTGCAAAGTAGAACTTGGGATGGACCAACAGGAATTAATTCCCAAATAAACAAATATTTTGAAGATGCAATTAATTTGGTTAATACTGGAAAAGAGGCCAAAGTTGCATTAGAACCTGTTGCGGCGGGAGTAATTCAAGTATTATCTCAGTATGGAATTAAAATCCAATAAATTTACCTCAGTCAGATACCATAATATCTTTGATTTTAAATTAACTAAAGAAGAACTTCTCAAGTGGCAGTACAAAAACGTAGAAGAAAAAGTAAGTGGTACAAAAAACAAAAATAGACTCCAAAGAGAAAAATATTCACAAGCAAAAGTTGTAATTGCAAAAAATGCCTCCAAGTTAATTAGTAAAATTCCTATGGTGAAATTTATTGGAATTACTGGTGCACTTGCTATGAATAATGCAAACAAAGATGGTGATATTGATTTAATGATAATTACAAAAAATAATACTCTTTGGCTGACGCGTCTGTGTGTTTATTGCATCCTACATCCTACATCCTACATCCTACGAAGACCTCTCGTCATAGACGAGAAGGATTCCTTATGCCTTAATATGTGGCTGGATGAATCTGATTTAATATGGGACAAGGCCGACCGTAACATATATACAGCTCATGAAATTGCACAAATTGTACCACTTATAAATAAAGACAATGTTTATGAGAAGTTTTTGTATTTAAACAAATGGATATTGTTATATTGGCCTAACTCGGTAAAGATCAAGGATTTAGGATCTAAGATGTATGAAGCTAAAAAAAATCCTATATCCTATATCCTACATCTTACATCCAGACTGTTAGAAAATGTAACCTACAGATTACAATATCTTTACATGAAGTCAAAGATTTCTCGTGAAATAGTCACGCCCACTCGCGCTATCTTCCACCCCAACGACTGGGGAAAGGTTGTAATTAAAAAACTTTCCTCTTGACAGGTGATTATCTCATGCGTAAAATAGCACTCATACCAATTAAATGCCAAATCTAAAACCAACAGCAGGATATCTTCTAATTGAGCCTCTAGAAAAAGAGGTCAAGACTGCATCTGGCATTTATCTTCCAGAAACTGCAGGAGAAAAACCACAAAAAGGAAAAGTAATTGCAGTTGGAACTAAAACATTTGTTGATTGTCATGAAGTAGAGTCTCCCGCAAAAAAAGGTGAAACTGTTCTTTATAAAAAATGGGGTGGAAATGAAATTAAAATTGAAAATAAAGAATATATCATTGTAAAATTTGAAGATGTTTTGGCGGTGCAAGAATAATACAACATGAGTAAACAACTAAAATTTGGTAAAGATGCAAGAAAGTCCCTTTTAGTGGGTATTGATCTTGTTGCAAAAGCAGTTGTAACCACACTTGGCCCGAAAGGAAGAAACATAGCTCTTGATAAAAAGTGGGGAGCTCCAAATATAGTTCATGATGGAGTATCTGTTGCAAAAGAAATTGATCTTCCTGATCCATTTGAAAATATGGGTGCACAACTTGTTAAAGAAGCTGCAAGTAAAACAAATGACAACGCGGGTGATGGAACAACGACATCAACATTACTAGCCCAAGTCATGACTCAAAATGGAATGAAAAAAATTAATGCCGGCGCAAATCCAATGATACTTAAAAAAGGGATTGAAAAAGCAGTTGAGGCAGTTATTGTTGAACTTAAAAAGCAAGCAAAACCCGTTAAAGGAGATGAAATTGCTCAAGTTGCAACAATTTCAGCAGGAGACATAGAAATTGGAGCAAAAATTGCAGAAGCTCTGGATAAAGTGGGTCATGATGGGGTGGTAACTGTTGAAGAGGGAAAAGGATTTACAATCGATATTGAATATAAAGAAG
>ERZ1292623.2428-Hain-H51-01um-R1-2428-length-16721-cov-6_pt1 | contig 10300 bp, 9 predicted proteins | sample MGYA00564398_ERZ1292623 | MGnify/ENA primary metagenome ERZ1292623 (study PRJEB36523, sample SAMEA6512633) | groundwater metagenome | collected 2019-01-07 | study: AquaDiva: Metagenomics assemblies of 32 groundwater samples
TGGCATTTCCAAAAACGATTTTGAGAGCCAAATGCCAAAATTATTTGAAGCATTAAGTAAGTGTTGGGACTTGGCCTATCATTAAGTCGCCGCCAAAATTCCGTCCGTCAAATCGTAGCGGGACGGGTCAGTTTCTCTCAAAAGAGGTTCGCGCAAGAGATATGATCTCACCGCATGGTATCGTTTTCGCGCTTTGCGCGTCGCGGATGCTCTCCCGCAAACCCAGTTAGAAGCTCACGCGGGGCATTCTGCTTCTAACGGGGCAACAACAAAATCCCCTCAGGGGGATTTTGTTGTTGCGCTTTTTGATCGGGGCTATCTCCCTCTCGGTTTTCCTCCGGTTTTTGCGGAGAAATAACTCACCAATCCGTTGTAGAGCGCATCAACTTCTTGCGGCGTTCGCGTCCCGGCTCTCCATGCCTGCGCCTCGTTATTGTTGGTGATGTAGTACGCCTCCGTGAGCGCGGAGACGAGATGGCCATATACCGTAATGCCGTACCCGCCATTCAGGTACCCTTCGTCATTCAGTCCGAGCCCTGCAATCAGCGCATCGTGAAGCGCCTGCGCGAGCGGTCTGTCCTGCTTCTCATTGTAAATCACGAGCGTGCCGTCGTGGGTCGGGTCGGTGTTTCCGTTGTGGTGGACGCTGACCAGAATGTCGCATTTCCTGCCATAGAGCGCGTTGCACTTCTCAATCGCGAGATCCACGCGGCTTTTACGGCTATCCATGGTTTCGTCGCCTTCGCGGGTAAGCACGACCAGTGCGCCATCCGTCTCAAGCTTTGCTTTGAGCGCCAAGACCACGTCCAGGTTCACGTCTTTCTCGTACACCTGGTATACGCCGTTTACGGCACCCGTCTCGGTTCCGCCGTGTCCCGCGTCAAGAGCCACGAGCTTACCCGTAAGCGGGGTCGCCGCGCTCGCCATACTCGCCGCCACAAAAAGCCCTAAAAGTAATGCTGCAAATGTCTTCATAAAAAGCGTTGTGATGTTATGTGGATGTTATGTGCCCGCCGCGAACCCGACGAGCCCTTTTTTATCATAGTCCGATTCTGCACGCAGTCAAAACTCCGCCTATTGAGTTTGGTGAATAATTCACATATAAGCCGTTTCTGTCATTCCCGCCCCCGCTTTCGCGAGGATAAACTCCAGCGGGAATCCAGAATATAAACCCAAACTGGATTCCCGATCAAGCATGCCCTCAACTTGATTGGGGGTCGGGAATGACAAGGAAAAATCATTATTCGCCAAACTCGCCCTACTGCGCGCGCTTCCAGTGGATGATGTCGTAGCCGCCCGACGGCCCGGAGGAGAAGCGCACGTCCGCCAAGCCGGACTCGTAGGTGACGGTCGCGTTGTTGTCCATCGTGATGCCGTAGGCCGTGGCTTCTTTTGCCGCGGCGTTGTTGGAAAACTTGATTCGTCCCTTGGGGGCGTAGTAGATGACGCCGAGGGAATTGTTATCCACGTTCATGATCTCCTCGGAGGGGGAATTCTTGGCGGCGACCAACATCAAGGCGCTTGCCGGATTCCCTGATCCGGAAAACGCGGCGTTATTCTTCACGTCAACTTTTGCGTCGGAGATGATCATGCCCGATAGCGCGCCGTACGAGGCGTTCAGCCGAATGACGCTGTTGTTGTCAAACACGATGTCGCCGACCACCCAGATGGCCCCGTCGACCGTCAGCGTGGCGCCGTTGGTAACCGTCAGTTTCCCGGTGATTTTCCGAGGGCCCAGAGCAGAAGACGCGCCGTCAATGGTCACGTCGCCTGTTGTGATACCCCCTGCTGCGGCCGCGTCCTTCCATCCCTGAATTACGGCATCGGATATGGGGAGTGGCTGGGGCGGGTCGGACGCCACGACGCAACTCGGGTTGGGGCAGGCAGACCCCCCGGCAGAAACATTAGTGAAGACCGGAGCGCGCGCGGTGCCGTCCACCGTGATGTTTTCCATCTCGGTATTCACCCCGCCGATCCACAGCCGAAACGCCAAATCCCCTCCCACGTCCGTCCACGAGGCACTCCCGGAAGACCAATCGGCTGCGCTCTTGCCCGTGTGCCCGGCATATCCGTCGGTGCTGTCTTTGCGCCAGTTCCAGTGGTGAGTCGCGGAGTGTGCCCCGTAATCAAGGATGATCCAATACTTTGCGCCTGTGGCGACGGTGGGCGGCGTCGCAAACATCACGTCTATCCAGGACGGCGTGGCCCCCACGCCACTCCGCGCGATCACGGCGCTGCCGTTGGAGATCTGAGAAGAATCGGGGCGGCCGGAGACGTCGGTGGCAATGCGCAACGTAATGTCTGCCGATGGCGTCCCGTTTTTCCCCAAAAAGACCGAGACCTTGGGGAGCGGTCCGGTCGCAGACGCCGTGAATGCCTGGGCGATATCCCGATTGCCGCTGACAGTGGCAAAAGCATGATCCGCATTGCCGCAGGTACTCGTGCATCCCGCGGGCCACTGCACGGAAGGTAGCGCCGCAAGGCCTGTTGCGACGATGGAGTCGCCGGTCACGCGGCCGCCCGAGACGCTGCCGTTGGAAAAGACATTGCCGCGCACCTCTGCCCCGTTCGCCATAGCCACTCCCCCGACATCCACCTGCACGCCAAAAAAGAAGGCGGCGCTGTCGCCGGCAATGTCAATCGCGGCTTCCATGTTTTGATGATAGTCGTCACGAAGCCCCTCGGCGCGGACGGTGCGCCGGTTGCCGTTTTGCGTGAGCGTAGTCCGGGTGGTCGCGTTACCCACGCCCAGCGTCTCTGAAGAGGCGGTCTGCTTGCCCGACACCACCCGCCAGACCACGTCTTCAATGCCCGACTCCGCCGCGGTCTTGGCTTCAATGGCTTTCGTAAAAGCCCTGTTCGTCCGTACTTCGTTCAGTGCAAAAAACGTAAAGGAGCCGATGATCGTGAGCGATGCGCCGAGTGCTACGAGCACCGTGATGAGCGCGGCATACCCATCGCGAAATCCTGCGCGCGATGCAGAAGAAAAATCCATGCTCTTATTATAGATTGCCGCTCTGCCCGATACAAGGACAAAATAAAAATGCGCCGCAGTCATGCAGGCCTGCGGCGCGCTGTTTTAGTATCTGCGCGCTTTCAATACCGGCGCGCCTTCTTCATTCCCGCGTTCTTCCCCGTGTCATAGAGGAGGCGCATTTTCTGCGGATCTCGCGTAAAGCGGCCGGCGGGCAGCATAGCGGAAGGACGTATGACGACCAAATCGCTGCGCTGTTCAATCTCTGACAGCGCTCTATTATAAGTACGTGCCGAGGCCGCAAGCAACGCGCGCTCTGCGGAGAGTGCGGCAAGTCGCGATATTATCCACCACCCCACCCTGCTGTCGCGGTAACCCGGAGGAGTAGTGAGCACGACCCATATTTCATCCGCGCCGAAACGCTCGGCAAAGCGAAGCGGGAGAGCATCACTCAGACCGCCATCTCCGTAGCGCGCGCCATCGATCTCCTGAGGATGCGATGCAATAGGCATCGCGAAGCTCGCGATGAGATAGCGGATGGGGTCGGCTTGAACATTCAAATGAATGTACGAAGCGCGCCGTTCTGCCATATCCGAGACTACGACAAAAAGATTCGTCTTGCAGGCACGCAACGCGCGCGTATCAAGCGGCTCCTCATGCCGCGTCAGATGGTCGAGATACGCCAAGTCAGCATACGGCCGGCACCGACGCCAAGACAGAAATCCATGGGGCACATGCATGCACCAAAGACGCCGTCCTTTTGTTTGAAGATCACCCGCCAAGTAGTACGCGCCGTTCCACCCTCCGGATGACGCGCCAATGATCGCCTTGAAATAGTTTGCTGCTATACCAACGCTCTCCAGCCCCGCAAGAACTCCTGCGGTAAACGCTCCGTGCATGCAGGCGGCCGGAAGCACCAAAACACGCATCATATTACCCTCCTTTCCCTACCTATAAAATCAGCGAAGAGAACTGCTCGGAGTATACGGAAAATGCGCTTCTCAATCAAACCGGCTATGCGTGGCGCGTAGTGCGCGAAGTCCGACTTCGCACGCTTTCGCACACTTCATACAAGCAATGGCCACAAAGACAAACCCTCCCTTTTGTCTGCTTAAGCAGACAAAAGGGAGGGTTTGCAACGAGAGCAAGATGCGGAAAAACTATCGCATGGCGTGATCTATGCTCGCCTGTTCGGCTGCGGGTTTTGACGTATCCTTGTCCGCATCAAACGCGAAGCCGTAGATAAAGTCCTGTTCCAGATAGCCGATGAGGGCGCGCACGTCCCGCACGCGGTTGCGGGATCCCAAGAGGGCGACGGCGATTTTGCGGCCGCCGTACTCGGAGACGCGAACGTTCCAGATGCCTGCCATGGTTTGCAACGAATCATCGGTAAATCCCGCTTTGCCGCCCATGTAGCGCGCGTCTCCCCGCGGCCAATTGATGTTGGACCAGACATGCCGCTTTTTTTTATTCTCTGACTGCTGCAGGGCGGCGGGTTCTCGGCTCAAGGAAAGCAGGGATGGATGCTTCTCTTGCATATACCGCAGGAGGAGCAGCAGATTTTCCGCGCTCGTGACGTTCTCGCCCGACAGCCCGCTCGCGTCGTCAAAAAATGTTTTATGCATGCCCAACGCCTCCGCCTTATCATTGAGTCGTGCCAGAAAATCAGGAAGTGCGGCCTGATACACTGCCGCGGCGTCGTTGGAGGACGCAAGAATGAGGCCGCGCAAAAGGTCTGCCGCGCGAAACGTCTCGCCGCGCACGAGCCCGCCGGAGTCGCCGTAGGTACGCAGCGCATCATCCGTAACAGTGAGAATTCTCTGCGGCTCAATTTCTTCCGTGGCAACCACCGCGGTCATCAATTTGGTAAGAGACGCGGTTGGATATGCATCATTTTTATTTTTCTCAAACAGCGCCTCGCCGGTTTCCAGGTCAGCGGCGAGTGCGGCGGCGGCGGTCACTTCCGGAACGCGGTGCGGCAGATTATTTTTGCGCGCGTACGTAAACGTGATGTCGGAGGGCGAGTTCTCGCGCAATACCAAAACAGGCATCCCTTCCGCCGCATGGGCGTAGAGATCGCGCGCGTGGCTTGCGGCTACCCGGATCCCCCCGCCTTTGGCGGCGGCATCCGCGTGAATCAGATAATTTCCATAGAGATAAATCGCCCACGGGAAATATCGCCGCCCGATCTGCGAAAAATGCCGCTCGGCCTTGCCCTGCACCGTATAGAGCCCCTGTGGCGCCTCAAGGAAACCCTCGCCGCCGGCAGAGGAGAGCAACGGATACTCTGCCTGCACGGCGCCGCCCGCGTAGCGCGCGATGGTACCGCGATCAATGTCCACCGCCAAAAAATCCCGTTTTTCCCAGACGAGCGCCTGGCGCTTTTTCTTCATCGCGTCATCGGCCAGAAACACCGGAGCCGCGGTCGGCGGCTCCAGATAGAATGCGTTCTCGTCCGGGAGATCCGCCAAGGGGGCGAGTGCCACATCCTCCGGCGGCGGGAGTACTGACCACGCCACGATCTCCCGCGCCGCAAACTGCGCGGATACGGCAATAACACCCGCCACGAGGAGCAGTTCCAGGGTATAGACGAGCGCCCGCGTATCTATTTCAAAACGGATCATCGTCAGAACTGATTGCAATGGGAATCTGCGGCGGGAACGACGGGATTTGAACCCGCAACCCCTAGCGTGACAAGCTAGTGCTCCACCAGGTTGAGCTACGTCCCCACAATGCGATTTTTTATTTTACTTCGGATCCGATTTTCTCTCCTTGCAGGATGCGCTTCAGATTTCCTTTCTGAAACGCGTCAAACACGATCACCGGAATCCTGTTCTCGCGGGCGAGCGTGACCGCGGTCAAATCCATCACCCTGAGGCCGCGGCGCACCACGTCCATCGCGTCAATCTCTTTCAAAAGTTTTGCCTTATGATTTTGTTTCGGATCCTCCTCGTAAACACCTGCCACGTTGGTCGCTTTCAAGATGGCTTCCGCGTTGATCTCCGAGGCGCGCAGAGCCGCCGCGGTGTCGGTGGAAAAATAGGGACTCCCTGTGCCGCCGGAGAAAATCACCACCCTCCCCTTTTCCAAGTGCCGGATGGCGCGCCGGCGGATAAAGGGCTCGGCCACGTGGATGGCGGTGATCGTGCTCATTACGCGCGTGTAGAGACCCTTTGTCTCCAGCATGCTCTGGAGCGCCATGGCATTCATAATGGTCCCCAGCATCCCCATGTAGTCCGCGGTGGCGCGGTCAATGCCGATTTGAGATAGCTTTTCTCCGCGGATGAAGTTGCCGCCGCCGACCACAATCGCCACTTGGACCCCCAGATCCGCCGCGGCCTTCACCTCTGCCGCGATGTAGCGTACCGCGTCCGCGTCCAGCCCAAACCGCCCCTTGCCGCCGAACGTCTCTCCGGACAACTTCAGCACCACGCGCTTCCAGCGAAGTTTTTGTTTTGAAGTGGCCATATTTTTTTTATTTGCGGTCATTCCCGATTTAATCGGGAATCCAGAAAACCATCCGTTTTGGATCCCCGCTTTCGCGGGGATGACATCAGGCATCTGATGTCACTTCAGCAGCGATTTTTTGCGGATCGTTTTTCGCATCGCGGGATTTTTCCCGAGGCGCTTGAAGAATTCCACCTCCCGCAGTCGATGCTTTGCCTCTTTCAGCGTACGGTACCGGTCGGTGGTCTCGGATAATACAACATATTTTCGGCCTTTTTTCTTGATCATACCTGCCTGCGGGTAGAGTTGAACTACCTTCTGAGCGTTATGAGTGCTCCGTTCTAACCGTTGAACTACGCAGGCAATCCATTTGCACTATAACGTATTTCGCCGCCACAGGCAAGAAAAGGCCTTGCGCTCTTTCCTTTTTATATATACACTATTTGTGCGGGGTGGAGGAGAAGTACCTCGCGAGGCTCATAACCTTGAGACGCCCGTGCAAATCGGGCCCCCGCGATATTTCATATAAAACAACCCTCGCCGCACAGGCGAGGGTTGTTTTATGAACATCTCAGAGATTATCTATCTGCAGCAATGCCCTCCGGTACTCGTCCACTTCTTCCAATGCCTCTTATCAAAACCGGACGGCAGAGCATCCCGGATCATGGATTCCAATGTCCGGGGAGGATATGATTCATTCCCTTGGATAAAATTTACGTCCACGATGCTTTTTTTATCCTCACTCAGCCACTGCTCATGCGAACCGGGAGCTTCTTTATAGTAGACAAATCCGTGATCTTTGAGAAATACCGTCACATCTTTATAGCCCCAGTTTGATATTCCTTTAGGCATGCGCAAGCGCCCCGCGATTCAGCGGCATCGGCATTTGGAAGAAATACACGGGTTTGTCTTTTAACGATCGGCCGTCATCTACTCGTTGCTCCATCGCCTTAAAGTATCTCTCCCAATATTCTTCCGGCGCGGGGCGATTGAGGAGTTCATCACCAAGATTTTTTTTAATCACAAAAAGGACATGGCTCGTTGCCGCCTCTTGTATGCTTTTCAGTAATTTCGCGGGATCTCTTCCTTCCTCGATAATGTCAAGCGTGAGACACACCCCGACATACTTGCCCCTTTCCGGGTACACCAGAAATTCCAATAGTCCCCTTTCTTTTGTATTTTTTACCCTCAATCTTCTTGCATCCATACATAATAGTATAATCCATAATTGACCCATGAGTTATCCACAGCAATTCGTTCCATACCAAGCCTACTTTGTCAAGAAAACAAAAGCCCCTCGGACAGACGGAGCCGGTCCAAGAGGCATGATGATGCGGCAAATTATTGAGTTATTGAGCCGGACGTGAGTTATGAAACGGACGCTTCTGCGCCAATGTCTCTGCGGAAGTACACCTGCTCCCTGCCGCCGTCAAACCGGATGCGCTCCGCCGCGGCGTTTGCGTGCTCGCGCGCCTGCGAGAGCGTATCCGCGACTGCGGTGATGCCCAGCACCCTGCCGCCGTTTGTATAGTATCTGCCTCCTTCCTCCACGGTACCGGCATGAGAGATCTCAATACCGGGCGCCGCATCGCGCGCTTCAGTCAGCCCATCAATCAACATACGTGGAAGCTCGTCAACACCACTTTTGTATGCGCCCGGGTATCCCCGTACCGCGACGACCACGCACACGCACGGCCGCGGGTCCCAGATAGGGCTGGAGATGCGATGGAGCGTTCCGGCGCAGCAGGCCTTCAGGATTTCCGAGAGCGGCGAGCGGAGCCGGCGCATGAGTACCTGGGCTTCCGGATCCCCAAACCGTGCATTGTATTCAAGAACGAAAAATCGTCCGTCCGGAAACACCATGAGTCCCGGGTAGAGACACCCGCAAAACGGACGAGCGCTCCGGGCCAGGCGCTCCAGGGCGCGATCCACCACGACCTGTTGTATCTGTTCCGTCATGACCGGCGTCACCCACGGAACCGGGGAAAAGGCGCCCATGCCGCCGGTGTTGGGCCCTGTACTGCCGTCAGGATTGACATGGAGCGCTTTGTGATCTTGCGATTCCGGAAGCATCAACGTCGTGATGCCGTCGTAGAGCGCATGAATGGAAAGTTCCCTGCCGAACAAGCAGTCCTCTATGACCACCACGACCCGCCCGCCTCGGTAGAGCGCCCGGACCTCACCAAGCGCGGATTCCGCTTCCTCCCGCGTACGGCAGACAAAGGAACCCTTTCCTTGCGCGAGTTTGCTTGCCTTGACCACCATGGGAAGCGGCCGCTCACGGATGTGCGCCAGAGCGCTTTCGTAATAATAAAATGTCTGCCACGGAGCAGTGGGGATCCCGCATTCGCGCATCAATTCTTTGGCGTGCGCCTTGGACCCCTCAATCTCTGCCGCATCACTCGTGGGTCCGAAGATGGGGAGGTCCCATTCTCCGAACTCATCCACGATTCCCAGCGCCAGTGGATCTTCAGGTCCCACCACGGTGAGATCAATCTGGGTTTTTTTGGCAAACGCGCGCAGCGCCGCAATATCCGTCGCCCGGATCGGGACGTTTTCCGCGCTTTCTCCGGTCCCGCCGTTGCCCGGCGCTGCGTACACTTTTCGCACGCCCGTCTCGCGCGCCAATTTCCACACGAGCGCGTGTTCCCGTCCGCCGTTTCCCACGACTAAAATTTTCACGAAGATCTCCTTCTGGTGCCTTGGGTGAGAATACGATAACAAGGTGCTGTAGCGATGCTACCCCAGCGCGCTCTTTTCGGCAAACGCCGCTGTTGAGTTCGGCGCGAATTATCTCCGGAGCTGATATATCAGCGCCCCAAACTAAGTTTTCTGGCGTCAAAACTTAGTTTGAGGCGCTGATAAACCTCATTATTCAGCAAACTCCCGTCGTTATTTCACTGCGGCACCTCTTCCGCCATCACTCCCAATTCCCGGAACGCGGTCTCGTAGACGCGGAGCGCGTAGTCAATGGTCTCGCGGGTGTGCGCGATGGTGGGGTCGTGGGCAATGGCGTTGCGGAGGCGGTGCGCCGAGAGCAAGCGGTCCAGCGACGGCACCATCATGGGATCCACGATGTCCAGCCGCTCTTTGACCGTCGTCCCCTCGTAGTCGAGGTACTGGAGCACGTCGTCCAAGAGCGTGTCGGCGCGGAGCACCGCCATGTTCCAGTCGGATCTGTTGTCAGACGCCATGAGCTTTCGCACCTCCTGCCACTCGTTGCCGATCTCTTTTTTTGCCCGCTCAGGCGGCAGAGGAGTGGTACCCACCTTTACGGCGCCCAGCGCCATATCGGGTAAGGCGGTTTTCAGCGCATTGAAACGCCGCCAAATGACCACGGTAAATCCCGCGAGCGCGGCGCTTGCCATGATGGCGAGCACCATAACAATGGCGCGTATCCGCTCCCAGGCGCGCTGCGCCGCATCCACAAATGAGAGATACCAATCCAGTCCCCGCTCCAGGTAATAGCCGATCGCCGCGAGCACCAGGACGAACACGATCGCGGCCACGATAATTTCCAGAGTCCAGGCGCCCGTGTCTCCCGGCGCCGGGAATACGCTTGCGCGGCGCTCTCTTGGTTCTTCACGGTCTTCAGGAGGCATAAAAGAAAATTACAAAACACAAAATCCAAATTACAAACAAAGCATAAAACACAAATGACAAAACACAAACGATGCGCTCTTTGTGTTTTGTGCTTTTTGCGCCGTTGAAGCAAAGACATTTGCTTCAACATATTTTGTTTGGGTTTTGTTCATTGTGCTTTGTATTTTTATTTCAGTGATTCAATTTGTTTCGCGATATGAAAAAGGGTGTCCTCGGCACGGCGCGGGGCGATGAGCTGGAGTCCCACGGGCAGCGAGGCGTTCTCCCGTACTACGT